>Ga0070741_10002453_pt1 | contig 49823 bp, 54 predicted proteins | sample Coa_R1_4_FD_66440 | JGI IMG/M metagenome (GOLD analysis project Ga0070741, IMG submission 66440) | Surface soil microbial communities from Centralia Pennsylvania, which are recovering from an underground coalmine fire - Coalmine... | ecosystem: Environmental > Terrestrial > Soil > Unclassified ... | reverse complement strand
TACTGAACGGGCTGTACGACGCCAAGCTCGACCATCAACCCGTCATGGCGATCGTCGGGCAGCAGGCTCGAGCGGGACTCGGCGGTCACTATCAGCAGGAGATCGACCTCGACGCGCTGTTCAAGGACGTCGCCGGTGAATTCGTCCAGGTGGCGATGGAGCCGACCCAGGTTCGCCATCTCATCGATCGGGCCTGCCGGATCGCGCTCGCCGAGCGGACCGTGACGGCGATCATCATTCCCAATGACGTGCAGGAGGCGGACGCCGTCCCCACGCCGCCGCACGTCCACGGCACGGTCCATTCGGGCCCCGGTTTCCGCAGCCCCCGGGTGCTGCCCCACGATGAGGAACTGAGCCGGGCGGCCGAAGTGCTGAACGCCGGCGAGCGGGTCGCGATGCTCGTCGGACAGGGAGCCCTCGGAGCGCGAAGCGAGGTGGCGGCCGCGGCGGAGGTTCTCGGTGCCGGGGTAGCCAAGGCACTGCTGGGCAAGGCCGTTCTCCCCGACAACCTGCCCTACGTCACGGGCCCGATCGGGTTGCTCGGCACCAAGCCCAGCTGGACCCTGATGCAGGAGTGCGACACGCTCCTGATGGTCGGCTCGAGCTTTCCTTATTCGGAGTTTCTGCCGGAGGAGGGGCAGGCCCGCGGTGTCCAGATCGACATCGACGGCCGCATGCTCGGAATCCGCTATCCGATGGAGGTCAACCTCGTCGGCGACGCCGCGGAGACCCTGCGCGCCCTGCTCCCGCTTCTGAACCGCAAGGAGGACGAGAGCTGGCGCCAGCAGATCGAGGGCGAGGTCGGCGAGTGGTGGAAGTTGATGGACGACCGAGCCCACCTCGAGGCGGACCCCATCAACCCGCAGCTGGTCTTCTACGAGCTCTCAAAGCGGCTGCCCGATGGGGCGATTCTCAGCTCGGACTCCGGTTCGTCGGCCAACTGGTTCGCGCGTGACATAAGGCTGCGCGAGGGCATGATGGCGTCGCTGTCAGGGACACTCGCGACCATGGGGCCCGGTGTGCCCTACGCGATCGCGGCCAAGTTCGCCTACCCGGAGCGACCGGTGATCGCGCTCGTCGGCGACGGAGCGATGCAGATGAACGGCATCAACGAGCTCATCACGATCGCCAAGTACCACCATCGTTGGTCTGACCAGCGCCTGATCGTGCTCGTGCTCAACAACCGCGACCTCAACCAGGTCACCTGGGAGCAGCGGGCGATGTCCGGCGACCCCAAGTTCGAGGGGTCTCAGGATCTTCCCGACTTCCCGTACGCGAGCTACGCGGAGCTGATCGGCCTGAAGGGAATCCGCGTCGACTCGCCCGACCAGGTCGCCAGCGCCTGGGAGGAAGCGCTCGCGGCCGACCGGCCGGTCGTCTACGAGGCGGTCACCGATCCCGAGGTGCCGCCGCTGCCTCCGCACATCACACTCGAGCAGGCCAAGGCGCTCAGCTCGGCCCTGCTGGGCGGAGATCCGCACGCCGGGCGCATCGTCAAGCAATCCTTCGTACAGAAGGCTCAGGAGTTCCTGCCCGGACGATGAAGCTCTCGGTGTTTGGGCTGGGCCGGTCGGCCCCACCTGCAAAGCCGGCGCAGTGGTGGTGGGAGAACGTGCGGCGAGGCCGCGCCCAGCGCACGCTCGCCGCGGCGACCGCGTTCAGCGCGCTTCCGCTGGGGATCGAGATCTACTTCGAGCACTTCCGCGGCTCCTTCGGCGATAAGTGGATGTGGACGCCCGTGTGGCTGTCCCCGGCGCTCACCGCTGCCGGCATCGCGGGGGTGCGCTCGCGCAGCGCCGCCCGGACCTGGCTGCCCGTGCTCTCGGCGCTCTACTGCATCGACGGCGCGGTCGGCGTGATCACGCACGTGCGCGGTGTCTCGCGAAAGCCCGGAGGCTTCTCCGAGCCGCTGTTCAACATCGTGATGGGGCCTCCTCTGCTCGCGCCGGGGTCGCTCGCGCTGGTCGGGGGGATGGGCTTGGCCGCCGCGGCCCTCGAGCGCGAGCGCTAGCGGGTTGGCGCGGAGCTGATCAGGCCACCCAGCGCGGCCGGCGGCGCTCGCCGTCAGGCCGACGGCTCGAGTTCCTTGCGCCGCCCAAATAGCCACTGCTCGACTGTCTGGTGCGCACTGTTCTCGTCTCGCTGGCCACAAGCCACGAGTTCATCGACCAGAGCCAGCGCCTCCGCGTGGGCTCTCGTCCGCTTCCTACCGATCCCCCGGACCGCAAAGGCACCGGCCTCGTCCGGATTGAGGTCGTCGCCTTGCGCGCGAAAGGTGTGCGTGTATGTGGCCACTTTGCTCCAGGGACGCGGACGTCGCAGCGCCTGTCCCCACTCAATCACTCGTCGCACGCGCATCTGCTCGATCTCGGGCGTGCCGCGCGTTCCCACAACCGCCGAGGCCAGACGGAAGAGGTCCTGGCGCAGGCGATCATCGATGAAGTCGTTGTAGGCGCGCAGGAAGCCGGCTATGGCGGGCGAGACGCAGTAGGGGCGATCGCTGAATCCCTCGCCGGAAAGCATCGAGGCGAGCTCCATCACGCACACCCCGTCGCGCGGCGAGGAGTGCTTACCCCGTGCCAACTTGACGGTCTGATGGCTGGGAAGTCTTCTCTTCATTTTTCCTCCTCGCGGTCCATCCAATACTCGCAACTGGCCTGTGGCGGCCACGTGTGGTTGATACCCCCGGCCTGACGTGCTAATCGCCGCGCGGGGACGGAGAGCGGACGTCTCGGCTGCTTCCTCCGCGCAGCGAGTTAGCCCTTGCACCGCGGCGGGTAGGCAACGGGCGGATGTCGAGCGGCTTCCGTGAACCCGGCCACCTCCCGAACCTGCGTCCGGACCGACAGCCCGCCCACCCCGACCGCCTACCGCGCCAGCAAGCAGGCGTCACTCCCCAGATGTACGGCCGCTACCCCCACTATGACGTGCTCGCGGAGGCACCTCACTGGGACGAGGTGACGCGCCGCCTGGTGCTCGACCGTGTCGAGAAGGTGCCGGACATTCGCTTCTTCTCCGACGGTGAGGCGCGGACACTGGGAGTCTTCTGCGACCTCGTGCTGGCACAGGACAAGGAGCCGCGGGTCCCCGTGCTCAACATGATCGACGCCAAGCTGTTCGCCGGTCAGCTCGATGGCTTCCGCTACGCGGATATGCCCGACGACCGCGAGACATGGCGCCAAGTCGCTAAGGGCCTTGACGCCGCGGCTCGCCAACACGGCTCAGACGAGTTTGCGACCGCGCCGTGGACGGTGCAGTGTGAGGTCATCGAGGCGTTCTCGAAGGGCAGCCTGCACGGTCAGGTGTGGGACGAGTTGCCTGCCAAGCGGGCCTGGTCGGTGGTGATGCGAGCGGTGCTCAGCGTCTTTTACTCACACCCTTGGGCCTGGAACGAGATCGGGTTCGGCGGTCCCGCCTACCCCCGCGGGTTCGCCCGCTTTGGCGTCGGCCAGCGCGAGCACTGGGAAGGGGCAGCGGCGACTGGTGTCGATCCCGTGAAGGACGTCAAGGAGCAGGGACTGGAATGACTGGTCCTGATCGCGATTTCGGCGGGGAGACCGGCGGGGAGCGCCGATTCTCCCTGCGCGGGAGGTTTGGACCGCACGGTCTGCGGACCTTCCCGCAGGGTGCGCTACGGCCGCCGGACAACGATTCCGCGTTTTTGCTCGACGTTCATCGGCGGGCCGTGCCACGCGAGCGCATGGCCCACTACGACGACAGCTATGCGGTCGATCTCGTCATCGTGGGCGCGGGCGCGGGCGGCTCGACGCTCGCCCAGCGGCTTGCGCGCCGCGGTTGGAAGGTGGTCGTGCTTGAGGTTGGACCCTTCTGGGACCCGGACGAGGACTGGGTCTCCGACGAGGCCGGCGCCCACAAGCTCTACTGGACCGAGCAGCGCGTGATCGGCGGCGAAGACCCCGTGGAGCTTGGCAAGAACAACTCGGGCCACGGCGTGGGCGGTTCCATGAACCACTACGCCGGATACTGCCCGCGCTTTCACCCATCCGATTTCCAGGTGCGAACGCGCGACGGCGTCGGACAGGACTGGCCCATCTCGTACTGGGATCTGAAGGCCCACTACGAGCGGCTCGAACTCGAACTCCCCGTCGCAGGCGATTTCTGGCCCTGGGGCGACCCGCATCGTTACCCGCACACCGCCCACCCGGTGACGGGCGGCGCTGAGCTGTGCTGGGACGGGGCGCGCAAGCTGGGAATCGAGGTCCGGGTGGGCCCGGTGGGGATCACCAACGGCGCCTTCGGCAATCGCCCCCATTGCATCTACCGCGGACTGTGCCTCCAAGGCTGCAAGGTCAACGCGAAGGGGTCACCGCTGATCACCCATATCCCGGACGCGATCGCACATGGCGCCGAAATTCGCGACAGCTGCATGGTCAGCGCGATCGAGGTCGACGAGTCGAGCGGCCGCGCACTGGGCGTCCGCTACCTGCACGAAGGCTCCGAGCGATTCCAGCGGGCCGACGCGGTAGTGGTAGCGGGCTACTCGATCGAGACTCCGCGCTTGCTGCTCAACTCAGCCGGCCCGCGGTTTCCGCACGGGATCGGGAATGGAAACGACCTGGTCGGGCGCGGGGTCATGGTCCAGGGGGCGCCGCAGCTAGCGGGCCGCTTCCCCGAGGAGGTGAGGATGTACAAGGCACCCCCACCCGAGATCTCATCTGAGCAGTTCTACGAGACCGATCCCACGCGCGGATTCGCCCGCGGCTTCTCCATCCAGACCGTGAGCCCTCTCCCAATCGCCTGGGCCGAGCACGTGCTCGCCGACGGTCATTGGGGTCAGGCGTTGCGGGAGTACATGCGCGACTACAACCACTGGTACGCGCTCGGGGCGCTCTCGGAGCTGTTGCCGCTGGCCGAGAACCGGGTCACCGTCGCGGCGGATGTGACCGACAGCCACGGCTTGCCGGTCGCGCGTATGGACTACACCCAGTGCGACAACGACCGTCGCAACATCGCGATGGCCCGGCAGACGCTGAGAGAGATACTCGAAGCCGCCGGAGCACAGGACATCCTCGCGATCGACCGCTACGCACACTTGGTGGGGGGTTGTCCCATGGGCTCTGACCCTGATACGAGCGTCGTCGACGCTGACCACCGGGTGTGGGATACGCCGAACCTCTTCCTGGCCGACGGCTCAGTGATGCCGACTCAGGGTTCGGCGAACCCGGCGATAACAGTCATGGCTCTGTCGTCGAGGCTGGCCGAGCGCTTGCACCAGAAGCGAGTTCGTACAAGTCAGCGGACAGACGCCGGGCGGCGACTCCGCGTTCGATTTCCTAGAAAAGCGGGAAGAGAAAAGGTATGAGTCTTCGACGGTTGGGAAGGTGCCGATGATCGTTCTTGTTTGGGTAGCGCTCGCGGCGGTGCTTATCGGGTTCGCGGCCTTCGCGTGGCGGTTTAAGCGCCGGCGCGACACGCCCGAGGAACTCCGCGGTGAGTGGTGGCCCCGCTTTGAAGCTGAGTTCCGCGAATACGCGCGGCGTTGTGAGATTCCGGGCCGTGGCATAAGGGAGCGGAGGTCACAACCGCGCCCGAGACAGAGGCGCGACCTCGCAGAGGGCAGCGCCTAAGTCGCGCTCGCGTCGCGGTCGGCGGCGGCCGGCTGTCCGTGTTGCTCCCCGCTGGCGGCCCGTATCGCTCCGCGCCCGGCTGCCCGCGTGGCTCGCCGCCAGCGGCCCGTATGCGGCTGGAATTGCGCCCTTGACGCCCTCGCTTTGCCGCGCCTTTTGTCCGGCTTCGGACCCGAGAACGGCGAATGTTGTTGCTTCCAACGGCTGGGGTGGAGGACTCGGCCACACCGGAGTTAGCTTGTTCGTCCAGACCCAGTGTTCTCACAGGGTCAGGGATTGAGTGCGCTGGGAGGTTCGCCAGCCCAGGCGAATGTTGACTCACCAGTCCCCTCCCCTCCTACTGGCCCGCCGCCGGATGGATGTTCTCTCTCTCCCTGGCGGCGGGCCGGGTCTGAGGCGCCTTGGCGGGGCGACCTTTGAGCGCGCCGGCGCCTGGCGCCCGAGCGTCCGGCGCCTGGCGCCCGAGCGTCCGGCTCCGGTTAGGCCGCGACCACACAGCGGACGGCCCCGCCTCAGGCCGGGACCGGATCGACCCGCCGGTCGAAGTGTCGGTGCTGCGCGATTGCGGTGGTCAGCGCGGCTATGAATCCGGCGAGATCGCCGTTGCTTGCGGCTGCCAACGTCACGACGCCTGAGTTATCGACGAGCCCGTCATCTGAGATTCGCGCGTCGTTCAACGGCGCCCCGCGCAGCAGCTCGACCCCTTCGCCGATCGCCGCGATGGGCTTGGCGTGCTTGTACGCCTCGGCCACATAGCGGACTGCTGTGCCGTTGCCCCGCAGCGCCTCCACGCTGTCGCGTCCGCCCCCTACCACCACTGCGTCATAGAGGACGGACGCCATCGTCACCAGCGCCCGGTCAACCTGCAAGCCGCCCTCCAGCTCTCCTCCGTGTGGCGCAAGGATCTCGCAGATCGCACCTTGTTCCCGCAGGCCCTCCAGCACCGGCTGCAGGGACGCAGCGTCGACTCCGTCGGCCGCGAGCACTGCGACCTTCCGCGTGGCCACGCTCTCCGGCTGATCGTCCTGCGACAGTGCCGGGGAGACCCGACCGTGATTTTCCTCGGCCTCTGGCGGCGCCGGAAGACCCAGTCCCTCGGCGACCTGCGATGCAAGCCCGTGGTCGACGTGGGCGAGGTTGCCCACCACGCGCTCTCGAATGTAGGGTCGCTCGACCTTCCCGAGCTCGAAGCAGAATGCGTCGGCTATGTGCTGCTGCTCCCAGTCGCTCATCGAGTTCCAGAACAGCGTGGCCTGGCTATAGAAGTCCTTGAAGCTCTCCGAGCGCTTGCGGATCTTCTGACCGTCCACGCGCTCGGTGTAGTGGCGGTAGGCGCCCTCATCGAACGACGCAAGCGCTGGGCAGCCGCCCCCAATCGAGTTGGGGTGGTAGGAGACCGGCGAGACATCGATCCGGTGCTGGCCGTACCCATCGCGCTGGTGGTGGTGGACCTGCGCCACCGGCCGGTTGACCGGCAGCTGCGCGAAGTTGGGGCCGCCGAGGCGAATCAACTGCGTGTCCAGGTACGAAAAGTTCCGGGCCTGCAGCAGGGGGTCGTTGGTGAAGTCGATCCCCGGCACGACGTTGGCGGTGTGGAACGTCACCTGCTCGGTCTCGGCAAAGAAGTTGTCCGGGTTGCGGTCGAGCTTCATCCGTCCCGCGACCCTCAGCGGCACGTCCTCCTCGGGGATGAGCTTGGTCGCGTCGAGGAGGTCGAAGTCGAACTCGTGCTCGCGCTCCTCGGGCACCAGCTGCACCCCGAGTTCGTATTCCGGCCCGTTACCCGACTCGATCGCTTCCCACAGGTCGCGGCGGTTGAAGTCGGGATCCGCGCCGGCAATTTTCTGGACCTCGTCCCAGACCAGCGAGTGCGTGCCCAGAACCGGCCGCCAGTGGAACTTCACAAACGTACCCTTGCCTTCGGCGTTGACGAAGCGGAAGGTGTGCACACCGAATCCCTGCATCGTCCTGTAGCTGCGCGGCAGCGCCCGGTCCGACATCAGCCACATGATCATGTGCATCGTCTCCGGCTGGAGCGAGACGAAGTCCCACAGCGTGTCGTGCGCTGAGGATGCCTGCGGAATCTCGTTCTGCGGTTCGGGTTTGACCGCGTGCACGAAGTCCGGGAACTTGATCCCGTCCTGGATAAAGAACACCGGCATGTTGTTCCCGACCAGGTCGTAGTTGCCCTCACGCGTATAGAACTTCGTCGCAAAGCCGCGCACGTCGCGCACGGTGTCGGCTGAGCCCCGAGAGCCGGCGACCGTCGAGAAGCGCACGAACACGGGCGTCTCGCGGCCTGGCTCGGCGAGGAAGTCCGCACGGGTCACGTCAGCCAGCGATTCCGTGCAGGTGAAGGTTCCGTAGGCACCCGCGCCACGAGCGTGAACGACCCGCTCCGGAATCCGCTCATGATCGAACCTGGTGAGCTTCTCGCGGAAATGAAAGTCCTCGATCAGGGTCGGACCACGCTCGCCGACCGACACCGAGTCATCGGTGTGCTCGACTCGGACACCCTGATCGGTCGTCAGATCGTGGTCCTCGTGACCAACGCGGTCGCGATTCAAATCTTCAAGCTTCGGGTCCCCATCGCTCACGGCGTTCCTCCTGTTTGCGTCGGATGCATCTTCAGAAAGCGGCTACCCACCGGGTGGTCCCCCTAACTGCCGCAGGTCTGACCGCGACTGCGCGCAAGTTCGAGCACCAGAGACTCCGGCTGAGTTCGTCGGCGAGCGCTGGGCGCACAACACCATCGCGTGATTCGTCCCTACCGTTGACGTTGAAATGAGCTCTGCAGACTTGGCCACGAGCTCGCCGCGTAGGGCAGTGGCGGCTATCCGCCAACGGCTCGAGCATGAGCTCGGTGGTGCGACGCGAATGCGCGTGGTCATCATCCTGGCCTGCACGCTGGCTCTATCGGGTGCGGACCTTTCCACGATCGGCGCCTCGGCCCCCCAGCTGTCTTCCGCCTTCCACATCTCCGGATCCGGCCTGGGGTTGTTGGCGTCGATCTCGCTGTTCGTCGGCGCGGCCGTAACGGTGCCGGCCGGTGCGCTAGCCGATCGCATGAGCCGCGCGCAGCTGCTTGCGATCGCCGTGGCGCTATGGGCGGCCGCGATGGTCGTGGGCGCGCTGGCGCAGAGTTATGACTGGCTGCTCTTCAGTCGACTGGGGCTCGGCGCCGTCACGGCCGCCGTTGGACCCGCGATCGCGTCTCTGACGGGCGACTTCTTTCCGGCGAGAGAGCGGGCGCGCATGTACGGCTACATCATCTCGGGCGAGCTCATCGGCAGCGGAGTCGGCTTCGCTCTCGCGGGAATCGTCTCGGGGCTCGCCTCGTGGCGGTGGGCATTTGCGATCCTCGCGCTGCTGGCGGCGGTGCTTGCTCTCATCATCACCCGCAAGCTGCCTGAGCCGACGCGCGGAGCGCAGGCGCGGCTCGATCCACGCGAGGCCCAAGGCCAGCCTCGAGAAACGGTGCGCGAGGCGATGCTCGCGACCGACGTCGGCGCCGTGCCCGAACACGTATTGCACGAAGACCCCATGCGCATGCCGCTGCGGCGCGCAGTCCGCTACGTGCTTTCCATCGGGAGCAACCGATTGCTGATCGCGGCTTCGGCGATCGGTTACTTCTTCCTGGCCGGCGTTCAGACCTTCGGGTTGGTGTTTGTCCGCGGACACTTCCACCTCAGCCAGGGCCCGACCGTCGCCGTGCTGTTCGTCATCGGGCTAGGTGCAATCGCGGGCGTCCTCGTCGGCGGCCGCCTGGCGGACAAGCTGATCTCGCGGGGCCAGCTCGATGCGCGCATAACCGTCGGCGCGTTCGGGTTCTTCGGCGCCGCCGTGGCGCTCGTCGGGGGGCTGCTGGTCCCTGTGCTCGTCATCGCGGTCCCGCTACTGATTCTCGCCGCCGCTTCGCTGGCGGCGCCCAACCCGCCGTTGGACGCGGCGCGCCTGGACATCATGCCGTCCCGCCTCTGGGGCAGGGCGGAGGGCGTCCGCACGCTCCTGCGTCAGACCGCGCAGGGCGCCGCGCCGCTGGTGTTTGGACTCGTGGCCGACGCTTTCAGCGGCGCCCAGGTGCTCGTCACGACCCACGAGAAGATCTCCGCGCGCGCCACCCAAGGGTTGGAATACGCATTGCTGATCATGCTCTGTTTCATGTTTTTCAACGGCTTCCTGCTCCTGATCGCCCGGCGCCGCTACCCGGCCGACGTAGTGACGGCGGTCGAATCCGAACAAGCATGCCGGCCACGCCGCCGTCCCGCCCCGGAGCCCGGACTGACCTGCTAGCTCACGAGTCCGAGCACCTTTTCTCGGCGTTCCTTTCCGGCCTCGCTGGGCTCGAGCAGAAACATAGCGGTGGCGCCGATCACGATTCCCACGAGCACGCGGGGAGCGGTGCGCTTGGGCTTGGGCGGCTCCACCCAACCGAACAGCTGCGCGGCTTCCGGCCCGTAGATCGCGATCGTCTCTCCGACAACACGAGCCGTCTTACCGACGTCCTCGATACGGCGACTCGCCTCCTCTATGCGGCGACTCGCCTTGCGCTTTGCGATCGTCTTGCCCAGCTTAAGGCCGCCCTTGGCGGCCGGACGGCTCGTTTTCGCCACGAACCGCGTCGCGGCAGGATGCTTCATCGCGGCACCCGCGACCTTCAGGCCCGCCTTGCCTTTTGTGCTGTTGCTGAGAACTGCCATCTCTACCTCGCTTTCTTGCCGGCGAATTTGCGGAGCACCAGTATGCGGTGAACTCATCCTCCGTTGCGCTGAGCTACCCGGCGTCTGGGGCCGCCACGCGTCGCCTTGAACAAAGCCCAGCGCCCGCAGCGTCAATGGTTATGCGCGGACGACGGGGGTAGCTCCTAACGACCGGCAACGGCGGGGAACGGAGCACTAGAGATGGCGGAGATACAAGAGAGCAGCGCAGAGCGAAGCGTCCCTGAGCTGGTCAAGGACATCACCGCGCAGTCGGCCGCGCTCGCACGCAAGGAGATTGAGCTCGCCGAAGCGGACATGATCATCAAAGGCAAGCGAGCCGGCCTCGGCGCGGGGATGTTCGGGGGAGCCGGCGTGCTTGGACTCTTCGGGTTGGGCGCACTCACCGCTGCCGCCATTCTTGGTCTCGCGATCGTGCTGCCGGGGTGGGCCTCGGCGCTGATAGTCGCGGGCGTCTACTTCGGAGTGGCGGGGGTCATCGCCCTCATGGGTGGTGTCGAGTTGCGCCGTGCCAAGCCGTTGCCGCCGACCGAAGCGGCAGAGAGCGTCAAGGACGATGTCGAGTGGATCAAAGCTCACGCGGAGCGGGGGCGGCAATGAGCGTGCGAGACCCGGACACCATCCGCCAGGAGATCGCTGAGACTCGGCAGGAGCTCGGCGAGTCGGTCGAGCAGCTGGCCGCAAAGACGGACGTCAAGGCCAGGGCTCGCGAGAAATTCATTCAGCTGCGACACACGATGGCGCAGCTTCCGGATCGTGCCCGCGGGCGTCCCGCGGTCACCGTTGCTGTTGCCGCAACCGCGATCGCGTTGGTCGTATTGGTTCGCCGGTAGAAGGCGCCCGGTCAGCCGCCGCTCGAGGGCCTACGGCCTAGGGGCAACCTTCCGTCTGGGGGCGATGGATGGGATGGCGAAAAAACCCCACCCGAGGCGGGACTCTGGCGCTTCCGAGGCGGGACCGCCCCTCTCCGAGGCGGGAGCCGCGCCCCTCGAGGTGGGACCGCCCGCCTCCGGGGCTGACCCCACCCTTCCGAGCAAGGCCGCCCCCCTCCTCGAAACTAGCCGGTGCTTCGGCTGCTTCCGGAGCGCGAGCCCGCGCCACTGCGCGAACTTCCGGCCGAACGAGATCCGCCGCTCCTCGACGACCCGCCGCTCGATGAGGTTCGCGAGGAGCCGCTGCGGCCTCGAGAGCCGGCGCGCGACGAAGAACGCGACGCCGCAGACGTCGTCCGTTGCGACCGAGATGAAGTGCCTGCCGCGCTGCGGCGCGAGCCGGACGCACGCCGCGAGCGGCTCGCGTTTGCTCGTTGATCTCGGGGTACCTCAGCTCTGACCAGCGCCTTTACGAGCCGCGTCAGCTCTGCGTCGAGGAACTTCGCCATGCGCTCCTCATCGCGGCGAATCGACTTCGCCAGCTGTGCGGTGTCTCGGTCCCCGACCTCGGTTGCGAACGTCTCGATCCGGTTGTAGATCGCGATCTCGACGTGCTCCTCGCGGAGCTCCTCTTGCGCGTTGCGTACGTGGGTCTCGGCCTGATCGGTCATCGCGGCACGAGCCGCGCCGACCTGACCCTTCACGGCTGCAACTGCTTTGCCCGCGACCTCGCCCGCCGCGCGAGGCATGCCGGGAATGGACATGGCGCCTGCTTCGCCACCAAGCTTCTTGATTCGCGAGGCTACGCGGCGCTTGTGGTCGCGGGTCTCGCGCAGATGCTGTTGAAGACGTTTCTTATAGGACGCTTTGTCGGTAAGCGCGATGTGCGCGGTCAGATCGGCCTCGAGCTCCGCCTCCTTGGCGTGAGCTTCGTTTAACCACTGCGTCAGCTTCCTATCGCGTTCATTGAGGATGGCGGGCATCACTCGTCCTTTCTCTGAGTTCAGGCGGGCGGACGCTCTCTGATTCAGGCGGGGGCAGCCAGAGCGTCGCTGCGGTATACCCGGAATCTAAAGCCTTGAAGCGCCTACGGCGTGTCCGCGTTCGCGCCCGCGGCGCGTCGCTCACCAAGCCCCCCGCGGCGCGTCGCTCACAGACCCCCCGCCGCTGCGCCGCTCACGCGGCGACTCCGGCTTCCTGCAACGACGCATCGAGCGCGTAGTCGAAGAGGCTGTGGATGCGGCCCGCAGCATTGCGCTCCTGCAGAAGAATCTTCTCCGCCGCCGAAATCGTCTCCTCGTCGCCGGCACGAGCCGCCACTCGCTTGAGCAGTTCGTAGGCGGCGATCTCCAGGTGCTCGAACGCAAAGGCAAACCCCGCCAGCTTCGCCGGTGTATCGACCTGCGCCTGGAAGAAGGCGCCCCAGTTCAGCGCACCGAGACGCAGCACCGAGTCCTTGAGTTTCGAGGGCCCCGACCCTCGCGCCTCTAGGCGCTGCTCCAGCAGCGCGCTGTGCTCGTTGGTCTCTTCCAAGTGGTCCTCGAAGGCGTCCGCCAGCTCCTTGACCCCGACGATCTTCGGACCCTTCTTCAAAAGTTGGATCGCCTGCTGCTCAATCGCGTGCGCGTCCGCCAGGTACTTGTCGAGCTGGTCTCCCAGGTCGTCGGCGCCGACGTCGCGCAGCGATGCGTCCACCGCCCGGTCGAAGCAGGCCTCGAGACGCTCGGCCATCTTCCGTTCATCCTGCTCGATCATATGAGCCATGAGCTCGGTGTCTGAGTCCTCCGCTCGCTTGGCAAGCCGTCCAAGCAGGTCGTAAGCCGCGAGTTCCATGTGCTCGTATGAGTACGCGTGCGCGGCAAGCTTGCCCGGCGTGTCCGGCTGAAAGCGGGCAAACAGCGCAAAGCCGATGCCGGTGGCCTTGCCGGCCATGTCCTTGTGAGCCACCGGAGCCCACGAGAGCGCCTCCAACCGAGAGCGAACGAATCGCTCGTGGCGCTGAGTCTCCTCGACGTGGCGTTCGAACGCCGCCGCGAGCTCGGGGTCGCCCGCAATCTCTTTGGCGCGCTCGACTTGGACAAGCGCCTGCAGCTCGATCGAGTGTGCGTTGGTCAAGTAGATCGCAAGCTGCTCTTCCACGGTCGTGGCCATGCGGTCCTCCTGGCTTGAAGTAAGTGACTGCGCGGCGCAGGCGCCGCTTCAGTTCGGACTACCGCGAGGCGGCAAATCCGAAACCGCCCCGTCCCGTCTAGTCCGGAGGGAGCTCGTCTTCGTCGACTATGCGCAGCCTCGTATCGAGGCCGGTGAGGCGGAACAGCCGCTCGACCGCCCGAGGGCCGCGCACGATCGTGAGCTGACCCCCTGCGTCACTAAATCGACGGTCGGCTCGAAGCAGAGCATGCAGCCCGCTCGAGTCGACGAACTCGAGGCGACGCAGATCTAGGACCAGCCGCTTTTCCGACGCCGCGATCTGGTCGAGCTCCTGCTCGAGTACGTGGAGGGTCGCGAGGTCGAGCTCGCCGACCAGAGCCAGCTGGGTGCTGCCATCGGCGAGGTTATGACGCTCGATGGAGAGCGGAGAACCGGGCGGTGAGGCCTCCATCCAGACTGGCCTCCTTTCGGTTTCGATCAATGGCGGCTATATCGGAGAGGTGGACGTAGGGCCCACCTTTCGTGAGAGGGACCCCTTTGGCCAAACCTAGCAGGGGCTCATGGTCAGAACACCGACCTGGAGTTTCCGCACCTGGTAGCTGCATTGGCTGGGAATGGCTTGCGGTGGACGTCCGAGGTGCGAGAGAATAACCCCTTCGATGGCCACACAGAAGCAAAAACAGGCAGCTCGCAAAAACGTGACCAAGGCTCAGGCGGGGGCGAGCAAGAAGCGGACGATTTCCAACCTCTCAAAGGACACCCGCCGGGCGCTTGGACGCGAAGGGGCAAAGGCCGCGGCGCGCAAGCGCGGCGCTTCGAGCGGAACCGGTAGTGGGGCGGGTGCCATGACCGTCGCCGAGCTGCGCCGCGAGGCCGCGCGACTGGATATCGCGGGCCGGTCGAAGATGGGCAAGGCGCAGCTGATCCGGGCGGTATCGCAGAAGCGGAGATAGCTGTCAGCAAAGCCGCCTCTGCGGAGCGGCGTACCCGAGCTCCGCAGACTCGCTTCAGCTGACGACTTTACGCAGCGGTGGTGCGAGTTATTGCCCTACTGCTGCCCGCGGCGTGCGTCGACGAGCTCTTCGGGGGTCGACGGGCGGTCAACCGAGGAAGGTTGCTGCGCGGTCGGCGGCGCCGGCGGTCGAGCGCGGCGGTCGCCGCTCGCGCGGCGCTCGGCGGCGCCGCCGAAATAGCTGTACGCAAGAGCCGCGACGAACGCGATCACCGCAATGGGGATCAGCACAATCGTGAAGATCCCGCCCGCGAGTGCGCCACCGAGAATGGCGACGAGCCCCAGAAACGCGATGACGACGAGAAGCCACATGCTGACCCAGAGCTACCCCGTGTGCTGAGTGTGGAACCACATGCGCGATTAACGCAGCGGGGTCTCTTCCAGCCGGCCCGAAAGCTCCGCCACGGACTCGAACACACCCGCGGCGCCGGACTCCTCGAGCTCCTCGACGGCGAAGCCCCCAGTTAGAACCGCCAGGGTGGAAACACCCGCCTTGCCGGCCGCCTGCACATCCCATGGGGTATCGCCGATCATCACCGCGTTGTCCGCCGAGCCATCAACGCGATCAAGCGCCGCGTGAACCAGATCGGGCGCGGGCTTGGTCGCCTGGACATCGTCGGAAGTGGTCCAGGCGTCTGCCAACTCGCGTCCGTCGAGCAAATCGAGATAGTGGTTGATCTCGGCCTCCTTGGCGGAGCTCGCTAGCACGACCGTATGGCCGCGGCCGCGCAGATCCTCGATCAGCTCGCGCGACCCTTTCATCGGCTGGACTTCCTCGATCAGCTCGGAATAGAACTCGGATTCGCTGGCGCGGATGTCGTCTCCACGCTCCTCATCGGTGCGCTCGTCGGTCAGCGCGGCCACCACCTGGTCGCCGCCCATCCCGATATGACGGTGAATCCGCCAAAGCGGAAGAACGATGCCGTGGCGGCAAAAGGCCCGGAACCAGGCGATTGTGTGGTGGTAGTTGGTGTCGACGAGCGTCCCGTCGACGTCGAGTATGGCCACGGTGGGCCGTTCGCCTCCCGAACCCACCGGTCAGCGCTCCGGCCCCGCGGGCATCAAGGCCCAGCGCAGGGTGTAGCTCACTAGGAGGTCTCGCGCTCCAGGTCGGCTACGTCCTGGGCCTTCTCGTCGGCTTTCTCCTGCGCCCGCGCGAGCTCGTCCTTCTTCTCGCCCTTGCGCTCCTCCTGCCGGCCCTCGCGCCGCAGGGAAGGGTCACCGGTGATGTCTCCGGCCGCCTGCTTGGTCCTGCCCGTGATCTTGTCCATGAGACCCATGTTCAGCTCCTTTCGTCTCTTGGAAGCACGGCTACCCTCGGGCAGCGAGCTCAACACACCCAAACCTGGCCCCGACTCTCTTTCCACTTCATGCGTCTACGCCGAGCGGACTGTTCTGGACCCGGGCTGCGCAGACTGGGAGATCGATCCTCGAGGATGAGCGCACACGAATGCGGGTGGAGAAAGCGGTGCTGAAGTTTCTGTCCGAGAAGCGGTTCCGCGGCACCGGCGGCGGGTAGTCCCCCGCTCTCCAAAGATCCAGATTGCGGGAAGGTGATCCGAGTTGCAAGATTCACAAGGCGAACGAACCGCGGGCGGTACAGCGGGAAAGTTGATCGGGCGGGTAAAGGCGGCGTTCGGCTCGTCGGCTGGTCGTCTCTTGCTCCAGCGCGAGGGTCGGCTTCAGGAAGCCGCTGCGCAAGCCGAGCTCGACGCGCGCAGGAGCGCCCAAGCCGCTGACGTCGAGGAACGGCAGGCCGAAGTCCATCGGGAGCGGACCGAGACGGAACTCGAACGCCGCCGGCTCGAGAACGAGGTCTCGGCACAGAGGCGCGCGGAGCAGATCGAAGACGACCGCCGGGCTGCCGAACAGGAGCGTGGAGCGAGCGAGCGGACCGCTCACGAGCTCGAGGCCGAGGCCCGCGCGGCCGAACGCCACGCACAGACGATCGACCCGGAAGAGCAAACACGATGAACGTGACCACAGTTCCGAGAATTGCGCTAAAGAGCTCGCTGCGGCTGGCGCGAGTGCCCTTCGACGTTGCTGGTTGGGCGGTCTCCACTGTGACCGGCGGTGGCGACCCGCGCACCCCGTACGAGGAAGCGCTGGCCCACGAGGCCGCTAGTGAGCGCGAATCCGCCGCCGCTCTCCGAGCACGGGCGCAGGAGACTCGAGAGCGCGCAGACGAGCGCTTCGCCCAACAGCAGCGGACCGTCGCCGCCGAGCAGCAGCAGGCCGCCAAGGCCCGGGAGCGAGCGCAGCGCGCCACCGCGGAGGAGGCGCCTCGAGCCCGTCTCGAGACGCTCGAAGAGCGCGAGGAGGCTCAGCGCGAGCGCGAGGAGGCGTTGGCTGAACAGTCCGAAGCCCAGCGCCTCTCGGAGGCTGCCGCCAGCGTCAAGCGCGAGCGAAAGGCATAGCCGGAAACGGGCCCTCTGGGGTTTCGAGGACGACCGCAGCGGAAAGCGCAGCGTCATGTCGAGCACCGGCGAAGTCGTTGTGATCACCGGCGCGTCGGGCGGCGTCGGCCGCGCGGCCGCGCGCCGCTTCGGCGCCGAGGGCGCCCGGGTGGGCCTGATCGCTCGAGGCCGCAAGGGCCTTGAGGGAGCCGCCCGCGAAGTGGAGCAGGCCGGCGGCCAAGCGCTGGTGCTGCCGCTCGACGTCTCCGACTACGACCAGGTCGAGGCCGCGGCTGCTTCCGTCGAAGACGCTTTCGGGCCGATCGATATCTGGGTCAACGACGCGATGGTGACGGTTTACGCCGAGTTCCTCGACATCGAGCCCGACGAGTTCAGACGTGCCACTGAGGTTTCGTATCTGGGCATGGTCTGGGGGACGCGGGTGGCGCTCAAGCGCATGGTTCCCCGGGACCGCGGCTCGATCGTGCAGGTCTGCTCGGCGATGTCGTACCGGGGCATCCCGCTGCAGTCCCCTTACTGCGGCGCAAAGGCCGCCTGCAAGAACTTCACCGAGAGCATCCTTACCGAGCTCATGCACCACAAGTCGAAGGTGCGGATCTCGATGATCCAGCTGCCCGGACTCAACACCACCCAGTTCACCTGGGGTCGGACGAAGCTGCCCAAGCAGACGATGCCGGTGCCGCCGATCTACCAGCCGGAGATAGCGGCCGACGCGATTCACCACGCCGCGCACCACAAGCGCCGGCAGATCTACGTCGGTTGGCCGACGGTCATGAACATCATCGGCGAGCGCGTTGCCCCCTGGATGCTAGATCGCTATCTGGCGAAGACCGGCTTCGGGTCGCAGATGACAGACCACGATCTCGATCCGCAACGGCACGACAACCTCTTCGAGCCGGTCAACGAGGACCGCGGTGCCCACGGGCCCTTCGACGACAAGGCCCACAGCGTGAGCCCGCAGTACGAGCTCTCCAAGCGCCGTGGACTGATCCTGGCGGGAATGGGGGCGGCGGCGGCCGGAGTCGCGGCCGCAGCGCTTCGCAACGGCAAGTAGGACCGCAGTGGCCATCGCCAAGAAGCTCGACGCCGCTCAGAAGGCCACGAAGCCGACCGGTGTCGCGGTCGCGACCTTCAAGAAGTTCTCCGAAGACAAATCGACGGGTCTCGCCGCGATGATCGCCTTCTGGGCCTTCTTCTCGATCTTCCCTCTGATGATGGTGCTCGTGACGGTCCTGGGGTTCGTGCTGCCCGCGAGCACCAAGGACACCGTCCTTACGCACGTGGCTTCGATGTTCCCTCTGCTCGAGGCGAACAGCATCAAAGGCCTCACAGGGACCTGGTGGCCCCTCGTCGCCGGCGGGGTCACGGCGCTGTGGAGCGGTCTTGGCGTGGTGCGGACTACGCAGACGGCGTTCAACTCCGTGTGGGAGATCCCGTATCACGAACGTCCGGGCCTGGTCGAGCAGGTCTTGCGGAGCCTGTGGGTGCTCTCCACGATCGGCGTCGGCCTGGTCCTGACGACGCTCATCTCGGGGTTTCTCACGTCCGGCACAAGCGGGGTCAATTTGGGCTTGGCAGGCCGCATCGGCGGCTACGTGCTGGCGATCGTGCTCGACGTGGGGCTCTTCATCGCCGCTTTCCGGATGTTGACCGACCGCGAGATCACCACGCGCGACGTCCTCCCCGGGGCGATGTTTTCGGGCATCGTTTTCTTTGTCCTGCAGCAGCTCTCCTCCTTCATCATCGCCCGACACCTCAAGAGCGCACAGTCCACCTACGGCCACTTCGCGACGGTGATCACCATCCTCTGGTGGTTCTACATCCAGGCGATCGTGACGTTGCTGGGTGCTCAGCTAAACGTCGTACTCAAAGAGCGCCTGCATCCCCGCTCGCTTGTCGAGGCGCCCCAGACCGAAGCCGATCACCGCGTTCTGCAGGCCTACGCGGCCGAGCGCACCTATCAGCCCGAGGAGAAGGTGCAGACCCGCGTGGAGCGGCGCGAGAGCGAGGACGAGCGCTAGACCACGCCATGAGCCGTTCCGGCCGGAACATGTTCCGGCCGGCTGGTCCGCGCATGCGCGGACCAGGGCTGGCGCACATGTGCGCCAGCCACCTAATTAGGGGTAGCTACAGCGGGCTGACACGTCTTGGGGAAGGAGCAGCAGCATGGACCCACTGGTGCCAATCAGAGCCTTCGATCGGTTTCAGCGCCGGCACCGCCCGCTGGCCATACCGGTCGCCGTCTTGCGCAACATCTCCGACCAGGGGGCGGGCAACGCCTCGGTTCTGATCGCTTACTGGGCCTTCTTCTCGATCTTCCCGCTGCTGCTGCTGTTCTCGACCATTCTCGGCTTCGTGCTCCAGGGGCACCCTTCCCTCCAGCAGTCACTCGTGGATTCGGCGCTCAAGCAATTCCCGATCGTGGGCGCCGACCTGGGGTCGCTCCACGGCAGCGGCGCGGGGCTGAGCATCGGCATCATCGGCACGATCTGGGCCGCGCTGGGCGTGACCGTGGCCGCCCAAAACGCCTTCAACCGCGTCTACATGGTCCCTCACTACAAGCAGCCAGACTTCTTCATGTCGCGGCTGCGAGGTCTGCGGTTCCTGGCCATCGTCGGGGTATTGCAGGTGCTCTCGACGGTCGCCTCGGGGGTCGTCAGCGGGGGCCTCGGCGGCGTGTGGCTCACGATCGCCGGCCTCGCCCTCTCGCTGGTTCTGAACCTGATCCTGTTCTCGGTGGCCTTTCGCTTCCTGGTCCCCGGCGTGGTCGAAACCTCGGAGCTATGGCCCGGCATCGTGATGGCAGCAGTTGGCTGGCTGATCCTGCAGACCGTGGGCGGCATCTACGTAAACCACGTGGTCAGAAATGCCGGACAGACATACGGGACCTTCGCGACCGTGATCGGACTGATGGCGTGGCTGTACCTCGGCGCCCGCATCGTCGTCTTCTCCGCCGAGATCAACGTCGTGCTGACGCGCAAGCTGTGGCCGCGAAGCATCATGGATCCCCCGGTGGAGGCGGACCGGCGTGCCCGCGCGGCGCTCGCCAAGATGGAGGAGCGCGATGACAAGCAAACAATCGAGGTCGCGTTTCACCCCCCCGACAAGGGCAAGGACACCGATCTTCAGAGCCCTCCGTACGCGGTCGCACCTGAGCCAGCCGCCGGCGAGGAGGCACGTCCCGAGTCTGCCCAGATCGCCACGCCAGACCTCCACACCCTGACCGCAAGCCAAGTGCTCGACGCGATCGAACATGCGCTGGAGAACGTGGACGCCAGCGCGGCGAGCAAGCGCGCGGCACGGGCGTGGCTACGGACCGCCACCGGGGCATTGGAGGACGATGGGCACGCGCCAGACGGCGAGCAGGCGGCCGCCGGTAAGGCCCTGGCCAAGGCGGCAGAGCACGCGCTTGGCCTGGCGCCCCAGCGAGGGTTGTGAGGTGGCCAACGGCCTGGGTTGTCGTAACGGGGGGTCGGGTAGCCGAGCACCACGAAGAGTCTGTTACGCGCCAACACGAAGGGGTGCTGAGAAGTGAGTACGACGACCAAAACCAATTCGCCGGTGGTTGCGCGCATTGACAGCGTCGAGGTGGGCGCGTACGAGGTTCCGACCGAGACCGAAAACGAATCGGACGGGACGCTCGAGTGGGACTCCACCACGCTCGTCGTGGTCGAGGTTCAGTGTGGCGAGCACACGGGTCTCGGCTACACGTATTGCGACAAGTCAGCCGCGTCAATCATCGGGTCCAAGCTTTCCAGCATCGTCGAGGAGGCCGATCCACTCATGCCCGAGCAGGCCTTCGCGCAGATGCAGGTGCAGTCCCGACAGCTCGGCCAAGATGGAGTCGCCGCGATGGCGATCTCGGCTGTAGACGTAGCGCTGTGGGACCTCAAGGCGAAGTTGCTCGGGGTGTGCCTCGCCGACGCTCTGCCGCGCTTCCGGGAATCGGTCCCGATCTACGGCTCGGGGGGGTTCTGTAACTACAGTCCGGATCAGCTTCGCGAGCAGGTCCAGGGCTGGGTCGACCATGGGTTTCACAGCGTGAAGATCAAGGTCGGGCGCGACGCCGTCGCCGACCCGCAGCGCGTCGCGCTGGTCCGTTCGGTCGCGGGGGACGACGTGGAGGTGATGGTCGACGCCAATGGCGCCAACAACCCGCACGGCGCGGCGTTGTGGGCACAGCGCTACCGCGAGTTTGGCGTGACCTACTTCGAGGAGCCCGTGTCTTCCGACGACCTCGTCGGCCTTGCCTACGTGAGGGACCATGTACCCGCCGGGCTGGCCGTCGCGGCCGGCGAGTATGGCTGGAACCTTCCCTACTTCCAGCGCATGCTGGACGCACACGCCGTGCACATCCTGCAGGCCGACGTCACTCGCTGCGGCGGGATCACCAACATGCTTCGTGTCGACGGGCTGTGCAAGGCGCGCTCCATGCCCTCCTCGGCCCACTGCGCGCCGGGGATCTCGGCGCACGCCTGCTGCGCGATGGAGACCAACATCCACATCGAGTACTTCTTTGACCACTACCGGATCGAGGGCATGCTGTTCGACGGCACGCTGCACCCCAGCGGTGGCATGCTCACACCCGACCGCAGCCGGCCGGGCCTCGGGCTCGAGTTCAAGCACGCAGACGCCGAGCAGTACAGGGTGAGCTGACGGTTCCCGCAGTACGCGGCTGGTCAGGTGGACGCCGTCGTCGCCCGCCTGAGCTGCGTGGCCGCCCGGTGCAGGCCACACGACTCGAGCATCGCGACGGCGTCACTTGAGATCTCGGCGACCGTGTCGCCCTGGTAGATCCATTCGCGGTTGCGGTGAAACACCGTTTCCAGCCTGCGCGCGTAGCGGATCGCGCTCGCTTCGAGCCCATCGAGATCGCTGATGTGGTTGCCGGGAAAGGCGGTGACCTGATAGGCGCTCCCGCACACGGTCGAGATGCCGCTGGTGGCGCTGTCAAGCTTTTTGGCATACGCGAGCGGCGCCTGGGGTGGGACCGCACCGCAACCAGCGGCGAGCAGCGCCACAAATGCGAGACCGGCAGCTGCGAATCGCGCCGGCAAACGCATTCTCATCGCAAGAAGATCAGCGACGCACCGCCCAGGGCCGCCGCACCCGCCGTCCACCAAGCGATGTAGTCGCCGATGTGGCCCGAGTGAAGTTGGCGTAGGCCTCCCACCGCGACGACGACCGGTCGCAGAACCAGGTCCGGCAATCGCCGTCGCAGCGGCCTGCCGAAGAGCCCCAGCGCGGCCAGCGCCAGTGCGCCCAAGGTGGCGCCGGCGGCATATGCGTAGTCGAATCCCTCGACGTGGCTTGTCGACGCGGGGGCGAAGTGCACGTGTCCGTGCAGCACCCAGTTGATGTAGGCGGCGTGGTCGTGGAAGTGCCCGGCCGCTGCCTCGATCCCCGGCACCGCTCCAGGAATCAGCCCGACCACGATCGCGCCGAGCAGGAGTGCCGCGGGCACCAACAGCATCAGCGGGGGGGTGTAGTCGCGCGGAGCATCCTCCTCGTCCTCCTTCTCGCGCGCCTCGGCGTCTTGCTGTTCGCCCCCACGATCTGAGGGACCCCAGCCGAGCAGGCGCCCGCTCACACGCAGCACCGCGCCGCCGGTGAACATCGACGAGATCACGAAAATCGCGGGCAGCCAGGGGTAGCCGCCCTCGAGGGCCGCGCTGTCGAGCAATGACTTGCCGAAGAACAGCGTCACCACGGGGATCGCCGACAGCAACAGGCCCCCTACTGCGAACAGCAGTACGGCCCACGGCACCTCCCTGCCCTTGCCGTAAAGATCGAACTCGTCGACCGTTCCGAATCGGTGCAACAGCACCCCTGAGAGCATGAACAGCGCAGCCTTGGTGAAGCCGTGTCCGATGATGTACACCGCGACCCCGGCGAGGCCCTTCGCGCTCAGCAGCCCGATGCCACACACGAACATTCCCACGTGACTGATGGTCGAAAAGGCGAGCAGTCGCTTGAGGTGGCGCTGCGAGAAGCACATCACCGCACCCCATAGCGCGGTCAACGTGCCGAAGGCGATCAGGATCGCGCGCAGCTCGTCGATGTGTGGCCCAAGCGGCCCCGCGAAGATCGTCCAATAGAGCCGCGCGACGGCGTAAATTCCAAGCTCCACCATCACGCCCGAGAACAGGACCGATACAGGCGCGGGGGCGACCGCGTGGGCGTCGGCGAGCCAGAAATGCACCGGGACCGCCGCCGCTTTTGTCAGAAAGCCGATGAACAGCAGCGACATCGCCACCAGCACCAGCGGATCCGCGTGATGATGGTCGAGCGCGGCTCCGATCTGGGCCATGTTGAGCGCGCCCGTGCGCGCGTAGAGCAGTGCGATGCCGGTGAAGATCGCGTAGGCGCCCACGCTGTTTGAGATGGCGAAGTTGATGCCGCCCTGGATCGGTCCCTTCTCCTCGATCTTGTAGGCGGTCAATGCATATGCGACCGCCCCCATGAGCTCGAAGAAGACGGCCAGATTGAACAGATCACCGGTGAGCGAGAACCCCGCCATCCCGGCCAGAAACAGCAGCATGAGCGCGTGGTAGAGGCCGTCGGCCGCCTCGAAATACCGCCATGAGTAGACCAGCGCAGCCGTGACCAGCAGCGCCATGTAGGTGGCGAGGCCGGCGCCGATCGGATCGATCGAGAGCGAGATCCCAATGGCCACGGAGTGGCTGGGGCGCCAACCGCCCATCCAGTAGGCGAAGGGATGGCCGTGCGCCGTGTGCGCCAGCAGGAGGGCGCATAACGTCACCACGGCCAGGCCGACTCCGGTCGCGACCGCATCGTTGATCAGACGGGGTAGCCAATGCCTTCCCGCCACGAGCAGGGCCGCCGCGCACAGCGGGATGAACACGGGCAGCGCCGCTATATGCATCAGTCGCGCAGGGCGCGCAGGTCGTTCGGGTCGAGGCTGCCGAAGCGTTTGTGCGCCTGAACCGCCATCGCCAAGAGCAGCCCCGTGACCGTCGCCTCGATGACGATGTCGGTGAGGACGAGTACCTGGACGACCGGGTCGACCGCTTTGCTCACTTGCGTGATGTCGGCGAAGATCGCTCCCTTGCCGCTGTTGACGTAGCCGACACCCAGCAGCAAGAGGTAGGTCGAGGACTGGACGACGGTGAGGGAGATGATCGTCCGCACGAGGTTCGTGCTCGAGACGATTCCGTACAGGCCGATCACGAATAGCCAGGCCGCCACGGCGAACGGCAGAAAGCTCACTGCCGCCCTCCTCTAACGAGCATCGCCTGGTCAAGGAACTGCGTCCAGGCGATGAGAAACGCACCGCTCACCTCGAGCCCGACGAACACGCTGGCGACGTCCAGCTGTCCGCCCGAGAGCAGGTGCCCCGAGATCCCGAGCGGGATGTAGTTCTTCAAGAAGATGCCGGCGAAAACCAGACCGCTCAGCCCGAGAAGCGCGTAGCCCACGGCGCCGAGCACGTCACCGAATTCGATCACGAGGTGTGGCGCGATCGCCTTCATGCGCAGGTAGCGCCCGGCGAGGAATGCCCCCAGGGGAGCCGTGGCGAGTATCACGCCGCCCTGGAAGCCTCCGCCCGGGGTGATCTGGCCGTGCACCACGATGTACACGCCAATCGCGACGATGGCGGGCACCAATACCACCGCCAGCGCGCGCAGGGCCGCGCTTGCGCCACCGAACGAATGTTCCTGCGCCTCTTCCGCCTGCGGCTCCTGCCGCTCACCCCGTAGCTGACGCAGAATCAACACGATGCCCAGCACGGACGCGAACAGGATGAATTCCTCGCCCAGCGTGTCGAAGGCGCGGACGTCGAAGTTCAGGAGCGTGATCAGATCCGTGCCATGGCGCAGCGTGACGCCGATGCCGTCGATGACGCGCCCGTACACGCCGTGGTAGTCGCCGAAGTTGGGCAGGCCCGTGAATCCGGTCACGAGCACGGCTGCGAGTCCCGTGCCCGCAAGCGCAAAAACGGACAGACGCCCCCGGCGGCTCACGTCTGCTCCCCCTGTTCCTTCTCATCTTGCTGGCGCTTCTGCTCGTTGACCTTGCGCAAGGCGAGCAGGACCATCACCGGCAGCCCGACAGTCGAGACCACTATCTCAGACAGGGCGACGTCGGGATCCTGAAAGACGAAGAAGAGCATCGTCAGAGAGAGGCCGTAGACGCCGAGCACGATCACCTGGCGCAGGGGGTCCGGGGACAGGACAACAGCGCCGCCTCCGACCACCACGGCCGCGAGCGCAGCGATCTGCAGGACCGTCACGAGGAGTCGTCCTCTCGCGCCCTCTCGACGACGGCACGCCAGTCGCCGTGCTCTCGGATCAACATGCTTCTCATGGTTGTGTGCACGAGCACGGGCCCGGTTAGCACCAGCGCGACGCCGACGAGCAGCGCCTTGTCGCCAATCAGAGAGAACGACTCGCGAAACACGATCGCGACCGCGATCAGGAGCGCGCCATAGCCGATGAGGCCCACGAAGTGCATGCGGTCGTAGAGGTCGCGCATCGCGCACAGCCCGATCACCGCCAGCAGCTCGATCAGGCCGCCCGCTACGAGCAGGACGGTCGCGACGAGGATCCGCCAGTTCAAAGTTGGCGCTCCATCAGCCGAGCGAAAGCCAGCGAGCCCACCAAGGCCATCGGAGCGAGCACCACGGCGAGATCGATGAACGGCTGGCGGTGAAACCCTTCCGAGAGCAGCATCAGAATCGTGCTCACGAGCACGCCCGCGATTTCAAGCCCGAGCAGACCGTGCGGAGCGGGCGACACCAGGGCGAGCACCAGACAAGGGATGAGCGCGAAGCCGAGCACGGTCGCGGCGATCAGCCACTCGTTCATCCCAGTTCCAACGGGTCGATCGTCTCCCGGCCACCGGTTGGGCGCAGCTGGTGGGCAAGTATCAGTTGGCGCTCGCCGTCGACGCCGACCACGAATGTGTTGGGCGCCACCGAGCCGGCCGCTTCAGCCAGCGCCCGACGGCCGGTTTCGTATGGTTCCTGCTCGTCGCAACCAAAGGGGACCGCGCGAAAGGTCCCGAACGCGGGCTTGCGTCTGACGATTGCGCGCAGGGCCATCGCCGACACGACTGCGACGTCGCGCGGAATGCGGAGCAGGGGACGGTGCAGTCGCAGCAGCCAGCGCCAGCGGACGCTCTCGCCCACGATGCCTTGCTCGCGCGCGAGCTCGAGTCCCGTCGCCGCGAGCACCGCCGCCCCAGCGCCGACGATCAGCTCGGGCAGGTCGGTGATGTCAATCAGCAGCAGGTACAGCGCGGCTGCGCACACCCACCCCAGGCTCCAGGCAAATGCGCGGCGAGCGACGAGCGCGGGTCGTGTCCGCTGGGGCATAAGCCCGTTCGGGCTACCCGCTCGCGCTCGCACACAAAAATTGCCCCGCGGAACGGAATGGGCCGGTCAGGAAACCCGAAGCTAGGCGAGGGCCGATCGGGAACCTGAAGCGAGGCCCGGACCGGCGAGGCCCGGTCGGGAACCTGAAGCGAGGCCCGGACCGGCGAGGCCGGTCCGGGCTCGCTGCCGCTCTGCTACGGCACTACGTAGTTGACCGACGTCCCCCAGTTCGCCCGGCCGTCACGGGTTCCACCGCACGTCCCGATCGCGTTGGGGTTGAACGCCTTTCCGGTGCAGTTCGGGTACTGGATGTACTCGTTGGCGAAGTAGATCCGCCCACCGGTGTTCGGCACGAACAGTCCCCAGCTGTAGTCCCCCCAGCGCGGACGGGTCGCGCCTGGGAAGAACTGGTATTCGCTGAATCCATCCTGCGGAGACTTGCCCATGTCCGCGATGTTGACCCTCGAGTTGAGCAAGCCTCCGGAGGTGCTTGTCAGCCGGCCGTAGGCCGTGCTGGGGAAGAACCCACCATGGTCGGCTCCGGTCGGGCCACCGTTGCCGGTCAACGTGAACAGCATGATCGCCTTGCCGCCGGTGGTGGGGGTCGCGGCCATGGCCGGCATGGACAGGTCTTCGTGTTTCGGCGAGACATACCCCTGGCCGGTCAGGGTGAACCTGCGGCTCGTGTCGAACGAGCGCGTCCCGACCACCCAGTACACCGCGCCCATGTGGATCTCCGCATTGGCTCGTGAGTACGTCTGGGCGAGCTGGGTGGGTGCGGCAGTCCACAGCTGACCCTGTGCCTGCGAGACCTGCGTCAGGTTGTCGCCGTTGGTGGTGATCCCGCCCTCCGGACATGGGCCAGTCGTATCGGCGATGACGCTGCAGTCGTTGCCCAGCGGGATCGGGCCGGTCCGCTGCGGGGCGAAGATCCCGCCGAAGTTGACGGTCTCAGGGTCGTAGTACCGATTGACGCCGGAGAAGAGCTGCCCCTGGAAGCGGATGCCGGACTTACAGCCGGAACAGCCGCTGCTGTTGAGCGCGGACAGCCCGGTCCACGCCCACGCCGCGATCCGGTTGTCACCGGAGGTCGCGAGCGGGACGAACCCGTAGAAGTCCAGCGAACCCACCATGAACCCGGTACCGCCATGGCTGTTATCGAACTGGCCCGCGATCGGCTGCGCCGGAATCACGGCCACCCAGCAGGTGATACCCCCCATGTGCAGGATCTTGTCCTTGGCGCAGGTTCCGTCGGGGGTGCGGATCAGGCCCATGTTCTCCCTGGCCACGGTGAGCGCCGGGTTCGGCTTGCCGTTCTTCACCCTGGCCGGGAGACCCTGCTCAAGCGCGCTCTTGCGGAACGCGAACTCCTGCGCGCCATTGAAGATGCCGCCGCCCATGCCGGGCAGCGTCCCTGGCAGCAGCGGGAACTCGTCGTAGAACATCAAGAAGGCGTCGCGGGTCACCGAGATCTTCGCGAAGTCGTTGAGCAGAGATGGGTAGCCCGGCTCGGCCGGGTTGTAATCGGCGCTCGAGAAGTACACGTGGTACGGGCCGAATGGGCTGCTGCCGTCGGTCACCGCGATGCCCTCGTAGCACTTGTTAGCCACACCCGAGAAGCACCCGGTGAAAGGTCCGCCGCTCTTCTCGGTGTTGGCCGAGACGATCTCGGTGAAGATCCAGTGCCCGCCGTTGGAGGGGTCATATAGGCAGGAAGGATCTCCCCCGCTGCTCCACCCCCGCTTGGTCAACCCCATGAGCGTATCGAGCGGGATCGTCCCGGACTTACGCTTAAGGGCAGTGTTGAAGACCATGATCTCGCCGATGTTGTTGGTCTCGACCACAAACCCGCTGTTGGCGCACAGGCCCTGATCCGGGGGCTCGACGTCGCCGAGGGGGTTGGTGGGCATCGAGCCGCTGTCGACCGCGTTCAGGCCCTTGACGCCGGTGGCGCCGCCATTCGTTGTGCTGATCTGGTCACAACTGCGGCTCAGCGGTGCACAGCTCACCGACGGGACTGGATAGGAACGAGTGCCGTTGGCGATGGCACGCCGTTGCGCCGCGGTGAGATGGAGACGGCGCAGATCCGGCGGCGCCATGCCATGCATCGGCAGCGCCCTGGTTGCATGAGCGGTGCCCAGCCGGTGACCCGATGCGGCCGCCGCGGTGGACGGTGTGTTAAACGGGCCGGTCAGCAGATGGCAATCGACGCCGCAGCCGGTGGCAGCCGGGCCGGCGAAGGTCGGACTGAACGTCCCCAGGCTCGATGAGGTGACGCCACCGGTGTTCCCGCTCGATGTTTGGGCACCGGAGCCGGCGGCTGCCGATCCCCCCGCCGCGACGATCAGGGCCACCGCTATCGAAACCACCGAAAGCCGGGTTAGCCACACACGCACTGCCTTTCCGAGCATGACGCCTCCTGTGTCCGTAGGTGACCTTCGCCTGCTCGATTTCCACTCCAGAGAGACCGACCATATCCCGCGCCGAATGGCCGAGTCAAGAGCGCCAACGTTAAGCGGCCTCCTCAGGACGTGCGCGAATCGGCACCGCGACGTTCCTCGCGACTAGGCTGGATGGATCGTTGCCGAACGCCCTCCCGAGCGATTCCCGAACGCCCTCCGGAGCGATTGCCGAGCGATTGCCGAGCGCCCTCCCGAGCGGCGCGGTTTTGGCCAGGAGGCGAGGGGTACCGTCTAAGTGAAGGCTTGAATCCGATTTGGAGAGAGATGATGTCCAAACCACTGCAAATGCTGCGTGAGCATGGGCAAAGCCCATGGATTGATTACTTGTCGCGCTCTTTCGTACGCGACGGCGACATGGAGCAATTGATTTCCGAGGGGATCTGCGGCGTCACTTCGAACCCGACGATCTTTCAGGGAGCAATCTCCGAAGGCGATGAATACGACGACCAGTTGCGCTCGGTCCTGCAGGACACCCAGGAACCCAAGGAGGCGTTCCTGGCGCTGGCGACCGAGGACATCCGCGGGGCCTGCGATCTCCTCCGCGAGACATTCGAGCGCGGCGAGTCCACGCGTGACGGATGGGTGTCCCTCGAGGTCGACCCGAACCTGGCTTACGAAACGCAGAAAACGATCGAGGAGGCGCGCCGCCTTCACCGGATGATCGATCGCCCAAATCTCTTCGTCAAGATTCCCGGCACCGAGCCGGGTCTCGAGGCGATAGAGGAGTCGATCGCGGCGGGGATCCCCATCAACGTCACGTTGCTGTTCTCGCTTGAGCGCCACCGTGCTGCAGCGCAGGCCTATTTGCGCGGGCTCAGGCGGCTCCGTGACGACGGCGGCGACCTGCGCACAGTGGCCTCGGTCGCGTCCTTCTTCGTTTCGCGCGTCGACACGGAGGCTGACCGGCGGCTCGATGAACTGGGAGGCCATGACGACCTCAAGGGCAAGCTCGCGATCGCAAACGCCAAGCTTGCGTACCAGACCTACAAGGAATTGTTCAGCGGTCCCGAGTGGGAGCAGCTCGAAAGTATCGGCGCATCGCCGCAACGCTGCCTTTGGGCATCGACCTCGACCAAGAACCCCGACTACCGCGATGTGCTCTACGTCGAGGAGTTGATCGGTCCACACACCGTCAACACGATGCCGCGAGAGACGGTCGAGGCGTTTCAGGACCACGGCCGCGTTGAGGACACCCTCGAGCGGGATGTCGAGGACGCCCGTCACACGATGGAGCGCTTTGCCGACGCCGGCGTGGACTACGACGACGTCGTGGAGACGCTCGAGCACGAGGGCGTCGAGAAGTTCGCCAAGTCGTTTCAGGAGCTGTTCGACCGGGTGGGCGATAAGCGCGACGAGCTGGTGGCCGCGTAAGCGGGGCCAGGTCAGTCGTTAGCGCGCCGGTCGTGAGCGGGGTGGGCGACCGGCGCGTGACTGCGCTGTCGCCTCGCTCTCACGCTCGCGCACGGTGCGGGCCACATACGCGGGCGGCAAACCTCAGGTTGTGCGCGGCACTTGTGCTTCAACGCCGAGATGGCTGAACCGCGCTGCGGGATCCACGTCGACCATCTCAGTCACGAGCGCCGACCAGGTGAAGGATCGGGCGCCCATACCAGCGCCGGTGAACGGGTCGTAGTACTCGCGCAGGCCCGCGCCTGAAACCGCCTCGGCGAGGCGTCGGGCCATCTCCTGCGCCTGCTCGTCATATCCCAAACGCACCAGTCCGAGCCACAACAGCCACGCCGCGTTGATCCAGGTTGGCCCCCGCCAGTAGCGGCGCAGCAGAAAGTAGCGGTCGCGGCGCGAGAATTCCGGCTCCGCCACCGAAACCGACGGAGGCGGATACGGCAACCAGAACCTGCGCGGGTTGAGCAGGTGCTCCTCGACCAGGCGCCGGCCGATCTCCTCTGGCAGGTCGGGCAGCGCCAGCGGCGAGATGGACGCCCAGGTCACTGCTTCATGGCGCTCTATCTTGCCCGTCCCACGAGGCCTCACGATCTGATGAAAGAGGCCGCGCTGGTCGTCGTATAGCCGCTCGATCAGCGTCTCCGTGATCGACGGCTGTCCCAGCGCCAGCCGCGAGAGGCCGTAGAGCACGTTGGTTGGAGTGTCACAAACGATCGGGCCACCGGCCGCCATGATCCTGCCGATGTCGAAGTCAAGCTTGCGGTTACGCCGGACGAGCAGCACAAAACCGGGCAGGCCGGCGGACCGCCATCCCCACGGAGAATCGAACTTGGGCGAGGCGTCCAGACCCGACTCGTCTGGTTGGACGATCCAGATGAGACCGTCTCCGTCGACATCGCGCTCACGCTCGAGCCACGCGTGCTGGTTGACGATGGCCGGTACCGAAGCGGGGTCTCCGACCGAAATTTTCCAGGCCCAGCCGAGCAGCGGCGGCTGGATGGTCGAGGTCATCCAGTCGCCGCGAGTGCGAACGTTGTAGAAGAGCGCCTTGTAACGCGTGACGGGAGTTCCCCAGAAGATGGTGTGCCCGATGAACCCGTCCGGACGGGCGGCCGCAAGCAGCGTCTCCAGTTCAGTCCGCGCGCGGGCTCGGTCGAAGCGGCGCCAAGCTATGGCTGCAAAACACGAGTCCCAATACCACTGCCACGGGTACCGACCCGGAGCGGGCGCGGTGTAGCCGTAGCTGACCCCGCGCGCCACGCCCTCGCGCCAGTTGCCCTCGAGCGTGGTGCGGGATTGCTCCTCCACCCGGAGCGCGATCTCATCCCCAGTCACCTAACTTAACTTAGTGCGAGTCCCAGCGCTTCTGCGTACTGAGACCAACACCGGGGTCGCCGCCCCTGCCCATTCGGCTCGGTCCTGCACAGCAACCAGCCGTCGGTGGTCCGTTCAAGGAGCCCCGCGGCACAGAGCCCCCTGAGCGCTGTGCTGACAGAGGGACGCCTGGCGCCGACTAGCGTCGCGAGCACCTGATGAGTCAGCGGCATCGTGACCAGTACGCCGGCCGCGGTGGCCTTTCCCCAGCGCTCCCCGAGCAGAGCAAACAGCAGCAAAAGCCGCTCCTCGATCACAGAGGTGCCGGTGACCAGCGACTTGGCGAACAGCCAGTGGCTCGTCTGCGCCGCCTTCGCCGTGAGCGTGTCGGCGATGGACCCGATGCCCGCCACGCGGCGCCCAAAATCTGCGTCAAGCAGAGCCACGCGCAGTGGGGAGAGAGCCTGCCATGTGGCCGTGGTCAACAGGGAAACGTCGGCCATCTCCCACGGACGAAGTAGATCGTCGGCTCCTATCAGCCATCCGATCGGCGCCCGCCCCGCGGCAACCTGGACGTGCACCAGGCCGTCGACGACAAGCAGGCCCAACCAGCCGCTCGGGTCCTCCACGAGCTGCGCCGGGTCGAACCTCCCGGGGGGAAGCTGGGCCACGCGGGCTACGAGGCGCTTGCCGCCGGGTGTCGACCAGCCGCGCGGATGTGGGTCCAGCTCGTAATCAAACTCGACGACCGAGGGCCACCCATCTCCGGAGCCGACTGGGGTGCGCAGGCCGGAGTGCGCCAGCCCGTTCGTCGCACGTTCACCTGCGGGCCGCAGTTGAAGCGGTGCGTCGGTAGAGGGTGCGGCGGACATGCCAATTCTCACTGACTCGCCTGGGTCCAGGACTGCTCGCGGTTGCGCGCGACGGCGCGGCGGTTGCCCATACGCTGTAGATACCCGCGTCGAAGCCGATTCAGACGCGTGCTCCGACCCCGGTGAGCAGCTCGCGGATACGCAGGGGACCGCTGGTGTCCCTGGCGAGCGGCGGTGTCGGATAGTCCGACCCATTCCGCAGGCCGCGCAGCAGCTCATCAAGCGTCTCGCGCGCACCGTGGCGCGGCGCCCAGCCAAGCTCGGTGCGCGCGCGAGAGGTGTCCATGAGCGGCACCGACAGGGCCATATCGACCCAACCGGGCTCGCTCGGCTGGAGCCGAAGCGCATAGGTAAGCGCTGCCGCACCACGAAGCAGCTCGGCGCTCAGCGGCACCGCGCGAGCGCGCAGCACGCCGGCCAGCTCCGCGGCGCCGATCGGGGGGTCGGCTGCGATGTTGAAGGGACCACGTGCGGAGGACAGCAGTGCGAGCCGGTAGGCATCGCCGACGTCATGCGAATGCACCGCCTGGAAGCGGAGCCCGGGAGTGTCCGGGACGACCGGGATGGCTTTCGGTGTGACGATCGAACCGGGCAGGAAAGGCCCCGCAAACAACCGCCGGATTTCCGTCGCCGCCTGCGCCTTGAAGATCAACCCGGGACGCATGCGAATCACACGCAGTTCCGGTCGCTCACGCTCAAGGAGATCGAGGTCGCGCTCGAGGGTGGCCTTGTGTCGCGAGTAGAAGGAGCTGGCGATCCCCTCGGTCGGCCAAGATTCATTGACGAAGCGGTCCTTGGGACCGGGGGAGTATGCGCCGACCGACGAGGCGTAGACCAATAGCGGCACACCCGCGTCAACCACCGCTTTGAACAGTCGCCGGCTGCCGTCCACGTTCACGGCGCCCGTGATCGACTCGTCGCGGCCGGGCTGGATCAGCCACGCCAGGTGGACCACAGCGTCCGCCCCGCGAAACAGGGGCACGAGGTCAGTGTGCGCGATGTCGGCGCTGACAAAGGTCGTCCGCGGAAACTGCGAGGTCGGCACGCGCCGCGCCAAGGCGACGATCTCTTCGACCTCGGTCTCTGACCGCAGCGACTCGAGCAGGCTCGTCCCGACATTCCCGGTGGCGCCGACGACAACTACTCGCATGAGGGCGGGATACCCGCTCGCGAGGCGCTCAAGCCACGCAATTCACGTTCGGGGGCTCGGGACGGCGTCGCGGCGGGCGCCAGCCCTCTTCCTAGATAGAGCAGGACGGGCTTGAGGCCTTAGGCGGCCAGGTGAGCCCGGACCGTGGTGCGCGTGCCGTCGCGCATCTCGACCAGATCCGATAGCTGGTGGACGATCCACAACCCCATCCCGTGCTCCGCGCGCGGGTGCGGATTGCGGCGTCCGGCAAGCGGATCCGAAATCGCGCCCTCGTTTTCAACCTGACAGATCATCTCCTCGGATGTCCCCCAGACGGTCAGCTGCCGCAGGGCAACCCCATGGCGAAGCGCGTTCGTAACCAGCTCGTTGGCCACGAGCTGAAGATCCTCGACGAAGTCCCCGCCGAATCCGGCGTCGTGACCGTGGTCTCGGACCGCCGCGCGCAAGTTACTCATCGTTTCTTGTTTGATCACATAGCTGGAAGCGTCCTCGGGTGGAGTGGTCAGCGGTATCTCGCATTCGGGCGGTATCGCTTCGCTGTAACAGCCACTCGAGCGCGGCGCTCCGTTCTCGACGATCTCGGGATGTGTCCGCTTCGCGCTTTCCAGCACGGAGTCGTCAAGTGCACCGGCGTCGTAGGGGCACAGAACGCGCATCGGAGTGGCCTCCAGCATGACGTTGAGCAGAGCTTCGTGGCGGACGGCCTCACGAATCTCTTCTTCCGTCCTTCCGGGCCAGATGGGCTCTCCGACGTAGTGCAGCATCCGTCCCGGGCGCTCCTGCCGTAGTCGCTCGATCATCGAGAGAATCCGCCCGGGGTTGCGGCCCACCTCGGACATATCGAGCAGCTCCTTGTCCGAGCCATCGAGCAGCTGTTCACGGACGAGTCCAAGCTTGTGCTCGGGTACCGAGATAGCGATCGGATCTCCGGACCCGAGGGCGGGTCTAAGAAAACGCCTGAGCCCCTTCAAGTACTCCCCGTCGGCTCGATAAAAGAGCGCCTGGTGAGTGCTATTGCCCAAGGGCGACATCTCTCTCCCTTCCTTACGCCCTGTCCGGTGTCAGGCTCCCCTGGATGGCGCTACGGCAAACGACGCTTCGCCGGGCTCCCTTTCCGGCCTTGACTTCTCCTGCGAACGAGGCCTGGGAGCAGAGCGGATCGACTCGCTCGGTGCCGGATCCTGCCCGGGGTTGGGCTCCTCGGGGCCTGGCTCGGGCACCGCTGGGGTGACGGGCTCCTCGGGCGTCGGTACGCGTGCCGGCTCTTCGGGCTGTCCGGGCGTCCCCGGGTCGGGCACAGCCGGAGTGACGGGCGCGTCCGGGACCGCCGGTGTCACGGGCTCCTGCGGCTGAGGCACGGAGAGGACGCTCTCGTACACGGGCGGTGGCTACCCCACGCCCTGTCCAGCAAACCGCCTGGACGTGCGTCTAATTCGCTTCAAACGTAGAGCTAATCCCGTCCGTTCTGCGCAAAGCCAAGCCAGCTCGCCACCTTATGCAAGTCTGCGACGAACTCATCGAACGCCGTCTCTCGCTCGCGATCGTCCCGGGCTCTGAGGATCGACGAAGGATGGACGGTGATCGTGACCAGCTCAGCCAGCCCCGACTCGAGCGGGCGACCGCGGTCGCGGCCGACCCGAACGCTGGGACCGATCAAGGCCTGGCCGGCCGTCGCCCCCAGACACACCAGCGCCCGAGGCTTCACCACCGCCAGCTCGGCTTCGAGCCACGGCATGCACGCCTGCACTTGCCAGCGGTCTGGCTTCTGATGAATGCGCCGCTTCCCGCGCAGCTTGTAGCGGAAGTGCTTCACCGCGTTCGTGATGAAGACCTCGTTGCGCGGGATCCCGGACTGCTCGAGTCCCCGATCCAGCACACGACCGGCAGGCCCCACGAATGGATGCCCCTGCAGGTCCTCGCGGTCACCGGGCTGCTCGCCGACAAGGACGAGCTCGGACTGGCGCCTGCCCTCGCCCATGACGGCCTGCGTCCCGCCTTCCCAAAGGTCGCAAGCGCGACATTCTTGGACCGCCTCGCTCATGCTCTTGAGGCTCGGGCGGGAGGGGACGGGGGCGGGCGGTCTATCCGTTGTGGCGCTGCCGTTTGAGCCGCTTGTGTTGCTCACGCCTCACCCCGTGTTGTCGACCAGGCGCGCAGTGAACGTCTACTGGTCGATCTTGTCGCGCTTCGGACCCTCCCAGGCCTCGACCTCGGGATCTTGGGAGGGGTGAGGCTCGCTGGTGCTGGTCGCGCCCGTCTGGGTATGGCCGCCCTCGCCCCCGAACACCATTTCCTCGCCGGGATCCCGCGGGTCTTCGCGATGGTCGTAAGGGTCCGGCCATTCGGTCAGGTCTGCCTCGGCGACCGGGTTGTTGAGGGCTGAGTGTGGGTCGCGCGCACGTACAGAGGTCTCGGTGCCCGGCTCGTCATCGGCAATCGCACCGTTCTCCCCGCCGACGACCGGTTCCTCCTCCGTGACGGCGGCCCTGGGCAATGTCGGTTCCTCGTCCTCCGTGACGGCGTCGCTGGGCAGTGTCGGTTCCTCGTCCTCCGTGACGGCGTCGCTGGGCAGTGACGGTTCCTCGTCAGTGAGGGCGTCGACCGGCAGCGTCTCCTCCTCCGCGGGGTCTCCGGCCACCTCTGCCTCCTCCTCCGTCACGGCAGCCGACTCCTCCGCGCCCGGCTCCCACGAGGAAGTCGGCGCGGGCGGGGTGTCCGTCGAGGCGAATGACCCGTTTTGCCGATCGGGCGAGAGCACGCCCACGATCTCGGTCAGTGCCCAGCCTGCCAAGCGGCCCGTCAATTCCACGCTCTTCCGCGCCACGCCGATCGAGAGTGAGATTGGCGCCTCGGCGGCCCGTATCAGCTGTTCGACCATGTCGTCCACCTCCAACTCGCAGCGGTTCTGACTCGTAGCGCGGTCCCCGTTTGACAATTGGCGAGCGCGTAAAACCGCTACCCGGGGGACCGATGCGCGACACACGGCAGCGCCGGCCGCGAGGCGGCTAGGCTGTGACCATGGCCCCTGAACGCGAGCGATCCACACGCAAGCAGATCAAGGAGGGCCGGGCGGTTGACCAGGCGGGCGACCGGCTGGCGCGCGAAGCCGACCGCCTGAAGCGACGCAGCGACGAGCTCGGCTCCGAGATCGACCAGGCGCGCAGCGACTGGCAGCGCAAGCAAGCCGACGGCGGCGTCCCCGGCGCGATTCCCCCCGACAACAAGGAGAACGCCTCGCGCACGGCCGAGCGCGCGAACTCGGCCGAGGACGAGGGCGGGGACGAAACCCAGGCCGAGGCCGATTCCTCGGACGCCGATTCCAGCTAGCCCGAGGGAAGCGCCTCGAGCGCGTTCAGATACGCCTCGGTGTAGGTCGGAAACTCATTGACGACCTCTACGGGGCGCAAGAGAGTCTTCGAGGGAATACACGCCCAGTAGGCACACTCGCCCCCGATCAGCTCGCGTTCGACGATACCCGTCCTCATCCAGGCGTCGGCCGTCCGCGATACCACGGTTTCACCCGCAGGTCCCGCGCCGATTACGACTACGTCAAAGGCCTGCGTCGCCATGAGCGCACCCTACCCCCGCCCTCCGACTCCGTACCGCCGTGAGCCGGCGGTGGTCGGACATCGTTCGATTAGCGGGTAAGCGCTCCGGGCAGTAAATGGCGGGTGAAGATCGGCTACTTCCTTTCAAGCGAGGAATGGGGCCCTCGGGAGCTGGTCGAACTCGCCGTCAAGTCGCAGGACGCCGGATTCGAGGGACTGTGGATCTCGGACCACTTCCACCCGTGGAACGACGAGCAGGGGCACAGCCCGTTTGTGTGGTCGGTCATCGGGGCGATCGCGCGCGCCGTTCCCGGCGTCATGGTGACGACAGCGGTCACCTGTCCGACTCTGAGGATTCATCCTGCCGTAATCGCCCAGGCGGCGGCCACCTCGGCCGTCTTGCTCGACGGAAACTTTGCGCTGGGCGTAGGGAGCGGCGAGGCTCTCAACGAGCACATCTTCGGTGACCGCTGGCCCAGCGCCGACGAGCGCCTGGAGATGCTTGAGGAGTCCGTGGAGGTGATGCGCACTCTGTGGCGAGGCGGCTTTCAGGACCACCGCGGCCGCCATTACCGCGTCGATAATGCGCGCATCTATGACCTGCCCGAGCTGCCCCCGCCGGTCTTCGTCTCGGGGTTCGGCTCCAAGTCGATCGACCTCGCGGCACGCATCGGAGACGGCTTTTGCACGGTCCAACCCGACGCAGAAGCCGTGGAGCGTTTCCGCACCAACGGCGGCGGCCAGAAGCCCGTGCAGGGTGGAATGAAGGCGTGCTTTGACGACGACCAGGAGCGCGCCAAGCGGATCGCCTACAGCCTGTGGCCAAACGAAGCACTTCCGGGCGAGCTGGCGCAGGTCCTCCCGACGACAAGACATTTCGAGCAGGCGACCGAGTTGGTGACTTCGGAGATGGTCGCGGAAGAGGTTCCCTGCGGCCCCGACCCCGATCGCCACATCAAGGCGATCACCGCGTACGCCGAAGCTGGGTTCGACGAGCTATATATCCAGCAAATCGGTCCCGAACAGGACGCCTTCTTCGCCGCTTATGCGGAGCATGTTCTCCCGCGCGTGCGGGAAGAAGTGCCCGCGCGGGTCTAACGGACTAGCGCTCCCACCCAGCAGCGGTGTCAGCTGGACTCGTCGTCGCGCTCGCTAGAGCGTTCAAAGTCGGCCTCGCCGGCCTCGCTCGCGCGGGCGTCATCCGACTCGGCGAGTGGCGCGTCCTCGAGGGCTCGCCGTGCGGCGTGCTGGTCGCCATGGGAGGCGTGCTCGACCAACTCCTGCTCCGCCTGCTCAAAGCCCTCGGCCTCACCCTCGCCGGCTTCGGCCAGCGGCCGATGCGCCTCATCCACATCCTCAACCGGGGGCGGCTCGGAACTCGTGCGGCCCCCGATCCGCCCGGCCTCGGCTGCGGCCTCAGCGGTCTCTCGAGCCACCACGTCGTCGTCGGACTCCTGCGCTCCCAGGTTCTCCTCGGCGGCTCGTGCGGCTTCCTCGCGCGCGGGGTCTCTGGTCGGTTCGGGGTCGGGCATGCCACGCACACTACCCCGCCGACAACCTCCCAACCCGCCAGTCGCTCCCAGCCGCTGACTCCCAACGCTCCGATCGCTCCCAGCCGCCGACTCCCAACCCGGCGAGCGCCGTGGCGCCGCCCGCCGCTGAGTACTCACTCGCGTCGCTGCGCGCAGTCACCCGCGTCGCTGCGCGCACTCAGTCGCGTCGCTGCGCGCAGTCACCCGCGTCGCTGCGCGCACTCAGTCGCGTCGCTGCGCGCACTCACTCGCGTCGCTGCACGCGACCTCTTCGCGGGTGGACATATTCGTACAATTGCGTCAGCGCGACCCCGTGTCCGGTGGTCGTAGCTATCGCCGTAAACTTTGAGGAAAGGAGGTGATCAGATGCCAAAGCGGCGCGGCAGGTTGACCGAGCCTCTAATCCGCGAGAACGGTTCGCTTCGCCCGGCCGGGTGGGACGAGGCGCTCGATTTCGCGGCAGCGGGGCTTGCGCGCGCGAGAGAGCAGGACGCCACTCGATCGTTCGGGATGTTCAGCTGTTCGAAAGCCTCGAACGAGGTGAACTTCCTCGCTCAGAAGTTTGCGCGCTCCGTGATGGGGTCGAGCAATATCGACTCGTGCAACCGCACTTGACACGCTCCTAGCGTCGTCGGTCTGGCGACGGTGTTCGGTGCGGGCGGCGGGACGTCGTCTTATAAGGAGGTCGAGGAGACGGATCTGCTGATCCTGTGGGGCTCGAACGCGCGTGAAACGCATCCCATCTTCTTCCACCATCTGCTGAAGGGCGTGCATCGCGGGGCGAGGCTGTTCGTGATCGACCCGCGGCGCACTGGCTCGGCCCAGTGGGCCGACACGTGGCTGGGGCTGGATGTCGGTACCGACATCGCGCTCGCCAACACCATCGGCCGCGAGATCATTCATGCCGGGCTCGCCAACGAAACCTTTATCGGTCGTGCGACGACGGGCTTCGCCGAGTATCGCGAGTCGGTCGAGCCGTGGACCCTGGAGGAGGGCGAGCGCGTGACCGGTGTCCCCGCAGAGACCATCCGCGAGCTTGCGCACGCTTACGCGCGCGCTGACCGAGCGATTCTGTGCTGGACGCTCGGGATCACCGAGCACATCACGGCGGTCGACAACGTTCTCTCGCTCATCAATCTCGGGCTACTCACCGGCCATGTCGGTCGCTATGGATCAGGGCTGAATCCGCTGCGCGGTCAAAACAACGTTCAGGGCGGCGGGGACATGGGCGCGATCCCAGACCGGCTGCCCGGCTTTCAGGACGTTCAGAACGACCACGCCGCGCGAGCGCGGTTCGAGGCCGCCTGGGGCGTCGAGCTTCCGCCCAAGCGTGGCTGGCATCTCTCGCAGATGTTCGAGGCCATGGAGCGCGGCGAGCTGCGCACGCTGTACGTGTTTGGCGAAAACCCCGCGCAGTCGGAGGCGGATTCGAAGAAGGCGATCGAGTTGCTTGGAGGTCTCGACTTTTTGATTGCCCAAGACATCCTCATGACGCGGACCTGCGACATGGCGGACGTCGTCTTGCCCGGAACGGCCTCATGGTGCGAGGTCGACGGTGGCACAGTTACCAACAGCGAGCGGCGAGTGCAGCGGATGCGTAAGGCTTTGGACCCGCCGGGCCAAGCCCGCGACGACCACTGGATCATCGCCGAGCTGGCTCGCCGACTAGGCCACGACTGGGGGCAACCCACACTCGAGCAAGCCTGGGACGAGCTGCGCTCGCTGAGCCCAATGCATGGCGGCATGAGCTACGACCGGCTGGACGAGCTGGGAGGAATCCAGTGGCCCTGTCCGAGCGAGGATCACCCGGGCTCCCTTTACCTGCATGGACGGCTCTGGTCGGAGCCCCTCGAGGGCCGGCCCGCGCCGTTCTCCGTCACGACCTGGGTGCCGCCTATCGACGAGCTGAACGATGAGTTCCCGATTCGGCTGACCACGGGCAGGCGGCTTGACTCCTACAACACCGGGGTCCAGTCTGGCCTCTACAGCTCCCCCCTCCGTCGCGGCGAGACCCTCGATCTGCACCCTGAAGACGCTGAGAACCTCGGTGTGGAGCCCGGCGAAGTCGTCAAGGTGAGCTCTCGGCGCGGCTCCATTAACGCTCCCGTCCGCTTTGACCCGAACCTGCGGCCCGGCCTCGCGTTCATGACGTTTCACTTCCCAGACCAAGTCGACGTCAATCTGCTGACGATCGACGCCACAGACCCCAAGTCGGGGACGGCGGAGTTCAAGGCGACGGCGGTGCACGTTGAGAAGCTGAACGGGGGCGCACGCCAGACGGCTGGAGTCGCCAGCGGCCGGGCGGACACGTAGCGTGGACCTCCGCCTGCTCGATGCCGAACCGACGACGGCTGAGCGCGCCGCCGTCGACGCTTTCCTCGGCCCGCCCATCTCGGCGTGGGCCGGAGTTGACCGGAGCGACGACGGACACGCTGCGCACGGCGGGCACGCCGCTCGAGGGCAGCGCCACGAGCTGCTGCCCGTATTACACGCGCTGCACGAGCGCGTCGGGTGGGTCAGCCCTGGAGCGCTCAACTACATAGCGGGTCGGCTCACCGTCCCGCCGGCCGACGTATATGGCGTGGCCACGTTCTATGCGCTGTTCTCGCTTGAGCCTCGTGCTCCGCGCACCCTGCACGTCTGCAACGACGCGGTGTGCCGCTGCTGCGCCGGCTCTGACTCGCTTGTCGAGAAGCTCGCCGCGGAGATCGGTCCGCAGGGCGAGGAGGTGGACGGCGTCACCTGGCTTGAGAGTCCCTGCCTGGGCCAGTGCGACCGCGCGCCCGCGGCGCTGCTGGTGGAGTCCGGAGAGTCGCCGCGCGAGCTCCAGCTCACCTCCGTCACGGCCGATGGACTGCTCGCTGTGATGAACGGCGAGACACCCGCGCAACCCCCGACCGCGGTCCCTCCGCAGGCCGGGCAGGCTGGACTCGCGCTCCTGAAGCGGATCGGCGTGGCGGACCCGGAGAGCCTCGACGACTACCGCGCCAACGGCGGCTACGCAGCGCTCCGGCGCGCGTTCGAGCTGGGTCCCGACGGCGTGATCAAAGAGATGGTCGACTCCAAGCTGATGGGGCGAGGCGGCGCCGCGTTCCCCACCGGGCGCAAGTGGGAGGCCGTCGCGCGCCAACCGCGCCGGCCGCATTACCTGATCTGCAACGCCGACGAATCCGAGCCCGGCACGTTCAAGGACCGAGTGATCATGGAGGGGGATCCGTTCTCGCTGATCGAGTCGATGACGATCGCCGCGTACGCAACCGGCTGCGAGCGGGGCTACATCTACATTCGCGGCGAGTATCCCCTGGCACAGCGCCGCCTGGAGCTGGCGCTCGAGGCGGCGCGTGTGCGAGGACTGCTCGGTGACGACATCCTGGGGCGCGGCGGGAGCTTCGATATCGAGCTGCGCAAGGGCGCGGGCGCATACATCTGCGGCGAGGAGACGGCTCTGTTCGCCTCGATGGAGGGGTACCGCGGAGAGCCGCGCAACAAGCCTCCATTCCCGGTCGATCGTGGTCTGTTCGGCAAGCCCACCGTCGTAAACAACGTGGAGACGCTGGTCAACGTGTTGCCGATCGTGCTCGAGGGAGGCGCGTCGTTTGCGCGCATCGGGACCGAACGCTCCACGGGTCCGAAGTTGTTCTGTCTGTGCGGCGCGGTCGCGCGGCCTGGGACATACGAGGTGCCGTTCGGCACCACGGTAAGGGAGCTGCTCGAGTTGGCAGGCGGCGTGACCGCGGGGCGAACTCTCCGCGCCGTGCTGCTCGGCGGCGCCGCGGGGAGCTTCATCACACCCGACGAGCTCGAGATGCCGCTGACCTTCGAAGACGCGCGGGCGGCGGGCACCACGCTAGGTTCGGGCGTGGTCTTGGTGGTCGACGAGCGCTTGAACCTGCCAGAGCTGCTGGCCGCGATCGCGGCGTTCTTTCGCGATGAGAGCTGTGGGCAATGCGTCCCGTGCCGCGTCGGCACGGTGCGTCAGGAGGAGGCGCTCGCGAGACTGCGCTCCGGGCAGACACGCGGCAGCGTGCAAGACGAGTTCGGGCTGATCGCCGAGATCGGTGAGGCAATGCGAGATGCCTCGATCTGCGGGCTCGGGCAGACCGCGTCCTCCGCGATTGAGTCGGCGATTGGGCGACTTAAGGTCTTCAATGGAGGAATAGGCACATGATCGAGCTACCCATGGTCCCCGTTGAGCCCCCGGCGCGGATGATCTCCGTGACAATCGACGGTCGTCCTGTGGAGGTGCCTGAAGGCTCCACGATTCTGGATGCATGCAGCCAGCTGGGTATCGACACGCCCACGCTGTGTTATGGCGAAACCCTCGCTCCCGCCAACGCGTGTCGGATCTGCGTGGTCGAGCTGGAGGGCGCGCGTGCGCTGATCCCCGCCTGCGCGCGCAAGGTCGAGCCGGACATGGTGATCCACACCGACTCTCCGCGCGTGCGTCACAGCCGAAAAATGGTGATCGAGTTTCTGGCCTCGTCGGTCGACCTCTCGATCACGCCGGCGGCGCAGGAGTACCTGCGCCGGTACGACGGCCGCCCCGAGCGCTACGGGCCCCCCGCGCCCCCCGACCCGGACCGCGACGGCAAGCGCACCGGGCACCACGAGACCCCGGACGGCCAAACGGCCGCCACCGTGCAGTCGTCCGTGAAGGTCGACAACGATCTGTACGTCCGCGATTACTCGAAGTGCATCCTCTGTTACAAGTGCGTCGACGCGTGCGGCGAGCAGTATCAGAACACGTTCGCGATCACGGTCGCCGGACGCGGCTTCGACGCCCGCATCTCGACCGAGTACGCGAACCCGCTGCCCGACTCAGCCTGCGTGTACTGCGGCAACTGCATCGCCGTTTGCCCCACCGGAGCGCTCATGTTCCGTTCCGAGCACGAGCTGCGCGAAGCGGCGGCCTGGGACGAATCGCGTCAAACCGAGACCGACACCATCTGCCCCTACTGCGGGGTGGGGTGCAATCTGACGCTTCACGTGCAGGACAACCAGATCGTCAAGGTGACCTCGCCGGACGACCATGACATCACCCGCGGCAACCTGTGCATCAAGGGCCGCTTCGGTTTTCAGCACGTGAGCGTCGACCGCGGCTCGCGCAAGCCGGCGTAGTCTCAGCCGGTCACTGGGTGCTAGGCGTAGTCTCAGCCCGTCACTGGGTGCTAAGGCCACCGCTGCCGATCAGCCACCGTCCCCCGCTCTTGACGAAATGCGTCGTGGACCCGTTGGTGTTGTGGACCGTGGCCGTGCTTCCGTGCACGGACACCGGCCAGTGATCGATCTTGCGAGCCTGGCGCCGCATGGTGTCCTTGACGTGGCTTCCGGACAGCGACATCGCCAGCGTCAGCTTCTGCGCGCACTGAGAGCCGCCGATACCCGCCTTGGCGGCGTTTGTCAGCAGACCGCAGGCCCCTGAGTAGTTCCCGTCGATCAGATCGTTGACGAATGCGTGCATGGTGTGGCGTACGCCGTCGGCCCCGCTGTTCGTGCTCCCGCCGCATGACGCGAGCGGCAACGCCACCACCACAAGCAATCCGGCCGTTGCGCGCGCAAGGCGCCGACGCTCGAAATATCCGGGCAAAGCAACCCCCTCCCCAGTCGTTGACTTGTATTGGGTCGCAACGGTAGGCGATCGCCGAACGGCGATCAACCCTAGAACCCCGAGATTTGGTCGATCGCCTCGGGCTGCGTCGTGATTGCGAGCGCCCGGACTCAGGCGGCGGCTTTACACCGCTTGCGCGGGCGCTCCCGGGCAGGTTCCCGGTCACCCATCGCGATCAGCTCCTCGAGCACCGCGAGCACCTCCCCATGGACGCGGCCGGTGCCTCGGTGGATCGAGCGAATCGCGTAGACGCCCGCGCTATCAGGATCGGTCGGGGGTAGCCGTCGCGCCCAGAACGACCCGAAGGTCCCCAGCACGCCGGGGCGGGCTCCCTGACCCCACCGCTCGTCTGCCCATTCCACCAGCCGCGCGGCGCGGGCGCACTCGACTTCCTCAGAGGCGGCCGTTCCCACGGCCTCCGAGGCGTAGCGGATCAAGTCCTGGCGTCGCCGATCGTCTACAAGATCGTTGTAGCCACGTAGAAAGGCCGCGATTACGGGCGAGACCGATCGTGGCCGGTCGCTGAAACGCTCCCCCGCGAGCATTGATGCCAGCTCCATCACGCACGCGCCGTGGCGAGGCGAGGAGTGCTTGCCCCTCGCAAGTTTCATGATTTGGAAGCTCGGTTCTCTCATGCCACCTCCCAGGGCCTAGCGCCTAGGCTTTCCCCGAGTCACCGCCGACAAACGAGCCTCATCGTCCGCGGCCGGACAGTCAGCTCCGCACTTCGTTCAGGCGCGCCCTGCCGGGGCAAAACGGGTAGCTCTGAAAGAGCCTTTTTGAGGAGGTCTGAGAGTCATGCCCAAGACCACGCGCGGCGGAAAAGCGAAGAAGTCGGAGATTCCGGACACCGTCAAGCGCTCACCCGCCAAAGCCCAACGGACCTTCGCCAAGGCCCACGACCAGGCGGCGGAGCAATACGGTGAGGGTGAGCGCGCTCACCGCGTCGCCTACGCGGCGGTCAAGCACAGCTTCGAAAAGGTCGGCGACCGCTGGGAGCCCAAAAAGCGCAGAGGTCCCTCAGACCCGCGGTCCAAGAACCCCCGCGCCCGCGAGAACAAAGGCAAGGCTTATGGCGGTGTCGATTTCGAGGGGCACAGCAAGCAAAAGCTCTACGAGCGCGCCGCCAAACTCGACATCAGCGGCCGCTCAAGGATGACCAAGGGAGAGCTGGCCGAGGCGATCGCCGGCCGTCAGTAGGTTGGATCCCGGCGCCCGGCGCCGTGGGCGTCGGGCAGGGATCACCCGCGGTCTCACCGCAGCGTGTCCCGAAGCGCCTCCAGCGCGCTGTACTTCGGCCGCCATCGCAGCTGCACCCGCGCCTTGGTCGTATCCATGATCGCGGGGTGGCTGAGCGCCTCCACCCAATCCGTGGCTGGAGGCAGCAGAGGAACCCGGGGCACGGCGGCGGCGGCGCGGGCGGCCCTGTGGAACACCTGAGCGGGCACCGGCACAGGCGTGAAACCGAGCTCGCGAACCAGATCAGTCCCATAAAGGACGCCGTCGCCGGCGATGTTGTAGGCCCCCGGCGGCCCCTCACCGAGCACGCACTTAAGCAACGCCTGGCCGACATCATCCTGATGGATGAACTGCACCGGTGCTTTGGGAGCCGGAACCGGTAAGCGAAGACGGCCGGCGGCGGCCAGTAGCCTGCGGCCCGCCCGCTCGAGCGGGCGCGGGAGAAACTCCTTGGCGCCCGCCGCATGCGGCCCGAGCACGATCGGCGGACGGACCATGTAAAGCGCCGGACCATGATTTGCGCGCGCCTCGCGCCACAGGATCTCCTCGAGCTCCGCCTTCTCGCGGGCGTAGAAGAGCCGGTCGGCGGGCCGGACCGGCCAGTCCTCGCGCATTCCCACCGGGTTGTCGGCATGAAAGCCATAGGCGGCGACCGAGGAGGCATAGATGAACCGCTGCGCCCCGGCATCCCCTGCGGCCCTGAACGCGTTCAGCGTGCCCGTGACGTTGATCTCGCGGATGGTCTTTGCCGGCGCGTTGCCGGTGATCATGAAGGCGAGGTGCACGACGACGTCCGCGCCCTCGAAACCCGCTCGCAGCGCCGCCGCGTCCCGGACATCGCCCTGCCTGTATTCCATCTTTATCCAGCCGTGCTCGCGGGGGTCAAATGGGCGCCGGGCGATGCCGACAATGCGGCCTACACGCCCCTCCGACTGCAGCAGAGGGATCAGGCCAAAGCCGAAGGTGCCTGTGGGGCCCGTGACGGCGACGGAAAGGGGGGTGTGGCTCGTCGACATGCCTTGTCCTCCTACCCCGTCACTCGCGCCCAAACCGGACACCACGGACCTCACCCCGTTAGTGGGGCGGGGGTGGGGTCCCACATGTCCGGGTAGCGCGGTCCCCCCCGGTGGTTAGGTCCCCCCGCGCCGCGGTCCCCCCGGTGGTTTGGTCCCCCCCCGCAATTCGCCCTCTCATGACTGCGCCTGCGAAGATCAGGCCATGACCGAGAACATGATCAAGTGCATCGTGGAGACGCCGAAGGGAAGCCGCAACAAATACGAGTTCCATCCCGACGCCGGCGGGATCGTGCTGGATCGATTCCTCTCGTCCTCGGTCGTCTACCCCACCGACTACGGATACGTGCCCGACACGCTGGCACTGGACGGGGACGCGCTTGACGTCCTGATCTGCGTCTCGGAGCCGACCTTTCCCGGCTGCATGATCATGTGCCGCGCGATCGGCCTCTTCGACATGGAGGACGAGCACGGAATCGATTCGAAGCTTCTGTGCGTCCCCTGCAACGATCCCGGGTGGAACACGCTCGAACGCCTTGACGATCTCCCCGAGCAGCTGCGCGCAGAAATCGGGCAGTTCTTCGCGATCTACAAAGACCTCGAGGCCGGCCGCGAATCGACGGTAAAGGGCTGGCGCGATCTTGACGCGGCGCTCAATGAACTCGAGGAGTCGCGTCAGCGCTACGCCGCACAGCACGCCCGGGTTTAGCGCATCACCTGATGCCCCACACGCCCATCCGTGATGAGATCGAACCGCCGGTACCCGAGCTGTGAGCGACCCGCGATTGCTGTATCGACGCCTAAGGCGGCTCTGGGTAGGGGAACTCGCGCCCAGGTGGTAGCCACCTCGCGTGCAGCGACGCGTCGTAGATGTACCAATCGGACGCGCGCGGGTACTCGGCGTCCGAGGTCTTAGTCAGCAACCAGACGAGGAAGTCCACGGCAACGTCGATCGGAATCAGGTTGGGCTCGTTCTGGCGGAAGAACTCGGCTAGCGCGAACACGCCCGGATCAGGTGCACGAAGATCGGCCTGCATCCCCGTGTCGACCTCGCCCGGGATCGCCGAAGCGACAAGTACCTCAGGAGCGAGTTCGAGCCGCAGGCTGGCCACGACCGAGTGCTGGGCGTGCTTGGCCATCGCGTACATCGAGACGCCCGGAAACGTGGCATGCGCCGCGCGCGTCGAAATGCTGAGCACGCGCGCGCCACTGGACAGGACGTTCCTCAGGCCGGTCGTGAGCAGCAACGGTGCCTTGGCGTGCAGCGTCAGCACCGTGTCGATCTCGTCTTCGGTGCGCTCGTAGACGGGTCCGAGCGCCCCGACCGTGCCCGCGCAGTGGACCAGGATGTCAATTCGCTCGCCGTTTTCATTGATGACGTCGTGAATCCGATCAAGCGCCCGCGCGATGCCCTCGCTGGTGCTCAGGTCTGCGGCGACGACATCAAATCCGGCCGGCAGTGAGGCTCTCGCTGCCCAGCCCCCTAGATCGCGCGACACCCCGAGTACGTGCCCGCCGTGCCCGGCCAGGCGCTCCGCGAGCGCTCGCGCGATCCCGCCCCCCACACCGGTGATCACCGCGAGGCCCTCTGTGCTGCTCGACCCGGCGGTCATGCACGCACGATAGCCGTACGCAAGTGACCGGAACAGGGCGTTCGATGACGGCGGGTGAGCTTAGCCTCGGCGTGGGGCCACGAGGTTCCGACGCTTACGTGAGTATTAATGGGTGACTTGCGACGGCGCCGTGGCCCAATACGTGGCGGCCATGTCCTCGTCGCCGTGACCATCCGCTTCGGCGCGACGCATGCGCTCGCGTAGCGCGGTCAGCACCGGGAGCTCGAGCCGAGCGGTATCGGCCGCGTCGAGGGCCAGGTCCGCGTCCTTGCGCGATAGCGAGAGGCGAAACGCTGGATTGTCGAATTGCTTGTCGATCATCGCCGCTCCCTTTATCCGGGCGTACGGCAGATCGAGGGTGCCGCCCTCGGACGCGTCGAAGAAGACCTGCGGGTCGACCTCGAGCGCCTCGGCCAGGTTGATCGTCTCGGCCAGCACACCTACCACACCCACGATCCAGTTGTTGATGACGATCTTGGCGCGGGTGCCCCGACCGGCCTCTCCCAGCCAAAGCGTCCGCTTGCCGAGGGTGTCGAACAGCGGCTCGATGCGAGGGCGAGCCGCCTCCGGGCCCGAGGCGAGAACAACCAGCTGGCCCTTCTCGGCGGGCTCGCGGGTCCCCAGCACGGGCGCATCGATGAACTCGACTCCTGCCTCGCCGGCGGCCCGTTGGCACATCTCGGTCCCCTCGATTCCGATCGTGCTCATCTGCACCCACGTCGCTCCCGGCGCCAGCGCAGAAAGTGCCGCGCCGGCGCTGTCGAGCACCGCGACGGTGTCGCTGAGCATGGTGACGAGCAACTCGCTGTCCGCTGCCGCCTCGCGCGGTTCGGCCACCACGGTCACGCCATCTCCTTCAAGCGGCCGCGCCCGCTCGAGCGTGCGGTTCCAAGCGCGGATCTCGAAACCCGCTCCAGCCAGGTTTCGCGCCATCGGCAGGCCCATCGTCCCGGTCCCCAGGAATGCGAGCGTGGTCATGGTCAGGGCCTACCCGATATGGGTATCACCAAGCAGGATGCCTACACGTAACGAAATAACGAGTGCCGGCCTGCGGCAGCTTGCGGAGCTTCGAGCCGATGGGCCGGTGGTGCTAAGTGCCTATCTGAACCTTGATCCGGAGCGGTTTGCGACGGCCGGCGCGAGAGAAAGCGAAGTGCGCTCGCTGATCGACTCGGGGCACCGCCAGATCGAGTCAGCCGACCTCGATCACGACCACCGCGAGCAGGTGCGCGGAGATCTCGAGCGGGTGCAGGACTACCTGAGCGGCGGCGACGCCCCCTCCGGTGCGCACGGTCTGGCGGTCTTCTCTTGCTCCTCGCTGGACCTGTTCGAGGCCCTCTCCCTTCCGGAGCCGGTGGAGAGCTCGATCTCGTTCGACGCGGGCCCGCTGATCGCGCCGCTGGCGGAGATCGGGCCTTCCGGCCACTGGTGCGTGACCCTCGTCAACCGGCGGGTCGCGCGAATCATGCGCGGCTCGCAGGACCGGTTGTTTTCGGTTGCCGAGATCGGGGATTCGATTCAGGGCCGCCGCACGCGGGACGGGTGGTACGAACACGACGTCCAGGCGCACCTGCGCCACACGGCGGAGGTCCTGCTCAGCCAGCAGCGCCGCCGGCCGTTTCAGGGTCTACTCGTGGCCGCGCCGCACGACCTGCGCGACACCTTCGAGAAGACGCTGCACTCCTATGTACGCGAGCGGCTGGTGGGCTATCTGGACGACCTGGACGTCGAGGCCGCGACGGAGGAGGATGTGCGTGAGCGCGCCGCCGACGTGATCGCCGAGCACGAGCGAGAGCACCTGACCGAAAAGCTGGGACGTCTGCGGGCGGAGCTGGGGCGGGACGGCCGGGCGGTTGGAGGTGCTGACGGCGTGATGGACGCACTCCAGCAACGCCGGGTGGAAGCGCTTCTGTTCACGCGGGGCGACAAGGTTCCCGATGAGATGATCGAGGAGGCGACCGAGGCAGCCATCG
>Ga0070741_10002451_pt1 | contig 49827 bp, 43 predicted proteins | sample Coa_R1_4_FD_66440 | JGI IMG/M metagenome (GOLD analysis project Ga0070741, IMG submission 66440) | Surface soil microbial communities from Centralia Pennsylvania, which are recovering from an underground coalmine fire - Coalmine... | ecosystem: Environmental > Terrestrial > Soil > Unclassified ... | reverse complement strand
CGCCGGGAGCGCTGAGCCCGGAGCGCGCCTGGTCCCGCCTACCCGTACGCGGCGCGGAACGGCGTGACCTGGGCCCAGCACGAACAGCTGCGCCGCCATTCGACGGTCGACACCGCGTCGCCTCCGGTGATCTTGCCTCGTTGGTTGAACACGGCCAGGTCCTCCACCGTGCCGTTCACCGTGCCCACGCCTTGGACGGCCATGCCGAAGCCGGCGCGGGTGAGGTTGGGCCCGGCCAGGCTGGCGGCCTTCACGAACAGGTCGAGGTGCTCGCACAGCACCAGCGCCTCGAAGTCGTGGTTGTAGCTCGTGATGCCGGGAAGGCCGTGGTCGGTCAGGATCTTCGAGCACGCCTGCGCCTCGGGCACCTTGAGCGGGTCGCCGCTGTGGTACTCGCTGACCGCGCGCATGCCGTCGGCCTGGTCGGCGTTGAGGGCGTGCGACGCGATGTCGAGGGTGACGCCCTCGTAGTCCGAGGCGTAGTACGTGGGCTTGTACCCCTGGGACTGAGCCGTGTTCATGTACGGCTCGAGGGCCACATGGGTCGTCACGAACATCACGTTGGTCACGCCGTCGAGGCGGTGTTGGACGGCGGCGTGCGGTGGCTCCCGCTCCTGCTGGTCGATGGCACAGCCGACGGTGAACTCGTCGACCGACGTGATTCCGGCGAGCTTGGCCAGGTAGGCCTTGAGGCCGTCATTGGGATCGTTGATGACAGCCGGGTCGCAGTCGTCGTCGAGGAGGCCGAGCTTCTTGAAGCCCTTGGCCGGATCGAAGAAGCCGGCTTCCTTGGCCGACAGCACGTAGTCCTTCATGACCCGGTTGTCGTCCTTGCTCAGAGACGCCTGCAACGGGTACGCCTTCCGGATCTCGTCGGACCCTCCGGGCAGCAGGGTGAGCAACGGGGTCTGGTGCTGGATGGGGAAGCACGTGCGGGCGGCCCGGAATACGTACTCGATGGTGTCGATCACGGCGAAGACCTTGTCGGTCTCGGTGAAGGCGAGGCACTTGGCCTGCTGGTCGTCGGTGTTGATGATGTCGACCGGCTTGGCGTCGGCCACGATCTTGCGCCCCAGGACGCCGCCGTGCTTGTTGGCGTTGTCGACCAGCGCGTTGATGACGTCGGCCGTGTCCGTGCGCAGGTCCTCGGCGATGCCCGCCTGGCTGACGCCGGCCAGGTTCAGGATGGTGAAGCCCACCTTGATCGAGTCGGGGGTGACGCCCCGGTCGCTGGCGGTGAGTGGGGCCTGGCCCGAAGCCGGCCCCCCGACCCGGCCGGGCACCGTCGTCGTCACCTGGGCGGAGCGGGATGCCTGCGCCAGCGCCGCGCCCGAAGACGCGCCGCTCGCGGCCGATCCCGACGCGGCGCCGGCGGCGGCGTCACCCCCGCCGACCTGGCCGGTCGCGGCGCCGGCATCGCCGGCCCCGGTCGCGCCGCCCGGACTCGCACCCGTTCCGACCGCCGGCCCGAGGCCGAGCGTGTGCTGGTGGATGGTCGTGGGCACCAGGGCCCACACCGCCAGGGCGCAGAGGGCGAGCATGGCGAAGGACGCCATGCGCCGCTCGATGGCGGTCGCCTCGCGAAGCCACAGCCGGAGCTGGAGGTAGGGGGTCATCCCGTGGGTTCCTTTGCTGCTCGCGGGGTTCTGGTCCGGTGCCGGGCGCCGTTCATCGCGCCCGACCGGGCGATGGCCGCCTCGTCGGTGCCGAGGTAGCTGGCGATGACCTTGGGGTCGGCGCGCACCTGGGCCGGCGTCCCCTCGGCGATGACGCGGCCCCCGTCCAGGCAGTAGATGCGGTCGGCCACGCCGAGCATGAGCGGCATGTCGTGCTCGATGATCAGGACCGAGCTTCCCAGCTCACCGGCGATGCGCCGGAGCAGGGGACCGAAGGCCTCGGCGTCGCGCTGAGCCACGCCTGCGGTGGGCTCGTCCAGCAGCAACAGCCGGGGTGACGTGGCCACCTGGGCGGCCAGGTCGCACAACCGCCGCAGCCCGGTGGACAGGTCGTTCGTGCGCACGTCGGCCCAGCGGGTGAGCCCGAAGGAGTCGATGATCTCCTCGCCCTTGGCCCGCAGGGCCCGTTCGGTGAAGCTGACCCACGGTGCTCCGACCAGGGACGCGAGCAGGCCCACGCGAGCCTGGCGCTGGAGGCCGAGTGACACCGTCTCGCGCACGGTGAGTCCTGCGAACAGGCGGGCGTCCTGGAACGTGCGGCCCACGCCGAAGTGGGCGCGGTACTCGGGGCCCATGCCGGCCAGCTCGCGGCCGAACACCCTGATGCTCCCGCTCTCCGGTGCCAGCGCCCCGGCGATGGCGTTCACGAGCGTCGTCTTCCCGGCGCCGTTGGAACCGATGAGCCCGACGATCTCACCTGGTCCGACGTGGATGGACACACGGTCGACGGCGGGCATTGGGCCGAAGCGGACGGTGACCTCGCGCACGTCGAGCACCTCGGCCTCGGCAGGGGAGGGTTCGCCGGCCGCGGCCGCCTGGGCATCGACCGACGTCGAGACCAGGGCGAGCACCCGCTCCCACGCACCCCGGCACACGGCGGCCACGCCGCCCGGGTAGACCACCTGGAAGAAGAGGAGGCCGCCGCCGCCCACGAAGAGCTGGAACTGCAGCGTGTTGGAGAAGACCCGCTTCACCGTGTCGGCGAGCAGAGCGGGGATCCCGTAGACGAAGAAGGCGCCGATGATGGCGCCGGGAACGGACGCCAGCCCGCCGATCACGGAGATGGACAGCATGACGAGGGACTGCTGTGGCGGGAAGAGTTGAGCCGACACGCTGCGCGCCGCCGCGAGCCAGATGACACCGGCGGCCGCGGCCAGGAACCCGGACAGGGCGAACACGCCCAGCTTGATGGTGCTGGGCGACACACCGAAGCTGGCCGCCGCCGCCTCGTTGTCCCGCACGGCCCGGATGGCGCGGCCCGGCCCGGAATGGCGCAGGGCCCCGACCGCGAGGCAGGCCAGACCGAGCACGACGAGGGCCAGGTAGTAGATCGAACGCTGCGTGGACAGGGACCCGAGCCCGGCCAACCGGGCCGCTGGTGCGGTGATGGTGCCCTGGGGCGCGAACCAGTGCTGGCGGAAGAGCCAGGCGGGCGCGACGACGGCCAGGCCCAGCGTGGTGACAGCGAGGGTGAGCCCGCTCAGGCGCAGGGCGGGCAGACCCACGAGCACGGCCAGGGCTGCTCCCACACCGCCGGCGATGGCGAGCTGGAGCGGGACGGAGACGCCGTGGGGGGCCAGCCGGGCGGCCACGAACGCGCCCACGCCCAGGAAGGCGAACTGGCCCAGGCTCACCTGGCCGCCCCAGCCGGTGAGCACGGTCAGCGACACACCGACCAGCCCGAAGACCAACGTGAGGGTGAGGAGGAACTGCCGCGCTTCGGGCCGGAAGACGGGGAGGAGGGGGGCCACCAGTCCGGCGAACAGGCCGAACGACACCAGCAGGATCCGTTGCCGGCGGACGAGGAAACGGTCGGCGATGTTGGGCGGTACGACCACAGGGCGTTCGGACAGCTCTACCTGGTCGGTGGTGCCCTGGCTGGCCGCTTCGATGGCCCGGGCCCGCAGGAAGAGGCCGGCCAGGATGGCGGCGAAGACGATGGCCTCCTCGATGCCTCCACTGCGGGTCACGTGGAGGGCCACCGATTCGACCACACCCAGGCCCACGCCCGCGGCAAAGGCCCAAGGCATGCTGGTGAACCCGCCGATGGCGGCCGCGCCGAGGGCTCGTAGCAAGAGGGACGGACCGAACGCCTGTTGGTCGAACACGGCTTGGCCGGGAGAGGCGAGCACCGCGCTCACGGCACTGAGCGCACCGGCCAGCGCCCACGTGATGGTGGACACGCGGCGAACGGAGATGCCGGCCAAGCCGGCGGCGTCGGGGTTGGACGCGGCTGCCCTGATGACCTTGCCCATGGTCGTGTACCGGAAGACGAGGGTGAGCGCGGCGGCCAGGGCGGGAACGAGCACGATGGTGAGCACGTGCTCACCACGCAGCACGAGGGTGTCGACGTGGAGATGGGTGTCGAACGGGATGGGGTAGTGCTCGGTCGCCAGCTTGAAGCGGTTGGGGCCGATCCACGTGAAGTAGGTGAAGGCGAGGAGCACCTCGGCCAGGCCGATGGTGGCGATGAGCAGGGACACCCGGCTGCGCCCGGCCAGGCGCCGGATGACCACGAACTCGGCCGCCGCGCCGGTGAGGGCGCCGAGGGCGACGGCCACCGGGAAGGCCAGGTACCAGCTCACGCCGTGGTCGAGCGACAGCTTGGCCAGGACGAGGGCGGGCACCACGCCGAGCTGGGCGTGGGCGAAGTTGACGAAACGACCGGCCTTGTACACGAGGACGAGCCCGAGGGCGAGCAGGGCGATGTTGAGGCCGTTCACCAACCCGAAGACGACGGACGCCCTCACCGGCGCTTGCCGTTCTTCGAACCGCCCAGGAACACGGCCCGGGCGATGTCCGAGCGTTCCAGGAGGTCGGCCGTGCGGCCCTCGAACCGGACCTCGCCCTTCTCCAGGAACACGGCCCGGGTGCACAGCGACGCGGCCACGTTGAGGCTCTGCTCCACAAGGACGACGGTGGTTCCCGACGCGGCGATGGTCCGCACGGTTGCGAGCAACTCCTCGACCACGACGGGCGCCAGGCCCAACGACAGTTCGTCGATGCACAGCAGCCGGGGGCGCAGGAGGAAGGCCTTGGCCAGCGCGAGCTGCTGCTGCTCGCCGCCGGAGAGCGTTCCTGCCGGCTGCCTGGCCCGCTCGGCCAGCCGGGGAAACAGGTCGAGGACCCACGCCTCCCGCTCCCGCCGGGCGGCGACGTCCCGCCGGATGCTGTAGGACCCGACCTCCAGGTTCTCGGCCACCGACATGTCGGGGAACACGGCCTTGCCCCCCGGCACCATGGCCACGCCTTTGCCGACCATGTCCGTCACCGGCGAACCGGTCACGTCGGCGCCGTCGAACAGCACTCGTCCGCCAGACGGTCGGGCCAACCCGGCCGCCACCCGCAGCAGGGTGGACTTCCCGGCGCCGTTGGTCCCGAGGAGGGCGAGGGTGTCGCCCTCCTGTACGTGCATGCTCACGCCGAAGAGCACCTGCACCGTTCCGTACGAGAACTCGATGCCCTCGATCGCCAGGAGCGGTGCCTCACTGGTCGTCAGCGGCGGCCGAGCGTCGCGCGAGACGCCGTTGCTCAGGACCGGCACATCACCCCCGCAGTGGCGCCGTCGCCGGCAGCGCCAACAGGAACCGCTCCAGCTCGGCGTTGAAGCGCTCGGGTTGCTCCATGTTGGTGATGTGGGCGGCGTCGGGGACGAGCACCAGCTCCGAACCGGGGATGGCCTCGTGGATCTGGCGGGACAGGTGAGGCGGGCAGATCTGGTCGTGCTCGCCGCAGATCACCAGGACGGGCACGTCGATGGCCTTGATACGCGACAGGGTGTCCAGCTCCCGCACCGCCTTGTTGGCCAGGTAGTGCTGGAGCGGGTCGCCCGTGGAGAACTGGGCGATGAACGTGTCGATGCACTCCTGGTTGCCCTCGATGGTGGCCGGTGCGAACAGCGCGCCGCGGAAGGCCTCGGCCATGGGTTCCATGCCTTCCTCGAGGGCGAAGCGCCCGGCCGACGCCAGCATCTCGCGCATCTCGTCGTCCAGCCCGCCGGCCGTGTCGGCCAGCACCAGCCCGGCGATGCGCTCGGGCATCTGGAGGGCCAGTTCCTGGGCGATCATCCCGCCGAGCGAGAGGCCTACGACCACGGCGTCCCACACGTCGAGCTTGGCCATGAGGGCGGCCACGTCGCCCGCGTAGTCGGCCAGCGTGATGTCGCCCAACGTCCGGTCCGAGCGGCCGAAGCCCCGTTCGTCCACCGCGATCACCCGGTTGGTGGCGGCGAAGTGGCTGAGTTGGGCGTCCCAGTTGGTGACGTCACCGCCCGATCCGTGCAGGAACAGCAGTGGCCGCCCTTCCCCGGCCGTGACGACGTTGAGCCGGATACCCCGGACCGAAACCAGCATCAGGTCCCCCCTCTTGTGGCTTCCCAGTGGGTGTTCTTCTGAACGGTCACTCGCATGACCTTTGGGCAGATCATGAATTCATCGAGAGGCGGCTTGTGAGATCGACAACGGCGACGTTCCTCACGTGAGGCGGCCGGCGGCAGCCAGGGCCAACACCAGGTGGGCCGCTTCGACGGGCACCCTCGGGTCGAGCCCCGTGAGCTCGCCGATGCGCTTCAAGCGGTAGGCAACCGTGTTGGAGTGCACGTGCACGCGCCGGGCCGTGGCCGGCACCGAGCCGCTCAGCAGGTAGGCGACGAGCGTGGCGGTCAGGAGGCCGTGGCGGTCCTGGTCCTCCAGCACCCGCACCACCTGGGCTTCGAGCAGGGCGCTCACCCGCTCGTTGGCGACGAGGAGCTGTTCGAGGAGCAGGTCGTCGGGACCGAACAGGCCGGTGGTCCGTCCCCGGCGGATGGCGGCCGCCAGGCGGGCTTCGGCGTGGACGACCTCGGTGAGCAGGCCCGGCCCGGGCGCCGCCCGGTTGCCCCACGTCACCAGGCAGGGGCTGACCAGGGCCTCGATGGGTGAGATGTCGGGCAGCCGATCGGGCACGAGGAGCACGAGGTTGTTGCCGCGGAACCCGGCGATGGTGCTGGGTGGGGTGGCGCCCTGCACGGCGTCCTCCCGGGCGGGCACGCTCTCGCCCGACAGCAGGACGGGCACGTAGTGGGACGCGATGCCGATGGAGAACTCCGTGCCCACGGCGGCCACCTCGGACGCGTCGTGGGCGGACAGCAGGGCTTCGAGCACGGCCCGCCGATGGGCGTCGGCCAACCGGAGCCGCTCGTGCGACGCCCGGAGGTACCCCACGGCCGCGGCCGACGACGCGTGGTCGACGTAGTCCATCCAGCGAGCGGCCAGGTCGGCCAGCACGTGCTCCTCTCCCGGGATGGTGGCCGACGCCACCGCGTCCCACGTGGCCCGGCCGGCGATGCGGTAGACGTGGAGCATGGGCTCGAGGGGAATGCCCATCTCCAGGCGCCGGCGGCCCATGTCGGCCAGCTCGGGAATGTCGTCGACCGCGGGCTCGGCCCCGTCGCGCAGGCGCCGGAAGAACGACTCGACCAGGTCACGGGAGACCGGGTAGACCTCGGTCGCCATCTCTTCGTCGCCCAGCGCCGCGTACTCGGGCACCTGCTCCCGGTAGAGCTGGCACATGTGGCTGGTCAGATCATCCAGCCGGGCCAGGATCCGGTTGGCCACCTGCGCCGTGGACGAGAGCCCCCGGCGGGACGGACCGAGCTTGGGCCCGCCGACGTTGGACCCGCCCAGCTGGATGGTCACCGCACGTCACCTTCACGCGACCTGAGCATTGTGATTCCCCCAACTGAATCATTCGACGTTTGTCGATTCTGGCCTTTTCTGTCCGGGATGTTCGGTGTGTACTGACCGTCAGAACCTGCCGAGAAGGAGCGTCCAGATGTCTCGTCGCCTGCCTCGACTGAAGCACATCGCTCTCGTCACGCTCGTCTTCAGCGTCCTGGTCCCGTCCGTCGACCTGGCCCCGTCGGCCCACGCCACGGCGTCACTCACCCTGGAGGCGACGTACACGTCGGTCGCCAACGGGTGGGTGCGGGTGGAGCGCTACCTGGACAACAACACCGGCTTCACCCAGGAGCAGTATCCGCCCGACGGGCGCGGCAACCAGGACGGCCAGCGCTTGACCTTCTTCGGTGGTGTGACGCAGCCGTTCTCGGGCCGGTTCCTCCTGTACTACGCGCCGGGGTGGAACACGAACGCCCGCACCGTTCCGGTGCTCCTCGTCCACGGTGCCAACGACAACGCCGACCGGGCCTGGGCCAACCCCAACGAGTCGGGCGGGTTCGGGTGCGGCGCCGCGAGCTGTCCTACGACGGGCCTGATGCAGACGCTGAGCAACGACGGCTTCCGCGTGTTCGCCATCAACTTCGCCCACAAGCAGGGTGACAACTACATGCACGCCCAGTCCGTGGAGGATGCCATCCAGGTGATCCGCCAGCGCCTGGGCGTGACCCAGGTCGACGTGGTGGGGTGGAGCATGGGCGTCATGGCCGCCCGCATGTACGTCAGCTCGGTGAAGCCGGCGTGGGGCCAGGCCTACCAGGGCGACGTGCGCCGGCTCGTGCTCATCGGCGGTCCCAACAAGGGCTACGACTACCCGTTCGCCCACGGCTGGGCCCACGACTTCTCGATCTGGCCGGAGTGCGGCGGCACGGTCAACGCCCCCTCGCCCCACCTCCACATGACGTGTTTCGGGAGCTACATAGGACACCCGGAGCTGTCCATCTACACGACGTCGACGTGCAACTGCTTCCCCGGGCAGAAGCAGATGCTGTACATGTGGGACGGCGTGTACGGCGTTGACCAGACCCAGCAGGACTGGTTCACGACCTACTACGGCGGGCAGGGGTTCTACACGGACGGCAGCGGGATCCAGGAGGCGATCAACGAGGGCTCGGTGATAACCACCATGCGAGCCGCCGGCGTGCCGGCGGGGGTGACCACCTACCTGCTCTCGGGAGGCACGCCCAACATCCCCACGATCTACAACGAGAACCGGGGACCGAGCGACGGCGTCGTGTTCGTGGCCAGTGCTGCCGACACCGGCGGCATCGCCACCGTGGGCGGCAACACCGAGGTCGTCAACGACAACCACCTGACCTTGGGATGGGAGGCCACGGCCAAGTCGCAGGTCGACACCTGGCTACGGTGAGCCTGCGGCCGCCCCTGGCCGGCTGACGCGCGGCCGGTGCCGGCGGAGCAGGCGGGCAGGAGCGCTTCACCGCCGGAGGCACTTCGGTCGAATCGATGGTCTCGACCACCGGCGCGCGACGGGGCCAGGTGGTATCCCTGGCGAGTCACCGCCGACGGACCGCTGCCCATACGGCCGATCGTCAGCAGGGCCTGAACCCGACGGCGGACGCCAACTTCCGCGATTGATCGGGGCACGGCGGGCGCACGAAGGGGACGATGGTGCCCTTGTCCGTGCCCGCCGAACCCGATGTGGAGCTCCTGCAGGCCGCGGCCGCGGGGGAGCCGGAGGCGGTGCGGCGCCTGCTCGACGAGACGGGCGACCTGCTGTACGGCTTCGTGTTCGCCCGGGTCGGCGGTGACCGCCAGGCCGCCGAGGACGTGGTGCAGGACGTCTACCTCGAGGCCATGCGATCGGCCGCCAGCTACCGGGGGGATGCGGCCGTGTCGACGTGGCTGTGCGCCATCGCCCGCCGCCGGCTCGGTCGTCACTACGAACGCGAGCGGCGCCAGGCGGCAGCCGAACGAGGGCTCCAGCTGGTGACGGCGGAAGACGGGGACCCCGGACCCGATCACGCGGTCGAGGAGCGCGATGAGATCGTCCGCGCTCTCGGGCGGCTTCCCGCGCTGCACCGCCAGGTGCTCGTGCTCAAGTACCTCGACGGGCAGGCGGTGGCGGAGATCGCTGAGGCGCTCGGTCGCTCGCGCGTGCAAGTGCAGTCGTTGCTCCAGCGAGCCCGGGAAGGGTTGCGCCACGAGTTGGGGAGCGCCGGTGCCTGATCGCCCGGCCGACGAGCTCGGCGACCGTCTGGCCGGCGCCGACGCTCCCCGTCCGATGTCGCCGGGGATGCGGGAGCGCCTCGAGCAGTTGCTCGTCGCACCCGGTGCTCCGTTCCCCGGCGACGTCCGGGTGGCCGTGGAGCGGGCCCTGCTTCCCGAACTGGCGGCCGGCGACGTCGACTCGCCCCGTGCGATGCCGGTCGAGTTCCGTGCTCGGCTCGAATCCGTGCTGGCCGGTCCGGCCCGGCGCCCGCTCGGGCGGAGAACCCCGGCTTGGCTGGCCGGCGTGGCCGCGGCGCTGCTGTTGCTGGCGGGCGTGGCCGGTGTCGCGACCCACGAATCGAGACGACCGACCGGGCCGGTGGCCATCCGCCCGGGCCAAGCAGTCACGGACGCGTCAGGGGCTGACGCGGGGACGAGCAATGCCGCCAACGCCGAACCCGCGACGGTGCCGACCGTGCTGCTTCCCGCCAGCGGGACCTCTGCGTCGGGGGGCGCGGTGCCCCCGCGCCCCGGAGCTGCATCGCCGCTGGGTGGCAGCTCCGGGGCGACGGGGATGGGGCCCCCGCCGCCATTTGCGTACTTGGCGTCGGTGTCGATGGCTGATGCGCCCGCCGGCTCAACCGGCGCCGGGTCGGGACCACCCCCGCCGCCCAAGAGCGGGCCGCCGCTCAGGATCGGCGTTGTCACGGGTGGCCCGTCCGAGCGCGCTTTTCGCGGCTATGTCGACCTGCTCAACGGCAACGGTGGCATCTCGGGCCGGCCCGTCCAGCTCGTGGCCGTGACGCCGTCCCACCCGGCGTCGGGCCTGGTCGCCGCCGTCAACCTCGGGAGCGGGCCTGCGGCCGGCCAATCGGGACCTCCGCCCTGGACCGGCACACCGCTCCTCGAACTCCCGCAGGCGATGAGCGACGTGCTGCACGACCCCGTGTTCGACATGGCCAGCCCTCTCGACCGGGTGGCACACATCCTGGCCGACACCGCCTACCCGAACCCGTCGCCGGGCGCCACGGCGGTGATCTTCACCGGGTCCCAGCCACCCTGGTCGGACCGCGTCCCGCAGGCGCTCACCGATCGTCTGCAAGCCCAGTCCGTTGCCGTCGTACGCCTGGCCTACACCCCTGGGCGCACGGCCTTCCCTCCTGCGGACGCGGCCTTCCTCAGCCTGGACACGGCTGAGGCGTCGTCGTGGCTGTCCGACGCGGCGGCCATGGGGTACCACCCGTCCAAACTGGCCGGTCTGTCCGCGCTGGACGAGGCCGCGGTCAGGAGCCGGTTGCCCGACGGCACGATCGTGGCGAGCGCCTACGTGCGCCCGCCGACGGGGGCGGAGGAGGCGGCACTTGAGAAGGCGGCCGGCGGTTCGCCCGGCGCTGCCGACCTTCACGGGTGGGCAACGGCCAAGAGCTTGGCCGTTGCCCTCTGGCGTTCGGGGGCGACGACCACGACCGGAGCGCGCCAGGCCCTCCTCGGTCTCGGCGGGTACGACTCGGGCCTGGCCCCGGCTTACGAGACGCGAGCCGGCACGACGTCGCGTACTCCCGAAGCCGTCGTGCTCCGAGCGGCCGGCGGGACGCTCAATCCAGACGGCGGGTTCCGGCGGGACCCCACATGAGCGAGGATTTGCGATGACACACCCGAACCGCCGGATCGCCGGCACGGCCACCGCCGTGGCAGCAGCGCTGCTCGGATCGATCACGTTGCTGGCGCTGTTCGCGGGGCCGGCATCCGCCTGTGCCGGGCTGGTGACGCCGAGCGGCAACGTGAAGCTGGTCCGCACCTCGACCCTGGCCGCGTGGCACGCCGGCGTCGAGCACTACGTCACCTCGTTCACCTTCTCCGGCCAGGGCGAGCAGTTCGGCGCCATCGTGCCGTTGCCGGCCATCCCGACGACGGTTGAGCGTGGTGGCGATTGGACCTTGCAGCGACTGGCGCGAGAGACGAACTTCCAGCCTGCCAGTGGCGCAGCTTCGGCAGGCGGCGCGGTCGCCGGCGACAGCGCCACGGTCATCTCCCAGCAGAAGATCGACGCGTTGGAGGTGACCGTCCTCAAGGGTGGGGGCAGGGCGGTCGGGCGGTGGGCCAAGGCCCACGGGTTCCAGCTCACGCCGGACACGCCCGAGGTGCTCGACTTCTACGCCGCCCGCAGCCAGATCTTCATGGCCGCGCGCTTCGACGCGGCCGCCGCCAAGGAGCGGGGCCAGCAGGCCGGGGAGGGGACTCCCGTCCACATCACCATGCCGCTCGCCAACCCGTGGGTGCCGCTCCGGGTGCTGACCACGGGGCGGCAGGGGAGCGACCTGATCTCGGCCGACGTGTGGCTGCTGACCGACAAGCTGCCGTCGCTCCTTCCCGTGCCCCATGACGGCGTTCGCCTGGAGCGGGTCGTGCAGGCATCGCCCGAACTGCTCACCGACCTGCGCAACGACAAGGGCATGGGGTGGATGCCCAAGTCGATGTGGTTGACCCACCTGGACATCAACGAGCAGGCGGCCAACCTGCGCTACGACCTCGCCGTCGATGCCACGGGTGCGGCCCGGCCGTCGGCGGTGCTCGCCGGCCTCGAGGCACCGCCGCCGCCCGTGCGGCCGGCCCCGACCACCACGCCGCCGCCGCCGACCACGGTCGCGCCCGCCACGACGACGGAAGTGCCGACCACGGCGGCGCCACCGGCCACCATCGCCACGGCCCGGTTGACCACGAGCAACCGCGCTCCCGAGGGGCTCACCGCGCTGGCCGGCGCGCTGCTGGGTGCGATCGTGGCGACGGCCGTGCCGGGAGTCCGGCGCCGTCGCCGGGGCCGGGTTGTGGCCGCCCGGTGACCGCCTTGCTCGATCGGCTTGGGGCTCGGGCCGGCGCGGTGGCGGCCGTCGTCGGCGTCGGTCTGTGCACGGGCGGCCTGGGCGGCCGTCCCCAGCCGCCGCCAGTGGTGACGGTCGCGATCCACCACTCGCGGTTCGTGCCAGACCGTCTCGTTCTGCCCGCCGGCCGGCTCGTGCGCATCGTCGTGCGGAACGAGGATCCCATCGATCACGAGCTGGTCTTGGGGGACCTCGCCGTGCAGGCGCGCCACGAGCACGGCACCGACCGAGTCCATCACGAGTCCGGCGCCGTCTCGGTGCCCGCCGATTCGACCGCGGCGACGACCTGGACCCTGCCCCGAGGGCAGCCCGCCTTCTTCGGGTGCCACCTCCCGGGCCATTGGGCCTACGGCATGCAGGGCCTCGTCGTGCCGGCCTGAAGGGCCGACCCCTGGACCCCGAGGCCGGCGGCCGGCGCGATCGACAGCAGCGGTGCTGGATCTTGGCCGTGGCCGCCAGCAGGGCCCGCTGCTCGCGCTCGCTGAGGCAGGACATGGGGTCCCGCTCGACGCGGTGCATCTCGGGGACGGGCCGGTCGACCGGCTGGCGGCCTCTCGACGTCAGCTCGACCAGCCGGTGACGTCCGTCGTCGGTGGCGGCGCGGCGGCGGCGAACGAGACCGCGGCGCTCGAGGCCGTCGATCAGGCCGGTCATCGTGGCGCGGGTGACCATCAGGCACCCGGCGATCGGCGATGGGAGCAGGGGACCGTCGGCACCACCAGCACGGTCAGAACGTTGAAGGCCCCCGCCGGCGTCACGTTGAAGGCCGCCGCCGGCGTCACCCCGCGGGAGCGCAGGGTGCGTTCGATGGCCTTGCGCACGCCGCCGGTGAGCGTGCCGAGGTTGAGGACCACCTCGGTGGCCAGCGCCGACGCGTCGGGGAACTCCGTCTCGAAGCCTGCGGGGAGGCGGATGAACGGTTCATGCTCCACGATGCTCCCTCGACGCCTTTGATGGGCGGGACGGTTCCGGGTGATAGTTCGGTCCCTGACCATCCGAGGAGGGAGCGGAGCCAGATGGTCACCACCGCGTCGAACGCAACTTCCCCATCGAGACGCACGACCTCCTGGCCAGCGACGATCGTGTGGCTGCGCGCATCACCGCCACCATCCAGCGCAACGGCGAAGAGCTTCGCTTCGACGAGGTGCACCTGTGGCGGATCGAGGACGGCCGGCTGGTCGAGATGCGGGCCATCCCGTTCGAGCCCGACGTCGTCGACGAGTTCTTCGCTCGGACCGGCTGCGCGCGACCCGCGACCGGCGGGCGCTTCTGGGGTTATCCTGCGGCGGTGGGCGCCCCCGAGCTGGCAAAGACCATGCAGGCGTGGCTGGCGGCAGGGCAGGCGGCGGCGTTTGCCCGGGTGACCGAAGTGCGAGGTGTCGGGTCGGCCGCCCAGGGAGAGTTGTTCGCCGGCAACGAGGCGGGCGAGACGGCCGGCGACCTCCTCGGCGGCGCCGTCTCCGGACCCGTCCGTGCCGCGGTGGCCGCCATCGTGGCCGGTGATCGTCCTGCGGGGGTCGAGACGCTCGACCTCCAGGTTGCCGACGCCGATGCCGCCCGCGCCGGCCTGAGCTGCGGGGGCGGTGTCACCGTGGTGGTGCAAGCCACCGCCGAGATCCCGGCGCAATTCTGGTCCGCCCTGAGGGAGCAGCGAGCGGTGGCGCTGGCGACCGCGATCGATCCGCAGGGCACCGCATGCCGATCGCTCGTGACGATCGACGGCACCGGCTGCTTCGGCTCCCTCGGTGATCCCGATCTGGACCGCTCGGCGGAGGCGGCCGCCCGAGCGTTGCTCGACGCCGGCAACTCCGGCACGCGGGTCCTCGAGCACCCAGGACGATCCGTGACGATCGAGGCGTTCGTGCCCGAGCCTCGTCTCGTGGTCGTCGGGGGCGGCACCCTCGCCGACGCCATCGTGTCTCAGGCCGCGGCGCTCGGTTGGGATGCGGTGGTGGCCGCCGACGAGCAACAGGCGGCAGATGCGTTCGACTGGGCCGGCGCAACGGCGGCCTTGGTCGTGCTCAGCCATCACGCCGATCTGGACGCCCCCGTGCTCGAAGCAGCCATGCGGCGCGGCGTCGGGTACATCGGTGCCCTCGGCTCACGTCGAACCCAGGAACGTCGCGCGGAACGCCTCAGGTCCGTCGGCGTCGCCGAATCCGACATCGCCCGCATCCACGGCCCGATCGGGCTCGACCTCGGCGGCAACCGCCCGCAACACGTGGCGCTGGCGATCTGCGCGGAGATCCTGGCCTTCCGCAGCGGGAGGAGCGGGGCCTCGCTGCACGACGGTGAAGGCTCGATTCGCGGCCGACATCCTCACCCGAACCCGGGCTGATCGGAGAAAGGGACAGACATGACACTGGTAGCCAAGAACCTCGACACACCGGACGAGAAGCGCAGCTTCGAACACGGAGGCATGAACCTCGTGAACATCGAAGGCGCCACCATCGGCCGGGCGGTGTTCAACCCGGGCTGGAAGTGGTCCAACGACGTCAAGCCCATTGCCGGCACCGACTCGTGCCAGGTACCCCACACCGGGTACGTGATCTCGGGCCGCCTGCACATCGTCATGGACGACGGCACCGAGGCCGACGCCGGTCCCGGCGATGCCGTGGTCATCTCGCCTGGACACGACGCCTGGGTCGTCAGTGACGAGCCCTGTGTCATGCTCGACTGGTCCGGCAGCGCCAACTACGCCAAGCCCGCGAGCACCTAGGACGCCCGGGCTCCTCGTCGACTGCCGGGTGCGCCCCCGACTCAGCCCACCGGCTCGTTCCAGCGGGCGAGCACAGGTTGCTCGCGCTCCCACCCCAGGATGCTCGTACCCGCGGGACGCAGCGTGAAGAAGCGGCCAGCGTCCGCGTTGAGGCCCAGCCAGCGGGCCGCCAGGACGCGCAGGAAGTGGCCGTGCGAGAACACGAGGGCGTCCCCCTCGGCGCGCCGGAGACGTTGGACGACGCGATCCGCTCGCTCGGCCACCTGTGCGGCCGTCTCCCCGCCGGGTACGCCGTCGCGCCACAGCGACCAACCCGGGCGCTCGGCGCGGATCTCCTCGGTCGTGCGACCCTCGTAGGCGCCATAGTCCCACTCGACCACGTCCTCGGAGGGCTCGGCACCGGCGAACCCCGCCAGGGCAGAGGTGTCGGCGGCGCGCTGCAGCGGGCTCGTCAGCACGACGGTGAAGTGGCGCTCGGCCAGCCGAGCTGCCACGTGCTCGGCCTGGTGGCGGCCGACCTCGGTGAGAGGAACGTCGGTGCGGCCGGTGTGCCGGCCGCCGATCGTCCGAGCCGTCTCCCCGTGGCGCACGAGCACGACTTCCGGGCGCGGCTGTCGCGCAGATCCTTCGACGGCGGTTTCGTCAGCGGCCATGGCAGTCGGGCCCTCCCCGGGCCAGCTTGATCCCACACTGCGCACGAGCGGGGGACCCAGTGTCGTCCAGGTGCGCCCCAACGAGTCCAACTGGGCCAAGAGTCGTAGGCCGAATGTCCGGCTGGGCAGCGAAGCGAACCGGGCGCACAGTGAGGTCCAGGCGGTCGACGACCCTGACGAGAAGGACGGCACATGCGGCTTTGGCGCTCGTTGTCCGTTGGCGCGCTCTCGATGGCGATCCTCGGTGTCCTGCCTGGCCCTGCCAGCGCGGCGGTCACGGTGAGCCGGGCCGAGCTGAACGGTGGGCAGCTGCGGGTCGAGGGGAGCGGCGCCCTCCCCAACCACTCGATCTCCATCAACCCCGGTGCCGTCACGGGTGCCACCGACGGGAACGGCGCGTTCAAGGTGCAGGCGTCGCCCTACAGCTCACCTACCTGCAAGGTCACGGTGAGCGACGGGGCCACGACCGCCACCGTCACCCTCTCGGGGTGCACGCCTTCGTCGTCGTCCCCGCCGCCTCCACCGCCGCCGCCGCCACCGCCACCGCCTCCGCCGTCCTCGGGACCGGCGGTCAGGTTCACGCCCACCTCCCTGACGTTCGCCGCCCAGAACATGGGGACGACGAGCGCGCCGCAGTCGATCCAGGTGACGAACAGCGGTACGGCACCGCTGTTCATCAACAGCGCGGCCACGAGAGGGGCGAACCCGCTCGACTTCACCGAGTCCTTCGACGGGTGCTCGGGTCTCACGCTCGCGGGCGGCGCCGGCTGCAGCGTGTCGATCACCTTCTCGCCCACGGCGTCAGGGGCCCGCTCGGCCACGTTCATCCTGACCGACAACGCCGCCGGCAGCCCGCACACCGTGCCCATCGCGGGAACGGGTGTCGGCACGAACCCCGCCCTGGCGATCGACACCAGGTTCATGACGTGTTCCGGTGGCGTCTGTGACATCGGCGCCGGCAGGAACGTGTTCGTCAACAACTTCTTCACGACGACCTTTCTGGCCAGCGGCGGAGCGGCGCCGTACCTGTGGTCCGGCCAGCCGCCGGCGGGCTTGACCCTGCGGCCGTCGGGGCTCCTGCTGGGCGCGCCGACCACGCTGGGCACCACGACCTTCAACGTGACGGTGACCGACTCGACCGGCGCCACCGCCACGGGGACGTTCTCGCTCACCGCCACGGGACCGCCGTCGCCCACCCCGCCCGGTTGCCAGACCGGTGGGCTGCTGAACGAGGCCCTCAGCGGGCCGTCGTTCAACGGGAAGACGCCGGGCGGGCAGGCGTCGTCGGACGAGTCGAAGTTCAGCGGCTGCGGGGGCTTCAGCGTCCTGTCGGTCAAAGTCAGCAACGTGAACCTCCCCGACGGCACGCAGCTGTGGGTCACGCTCGACTTCGGCCCAGTGGGCACGATCACCCTGCGTGGAGGCTCGGGCACCATGGCTCGCGACAACATGGGCCGCTTCGGCGTCTCCCGCGACCAGATCCGCGTGTACAGCGCCCTGCCCGACGTCGCCAGCTCCCAGCAGATCTTGATCGGCGGCGCCTTCCGCTGACCCGACGCGCGACCGGTACATTCACCAGCATGTCCGACGTGGACGAGCAGGGCCGCTCGCAACCGCCGCTCGCCGCCGACGAGCAGGGCCGCTCGCAACCGCCGCTCGCCGCCGACGAGATCGCCACCCTCCTCGGCTTCCTCGACTACCAGCGCGCCACCCTGGCGTGGAAGTGCGCGGGCCTGGACGGGACCGGCCTCCGGGCGACGGTCGCGGCCTCGTCGATGACCCTCGGCGGGTTGCTCAAGCACCTGGCCTACGTCGAAGACTCGTGGTTCTCCCGGTGGCTGCACGGGCGAGACCCAGAGCCGCCGTGGGACACGGTGGACTGGACGGCCGACCGCGACTGGGAGTGGCACTCGGCCGCCGACGACTCACCTGGGCAGCTCCTCACGCTCTGGCAGGACGCCGTGGCCCGTTCCCGGTCGCTCGTCACGGACGCGCTGGCCGATGGCGGCCTGGAGCAGCTGTCCCAGCGGAGCTGGCCCGACGGTCGGTCGCCCAGCCTGCGGTGGATCCTGTGCCACATGATCGAGGAGTACGCGCGGCACAACGGCCACGCCGATCTCCTCCGGGAGTCAGTGGACGGGCTCACCGGGGAGTAGGCGACGGCGAGCGGGCAGCTCGGCTGTTCAACCGGTTGAGCACCAGGCCATGTCGACGTGACCTCCTGGTTCGGCCGTTGCCTCGTCCGACCACGCGCCCAGTGCGAGGCGCGGGCCGGGCGGCGACAAGAATGGCTCGATGACTGGGATCGAGGGGTGGGTCCGGCGCGACGCGGCCGTGGTGTGGCACGGGTTCACGCAGATGGCGGCGTACGCCGAGAGCGCGCCGTTGATTGTCGAGCGGGCCGAGGGCCGCGAGCTGATCGACGTCGACGGGCGCCGGTATCTGGACGCCATCTCGTCCCTGTGGGTCACCACGCTCGGGCATCACGTCGCCGAACTGGACGCCGCCATCATCGACCAGCTGGGGCGCGTCGCTCATTCGACGATGTTGGGGAACGGCAACCGGGTCACCATCGAGCTGGCGGAAGCGCTCGCGGCCCGAGTGCCGGTCGACGAACCGCATGTGTTGTTCGCCTCGGACGGTGCGGCTGCCGTCGAGCAGGCGCTGAAGATCGTGTTCCAGTACTGGTGGCTGCGCCGCGAGCCGGAACGAACGGCGTACCTCACGCTGGACGCTGCGTACCACGGCGACACCGTGGGGTCGTTGTCGCTCGGAGCGGGCGGGTTCGGCACCGACCTGTTCGACCCGCTGCGCTTTCCCGTCCTGCGGGCGCCGAGCGTCACCGCCATGGTGGACCTCCTGCGTACCCACTGGCGGAAGCTCGCGGCCGTGGTGATCGAGCCGCTGGTGCAGGGCGCGGCGGGCATGATGCTCCACGATCCTGACGCCCTGCACGAGCTGGGTGAGGAGTGCCGGCGTCTCGGCGTGCTTCTGATCTGCGACGAGGTGGCGACGGGCTTCGGGCGCACGGGGACCCTGTTCGCATCCGAGCAGTGCGGTCTTCGGCCCGACCTCATGTGTCTGGGCAAGGGCATCACGGGCGGGTACCTGCCCATGTCGGCAACGGTCGCGTCGGGACGTGTGTTCGCGGAGTTCCTCGGTCCCGATCTGTCGGAACGGACCTTCTACCACGGGCATTCGTACGGTGGGAACGCGCTGGCGGCCGCGGTCGCCTTGCGTCACCTGCAGCTGCTCGACGAGTGGGACGTGCTCGCCAACGTGCGGGAACGGTCGATCGAGCTACGGGCCGCGTTGGACGAGCGGGTGCGATCGTTGCCGGCCGTCAAGGAAGTTCGCCTGTGCGGTCTGATGGGAGGGGTCGAGCTCGCTCCGGCTGCCGACGGGCTTCGCTGGGGCCGGCGAGTGTGTGCGGAGGCGGTCGGGCGAGGTGTGCTGCTACGGCCGCTCGGCGATGTGATCGTGTTGATGCCGATGCTGACGACGACGAGTGCCGAGATCGACCGCATCGTCGACGTGCTGCAGGGGGCGATCGTCGAGGTCTGCCGGTGAGCTGGGCAGCGTGGGCGGCGGCAGAGCTCGACGGAGTGCGCAGCCGCGGGCAATGGCGATCGGCTCGTGTCTTCGACGCCGCCGGGCCCGCCGGAGTCCTCGATGGCAAGGACGTCGTGTCCTTCGCGTCCAACGACTACCTCGGCCTCACGCAGCACCCGGTTGTCGCCGCCGCCGCCCACGAAGCGCTCGATCGATGGGGAACGGGGTCAGGGGCGGCGAGGCTCGTCGTCGGGTCTCGACCCGTGCACGCCGCCCTCGAGGACCGCCTGGCGGCGTGGAAGAGCGAGGAGGCCGCAGTCGTGTTCCCGACCGGCTTCGCTGCCAACCTCGGCGTCATCGCCACCGTCGCCCGTCCTGGGGTGCGGATCCTGTCGGACGCTCTGAACCATGCCTCGATCATCGACGGGTGCCGCCTGTCGCGTGGCGAGGTGGAGGTCTACGGCCACGGCGACGCCGACCACTGTGCCAAGCTCCTCGCCGCGTCTTCCGAGCCGGTCGTCGTCGTCACGGACCTGGTGTTCTCGATGGATGGCGATGTTGCGCCCGTCGACGATCTGGCCCGGGCATGTCGGAACCATGGCGCCCTCCTCGTGCTCGACGAGGCGCACGCCGTCCTCGGGCCCGACGTGCACCCCGATTGCGAGTACCTGCGGGTGGGCACCCTGTCGAAGGCGCTCGGCGCGTTGGGTGGGTTCGTCGCCGGGCCCCGCGTCTTCATCGACCTCCTCGTGAACCGGGCGAGGTCGTACATCTTCACGACTGCGCCGTCGCCTGCCGATGCCGCGGCCGCGCTGGCGGCCGTCCGCATCGTCGCCTCCCCCGAGGGCGAGCAGCTCCGGGCCCGGCTGCGCTCGATCGTCGAGTTGGTCGCGCCCGGGCATCCATCTCCGATCATCCCTGTCGTCATCGGCGAGGAGCGAGCGGCCGTGGCCGTGGCCGACGCCCTCCTCGAGCGCGGGCTGTTCGTTCCCGCCATCCGGCCGCCCACCGTCCCTGTCGGGACGTCACGCTTGCGGATCGCACTGTCAGCCGCGCACTCCGAGGCCGACATCGAGGCATTGGTCGCCGGCCTGGATGCCTGCTGGCCCTCATGGCGCCCATGACGGGGGCCGGACCGCGGGTCGTCGTCATCGCCGGCACGGCAACCGAGATCGGCAAGACCTGGGTCACCTGCCGGCTGGCCGAGTGCTTGTGCGCCCAGGGCGTTCGCGTGGCGGCGCGCAAGCCCGCCCAGTCGTTCAACCCGGGTGCTACCACCGACGCCGACCTCCTCGCCCGAGCGACGGGCGACACGCCGGAGCAAGTGTGCCCCCCTCACCGGTGGTACGAGGCGGCCATGGCGCCGTTCATGGCCGCCGACCTCCTGGGGAGAGCCCCGGTGCTCCTGGACCACCTCCTCGACGAACTCGTGTGGCCGCCCGAGGTCCACATCGGGCTCCTGGAGCCCGCTGGCGGCGTGCGCTCGCCCATCACCCACGACAACGCCGACACCGTCGACCTCGCCCGCGCAGTAGCCGCCCACCACGTCGTTCTCGTGGCCGACGCCGGCCTCGGGACGCTCAACGCCGTCCGCCTCAGCCTCGACAGCCTGGAGGGTTTCGACGTCACCGTCTTCCTCAATCGGTACGACGCCACCGACGAGCTGCACCGGCGCAACCACACCTGGCTGGACGCGAACCTGGCCGAGCCGGTCGTGACGTCCGTCGCCGATCTGGCGCTGCGGCTGACGACCTGAGGCCGGCCCAGCGCTTGGCGGGGCGGCCGCGGCCTCAGCGCCGTGCACCCTGAGGCGCCGGCGCTGCACGGCTCCACCGGGCCCCGTGCCGCCGCCCTCGGTCAGCCGCCACGCGCGGGGGCGGGCCTCGCCCATTGGCCCGCGACGCGAACCATCACAACCGTCTCCGCCGGATGCTCGCGCGGCGCGAACTCACGCCCGCGCCTGGGCGAGGCCGCGGGCTCCAGATGACTGCGCTCGACGAAAGACGCGCCCGGATGCGCGCTTGCGAGGGCATTCGGATCCGAAGCGTCGGGTTCGAGCTCGCCGCGCGAGCAAGCAGCCCGACTGGACGTACAACGAGGAGGACTCGCGCCGCTCGCCGGCCGACCGGCTCGGCGAGCACCGAAGCCCAGAGGTGCTCCCGGACTCGTGAGGCTCCGAGAACCGGAACATCCGCGCCCGCCCTGCCCGGTGCGCCATGACTGCTGAAGGCCGCGACCACCCCATCCGGTATCGGCTGTGGGGACACGGGTACTTCAAGCGACTCGGGCCCGGGATGGTCACCGGGGCGGCCGACGACGACCCCTCCGGAATCTGCACCTACTCCCAGGTCGGGGCGTCGATGCGGTTCGACCTGCGGTGGACCACGGTCGTGTCGCTGCCGCTCGCCGCCGCCGTTGTCGAGGTGGCGGCCCGGCTCGGCGATCAGGCCCGGCGACCAGGCCCGACGATCCAACCGGCCACGTCCTGAGGCGTCACGTCTGCCATTGCGGCGTCGAATGGAACTCCACCAGGAACGCGGTGGTGTCGTCGCTGAGCACGCCATGGTGGTCCAGAACGGTGTGGGAGAGCTGACGTACCGTTTCAGCGGTATCGAGCCCGGCTTGTAGTTGTTGGCTGAGGAGCACGTGCAGGCGTTTCTCGCCGAAGTCCTCACCGCCGGGTCGATGCGAATCGACCACCCCGTCGGTCAAGCAGAAGAGGCGATCGCCGGCCTCGAGGGTGGTGTGCGCGACCTCGGTCACGCCATCACCGAGACCACGGCCGAGACCAGCGGGGATGGTCGGCTCGCACGGCAACGGACCGAGGACCTCCCCGCCTCGCACGAGGAGCGGTCGAGGGTGACCGACGTTGATCCAGGTGAGATGCCCGTGGATCAGGTCGAGACGTCCGAGAACGCAGGTGACGTATTCCTCACCATGACTTCGCCCGTCGACGGCAGCGTCCATCGCGTAGTAGGTGGCTTCGAGGCCGAGCCCGGAGCGTCGGCTGTGCCGGTAGCTGCTAACAGCGAGATGCACGAGTTGGCTGGATTCCAGCCCGTGACCCATGGCGTCGAAGACGGCGAAGTCGAGCACGTCGCCATTCACGGCGTAGTCGAAGGAGTCGCCACCGACGTCGTAGGCAGGCTGGATCAAGCCGGCGACCGACACTCGCCCGCTGTCCAAGCTGAGCGGTGGCAGCAGGTCCCACTGCATCTCGGCGGCCAGGCTGAACTTCTCGGTGCGACGAATCGCGGTGTAGGCGTCGGTGCACTGCCCACGCGTGACGAGCAGGGCGGCGACGACGCCGGCCAGGCTGTTGGCCAACGCACGAGCTTCATCGTCGACGACGACCAGGGTCACCGCCATGACACCGAGCCGGGCAGCGCCATCAACCACCACGCTCCAGATTCGGGTGCCGCCATCGACTCCCTCCTCGACCTGGCTTGCGGTGGTGAAGGACCGTCCCCCGGTGGAATCGTCCATGTCGATCGACGTTGTCGCGGCCGATCCGAGGATCGGTACCAGGCGGCGTTGCTCGAAGTCAGACACGTAGATGGACACGGCGTCCATCCCGAAGCGAGCGACGCTGCGCGCCAGGAAGGCGCCGAGATGGTCGGGCGCTTGGTGGCGAGACTCGTGCAGAAGCGCGGCAACCTGGGCGTGCACGCCGGCCGATGGCACGACGGCCGCGGTGCGGTCCACGCCGGCGCGGTCAGTCGTTGTACCCACCTCAGATACACATGGCCCGTTTGACATCCGCTTCGCCTTCCCTCTGGGCCGACGACGCGCTACCGAGGTCCGGGGCGACGAGCCGGAAAGGCCACAGCACACCTGTGCTGGCAGCCACCGTATACCCGAAGGCAGTCCCCACACCTGACGCCCCGTGGATCGCGTGACGCTTCCGCGAGGAGACGCGCACGGCCTCGTCGGGTCGTCGTGGCCGCCGCGACGATCGCCTATGTCGTGAGATGCACCGTTCTCGATCGTGGTCACGGCAGTGGTTTCGGCCGCTGAGGTTGGCCCGGCGAGCGTGGAATTCGAGGTGGTGGTCCCCCGCCTGAGACCTGCCTGCTGGTAGGTGTCGGGCGCCCAAGTCACTCGACAGAACGGGGGACCACCACCGATGAAGGAGGACTACCAGAAGAAGACGCGCGCCGCGCCGACCGTGCCCGAGCTCGTGATGCCCGACGTCGTGGGCGTGGCGATGGCCGACATCGACGAGACCGCCCGGGAGGGCCTGCTGGCGTTGGCGGTGAGCGCAAGCCAGCAGGTGACGGACGCGCTCATGGCCGGAGAGCGTTACCGCGCTGGCGGGCCCGAAGGGCCGACACGACGCGAAGCGCACGGCGGCGCGGCACGGAACCGACGACGGTTCGGTCGTGTTGGGCGGTCGGCGGGTGCCGGTCCGCAAGCCACGGGTCCGTTCCGTCGACGGCGACGCGCTCAACTTGCGGGTCGTCCACCAGCTCGCGGGGTGCGATGCTTCGGTGATGGACATCATCACTCTCAGCGACGCCCCGGACTACGACCCCGACCGGGTGGTGGCCCAGCCATTCCTCGAGGGCTCGCAGTGCAATGTGCGGATCATCCGGCTCAGTCCTGGCCAGGTCCTTCCCCCGCATACCCACGGATCGTCGGATCTCATGCTCTTCGCGGTCGAAGGTGAGGGGACTCTCGATACCGTCGAGGGCGCCGCCCGCTTCGGGGCTGGGTCTCTTGCCTTCTACCGAGGCGATGAGGAGCTGCGTGTTGCCAACACGGGTCAGACCGGCCTCACCGTGTTGGCCTTCCTCTCCCCGCCGTTCCCGCCACGATCCGGGACGTGAACGGCGACGGATCCTTGACACGTGCGCGGCGCGGTCGCGCACGTGTCAAGGGACGTTGCGGAGGTGCCAGGTCGGGTTCACCGCGAAGCCGAGGGGGATGTGGCCCATAACGGTGTCGGCGCCGTCGGTGACGACGACCCCCCCGGCAGATTGCCGCTCCGGGTGCCCGGCGTCTCGAGGATCTTGCCGCCCATCGGGCTGATCTGCCCCGTCACACGGAAACCGGGGGGAAGCGTCTCGTCGAGGTGGTGACCCGCATGGGCGCCGGCGGCGGTGCTGTCTGTCTTGGACTGGTCGGCAGCAGTGAGCCCGATGGCGACACCGACTGCGACGGCGGTGACTGCGAGTCCGGCGACGATGCCGATGCGGCGGCTCTTGTGGGGCCGCCGATGAGACTTCCTTCGGAGTCGACTCAGGTCTTGGCGGGAGGAGTGGTGATCGCGGTGCTGCCGAACTGGGCGTCGACGGTCGTCTTCACCTCGGCGGGGCTGCCCCCATCGCCTTCACCTCGGCGCAGGCGTGAGCCGCCGTCCCCGGAGGCGACCACGACGATGGCCGCGGTGGCGCCGATGACGAGGACGATCATGGCGATGAAGAGGCGGCTCGGGCCGGTGGCTTCGCGTGGTTCGTCGATGTCGGGCATCCGTCCTCTCCTCTCAGCTCCGGACGAGGCGCTCGACGGCGCGGACCGCCTCGGTGAGCTTGGCGTCGCGCTCGCCTGAGTCGCCGTTGCTCGCTTGCATGACGCAGTGGCGCAGGTGTTCGTCGACCAGGCCGATGGCGACCCCTTGGAGCGCGGCGGTGACCGATGACAGCTGTGTGAGCACGTCGATGCAGTACTCGTCGCTCTCGATCATCTTCTGCAGGCCGCGTACCTGCCCCTCGATCTTGCGGAGACGGAGGAGGTAGTTCTCCCGGTTCATCGTGTAGCCGCGCATAGTGGTTTCCTTTTCAGCCGGCGTCGACGGCGACGGTGGCGGTCATGCCTGCTTGGCAGTGTCCGGCGACGGAGCAGTACGCGTTGTACCGGCCGGCGGTGGCCGGTGCGTGAAGGCGGCCGCGCCGGGTTGGCCGGGGGATGCGGTGAAGTGGAGCGCGAGCTCGTCGATGGTGAAGTCGTGGGCGACGTCGCTTGCAGCGAGGACGATGGTCACGTCCTCGCCGGCGCGCACGCGGATCTCGGAGGGCGTGAAGGGAACGACGTCGCGGTGACGGCGATCTCCCGGGCGCCTGGCACCGTCGGGCTCGACGACGCGTGGCGCATCATCGGGCCGTTCATCATCTGCCCGTTGCTCATCAGTCACCTCTGGCCCGGGGGACCGGCTCGGTGCGCCTGCTGGGGTCGTGTTCGCAGCCATGGCCGGTGTGGTCGTCGCCGTGGCCGTGCATGCCCGACATGCCGCGTATCATGAAGAGCATCATCAGCGGGCAGGCGAGCACGATCGCGAAGGGGAGCAGCCAGGCGAGCGGGGCGCCGAGGGCGATCAGGATTGCTGCGACGACGGCTGCGCCGAGTAGGTAGGGAAAGTACCGGCTCGAGTGCGTCATATGGGCCTCCTCTGCGGTTGCCTCTGACGCAAGCATCGACCTCCCACCGGGTGACCGACAGAGTCCAAAGTCCCTACCCCCACGGGGTATGCAGGCGCACACTGAAGTCACGGCCGCAGGGTCGCAGGAGGTGGTCTTCATGACCGTTTCGCAGATCGTCGTCACGGTCACCGGAGTGCTCGCGATCGCCGTGTTGGCGCGCTTCTTCTTCCGGAGCCGCCAAGGCTCGGCGGCCGTGGAGCACGGCGGCGTCCAGGAGGCCCGGATCGTCGTCCGGGGCGGCTACACCCCCGCTCGCATCGAGGCCCGAACCGGAGTGCCGCTGCGCATCGTGTTCGACCGCCAGGAGGACGGCGACTGCTCCTCCAAGGTCGTGTTCCCCGACCTGGCGCTCAGCCGGTACTTGTCCCCGTTCGCCGAGACGGCCGTCGAGTTCACGCCGACCCGGCCGGGGACCTACGAGTTCGCGTGCGGGATGAACATGCTGCACGGCGCGCTTGTCGTCCAAGGCGAGGCGGTCGGTGGCGCCGCCGACATCGCAGCGCCGACTGGCGACGAGGCCCTCGACGGCGCTGAGGACGCCGAGGCCGCGGCCCGCCGGGCCGAGGTGACAGACCTGTCCCGCCGCCTCGTCGTCGGCATCGTGTTCACCGCGCCGGTGCTGTTCGCGGTGATGGGCCGCGACGCCTTCGGCGCCGACTGGATCCCGGTGTGGCTCATGAACCGCTGGCTCCAGCTCGCGCTCGTCGCGCCGGTGATGGTGTGGGTCGGCTGGCCGATCCACCGCACCGGCTGGCTGGCGCTGGCCCACCGGGCGGCCGACATGAACAGCCTCATCACCCTCGGCACGCTCGCCGCCTTCGGCTACAGCAGCGTGGTGACGGTTGCGCCGACGCTGGTGCCGGCCGACGTACGCGACGTCTACTTCGAGGCGGTCGGCGTCATCATCGTGCTGATCCTCCTCGGGCGGCTGCTCGAGGCGCGGGCCAAGGCCGGCACCGGCGAGGCCATCCGCCGCCTCATCGGCTTGCAGGTGCGCACCGCCCGCGTCGAGCGCGACGGCGAGACCGTCGAGCTGCGGGTCGAGCAGGTCCTGGTCGGCGACATCGTCCTGGTGCGCCCCGGCGACCGCGTCCCCGTCGACGGCGACATCGTGGACGGGGGGTCGAGCCTCGACGAGTCGATGGTGACCGGCGAGTCGATGCCGGTCACGAAGGGCCCGGGCGACGAGGTGATCGGAGCCACGCTGAACCAGACGGGCGCGTTCCGGATGCGGGCCACCAAGGTCGGCCGCGACACCATGCTGGCCCAGATCATCCGCCTCGTCCGCCAGGCCCAGTCCTCCAAGGCGCCCATCCAGCGGCTGGCCGACGCCGTGGCGCGTTGGTTCGTGCCCGCCGTGCTGTTCATCGCCATCGCCACCTTCGTGGTGTGGTTCGACGTCGGACCCACTCCGGCGTTGCAGTTCGCGCTCGTCGCCGCGGTCGCGGTGCTGATCATCGCCTGCCCGTGCGCCCTCGGGATCGCCACCCCGCTGTCGATCGTCGTCGCCACCGGCAAGGGGGCCGAAGCGGGCGTGCTCATCCGCTCGGCCGCCGCGCTGGAGACGGTGCACAAGCTCGACGTGCTCGTGCTCGACAAGACCGGCACCCTCACCAAGGGGCGCCCCGAGCTCACCGACGTGATCGCGGTCGACGGGATGGACGAGACCGAGCTGTTGTCCCTCGTCGCCGGCGCCGAGTCCCGTTCCGAGCACCCCCTGGCCCAGGCCATCGTGGTCGCCGCCACCGGACGCGGCCTCAGCCTGGCCGAGCCCGAGGGCTTCGACTCCATCACCGGCAAGGGCGTGCTCGCCACGGTCGGTGGCCATCGCGTGCTGGTCGGCAACGCACAACTTCTCGCCGGCGCCGGCGTCGATCTCACGCCCCTGGCCGCCGCCGTGGAGGCGCTCGCGGCCGACGGCAAGACCGCCATGCACGTTGCCGTCGACGGGCAGCCCCGCGGGATCGTCGCGGTGGCCGATACGCTCAAGGACGACGCCGTCGCCAGCGTCGCCGCACTGCGCCGCTCCGGCCTCGAGGTCGTCATGCTCACCGGCGACAACCGCCGCACCGCCGAGGCCATCGCCCGGTCCGTCGGCGTCGACCGCGTCCTGGCCGAGGTGTTGCCCGGCGACAAGGCGGCCGAGGTCGCCCGCCTCCAAGTCGAGGGCCGCGTCGTGGGCATGGTCGGTGACGGCATCAATGACGCCCCCGCGCTGGCGCAGGCCGACGTGGGCATCGCCATCGGCACCGGCACCGACGTCGCCATCGAGGCGGCCGACCTCACCCTCATCTCCGGCCAGCTCGCAGGGCTCGTCACCGCCATCGCGCTGTCGAAGGCCACCATGCGCAACATCCGTCAGAACCTCGTGTTCGCGTTCGGCTACAACGCGCTCGGCATCCCCATCGCCGCCGGCGTCCTCTACCCGCTGGTGGGCTGGCGCCTCAACCCCATGATCGCGGCCGCGGCCATGGCCGCGTCGAGCCTCTCCGTGGTCAGCAACGCCAACCGGCTGCGTCGGTTCCGCCCACCCGCCGCAGACGCGGCCCCGATGGCCCCGGCCGCGCCGGTGGTCACCCTCGCCGCGGCAGCGGCGGCCGGCGGCGAGACCGACCCGGTGTGCGGCATGACCGTGCAACCCGGGCCGTCGACCCCGACGCTCACCCGCGACGGGCGCGTCTGGTGGTTCTGCTCGCCCGGCTGTCGCGACGCCTACGCCGCCGACGGCGGATCGCAGACCGCCAAACACGCACATACGGCCGGCCGCGCCGGCGAAGGAGGTGCACTCCGATGATGTGGGGTCACTACGACGGGTTCAGCTGGTGGTGGTTCGTGATCATGCCCGTCGGCATGCTCGGCTTCTGGGCGGTCGTCGCCTGGGTCATCGTCACCCTCGTGCGGGGCGAACGACCGAGCGAGCGCGCGCCGGCTTCGGAGGCCGAGCGGATCCTCGCCGAGCGCTACGCCCGCGGCGAGATCGACGCCTCCGAGTACCACGCCCGGCTCGCCGACCTGCAGGCCACTACGGGGCCGGTCGGGGGGCGGTCTCCGTGACCGAGCGGGTCCCGCTCGGCCGGCGGAACCTCACCGCCGATCGCCGTCGTCTGGTGGCGAGCGTCACCGGGTGGGCTCGCCATCGTGCTGGGCACGTCGGGGTCCTCGCCTCGGGATCGCTGATCTCACGAAGACCCGTTGGCTTCGTCCGGGTGGCGGGCGAGCAGGACGTCGGCCCAATGGCTGCGGCCTGTCTGCCGTAGCCGCTCGAGGTACGGGGAGAGCTGGTGGCGGGTGTGGAAGGGGCCGCCCTCGGCCCGGACGGTGTCCATCGGGTCGACCGGAACGGGACTGCGGTCGAGTTGTTCGGCGGTCCACGCTTCGAGGATCGACGCGCCCACCCTGGCCACGTCGGGCGCGTCCTGAGCGAGGTCCCGCGTCTCGTGGGGATCGCCGACCACGTCGAACAACATCTCGTCGGCCCAGTGGCCGTGGTAGCCGTCGTGCCAGGTGCGGAGATACAAGTGGTCGCCCCAGCGCACGCCGCGTTGGCAGGCCCACGCCCCTTGCGACAGCACGAGATGCTCGCGCCCGCCCGGCGCGCCCGACCGCAGCTCGGGTGCGACCGATCGACCGTCCCAGCGTTCCGGAACGTCGATGCCGGCGAGATCGACGACGGTCGCGCCGACGTCGAGGTGGTACTGCAGCCCGTCATGGACTCGGGGCTCGATCCCCGGCCACCGCAAGATGGCCGGGATGTGGCAGGTCGCCTCGTCGGCCGCCTGGTGGTCGGCGTACACCCCGAGCTCGCCGAAGGCCTCGCCGTGGTCGGAACTGACGAGCACGGCCGTGTCGTCGAGCACGCCGAGGTCGGCCAGCTTGTTCACCAACGCGCCGGCGGCGTCGTCGGCGTAGCGGATGCCGACGTCGTACCCGTCGAAGATCCGCTTGACGTCGTCCATCGACGACGCGTCCCACGGTTGACGCGGCGGTGGATCCCCCCACTCATCGGGTCGGAAGCCCCATGGCTCCTGGGCCGAATGCGGGCCGGACAGCTCCCAGTTGGCCGCCCGGACGGCCTCGGTGTGCCACGCCGGCGCCGGGTCGGACGCGAACGGGTTGCCATATTCGTCGGGCGTGTTGTACGGCGTGTGCGGATCCCACAAGTGCACGTGCAGGAACCAGTTGTTCGCCCGACCTCGCCGGTCGAGCCAGTCGAGCGCGCCGGGCAGCACCTCGTCGGCCCGCTCCCCGCCCACTCCCCGTATGAGGTTCATGGCCTCCATGAAGCCGTTGTTCCACCAGCTCGCCGAGTGCCGGAACGGGAAGCTCGAGATCGAGGCCGTGTGCCAACCGGCGTAGTAGAAGAGGCCGGCCCACGATTCGGTGAAGTAGGGGCTGAAGAACCCGCGGCTCCGACCGAACGGCCGGAGGTCGGCAGCCGTGCCCCCGTGGTTCACGACACCGTTGCGGATACCGAAGGTTCCGGTGATGAGGGCGGTGCGACTCGGGAGGCAGGGCACGTCAGAGGCGTAGACGTTGGAGAAGCGGACGCCCTCGGCCGCCAGCGCGTCGATGTTGGGCGTGGTGTTGCGGTGGTAGCCGGCGCAGCCGAGGTGGTCGGCCCGCAACGTGTCGATGTCGAGGTAGAGGATGCGCACGGCTCGGCTCAGGACCTGAGGAAGTCGGACTCGAGCAGCAGCGCGACCGCGCCCGTCCACGCGACGTTGGGCGCCCCCATGCCAACGCCGGTCTCGGCCGACAGGTGTTCCGGGCTCTCGGCGCCGAGGCCGTGGGCGCGGCGCACGGCGTGGCAGTAGCGCTCGGCCAGCAGCACCGCCAGCGACTCCTCGCCATAGCGACGGAAGGCGTGGCAGGCGAACCAGACGAACGGCGCCCATACCGTGCCCGACCAGAAGTGGGTCGGCGCACCGGGCGCCGGGTACTTGCCGTCGAGGGGGTGGGCGCTGCGGATCCCGTACGGACTGAGCAGGCCGGCGCGCTCGGGCCGCACGTACGACACTCGCACCTCGCGCACGCACGCGGGCGGGCTGCCAGCGCCCGCGGCCCGTACCTCGACGGACCTGAGGCCGCGCGGCACGCGATCGCCAGGCGGTCCCGACACCTCGCCGAACACCGCCCCGCCTCCGTCGAACGGGAACACCCGACCGCGCCCGTCGACGATCTCGCCGACGACCGCACCAGAACCGGGGGCAAGGACGATCTCGACGGCGAGGCGCGCGAACCACACGGTGGCCACGTTGCGATCGTCGGGCCACTCGCACCGGAAGACCGGTCCGGTCGCGGCCCGCCAGCCGTCGCCGACCATCTCGACGTCGCCTGGCTGCACGCCCGCGGGAACGCCCTGGAAGCCAGGCGGGCACAGGCCGTCGGTCACGACCTGGTGACCACGGTAGAGCTCGGCATCCGAGCCGAGCCGGATGCGCATCACCCCTTCCGCCGTCGGGAACTGGCGGGGCACGCCCCGCACGAGCGCGATGGTTCGGGCCGCCTGGTCTGCGGTCGCCACCCCGGCCCAGAGCGGAGCGAGCACCAGCGGGGTGACCCGGTGCAGACGTGGTTGGGTGGCCACGACGTCGGCCCGTAGGCATGGCAGGAACGCACCGATGTCGTCGTCCCACATCCGAGCCCGCATGGCCCTCGAGATCGCCTCGGCCTCGGCGCGCCACTCCACGGCATCGTCGGCGTGGCCGATGACCTCGGCCAGCTCGGCCAGCGACTCGCACTCGCTCACCAGCGCGGCATTCAGCACCACGTCGGCCACCTGGTCGTGCACCAGACCGTCGGCGCCCGCGGCCGGCGGATCGAAGTAGAGCAACTCCTTGTTGGGCCCGACGTCGATTCCCGACTCGTGGAGGGCGGCCCGCCAGCCCGGGCCGGCGAACTCCGACAGGCCGTCCTGGTCGACGTCGCGGCGGGGCGACCGCCACCACCGAACGTTGCCCGCCAGCGCGGGATAGACCCGCTCGACGAAGGCGGCATCGGGCTCGAGCCGGTGGGCCTCGAGCGCGAGAAGGGCGACGAGCGGGGTCTGGCTCGTCCCCTCGATCAACGCCGGGTTCTTGCCCGCGCTGTCGGCAGCGTGGAGGATCATGCCCGCGTCCGGCCCGGCCGGCTCGACGACGGCAGCGAGGTTCTCGACGAACCCCTTGGCCACGTCAGGCCGCCCGCCCACCTTGGCCACCGCGAGGCCGGAGAAGCAGGCGTCCCAGATCCATTGCCCGCCGATCGTCCGGTAGAGCGGGCCGGGCGAGATCCACGGGTGGGCGAACACCCCCTCGGGGGGGTGGATGTTCTCCGTCAGCGCCGACCGGTAGAGCGCCTCGCGGAAGCCATCGTCATACAAGCCGTCAGCCGCCACGCAACACGTCCGCCAGCCCGCCGAGGCCCTGTTGGTCGGCGGCTTCGTCGAGGAAATCGGCCGACGCGACAAAGGGGTCGGTCGATCCGATCACCGTCGCCAGCTCCGACCAGGTGCTGCCGAGGTGGGCGTCGGCCGTCTCGATGTCCGATCGATCGAGCGCGGGGCAGGACACCTTGGTCACGAGCCCGTCGACGAGGACCACCTCGACGGCCAACCGCTCGGTGAGGAGCACCGCCCGCAGTTCGTCGCCCCGCGACCTGACGAACGACCGAATGGCGGCCGGCGGCGAGCGCGGCGGAGCGGAATCGGTGGCAATGCCGGGGCAGGCCCGATAGCCGGTTTCGACGTCCGGCCGATACTCCTGCAACGTCCGCCCGTCGCGAGCGTGGCCGGTGGCTTCACGCACCAGCTCGTCGAGGCGCCCCTCGTCGATGACCACGGCGCGCTCATGGCCGGTCGCCGCACGAACGCGGGTCGCCACGGCCACGGGCTCACCGATCGGACCGCCGAAGGTGACCCCTTCCATCTGGTCAGGCACGGTGGCTCGCTCGACGTCGAGCTTCCCGATGAAGACGAAATCACCGCTCTCGCGCTCGTGCACTGACCAGGGGACGTATGTGTCGATCATCGAGGAACCGAGCTCGCGCACCGAGCGGAGGGCGCCAGCCCACCGGTCCTCGTCGATCCGCCAGGAGTGCACCGAACCGGAGACGACGCGCACGAGCTCGTCGTCGACCAGGAGCCCTTGGCCCGCGCCGACCTCCACTCAGAAGCCGCCACCAGCCTGCCTTCCTGCCTCGATCGTCTTCAGCCCGCCGTTCCAGCGCACTTCGACCGTCACTGGCCGATTGGCTTCCACCGTGACCTGTGGCTCGTCCTCGACGCCGTTGCGCGCCGCGCACAGGAGATCGACAGTCGCCTCCGCGCCGACCGGCATGCGGCGGACGCCGTGCGCCTCCGTGAGGCCGACCGTCCACACCACGCGGTCGACTCCACTCGTCCGTACGCCGAGCACATACTCGAGCAACCCCGCCACCGGGCCGAGGCCCGACCACCCGACGAAGTCGGGCCTGGCCTGATCACCAGGGCTCGCCGCCTCGGGCGCGTAGCACTCCCACAGCGTCCCGGTCTCGTTGAAGACGTCGGTCACGTTGCGCACGTGGTTGGACGCGATGGCGGTGGCGAGGTCGTGGTCGCCGGCGGCGTCGGCGGCGCGCATGGCGATGTACGTCGTCGGCGGCCAGACGCCACCCCGCCAGTAGGCGCCGGTGGCCCGGTAGTGCGGGTCGGCGGCGGAAAGGGCGGGGACGCGGTGGGGCCGGTTGAACGACGACGGATCGTCGAGGGCGTCGAGCAGGCGGCGGGCCCGGTCCGGCGGCGCGGCCCCGGCCAGCAGCGCCCAGAACGTGGCCACGGTGAGCACATCCGATGGCGAGCCGTCCGGCCTCCGGTCGACGTAGGCGCCGAGCGCCTCGTTCCAGAAGGACTCGTTGACGATGTCGGTGAGGCGGGCGGCCTCGGCGTCGAACTCGGAAGGATGGACGCCGGCGTGCGGATACGAGCGGGCGACGGTCGCGATCAAGCGCGCGCTCAACACCTGCTGTAGACAAGCGTCGATCCAGCCGAGGTGCCCATGGCCAGGGTCAGAACCCGCCGCCCGCGGCAGGTTGTCCATGCCACACCCCCAGCCGTTCGACCAGTACGTCCCGTCGGGCCACGTGCGGTACCGCCGGAGCCAGCGGTGGTAGGCGGCCAGCACCGGGAGGACGGGTTCCAGCCGACGGTCGTCACCGGTGACGGCGGCGTAGTCGTGCTCGGCCCAGAGGACGACGTTGGGCCCGGTCGCCGAGGGGTCGTAGCGATGGAAGCGGTCGCTGCCGTCGGGGTTGAGCGTCCGGCACAGGAAGCCGTCGACGTGCTGGTGGGCGTAGAAGCTGTCGAGGCCGCGCTGGAAGTCGAACGCCCGGCGACCGTACCGCCCGAAGAACGTGGCCAACGCGTTGTCCCAGAGGAACAGGCACCCGTTGAAGGCGGCGTCGAGATACGGCGCGACCACGCGGGCCTCAGCCTTCGCCGGCTGCAGGTTGCCGAACGCCAGCTCCCATGCCCGCCAGTAACAGGCGATGACGTCGTCGTGGCCGTCCCATACGGGCTCGGGCAGTGTCCCCGCCGCGTCCTCGAACGTCGGCGGCTCGCCCTCCTCGGCCTCGAGGTGAAGGAAGCGGTTCGCAGCCACCAGCGCATCCTTGACGTAGACGTCGAGGTACGCGCCGTACTGCCAGATGACGTCCGACGTCATGCGATGGCCGCCTCGCGGAGGCCGCCGAGCACCGCGCCCCGCAGCTCGGCGGTCGGGCCGAGCGACGACTGCACGACCTCACACGTCGCCCACGAGTGCTCTGACGTTTCTGCCCTGGCCGTCGCCAGCAGGGCGTCGAACAGCACGGCGCCGCCGGCCGCGAGGCTGCCGCCGAACACCAGCATCTCGGGATTGAGCAGGGTGATGAGCGTGGCGGCGGCCTGGCCGAGGTGGGATCCGACCGACCGCAGCACGCCCGCGGCCCGCTCGTCGCCGGCCCGCGCCAGCCGGCCGACCTCGCCGACGCTCAGCCGGCGGCGGCTGAGCTTCGGCAGCATCGCCGCCCGCGCCGCCCGCTCGAGGGCCGGCCCCGAGGCGACCGTCTCCAGGCAGCCCCGCCGGCCGCAGTTGCACAGCCGGCGCTCGCCGGCGACGTGACTGTGGCCGAGTTCACCCACCGCGCCCGAGGCACCCCGATAGATCTCGCCTCCGAGGAGCACGGCCGCGCCGATACCGGCGCCCGCGTAGAGGAGGACCACGTCCTTGCGCCCCACGGCGACGCCCTCGGTCAACTCGGCGGTGAGCGCGGCTTGCGCGTCGTTGCGCACCGCCACCGGGACGCGAAACCGTTCGCCGATGGGCGCGCCCACCGCCACGTCGCGCCAGCCGAGGTTCGGCGCCCACTGGCAGACGCCCGTTGCCGCGACGACCCGACCCGGGACGCACACGGAGATGGCCACCAGGTTCTTCGCCCCGGCGCCGGCCGCGGCCAGCGTCGACTCGACGCAGTCGAGCACCTGGGAGATGACACCCGCCGGGCCGCCCTTGGCCGTCGACTCGGAGCGGCTCACGATCCCGACCCCGAGCCCATCGGCCACCATCACCTCGACGCACTGCACGCCGATGTTGACGCCCACGACGAGCTGGCTGCGAGACGCGTACTCGATGCGAATGGGCGGTCGCCCGCGTACGCCGGGCTCGTGCTCGACGCCGATCTCGCGGACGATGCCGTCCCGGATGAGCTCATCGACGATGGTGGAGACCGTGGGCTTGGTGAGCGCCACCAGCTTGGCGACGTCGGCCCGCGATGTCGGGCTGGTGGCCCGAATGGCGTCGAGCACGACGGCGCGGTTGCGTTCGCGAATGCTGCTCTGGTCGGCGATGCCGAAACGCACGGCCGAGCTCATCGCGCCACCGCCGGTAGGTAGGTCTCGAGGAAGGTCCGCATGTCGTCGAACCACCGGTTCCAGTCGTCGGGAGCGAAGTCGAAAGCGTGAGACCGCCCCGGATACACCACGAGCTTGTTGGGCACCCCCGCGTCGTCGAGGGCGGCATGGAAGCGGCCGATCATCGCCACCGTGGTCAGCGCATCTTCGCTGCCGGTGATCGTGAGCACGGGCGGCGCATCCGGGTGCACGTGGTTGACCGGAGACGACTCGCGAAGGCGGGTCTCCGTCACCTCGCCGAGGAAGTTGCTCACGAGCGTCCGACCGTCGGTTGGCGTCGCCGGATCGTGCATGTCGGTCAGCGGGTAGAGCAGCAGCGCGAGCTGGACCTCGCTGGTGATGTCGCCGTGCCCGCCATCGCCTTCGAACTGCCCCGGCGTCAGCGCGACGAGCGCGGCGAGGTGACCGCCGGCAGAGTCGCCGGACACGGCGATGCGATCGGGGTCGACGCCGAGCTCGTCGGCGTGCGCTCGCACCCAACGCACCGCGCACTTGGCGTCCTCGAGCGCGGCCGGCCAGGTCGCTTCGGGCACGAGGCGGTAGCAGACGGTCGCGGTGACGTAGCCACGGGCAGCCAACAGTGCCGCGGCTCGCATGTACTTGAACGGGTTCCCACTCCACCAGCCGCCGCCGTGGACGAACACGACGGCAGCGCGGGGCACGTCCACCTCGGTGGGCCGATACATGTGCAGGTGCAAGGGCCGGCCACCAGCCCCTGCCGTGCCGTAGACGACGTAGGGGTCATACCTGTATCCGATCGGTGTGGGCTGGCGGCCGTGAAAGGCGAGGAAGTCCTCGACGGTGACGCCCGCGGGCTCGATGCGGTGGTCAGGGGGGAGGGCTTTGGCGTCGGCCAGCCACGTGGCCTCGTGGTCGCAGGTCATTGCCCGATCGCCACCCGCTCGTACACCTCGGGCGGCGCGCTCACCTCGTCGAGGGCGGCGACCAGGAGGTCGTGGGCCGCGCTGACCTCCTTGGCGTCGTCGGCCCGGTTCTGTTGCTCGCCGGGATCGTCGTCGAGGTCGAAGAGGAACGTCTCGGCGACATCGATCGGCGTCCGCCAAGCGGAGAGAGGCGTGCGGATGACGGGCCACTCGACGCCCGGCATGAACTCGCCGAGCTCGGCATCCCTGCTCATCGCGGGCAGTGGCAGGAACGGCGGAGCCGACCAACGGTTCGAGTACACGTACACGGGGCTGTCGGTCGATGCCCCCGGTTGGTAGGCCATGCGGCCGTCGGTGACGAACGGCCGGTGGCCGAAGTAGCCACCGAGGGCCCACTCCCGCACGCCCGCCTGCTCGCCGTGCAGCACGGGGAGCAACGAGCGGCCCGGTCGGTCTCCTTCGGGGAAGCCGAAGACGGCGCGGATCGTTGCGTGGACGTCAAGATTGGAGGTGAGGCTGTCGACGTCGCGTCGCGCTGCTCCCGGCGCGTGCACGAGCAACGGCACGCGCACGAGCGGGCTCTTGAGGGAGTACGAGGGTTTGCCCCACATGTCGTGCTCGCCGAGGTAGAGCCCGTGGTCGGTCATCACCACGACGAGGGTGTCGTCCCAGAGGGCGTGGCGGTCGAGGGCATCGAGCACGCGCCCGAACCACGCGTCGATCATCGTGAGCTTGCCGCCGTACTGGCTCCTGATCTGGCGAGCGACGGCCTCGTCGAGGTGCTCGCGCGAATACGGCGGCCAGATGATCGGATCGTCGGCCCACGACGGGTCGTACATGTCGCGGTAGGGCGCGGGCGTGTCGAAGGGCTCGTGGGGGTCGAACTCATCGACGAGCAGGAAGAACCGCTCGTGCTTGCCGGCGTTGTCGTCGAGCCATGCGGCGGCCGTCGCCATCGTCCGCGGTCCGTGCCAGTCGGCCTCGGTCTCGAACCGCTGGCGGTTCCGCGGGTAGGAGAAATCGCGGTACGGCAGGATCGGCGCCCCGACCTGGGACGGAACGGGCTCGGTGATCCACCGGTCGGCTTCCCCGCCGCGGAGGAAGTCCCAACCGAGGAAGTCGACGTGGTAGTTCTCACCGCCACTGGAGAACAGGTGGTAGTGGTCGGTGACCAACTGGGTGGTCACTCCGGCCGCGCTCAGCTCGCGAGGCAGGGGCACCTCCCACGACTCGATCGAACCCCACGGCTTCCAGAGGAAGTCGTGGGTGCCACACGCCAGGTCGTGGCGGGCGGGCATGCACGGAAGCGAGCCGACGAAGTGGCGGTGGAACTGCGACGCCCGCGTGGCGAAGCGGTCGAGGTTCGGCGTCTCGAACTCGTGGCCGCCGTAGCAACCGAGCAGGTTTCGGCTGAGCGAGTCAAGCAGGACACAGACGACGTTGCGGGGCAGCGGCGCGCTCAACGGGACACCCCGAAGCTGGCACAGGTGGCCCATGGAGCCACGCCGATCGGTTTCTGCTTGGGGATGTCGGGACCGTTGGCCTCGTCCTGGGCGGTGTCATGGGTCGCCACCGGGGGCAGCTGACCCTGCCGGTAGTACCGGTAGTTGTCGTACGACTCGTAGTAACCGTTGGTACCGATACCGGTGCGCTTGTTCACCCAGTAGATCGTCGAGTACCCCGCCTGGCTGGTCGAGTGGGTCTCGTCGAAGGAGAAGCTGGGCGCGTACTCGTAGTCGCGGCCGACGAGCCGCCACCCATCGCATCGCGCCGGCCGGTCGAGCGCGGTGTTGGCCAGGCCGTTGGCCCACGTGGTGGCGTTGAGGACGGGGCCGGCGTTCATGATGCCGAGGACGAGGATGGCGAGGTTCGTGTAGGTGTTCACCGCACCCGGCGTCGTCCCATCGTCGGGGTTGTCGTTGTGGCCCATGCGGGCCCAAGCGATGCGGAACGTCTCACCGTTCTCGTTGATGCCGGCGTAGCGGGGGTCGGGCTCGATCTTGCCCGATGCGTTCACCCGGTTGCCCACGCGGAGGCACGCCATGGTGCAGAGGCCCACGCCCCGCGCCTTGGCCCACACCCTCGCGTCGTACAACCGATCGAAGAACGGCACGCCGAACGAGCCGATCAGCAGGTCGGGCAGGTAGTTCTGCGAACCCATCGTCGAGGAGTGGACGAGGCCCGATTCGAGGCTGGTATAGGGAATGTCGAAGATGAGGGTGTTGACGCCGTCCCCCTTCATCTTGAGCACGGTGTTGGTCGATGCTTGCGCGGCGACGCCCGGGTCGGCAGAGACGAGGTAGGTCTGCGCCAGCGACACCCCCACCTTGGCCAGCTCGGCCTTCATGAGGGCGGCGAGCTTCCTGCCCTCGATGGTGTCGATGCCGATGAGGCCGTACACCCGGTCGACCGGTGCTCCTGTCGTGAGGTCGGGGGTCTGGGTGCCCTTGACCCGCTTGCCGATCCACTCGGCCAGGTGCCGGTCGGTCTGCTGGAGAGTGGCGAACGGCGTCCAGGCGTAGGGATGGCGTTTGGTGAACTCCTCGAAGCTGTGCCACGACACGCCGAGGTGGATGACGCCAGCGCGGGTCACCACGTCGGCGAGCACCGGTCCCTGCTGGAGGTTGTTCGAGTCGCCGATGGTGGCGAAGGGCTTGAGCTCCTTCGCGATCTTGAGCCCGGCCGCTTGCGCCTTGTCCGGGCAGTACGGCCCGCCATCGTCGACCACGGTGTGCTTGAGCTGCCAGCCGTAGGGCGCGAGCACCTCCTTGTTGAAGAAGGCGACGTAGTCGTCCATTGCCTGCAGGCCCTTGGCCGTGGCCACCTGCGCGCTCGAGTTCTTGGCATCGGTGCCGCAGTTGGCCAGTTTGGTGTGGAAGACGATGTTGACCGTCTTGCCGTCCACGCCCTGGCCGGATGTCGCATGAGGCGCCGCCCCACCGCGGGCGGCTTGGCTGGTGGGGGTGCCGGCCGCGCCCGTGCTTGTCCCGGTGCCTCCCGCCGATGACCGCGCGCCGGAGCCTGCGACCGTCTCGGTGTTGGACGCGGTGGTGCCGTCGGTGCCGCCAACGCCGTCACCCGACGCCCCCACGGCCGGAGCCCCGTTCGGGCCGATGCCGCCGGCGGAGAACTCGCCGCCGGGCGGCACTCGCGAGCAGCCCGCGGCCAAGATCAATCCCGTCAATCCGAGTGCCGCTACCCCCCAGGTGGTGCGGTGCCTCACGTTGCATCCCCCTTTTGTTTAGCCCCATAACTATATGTCGTGGGGAAGCGCTCGGCCAAGCGGGTCTCGAGCCAGGCAACGATGTCGCCCGCACTCGTCGGCCACGACACGACGACCGGTCGGCGGAGGTCGTGCCCATCCGCCGGGGCATTCATCAGGTCCCTCACGATGACCTCGTCGGGAAGCTCCCCGAGCCTGAAGAGGCCGGGACCACCCGACCACTGCCACACCACGGCGGCGGCCCGGCCTTCGCCGCTGAACAGCACCACCCGAACCCTTGGATCGGTACGGACGGAGCCGTTCGGCCGGAGGCCATGGGTGAAGCGCACGAGCGACCGCATCGCCGCGAACGCCGGCTTGGGCCCGCCGGCCGGGCCCGCGACGATGCCCCACTCGAAGCCGTAGCCCTCGCAGAACGGGCGGAAGCCGTGCAGGTGGAAGGCATAGAAGCGCTCGACGCCCGCGCTCACCGCCAAGCAGGCGGCCCGCACCAGCAGGTCGGCCTGCTCCCATTCCTCCACCCGGGGACCGGTCTCGCTGGCCCCGAAACCGTGGGCCGCGTCGGAGCGCGACCGCCACCCCATCTCGGTGATCCACAACGGTTTGCTCGCGCCGCCCAGCCCATCGACCAGGGCGCGCAGCCGGGTGAGGCGATTCTGGAGGTCTTCGCGTTCTGGCGTCGACGTCTCCTCGTCGATCATGTGGAGGTGGACGCTCACGGCGTCCACCGCCTCCATCCCACCGGCGGCCGCCCACCGCTCGATGTACGACCAGCCGGTCAGACCTTGGTGGCCACCGTCCCAACCATCGGCCAGCATGGGCCCGACCACAACGGCGTCCGGATCGCCTTGGCGGACAGCGGCGGTGAAGGTTCGCTGGAGGGCAGCGAAGGTTTCGGGCTCGTGGCCGCCGAGGTCGGGCTCGTTGGCCGCCGCCCAGGACATTGGATGGTGACGCAACCCGCGGGCGGTGGCCCGTACGAATCGGGTCCACGTCTCCTGGTCGTGGTGCAAGGTCGTCTCGGCAAGGACGGTCATGCCTTCGAGCCCACCGGCCAGCGCCGCGGTCGGGGCAAGTTGGTCATCGGCCGCGTCGGCGAGGAAGCCACTGGCGTCGGCGAAGTTCGGCCAACCGCCCTGGCCCAAGCCGCTGCCACCGCTGGCGTGGCGGCGGGCCGCCTGCCCGGCGCGACTACCGGTGGCCACGCCGACGAACCGCAACGTGGCCGCCAGTGCGTCGGCCGTGGCGGCGTCGGCCACGACCTCGACGGCGTCGGAATCCCACGACCCGAAGCCGGAGTAGAGGCGGGTGTGAGCCACCCCGAGGAGGCCGAGCATCGCCGCCGAGTGGCCGCGCGCCATCGCACCGGCGGTCACTCCCCACGGAGCCGAGGGGTCGGGCTCGATGACGCCGGCGTCGTCGTCCACGATGTACCGGAACTGGGCCCGGCTGTCGGCGCCGGCGGTGACCGTACCGTCGAGCACGAAGCATCCGTTGGTGCCGCTCGGGAGCTCGACTTCGATCGACGTCAGGCCGGGCGGGAAGGAGCGGATCTCGTCGCCTACCACCTCGTGGTCACCGCGGTACGCGTCGGTCACGACCAGCCGGAGCGCCGCCTCGACGGGGTCGCCGCAGGGGTTGGAGACGAGCACGGGTAGCCGGCGGGATTCGTCGCGGGCCACGATCGCACCTGCGGTGAAGGCACCGCCGGTCGCCCCGAACCCGATGGCCAGCGTGGCCGGAGCCGGATCTGCGCCCTGGCGACGGAGGTCGACGGCTCGCATCTCGACATCGACGCCCGCGGGCAAGAGCAAACGGACGCCGACGTTCTCGGCCTCGGGACCGACCAGGCGGGTCGCGCCGACCGCCGTCCATTGGTCGGCCTCCACCTCGAACGTCTCGAACGGCGGGGCTTGCATCGGTGGGCCCGGAACGGCGATGACGCCCGGCGCGACCACGCCGACGTCGACGAGACACGGCTCGGACACCCGCACGTCGAGCGTCACCGTCCAGCGTCCCGGCGTGGCCGCCACCCGGGGCGAGTGCACCTGGACCGTACCCGCGGCCGACCGCGCTGCGTCCCGTGACTCCACCACGAGCACGCCGTCCTCGGCGCGCCAGGACGCGCCCGACGCGAAGAGTTCGACGATCACCCAACCTTCGAGCCCGACGGCGAAGTCGGCATTGGGCAAGGTGCTCACGAGATCGCCGCCTCGATGACCCGAGCCAACGCGTCCTCGACTCTCGCCCTTGCCCACCGTTGCCGCTGCGCGGCGTAGAGGGCGCCGCCCGTCGCCACGAGACCCAGGCCCGCTCCCGCGGCGACCAGGACGTAGGGCAATTGCGTGCTCGCCGTTGCCTGCTCACCGGCGCCGTACCAGAGCACCGCGATCGTCAGCCCGCCGGCGACGACGAGCGCAGCCGCAAAACGCACGAGCAGGAGGCCCCATGCCGACGGTGTCATGGCGCGAGGAGGCGGTCGAGGCCTGTGGTCGGGTCGGTCCGCGGTTGGAGGGCCTTGGCCGCGACGCCAAGAAGGAGCACGCCCATGGGGATGGTGGCCCACGCCAGCGGGTTCACGGGGAGGGCGCGGCGCCGCGGGCTCGGCGCCGCCGGTCGGGGTGCCGGCGCAGGCACGGCACCGGCGGCTCCGGTTGTTGCTGGGACGACTGAAGCCGTCACCGGCACGCCCACATCGACCGGCCCGAGCGGCGTTGGGAGATCGAGGACCGGGGTGGGAGTGAACACGGGGGCTTCCTCCGGTCGGGGATCGGCCGCCGTCGGAAGCGTGGGCGAGGCCGAGGGCGTCGGGGTCGTGGCCGTTCCCACAACCGCGTCAGGAGGCACGGAGAAGGTGACCTGCCAACCCGCCACCGAGCCGGTGCCTGGCTGGGCGACGAGGGCGACGCCGAAGTCGGCCGCCCCGGTCGCCGATCCCGGCAACAGCGGCGTCAGGTCGAAGCGCCACCGTCCCCCGATGTCCTGACCGAGCACGGCGCGGTCGCAGTCGACCGCGGGCGCAGTGGCGAGGTCCTGACCCGTGCCCGGCGCCCAGGGCTCGGTGACGAGGCAGGCGGCGATCGACCCGCCGCCTCCGAAGTTGGCGGCGGGGCCGGTCGAGAGACCCAAGACCATGATCGCGGCGGTCGCGCCCTCCGGCAGGGTCAGGGCGACGTAGGCCCGCTTGTCCTCGCCCACGGGGTTGCGGGCCACCGGCAGGTCGCCGGGGGCCAACGTGGTGTTGCCGGCCGGGGCCGTCGCCGGCGCGCTGTACCAGGCGACGGCCGCGGCCGTCAGTGGCGCGTTGTCCTCAGCCGATGCCGGCGTCGACAGCAACGCCAACCCGACGAGCGCGGCGGTCGCCGCCGTTCGCCTCACGGGTGGATGCACACCGAGCACGGCTCGAGGCCCTCGGCCACGGCGTTGGCCTTCGACATCTTCCGCAGCCGGCGGCGACCGGTGGTGAGGTCGCAGCTGGCGACGTGGTAGCTGGCGTGGCTCGCCACCACCTCGTCGGATGGCTCGTCGACGAGAGACGGAGCGACCGATCCCGCCATCGCAAGGAGGGCGGCGGTGACGCGGTCGAGCTTCTGCTCCGAGCGGCGGGCGGCCCGCTCGGCCAACTGGGCGATGAGCAGGAAGCCACCCACGATCACCAGGGCCAGGCCGCCGACGCCCCCGGAGATGAGGTCCTGCATCTGCACCCGCACGTCGGCCGTGCCCGACGCGTCGAGCCACCCGAGCCCGATGGCGGCGAACCCCGCGGCCACGAGGGCCAAGCCCAACGGAAGCTCGACGCGGGCGAACCAGCGGAGCCCGCGCTCGAGGCGGCTTTCGGCCGGAGCGGGGGCGGCGGCAGCGATCTTGGCCACGCTGAGGTCGGTGTCGTGCAACGAGAGCTGTCCGTCGTCAACGGGCACGGGCGGGTCGCCTCCTTCGGGTCGCAGGTTGCGCGGCAGCGGTACCGGAGCGCTCGACGGCGCGGGGGTCGCCGCCGAGGTAGCTCCTGATTACGTCGGGATCGCTCAACACTTCGGCGGGGGTGCCGTGGGCGATGACCCGCCCGGTTTCGAGGGCGTACATCTCGGCGGCCAGCGAGCGCAGCATCGGGATGTCGTGCTCGATCACCACCAGGGTGCAGCCGAGGGCTTGCTGCACGCGACGCAACAACCCTTCGAGGGCCTCGACCTCGCGCTGGGCGATGCCGGAGGACGGCTCGTCGAGCAGGAGCACACGGGGCCGCTGCGCGACGACAGCCGCGAGATCGACGATCCGCCGCGACCCGGTCGACAGTTCGGAGATGAACTTGTCGCGGAAGGCACCGAGGCCCATGAGGTCGATGAGGTCCTCGACCTCGGCCCGTACCCGGCGCTCGGCCCGCAGCGCCCATGGAGCGCGGAAGGCCGAGGCGAGGAACGGCGTCGACCGCAGCTCCCGGTCGAGCGCGACTGCCAACGTCTCGGCCACGGTCAAGCTCTCGAAGAGGATGGCGTTCTGGTAGCTGCGGCCAAGTCCGAGCCGGGCCCGCGCCGTGGCCGAGAGGTCGCGGACCTCCGTGCCCTCCAGCCGCACCGAGCCCTCGTCGGGCTTCACCAAGCCGCTCACGACGTCGAACAGGGTGGTCTTGCCCGCCCCGTTGGCCCCGATGAGACCGACGATCCGGCCGGCGTGAATCACGATCCGGTCGACGTCGACGGCGGTGAGGCCGCCGAACCGGACGACAACGCCCCGCAGGTCGAGGGCAGCCGTCACCGTCGTCCTGCGTTCGCGAGGAAGACGGAGCGGACGAGGTCGTCGCGTTCGAGCAGCTTTTGCGATGCGCCCTCGAACCGCACCTCGCCCTTCTCCATGAAGTAGGCCCGATGGGTGAGGGACAGCGCGATGTTCACCGACTGTTCGACGAGGATGACGGTCACGCCCTGGTCGTTGATGCGCTGGACGACCTCGAGCAGCTCCTCGACCACCACCGGAGCGAGGCCGAGCGACAGCTCGTCGATCATCAGGATGCGGGGCTTGGCCATGAACGCCTGCGCCAGCGTCACCATCTGCTGCTCACCGCCCGACAGCGTGCCCGCGGGCTGATCGAGGCGCTCGCCCAAGCGGGGGAACAACTCGATGGCCCGCTCGAAGGCCTCGGCGGTGTAGGCCTTGTCCCGGCGGTGGAGGTAGGTACCGAGCCGGAGGTTGCGCCTCACCGTCAGCCCGGGGAAGACGCCCTTGCCCCCGGGGACCTGGATGATCTGATGGGCCGCGCTCGCCTCGGGATCGATGCCGGTGATGTCCTCGCCGTCGAACAACACCACCCCACGCGATGGCTTCACCAAGCCGGTGATCGCCCTCATCAGCGTCGACTTGCCGGCGCCGTTCGTACCCAGGAGGGCCACCATCTCGCCTTCGGCCACGCGGAGATTCACGTCGAAGAGGACCTGGACCGAGCCGTAGGACACGTCGAGGTTGGCGACCTCGAGGAGGTCGATGCCTTCGCCCCGCTCCCGGCGCTGGCGGACGCTGGCCTCGGCCGCGCTCACCTGGTTGGCCCGCTTCACGTCGGTGGCGATGAACCGGGCGGCATTGGCCGCCACGATGGCCGCGGCCACCAGCGGCACCACGCCGAGCAGGAGGCTCACGCGGTAGCTGTAGCGATCGCCGTAGCCGAGCGCGACCGGCAGGAAGAACAGGCCGGCGGCGAAAAAGAACCAGATCGTGCCGAAACCGAGGCCCCGGATGCGGGCCGGAACGGTGGCCGACAGCACGAGGAGGACGGGCACGGCCGCCAGCGAGCGCAACGGCGTCGTGATCAACACGACCGCGACGGCGAAGGTGGCGTTCGGGGCGAGCGCGCTGGCCAGCAACGAGGCCGCGCTGGCGACGAGGGCGTAGGCGAGGAGGTTGCCGAGGGCGCGGGTGCGGCCCGCAGCCAGCAAACGCTGCCCGGCGATGCCACCCACGACCGCGCCGACGACCTGGAGCAGCGCGGTGGCGGCGAGGATCGAGCCCCGCCCGAACGGGCCGATGCCGAAGACGGCGTCGAAGTAGAAGGTGTAGACGCTGGCCATGGCGGTGCCGATGGCGAGCAGCAGCCACACGTAGGCGTACCGCCGCCACGACTGCACGTTGCCCAGCAGCCGCAGGCCCCGGCGGAACGGGACGGGCGACCCGACCTCGTCGTTGCTGCCGTCGTCCCTGACGTCGAGGCCACCGCGGCGCGGCTCCCGCAGGCGGGCGACCAGCAGGATGGCGACGATGCCGGGGAGGGGCAGGAGGAGAAAGGCTCGCTGCCATCCCCATGCCGCCGCGATCGCACCGCCGGCGAGGAAGCCGATGAAGTTGCCGATGGGGTTGGCGTTCTGGTGGATGCTGAAGGCCGCGCCCCGGCCGGTGATCGGGTAGTAGTCGGACAGCAGGCTCGAGTGGGCAGGACCCGACACCGAGCGGCCGACCCCCGACAGCATGCGCACGAGGACCAGCATCCAGAAGGCGGGGACGATGCCGGTGAGCATGGCGGCCACGCACCACAACGCGCCGCCGACCGTGCTCAACGCCACCCGGCCGACCCGGTCCGTCACGTAGCCAACGGCCACGGGGAGCCCCATGCCGAGCAGGATCGCGGGCACGAAGGCCAGGCCGAAGACCGTCGGCGAGATGTTGAACGTCCGGGTGATGTCGGGTCCGTACAGGCCATAGGCCGCCTGGTCGAGCTCGTCGAACAACGTGAGCGCGCTGAGGGCCACGACCGGCGCGAGGGGCACCCCGCCGAGGTGCTTGCGGGCCCACCCGCCGATGCTCACGACGCCACCGCCTCGGGCTCGACCCGTTTGTCGGCCACGAGCGACGGCACGTGGATCTCCGATCCGGCGGCGATCCGGCGCAGCAACGCGTCGCGAGCGCGGAAGAGGAGGCCGCCGAGGCCCCCGGGGAAGAAGGTCAGCACGAGCAGCAGGCCGAAGCTGGTGGAGAACAGCTGCAACGCCGGCGCGAAGTACTGGATGCCGCGCATGTAGAGCGCGCCCAGAACCGCACCCGTGATCGTCCCCAGGCCGCCGATGACGACGGAGGAGAACAGCAGCAGCGATACCTCGACGGGGAATGCTCCCGGGTTGGGGCTGAGCTGGTTGAACAGGTACAGGTAGCCAGCGAGGGCGGCCAGGAAGCCGCTGGCGGTGAACGCGAGGAGCTTGGACGCGATCGGGCTGACGCCATAGGACGCGGCGGCGCGGTCGTTGTCGCGCACGGCGATGAAGCTCCGCCCCCATCGGCTCTCGCGGATGTTGCGCACCGCCCAGAGCGCGGCGACGGCGAACGCCAGGCACAGGTAGTAGAAGGCGAGCTCGCCGCTGAAGTCGACACCGAACACGACCGGCCGGCGCACGATGTCGGCCAGTTGGAAGAACCGCCAGGAGAAGAGGTACGACGCCGCCGCCACGGCGAACGCGAGCGTCGCCACGCCGAGGAACAAGCCGCGGATGCGCAGGGCGGGGATCCCGATGACGAGGGCGAGCACGCTACCGGCGAGGCACGTGACCAGCCCGGCCAGGAGCGGGTTCATGTGCTGCGCGGTCACGAGCCAGCCCCCGAAGAGCGCACCGAAGCCGACGAAGGCCCAATGGCCGAACGACACCTGCCCGGCGTAGCCGCTGAGCAACGTCAGAGACGCCGCCGCTATGACGTACACGAGCAGGAGGCTGAGGAGGTTCTGTTGGCTGATCGACAGCAACGCGGGCACACCGACCAGGAGAGCCAGGCCGACGACGGGAGCGGTCGAGCGTGCCACCCGCAACGCCAGGACCGATGCCAGCTCCCGGGGGAACGGCCGGATGGCCGACGCGACCGCGAACGACCGCTCCTCGCCCTCGGTCGTGCGGCCCGCGACCTCGCGGCGGACGAGGAGGGCACCGAGCACCACCACGAACAGTGCGGCCTCGACCGGCCCCGAGGTGTTCGTGTTCCACACGATCGCTTGTTCCACCACGCCGAGGACGAGCGCGGCCATGACGGCCACGGGGAGGCTCGTGAGCCGGGCGATCATGGCCGGAGCGAGGGCCCGGAGGAGGAGGGCGGGGCCGGCGCCGCTGCCGAAGGAGAAACCGACGATCGGCGCTTGCAGTACCGCCGTCATCCCCGCGAGCAGCCCGGCGATCATCCAGACGATCGTCGACACCCGGCGCACCGAGATCCCGAGGAGCTGGGCCCGGTCGACGTTCTCGGCCGATGCTTGCACCGCCGCGCCGAAGTCGGTGTAGCGGAAGAAGGCGACGAATCCACCGACGATCACGGGGAAGACGGCGAGGGCGAGGAGGTGCTCCCCCCGCAGAAGCACGGGGCCGACCTGCAGGGCGGCGTCGATGGGCACGTTGAGCCGCGGCGGCAGCCGATTGGGATCGCGCCAGACCGTGCCCACGAACGTCTCGAAGCCGCCGAAGAGCTGGGCCAGCCCGATGGTCGCCACCGTCACGATCAGCCGGGGGGCGCGAAAGAGGCGCTTCACGAAGACGACTTCGACCACACCGGCGAACAACGCGCCCGCGAGGATGCCCGCCGGCGCCGCGATCCAGTACGACACACCGTTGACCATGACGAGCTTGCCGGCGATGACGGCCGACACCGCGCCGATGCCACCTTGGGCGAAGTTCACGTACTTGCCGGCGCGGTAGACGAGCACGAGCCCGATGGCCACGAGGGCGTTCAACGAACCCACGAGGAGCCCGAGCACGACGATGCCGAAGGGCAGGCCGCGTGGCGCCAGCCGACCGGCGGCGACGAAGACGACGACGGCGAGCACCGCCGCGGGTATCGAGGTCCTGAACAACGGCCTCATCGGCCCGGCTCCACGATCAGCTCGACGGCGTCGCCAAGGGTGTCGAAGACGACGTAGCGACCGCCGGGGGAGAGGTAGACGTGCATGCTGGCGCCGTCGATCTTGAATCCGAGTCCGCCGGCGGCCAGCGTCGACTCCTTGGCCTTGAGGGTTCGCGTCATGGCGACGATGCGGCTGTCGTCCCTGACGTCGTCGGCGTCGCGGACCTCGGGCGGCACGCGGGAGACACCGGCCGGCAGCTTGGCCAGGACGAGGCGGCGTTCCATCTGGCCGTCGTTGCGCAGCTCGAGCACGGTCTCACCGCCCACGAGCCGGCCGGCGTCGGCGTTGCTGGCGTAGACGATGTCGGCGTCGCGGACGAGGAGGGTGACGTTGGGGGCATCGAGCACGACGCCTGCACATGCCGGCTGGGCCAGCACGGTGATCGCACAAAGCGCCAGCACCCCCCGCCGTCTCCTCAACCCTTGCCCCCTTTTAGTAAGTCGGGTATACGATACCCCGACACCAGTGCCGGTGTCACGTGGGGAAAGTGGGGGAAGCACCATGGACCGTCGTACCTTCCTTCGGATCGCGGGTGGGGCCGCTGTCGTTTCGGCCACCGGTCTGCATCGGCTGGCGCCGGCGTGGGCCGTCGATGACGGCGTGTATCCGCGGCTCCTGTGGCAGCCGGAGGGGACCGCGCCCGTCCTGTCGGTACCGAGCGACCCGAACGACGCCAACACCCAGCGCATGTTCCCGACGCTGCTCCCTGCCGGCTCGCTCCTCGCGAATCCGATCGATGCGTGGTACCTCTGGCTCTGGACGCACGACACCAGCCGCATCTACCTCTACACGGCCCCGACTCCGGCAGGGCCGTTCACCGCTCGCGGTTTCGGCCTGCCGCCGACGCCATACCCGTCGGGCTACTTGGCCGGGCACTTCTCGTCGGGCGACATCGTGTGGGACGCGGCCGGCGGCCGCCTCATCTCGACGCCCCACGGCATCCGCCTGCCGCAGGTCGTCGGCAACGGTGAGGTCAGCCAGGACTCGTTCCTCATCCAGTCGACCGACGGGTTGAACTGGTCGTGGCTCGACGGCGACAATCGTCCCCGACTCACGTGCGGGCCTGTCGGGTCGCCCGACAGCGTGCACACCGGGTACGGACGCATGTTGCGGGACCTCGACGGCCACCTCACCAAGTTCGACGGCCGTCACTGGTGGATCTACCGGGCCCAGCGCAA
>Ga0070741_10002450_pt1 | contig 49828 bp, 43 predicted proteins | sample Coa_R1_4_FD_66440 | JGI IMG/M metagenome (GOLD analysis project Ga0070741, IMG submission 66440) | Surface soil microbial communities from Centralia Pennsylvania, which are recovering from an underground coalmine fire - Coalmine... | ecosystem: Environmental > Terrestrial > Soil > Unclassified ... | reverse complement strand
CGTGACGAGGAAGTTGAGCGCGGTCAGGATCGAGCTCGCGCCGGCCCACTGGACGCCCATGTTGAAGAACACCTGCCCGAGCGGCTGGTGCGAGCAGAGCGGCGCGTAGCACGTCCAGCCCGTCGACGGGCCGCCGCCCGGCGTGACCATGCCGACGAGCAGCATCGTGCCCGCGATCGGCAGCAGCCAGTACGAGAGCGCGTTCAGCTTCGGGAACGCCATGTCGGCGGCGCCGAGCATCAGGGGGATCACGAAGTTGCCGAGCCCCGCGAACACGGGCACGACGACCAGGAAGATCATCAGCGCCGCGTGGTTCGAGATCAGGACGTTGAAGGTCTGCGGGTTGAAGTACTGGTCGCCCGGCTCGGCGAGCTCGGCGCGGAAGAGCAGCGCCAGGAAGCCCCCGACGACGAAGAAGAACATCGTCGTCGCGATGTACTGGATGCCGATCACCTTGTGGTCGGTGTTGGGGCGGAAGTAGTCGCGCCAGGTGCGGCCGCCGTGCCCGGAGTGGTCCTCGGGCCGGGTCGGCCGGCCGGCCATGTAGGCGCCCCAGTAGTCGAACGCCCCGAGGCCGATCAGGAAGCCGAGCGGGAACGAGACGAGCGCGACCGAGACGATCGGCCCGCTCTTCCAGACCGGCTCCCAGCTCACGGCCCAGCGGATCAGGCACGTGAGCCCGAGCACGAGGAAGCCGACGAGGGGCGTGCACCAGAGCACCCGGAGCCAGCCCGGCGCGGTGAACCGGTGCCAGCCGCTGGGCGGCGTCTTCGCCGGCGCCTCGTGGCCGGCGCTCGTGTGGACGTCGTGCGCGGTCTCGCTCATGGTCTCGTGGTCTCGCTCATCACTTGGTGTGCTCGACGAGATACTGCACGAGCGCGTCGAGCTTGTCCGGTGGGATCTGCTGCGCGAAGTTCGGCGGCATCACGCCGGGCTGGTATCCGGGCGCCACGACCTTGTTCGGGTCGACGATCGACTCCTTCACGTACGCGCTCAGGTCGTCCTCGCCGGCGGAGGCGGCCGCCCGCTTCAGGTGGTCGAGGGAGGGCCCCACCTTCCCGGTCGCGCCCGGGATCGCCGAGAAGACGTGGCAGGCGCCGCAGCCGTTCTGGGTGAAGGTCGCCGCCGCGTCCTCGGCCCCGCCGCCAGCGCCCCCGCCGGCCGCAGGCGGAGCCGCCGAGCCGGCGCGCTCGTACCAGGCGTCGTAGTCCGCGGCCGGCATCACGACCGCCCGGCTGCGCATCAGCGCGTGGCCGAGGCCGCAGAGCTCGGTGCAGATGAGCGGGTAGGTGCCGACCTTCGTCGGCGTGATCACGAGCGAGTAGACCTGCCCGGGGACCGCGTCCTGCTTCTGGCCGAACTGCGGCACCCAGAAGGAGTGGATCACGTCGTTCGAGGTGATCCGGAGCTTCACGTGCCGGTCCTCAGGCAGCCGGAGCGCGTCGTCGTACGTCTTCCCGTTCGGGTAGGTGAACTTCCACGCGAACTGCTGCGCCGTGACCTTCACGACGAGCGGGTCGCGGCCGGCGTGGCCGTTCTGCGCGACGACGATCGCGCTCACGATCGAGATCGCCGTCACGAGCGCGAAGGGCACGGCGGTCCACACGATCTCGAGCTTCGTGTGGCCGTGGACGGGCGGCCCGTCCGAGAGGTCGCCCTCCCGGACCCGGAACTTGAGCAGCGCGTACACGAGCACCGCGAAGACGATCGCGAAGATGCCCAGCGAGATCCACGTCGCGAACCAGTAGGTGAACCAGATGCGGCCGGCCTCCTTGGAGGCGGCGCTCGGCATCCAGGGGATCACGAGGGCGATCACGGCTCCGATCGCGAAGGCCGCGACCGTCAGGGAGAGCAGCTGGAGGAGGGAGCCCCGACGCACCGGTCCGGAACCCTACTCGATTGTCACAAGGAAGACCGTGGGAACCGAATTCACCGACTCTTCCGTTGTCTCAAAGATCACGTTCGCGGGGAGATTCCCCCGGAGAGCAAGGAGGTGCGCAAAGCGTCATGGGTATCGGAGTGAGCCTCATCCTGATCGCGGTCGGCGCGATCCTCACCTGGGCCGTCGGCGCGTCGGTGTCGGGAGTCGACATCGACGCGGTCGGCGTGATCCTGATGGTGGTCGGTGCGGTCGGCCTGCTGCTCTCGCTCATGTTCTGGTCGACGTGGGGCGGCTGGGGCGTCGCCCGCGGCGGCGGCCGTCGCGTCACGACCTACGAGGAGGCCCCGCCGCCGCCCGGCTACTGAGGGCGGACGTCCCGACGGGGAGCGAGCGTCCCGGCCGCCGCACCGGAGGCGGCGGCCGGGCGCTACGCGGCCGGCAGGTCGAAGGCGAACGTCGAGCCGCGGCCGGGCTCGGAGGTGACCCAGATCTGCCCCTCCATGCGGCGCACGAGCTCCCTGCAGATGTAGAGGCCGAGCCCGGTGCCGCCGATCCCGCGGGTCATGTCGGGGTCGAGCCGGTAGAACTTGTCGAAGATGCGGCGCTGCTCGCCGTAGGGGATGCCGAGGCCCTCGTCGACGACGGAGAAGCGCACGCGGCTCGGCGCGCTCGAGACCCGGAGCCGGACGACGCCGCCGTCCGGCGAGTACTTGACGGCGTTGTCGAGCAGGTTCACGAGCACCTGCCGCACCTTGTCGGGGTCGGCCGAGAGGGGCGGAACGCCGTCCTCGGACTCGAGCTCGAGCCGGATGCGCTCGGGCAGGTGCACCCGCTGGGCGTCGACGACCTCCTTCGCGAGCGTCATCGGGTCGCACGTCTCGATCGCGGTCGAGAGCGCGTCGGTGTCGAGGCGGCTCGCCCAGAGGATCGCGTTCACCGTGCGCGCCAGCCGGTCGGACTCGTTCGTGATCACGTTCAGCAGCGTCGCGCTCTGGTCGGCGTCGAGCACCACGTCGTCGCGGCGGAGCGTCATGGCCGCGCCGTAGATCGCGGCGAGCGGGGTCCGCAGCTCGTGCGAGACGGTGGAGACGAACTCGGACCGCATCACCTCGAGCGCCCGCTCCTCGGTCATGTCGCGGAACGCGTAGACCGTGCCGTCGATGACGGCGACGCCCGTCACCGACAGCCACAGCTCGCGGTCGCCGAGGCCGAGCGGGAGCGACAGAGCCCTCGCGGTCGAGACCGCGTCGACCGCGATCGGCACGCGCTGCACGACGGCCGACCAGCCCGGAACCGCCTCGACCGCCGGGCGGTCGACGACCGCCGAGCGCGGCAGGCCGGTGATCGCCTCCGCGGCGCGGTTCCAGTAGCGGACGACGCCCGAGGCGTCGACGAGCACGACGCCGTCGCCGACCGACGCGAGCACGCGCGCGGCCTGCGCCCGCTCCTCGGCCTCGCGGTACAGGTGCGCGTTGTCGACGGCGACGCCGGCGCGGCGCGCGAGGTCGAGCGCCAGCTCGAGGTCGGCCTCGCCGTAGCGGCGCCCGCCCCCGGCGCGCAGGAAGCTGAGCGCGCCGAGCGTGCGTCCGCGGGTGGAGACGGGGACGATCATGGCCGAGGCCGCCCCGGGCTCTCCGACGAGCTCGCGTACCTCGGGCGCCTCCCGGGCCACCGCCTCGAGCAGCTCCGGGCCGAGCTCCGGGAGGAGCTCCGGCTCGCCGGTCCTCAGCACGCGCCCGAGGCCGCGGTCGGCCGAGAGGTCGGCGGGCGCCCGCTCGGCGGGCCCGCGCGCCGGTCGCGCCCCGTCGCGGCCGACGCGACCCGTCGCGATCCGCCTGGCGCCGTCCTCGGCGAGCAGGTCGACCGCGCACCAGTCGGCGAACCTCGGCACGGCGAGATCGGCGAGGCGCGCGAGCGTGTCCTCGTAGGAGAGGGACGAGCCGAGCACGGCGCTCGCCTCCCCGAGGAACGCGAGCCGCTCCTGGGCGTCGCGCTCGGCGTCGAGGAGCGCCGAGTGGTTGACGGCGAGCGCGATCCGGTCGCCGATCAGCTCGAACAGGCGCACGTCCTCGACGTCGAAGTGGTGCCTCGCGGTCGAGCCGGCGTGGGCGACGCCGATCACGCGGCCCTCGACCACGAGGGGGATCGCGACGAGCGAGCGGATCCCGCGCGCGCGGAGCACCGGGCTCACGAGCTCGATCTCGTCGAGGTCCTCGACGAGCCGGGACGTCGCGCTCGCGGCGACGCCGCCCGCCATGCCCCGGCCGAGCGGCACGGGCACGGCGAGGCTCACCTGCTCGGCCTCGAACCCGGAGGTGACCCGCATCGTGAGCCGGCCCGAGTCGTCGAGGAGGAGGATCGCCGCCGTCTCGGCCTCGAGCACGCGCTCGATCGCCTCGAGGAGGGACGGCAGGAGATCCGAGAGCGAGAAGTGCGAGAGCGCCTCCTTCGTGACGTGCTCGAGCTTGCGCAGGGTCTCGGCCGCATGCTCCTCGGTGACCGTCCGGAAGTAGCTGACGACGTGGCGGAGCTCGCCGCGGCCGTCGGCGACGCGTCGCGCGCGCACGTGCGCCACCTGCTCCTCGCCGCCTCCGAGCGGGCGGAAGCGGACGACGAGCTCGCCGCCCTCCTCGCCGGCGAGCGCGCGCGCGCCTGGGAGGGCCGCCGGGTCGAGCGGACGGCCCGCGCCGTCGAAGAGCTCGAAGCGGCGCAGGAACGCGGCGAGCGGGGCGCGCACGACCTCCTCGGCCGAGCCGGCGCCGAGGAGCCGGGCCGCGGCCTCGTTGGCGAAGACCGTCCTCCCGTCCGGTGCCCGGACGAGCACGCCCTCGCTCACCCCGCCGAGCACCGCCTCGAAGTCGTCGCGAGTCGGCCCGGGCCGCGAGCCGAGCCGTTCCACGATGCGTTCTGGCGCGAGCCTCCCCACGCGCGTCCCCCTCCGTTGCCGCGTGCGGGGGAGCGTACCGGGGGCGGTCAGCCCGTGCCGAAGGCACCGGGGCCGGGGCGGAGCCCGGAGGGGCGTCCGCCCCGGCGGCTCGGGGAGCGCCGCCCACCCGTGCGGGTGGAGATCCGGGGTCCGGCCGTCGCCGGCGAGACCCGCGGATCGCCACCCGTGAGGGTGGAGGTCCGCGGCGAAGCCGCCGATGCCGGCCGCGCCGCCGGACCTCCACCCCTGCACGGACGTGCTGCTCTCGGCACGCGGGCGGGGCCGCTCGAGGCGGCCCCCGCCGCGCGCGCGTCTGTCGTCTGCGGTGTTCCCATGTCGTACCGCATCGCTTCCTCACGCCTCGCCTCCCGCATCCGACCGGAAGCCTCTTGGGACGACTCCCGTCCGGCGCCGGAGAGCTCGGTGTGGTCGAGCCGCCCGCCCGTCGGCGGACGGCGTGGTGCCACCCTGCCGACGGAGCGACCGCGAGCGCGCAGCGGCCGGCCGGCCGGGCCCTTGGGCGGCGCCGCGGCCGTTGCTGCGTTCTTCGTGGTCACTCCGTCGACAGCCATGCGTGTCGTCGTCCCGGCTACGTCCGTGCCCGGGCCCAGATGCCCTGCTTGATCGACTGCGCGAGGATCGAGGTGTTCACGACCGCTGCGCTGCCGCTCGTGGCAGAGCCTCCGTCGGCGCTCGCCGACCCGCCGGCGCCGCCGTCTCCGGCCATCCCGCCCATGATGTCCGAGGCGGTGTTGCCGTTCGCGGTCGCAGCGCCGCCGATCCCGGCGTCGTTGTTCCCGCCGCCACCGTTGCCGCCTGCGGAAACGGTGTCGGCCGAGTTGCCGATGTTGCCGGCGGCGTCGCCGCCGTCACCGGAGAGCGCGCCGGCGTCGCCGGCCGCTCCGCCGGTCGCCGTGCTCGTCCCGTTGTTGCCGCCGGCGCTGCCGCCGTTGGCCGTGCCGGTCGTGCCCGTGTTGCCGGTGTTGGCGTCACCGCTCGTCGCGGACCCACTCTGCGTGTTGTTGCTCGTGGGATCGCCGCCGTCGGCGGAGCCGGTGTCGCTGAACGACTTGGCCTCGCCGGTGAACGAGTCGCCACCCTTGGCGAACCCGCTGTCGGCGTAGCCCGAGTCGTTCCCGCCGCTGGCCGAGTTCGCGTCGGCGTCGGCGTCCGACGAGCCGGAGCTCGTGCTGCCCGAGCTCGGATCGCCGATCGCCACCGACTTCGACTCGCCCTCGCCCGGGTCACCGCTCGAGAGGCAGCCGCAACCGCTGCTGCCGCTCGCGCTCGACACCGCGACGTTCTTCGCGTCGCCGCTGTCGTTGCCACCCGAGTTGCTGCCGGCGCCGGCGATGCCGCCGCTCGACGAGCCGCTGTCCGTGCTACCGGACGTGGCGTCGCCGCTGTGGGCGTTGCCGGTGCCGACGTTGCCGCCGCTCGTGGCGTCGGTGGAGTTGCCACCGGTGTCGCCGCCGACGGACGGCTGGATCGGGACGTTGACGTTCACCTGGGTCGGATCGCCCGAGCTCGCGTGCCCGGTGTCGATCTGGCCCGTGTTGGCGTTGCCGCCGTCGTTGAGGCCGCTCAGGACGCCGCTCTTCGCGCCGCCGCCGGCGGAGACGGCCACGGCCGCGCCGGAGTCGCCTCCGGACGAAGCCGAGTCGCCGTTGCCGGCCGAGTTGCCCGTCCCGACGGCCGAAGCGTCGCCGCCGTTCGCGACGCCGTTGCAGTCGCCGCCCTTGTTGCAGGAGTCGGCGCTGCCGCCGGCCGCGTTCGACGAGTTGTCGACGATCGCCTTCGCGTCGCCGCCGCTGCCGCCGTCGCCGCCGATCGCGAACCCGCCCTTGCTGAAGGCGGGGCCGCTCTCCGCGGTTCCGGACTGGTCGACCGTCGCCACCTGCGCGGCGGTCTGGGACTGCACCTGTGCGACGACGTCCTCGACGTCGATCGACGGCTTGGAGAAGTGGTGCGGGTCGTAACCGCCTGCGAACGCGGCCGGAGCCACGAGCAGCGCGATCACGGCGACCACTCCTGCCAGCCACCATCGCTTGGTTCTCACCTTCTCTCTCCTTTCGAGCGATTTGACGTACCTGGCTGCCGCCGGGCACCCAAGACACCCGGCGGGGTTGAGGCGCAGCGCGCCCCGGCTACCCAGGCCGCTCGAAGGGATCCGGGAAGGCCACCGACCGCCCAAGGATCGGTGCGGGCGAGTGCGGCCCGATCGGAGCGGGGGCCGCAAGCTTGTACGAGGCGAGCGCGAGCGCGAAGGGCCCGCCGCTCGCCGGGGGCGCCGCGCTTGCGGCGCCGAGATCGCTGGAGCTCGCGCAGCAGGGCCCGTCCGGGCCCGCGGGCGCGCCCGCGGCGGCGCCCGGCTGCGCGGCGTGCGCGAGCGCGCTCTCGTCGCGCGGCGCGCCGGCGGCCGGCCCCGCGCCGGTCGCGGCGGGCGCCGGCGGGACGAACGGCACGCCGGCCGGAGCGCCCTCGCCGGCGGGCGGCGCGCCCGTGCCCCGCGCCTGCGCCGTGCCGAGGCGGACCGGCCCGACGCGGAGCGCGGTGACCCCGCGCGCCAACGCGTGCAGGCCGTGTGCGGAGACGCGCGTCGCCGTCGCGGCCGCGTGGAACGCCGGCCCGGGCGCGGGGCCGATCGCTGCCTGCGCCTGCGCCGCCTCGGGCCCCTGCTCCGGCTCGGTCGCGGGCACGGGCTCGTCGGCCGGCTCGACGCCGCGCCAGCCCGCGCGGTTCAGGAGGTGCGACTGCAGCGCCGGGGACGAGGCCGCGGCGCTCTGGGCGACGTCCGCCCCCTGCAGCGCGAGCGCGACCTCCGTCACCGCGTCGCCGTTCTGCTCCTGCAGGATCGACGAGTCGACGACGCTGGCGTCGGCCGCGGTCGCGGCGGCCGAGACGAGGTTGCGCTGGCGGAGAGTCGGGTTCGTGGCGCGGCTGCCGCCCGGGACGACGACGTCGTCGAGGTTGCCGACGTCCGTCTGGGCCACGGCGGCCGTCACCTGCGCGGTCTGGAGGCTCGACAGCACCTGGTCGGCCTCCGCCTGCTGGAGCGACGCGCCGCCGGCGGTCTGGTACTGGCCGACGAAGCCCTCCACGTGGGCGGCCAGGTCGGCGCTCGCCGTCGCCGTCGCCTCGTTCTGCTGGACGACCGCGTCGGCGGAGGCGCGGTTCGGGGCCGGCGCGCGGACGACGTTCCGGTTGGCCGCGTCGGTCTGCGCCGCCTGCGCCTCGACGTCCGCGACCTGCTCGCCTCCGATCCACTGCTCGGCGTCGAGCCGCTGCACCGTCCCCGGCGCGCCCTCCTGACGCTGCTCGATCCCGGCGACGAGGTGGAGGGTCTCGGCGGCCTCCGCCTCGGCGGCGACCTCGTTCTCCTGCCGGACGGAGGCGGTCGGGACGCCGAAGACGAGGTTCGAGTTGGTCGCGCGCGTCTGCACGGCCCGCGCCGACGCGAGCGCGGTCTGGAGGGCGACGGTCGTCTGCCCGTTCCAGAGCTCCTGCCCGCCGGGCGCCGCGCCGCCGGGGGTCTGCACGGCCTCGACCGCGGCGTCGACCGTCGCGGAGACCGAGGCCGTCGCGGTCGCCGTCGCCTCGTTCGACTGCTCGACCGGGCCGGCGAGCGCGGCCTCGTCCTGCGGCGCCGGCGCGGCCTCCTCGCCGGGGGCGGCGGAGGCGGCGGGCGTCGAGGCGGGCGCGCCCGCGCTCCAGTCCCACGTCCAGGTCCACGTCCAGGAGCACGCGCACGACTGCTCCCAGTCGAAGCTCCACGTCCGCCCGGCGGGGGTCGTCCATGTCCACGTCCAGACGAAGCGGCCGGTGGACGCGCCCGCCGGGGCGCCCGCCGCCGACGCCGGCGGGGTCGCCGCGCCGGACGGCGCCTGCGCGCCCGCGGGGGCGGCGGCCTGCGGGCGGCTCGTCCAGAGCCAGCTCCACACGGCGTCCGCGGTCGGCGCGGCGTCGCCGGCGGTCGCGCCGGGAAGGGGCGCCCACGTGCCGTCCCAGATCCAGGTCCACGTCCACGCGTCGCCCGCGGGCGCGCCGGCGGCGGCGCCGGGCAGGACGACGGAGACGTTCGTGCTCGAGCCGCCGCTCACCGTGACCGTCCCGAGCGTCGCGCTCGTGCCGGTCGCCGTGGCGCCGTTCGCCTGCGTCACGCGGCCGTCGGCGCCCGGGCTGCCGACGCGGACGGAGACGTTCAGGTTCTCGGCGCCGGTCTGCGTCGCGCTCGCCTGACCGACCGCGTTCGCGGCCGTGGCCGCGGGGGCCGCGGAGGAGGGAGCGGAGGGGCCGGGGGCCGCGCCGCCGGAGGTCTGCTCGATCTCCTGGTCGACGGCGCTCTCGTTCGTCACGCTCGCCGAGCCCGAGGTCGAGACGAGCTGGTCGGTGGCGAAGCTCCCGGACGGGTCGGTCGCGGCCGGGCCCGCCGGCGGATCGCCGGCGCCGGCCGTGGCGCCGACCGAGTTCGTCTGGGTGACCGCGCCGTTCGCGCCCGGGCTCGCCACCCGGACGGTGACGTTGAGGTTCTGGGGCGCCGACTGCGTCGCCGTCGCCGACGCCTCGCCCGCGTCCGAGCTCGCGCCGGCGGTCGCGGTCGCGTCGTTCACCTGCGTCACCGGTCCGACCTCCCCGGGGCTGTCCACCCGCACCGTCACGTTCGCGTTCGCCGGCGAGGTCTGCGCGGCCGACGCGGCGGCGGCGCTCGTCCGGTCCGAGCCCGCCGGCGCACCGGTCGTGGTGGCGTCGGCCGAAGCATCCGCGTGCGCGTCGTTCGACTGGCCGACCGCCTTGCCGTCGCCGCCGTGACCGACGTCGACCTCCACGTTCGCGTTCGCCGGCGCCGCCTGCTCGGCCGAGGCCGAGGCCTGGGCGGTCTGGGAGGCCGCGCTCGGCGCGCCGGTTCCGCCGGCCGCCGAGTCGCCCGCGGGCGCGGTCGCCGGAGCCGCGGCGCCCGCGGCCGGGCTCTGCCCCGAGCCGGCCGGGGTCTGCACGCTCCCGCCTCCCGCCTGCGCCGTGCTCGCGCCCCCGGGGGGCGCCGCCGTCTGGTCGCCTGCTCCGAGCGCGGCGGGGGCTGCGACGAGCAGGACGAGCAGGGCGGCCGTGACGGCCCCCGCCCGCGCTGCGACGCTCCCGCGCCGGCTCCTTGCTCCGACCGTGCGAGCCCGGTCATCGCGCCTGTGCGCGCTCGACCACGACTCCGTGGCGATCCCCTCGCTGCAGATGTCGACTGTCGCAAGCCGAGTCCGGTCGGCGCGCTCTCGCGCGCTCCACCACGACTCCGCGATCCGCCTCGAGGTGATGCCGACGTTTGCGAACCCGGTCCGGTCCCCGCGGCTTGCCGCGCTCGACCACGACCTCGTCGCCGTGTTCCGACGGACGGTCCGAAGGAGTGCGAAGCGAGTCCGGTCAGCACGCTCTCGCGCGCTCCACCACGACTGCATCGGGCTTCGCGAACCGGCCGGATCGAGCCCTCGGTCGACGGGGAGCGCGCGCTCCCCAGACCACCGCTCGACCGCCGCCTCCAGCGTGACCCCGTCTGCCACGCAGAGATCTTGACCGCGTCAGGACAAATCGTCAATGAAATTCAGATGGAAATCTGAGAAGAAGTTTTTCCTTGTACAAAGCCGAGACTTGTACAAAAAAGTCGCACCGTGCCGTCCGGGCCGAGGCATGTACACGAAAATCGCGAAGGCGCATGGTTGAGCCGTTCGCGTGCATGTACCGGCGGCACCGCGGCGCGGACGCACCTCCGGCGGAGAGGCCGTGCGCGACGGTTGTTGGTACATCGTCCGCGGCCGATCCGCGGTCAGGTGCCGGCTCAGTCGTGCAGAAGCGTCGCGACCTGCTGGAGCGCGGGGCCGACGACGACGACGAACATCACCGGGAGGATGAAGACGACCGTCGGGAAGAGGATCTTGATCGGCATCCGGTGCGCCCGCTCCTCCGCCGCGAGCTGCCGCCGCTCGCGCAGGTCGGCCGCCTGGTTGCGCAGGATCGCCGCGCGCGAGATGCCGACGCCCTCCGACTGGACGAGCGTCTGGACGAAGTTGCGCATCTCGTCGGAGGGGACGCGGTCGGCCAGGCGCTTGAGCGCCTCGACCCGGGAGTCCCCCATCCGCACCTCCGAGAGGAGGACCCGGAGCTCGGCGACCAGGGGGGACCGGCCCTTGCGGACGAAGTACGAGACGGCCGCGTCGAAGGCGAGGCCGGCCTCGAGCGAGATCACGATCTGGTCGATCACCTCGGGCAGGTGCGCCGTGAGCCGGTCGGCCCGGCTGCGCGCGAGCCGAACGAGCGCCCGCTCCGGCCCGAAGAGGCTCGCCGCGACGAGGACGAGCCCGAGCGCGAGACCCCCGACGGAGACGCCGGCGGCGGCGAGCGCGACCGCGACCGAGAGGACCGCGAGGACCGTCTTGAGGGCGAGGAAGTGCTCCGAGTCGAGCCGCGAGGCGAGGCCCGCCGCCTCGAGCCTGAGCTGCAGCTTCGCCCGCTGCCCCTTCGGCGTCAGCCGCTGCGCGACCCGGCTGAGCGCCGGGACGACCGCCTCCCGCAGGCGGGGCCGCTCGAGCGCGGCGACGCGCGGGGCCTGGCTCACGGTCGCGTAGGTGACGACGCGGCGGAGCGAGGCGCGCCGGGCCTCGGCCGGGCTGAAGAGGGCGTCGAGGGCGGCGAAGACGGCGAGCGCGACGAGGGCGGCGCCGAGCAGCAGGAGCAGTACCACTCCTACCCCTTCACGTTCACGAGCCGGTTGAGGACGAGGTACCCGACGGCGATCGACACGACCGAGTAGGCGATCAGGGCGTGGCCGAGGTCGCTGCGCAGGAAGGGGAGCATGTAGCTCGGCGTGATCAGCGAGACGAGCCCCACGAAGAGGAAGGGCATGACCGACAGGACGATCGCGGTCGTCCGGCCGAGCGCGGTGACGGCCCGGACCTTGCGCCGGTGCTGCTGGCGCTGCCGGACCGTCTCGGCCACGGTCGTGAAGACGCCCGCCACGGACCCGCCCGCCTGAGCCTGGACGTCGACCGCGGTCGCGACGTAGAGCAGGTCGTCGGAGGCGAGCCGCTCGCACATCGCCACGAGCGCGTCCTCGAGCGGGAGGCCGAGGCGCTCCTCCGCGAGCACCCGCCGGAACTCGACGCTCATCGGGGGCACGCCCTCGTCGGCCACCGTCTGGATCGCCGCGCGCAGCCCGTGCCCGACCCTGAGCGCCCCGGCGATCGTCGTCAGCACGTCCGGCAGCTGCGCCTCGAACGCCCGGATCCGGCGGTTGGCCGCGGCCCGGACCGCCACGTACGGGAGGCCCGCGCCGAGCGCGAAGAGCATGAGCACGAGCGGCGCGATCACGCCGCTGACGGCGGCCGCGACCGCGAGCAAGAGGCCGAGGGCGGCCCCGGCGGCGACGACGGTCGCGGCCGAGACCGGGAGCCCCGCCGTCTCGACCAGCCGCTCGACGCGCTTCCACTGGCGCACGCCGCGGAGGCGCCGGTCGAGCGCCGCGAGCCGGGCCGCGAGCGTCGGCCGCTTCGGCCGCTCGCGGCGCGCGCGCTCGCGGTGGTCGGTGTGCGCGCGCACGAGCGTCTTGATCCGGGCCCCGCGGGGCAGCCGCTGCAGCTCGAGCGCGGCGGAGAACAGGAGCACGGCGACCGCGAGCAGCACGAGCCCGAGCCCTCCGAACCCGTGGAGGAGCCGGCGCGGGAGGAGCCGCGAGCCCGCGGGGCCCGGGGGCCGCGCGCCCGGGACCTCGACGCGCACCCCGCCGTGCGGGTCGCCGACGGCGACCGCGATCTCGTCGCCGGGCCGGGCCCGGGTCGTGTACGAGACCCGCCAGGTCTGGGCCAGCTCGGCCCCGATCCGGCGGTAGACCGCCCCGAGGGCCGCCGGGGTCGGGCTCGAGTAGAACGACCCGCCCGTGGCGCGGGCGATCCGCCGGAGCGGCGGCGCGTACGCGTCGCCGAGCGCGATCGCGTAGACGACGGCGTTCGCGCGCCGCGCCGCTCCGACCGCGTCCTCGAGCGTGGCGAGGCTGCGGACGTCGCGGCCGTCCGTGAGGACGACGATCACCCGGCCGGGGTAGGAGCGGCCGCGGAGCTCGGAGGCCGAGACGACCAGGGCGTCGTAGAGCGCCGTCCCCTCGACCGGGTCGGGCGAGAGCTTCCGGAGCGCGGCGTCCGCGTCGATCGTCGCGTGCGAGAGCTGGGCCTGGGCCAGCGCGGTCGCGCCGAAGGTGACGACGGAGACGAGGTCCGACGTCGGCTTGCGGCGGAGGAAGCTCTCGGCGGCGGCGGCCGCACGGTCGAGGGGCGCGCCGGCCATCGAGCGCGAGCGGTCGACGGCGAGGACGATCGCCTTCGTCCGGCCGAGGTTCTGGGCCGCGAGCCCGGTCACGCGCCGGCCGTCCTCGTAGACGGGCGGCAGCGCCGCGCCGGCGGGGCCGCGGACGACGAGGTTGACGACCGGGTAGCCGCCGACGTCGACTCCCCGGACGGCGAACCGGCCCTCCCCCGCGCCGGCCTGCGCCGCGCCCGCCGCGGCGAGGAGCGCCGCGGCGGCGGCCGCGGCCGCCCGTCTCAAGCGAGCGCCTCCTCGAACACGTTCGTCGGCAGCTCGACGCCGTGGGTCGCGAGCTTCGGCAGGAACGACGGCATCAGGCCCGTCGACCGCAGCGGCCCGAGCAGGGCGTAGCGGCGCTGCGGGTAGCCGTCGTCCTCCGGCGAGCGGGCGACGAAGAGGTCCTGCAGCGTCACGACGTCCCCCTCGAGCCCCGCGACCTCCGTGATCCGGCTCACGCGCCGGCTGCCGTCGACGAGGCGGACGAGGTGGACGATCAGGTCGAAGGCCGAGGCGATCTGCTCCCGGATCGCCCGCAGCGGCAGCTCGACGCCGCCCATCAGGACGAGCATCTCGAGGCGGTGGACGGCGTCGCGCGGGGTGTTCGCGTGGATCGTCGTCAGCGAGCCGTCGTGGCCCGTGTTCATCGCCTGGAGCATGTCCAGGGTCTCGGCGCCGCGGACCTCGCCGACGATGATCCGGTCGGGGCGCATGCGGAGCGCGTTCCGCACGAGCTCGCGGATCCTCACCTCGCCCTCGCCCTCGACGTTCGGCGGGCGCGCCTCGAGGGCGACGACGTGGCGCTGCTGGAGCTGGAGCTCCGCCGCGTCCTCGATCGTGACGATGCGCTCGTTCCCCGGGACGAACGCCGACAGGGCGTTCAGGAGGGTCGTCTTCCCCGAGCCGGTTCCGCCCGAGATGAGGACGTTGACCTTGCCGCGGACGCACGCGCCGAGGAACGAGGCGGCGGTCGGCGTGAGCGAGCCGAACGCCGCCAGGTCGGCGAGCGTGTACGGGTCCTGCGCGAACTTGCGGATCGTGAGCGTCGGCCCGCGCAGCGAGAGCGGCGGGATGATCGCGTTCACGCGGCTGCCGTCCGGCAGCCTCGCGTCGACCATCGGCGAGGCCTCGTCGACGCGACGCCCGACCTGCGAGACGATCCGGTCGATGATCCGGAGCACGTGCGCGTCGTCGGTGAAGGTGACGTTCGCCGGCTGGATCTTCCCGTCGCGCTCGATGTACACGTCCCGGGCGCCGTTGACCATGATCTCGGTCACCGTCTCGTCGCGCAGGAACGGCTCGAGCGGGCCGTAGCCGAGGATGTCGTCGGCGATCTCCTGCTCCACGCGCACGCGCTCGACGCGACTGAGCGGGGTGCGGTCGAGAGCGAGCTCCTCGGCGACGGCGTCGCGGACGAGCTTCGTCAGCTCCTGGTTCGAGCCGATCGTGTAGAGCGCCGTCCCGAGCTTGGCGATGCACGCACGATGGACACGGGTCTTCAGCTCGGCGTGCGGGTCGACGACCGGCGGCGCCTCGGCCACGGCGGCGGCCCCCCCGAAGGAGTCGTCGAGACGGCCGCCGAGCAGACCGAGGCTCGCGACGGCGCCGTCGTCGCGGCCGCGCGCGATGCGGTCGTTGAGGTTCACCGCTGGAGCCCCGGAATGCGGCGGCGGCGCTCGACGCCGCGCTCGGCGAAGGGCGCGTCGGCGCGGCCGACGAGCGTGCCGACGAGCGCCTTCAGCGCCCGCGAGAAGCGGCTCCGCGGCTCGTAGAGGACGGCGGGGACGCCCGAGTTGATGCTGGCGGGCACGGCTGCGTCCTCGGCGAGGACGAAGCGCACCTCCCGGCCGATCGTGTCGGCCATCTCGCCGACGGACGCGCCGCCCGCCATCCCGGCCCGGTTCGCGACGAGCGCCACGCGCTCGAGCGGGAAGCCGAGCAGCTCGAGCGTCTGGAGCGCGAGCCGGATGTTCTTCATCGAGGGCACGTCGGGCGTCGAGACGAGCAGGAGCTGGTCGCTCCGGTCGAGCGCCGTCAGCATCGGGCCGTCGAAGAGCGGCGCCGTGTCGACCACGATCGCGTCGTACATGCCGCGGGCCGTCTGCAGCACCGCCGCGATCTTCGTCGCGTCGATGTTCTCGCCGACCTCGGGGCGGAGCGGCGCCGGGAGGATGTGGAGCCCGGTGTGGTGGGCGATCACGTAGCCGCGCAGCTTCTCCGGGTCGAGCTCGCCCGGCGACGCCGTCAGGTCGTACAGCGTCTTCTCCGGCCGGTCGAGCCCGAGGACGATCCCGACGTCCCCGAACTGCACGTCGAGGTCGATCAGGAGGGTCCGCAGGCGCACGCCCGCGAGCTCGACCGCGAGGTTGACGGCGATCGACGTCTTGCCGGTCCCGCCCTTCGTCGACGAGACCATGATCACGCGCGAGAGCCTCGCCTGCCCGCCCGCCCGCTCGCGCGCCGCCTTCCGGAGCGCGAACGCGACGACGTCGGGCGGCTGCGGCAGGATCAGGATGTCGGAGAGCGAGGCCTCGAGGGCCTCGTCGACCAGGCCCTCGCGCGAGCCGACGAGCGCGAGCACGATCGGCGCCCGGGTCTGCTCCCGCAGCGCCGCGACGTCGTTCGCGATCGGGGCGTCGGCGCTCGCGACGTGGAGGACGACGTCGGCGCTCTCGATCGGGACCCGCGGGTCGCTCGGGCCGGTGTACGTGCGCAGCACGAGGTCGCGCCGGCCGGTCAGGTGGGGCAGGAGCTGCTCGCGCTCCGGGCCGCTGACGAGGACGACGACGCGCCCGCGCGGGCGGGCGGGGACGGGCCCGTCAGCGGCCACCGGCCGGCCCTCCGTTCCCGTAGCCGCCGCCGAGCTGGCGCAGCGCGGTCGAGCCGAGCCCGTCCGCGAGCACGGAGTCGAGCGTCTCGACGCTCTCGGGGCTGTCGGCGGGGCGGGCGACCGGCCGCAGCACGAGCCACCAGTCGCCGTTCCTGAGCACGAACAGGAGCTTCTCGGCCTGCGTGTCGGTGAGGGCGAGCGTGATCGCCGACCCGTTCGACGAGTCGGAGCCCGACGGGGCGCGCAGGACGAGCAGGTCGCGGAGGACGACCCGCGTGGCGACGCCGCCGCCGCCGCCGCGGGCGCCGCCGGCGCCCGCGAGCCCGCCGTAGCGGAGGTTCGCGAGCACGTCGACCCGGTCGCCGTCCTTCACCACCCCGGCGAGGATCTGGTTCGAGGCGCCGGGCACCGTCATCGCGCGCTCGTTCCCCGAGATGCTCGCGAGGATCCCCTGCTGCGCGGCCGGACGGAACTGGCGGACCGTCACCTGCTCGCCCGCGACGATCGTCGACGCGGCCGCGAGGCTCGAGATCTGGTCCGGGCTCGAGATCGCTCCCGCGACGACGCTCCGCCGCAGGACCGAGCGGCGCTCCAGGTAGCCGCCGCCGGCGACCGCCGCGCCGCTCGTCCCTTCCGGGATGTCGCGCGCCGCGACGAAGACCTGCGCGAGGTCCGCGCCGCGCTGGACGTCGCGCCGGTAGCTCGTGACGTAGAGCAGCACGAGCAGGACGCCCACGAGCGCGAGCCCCGCCGCGACGAGCGTGTTGCGAAGGCGGTAGCGCGAGAGCATGTTCTTCATCCGAGACCCCCCTAGCCGGTGAGTGCGATTGCGCGAACTCCGAAGTCGTACGGGCTGCCGCCGGCGCCGCCGGCGCTCATCCACGAGCTCGAGACGACGAGCTTCAGGAACGTCGCCTCGACGTCGACGACCTGCGGCTGACCGGGTTGCTGCGGCTGCGCCGTGAGGGTGGCCGCGGCCCAGCCGACCACGTGGTAGCCGGTCACGGGCGAGTAGCGGTCGAAGATCGCGACGAGGTGCGGCGCCCCGCCGCCGCGGTCGATCGCGTTTCGCACCTGCGCGGCCGGACGGTTCAGGTCGTCGTAGTCCGCGGGAGCGGACGCGGGCGCGCGGTTGCAGTCCGAGGCCCCGGACCTGGTCGCGTCGCAGGTCGCGTAGCGCGCGAACGTCCCGTTCGTGACGCCGGGGAGCGCGAGGGTCGCGACGGTGCTTCCGGCCGGGTCCCTGCGGTCGTACCGAAACGGCTCCGGCACGCCCTCCGGCCACGGCGTGCAGCCCGTGTCCTGGCACGCGAGCGCGATCGGGACGACGGCGTCGAGCTGTGCCGGCGGCTCGGCCCGCGCGCGCGCTGCCGCGTGCACGGTGATGCCGAACACCCCGGTGAGGCCGCCGAAGACGCCGCCCACGTCCGAGCGCGTGACGACCTCGATCGTGGTGGCGGGGTCGGGCGGCGGCGGAAGCTGCACGTCGACGCCGGGCCAGTTCTGCTGCGCGACGGCGTTCGCCGTCGCGGCGGCGCGCGCGCCGTCGGGAAGGTCCTGCGCGCCCGCGAGCGCGGCCGCGTCCGCGGTCGACTGCGCGCGGCGCTGCGCGCGCATCCAGCCGCCCACGTCGACGACGAGCGCGACGAGCCCGATCAGCACGGCGACGGCGAGGACCACCAGCGCGAGCGTCTGGCCGCGCTCGTCGCGCGCGAGGACGGAGAGGCGCGCGCTCACTCGAGCCGCTCCGTGACGACGCTCGTGAGCTCTCCGCTCTCCGAGAGCGGCAGCAGCGGCAGGCTCACGCTCCACGGGTGCGTGACCGTCACGGTGACGTACCCGCTCGCCGGCGTGCAGTCGGCGAGCGTGAGACCCTGCGCAGCCGCTGAGACGACCGCCTGGGCCGCGGCGCACGGCGTGCGCGGAGGGTCGTCGAACCGCGACACGACCGCCGCCCGCGCGGCGACGCGCGCCGTGTCCGTCACGTTCAGCCAGTCCTTGAACACGATCCCGAACTCGACGAGCGCGAAGAGGAGCGTGACGAGCAGCGGGAGGACGAGCGCGAACTCCACGAACGCCTGGCCGCGCGCGTCCGCGGCGGCGCGCGCGACCGCGCGGCGCGCCGCGCGCGTCCGTGACGAAGCCCCCCCGTGTCCCCCACCGGCCGGCCACGTGCTTCGAGCGATCATCGGTGCTGTCGACGTCCCCCTCTGCCCCCTCGGTAAGCCGGCGAGACTCCGCACTCGACCGGCCGGCCCGGACACGCCGGGACGGCGTGTGGGAACCCCCGTTCGAGGTGCTTGGATTCAAACCGAGCCGCCGCCCGCGCTGAATAGCCTTCCCGGTGGGTACGAGCCCGACCTTGGGTTAGGCTGGGCCGCCCGGACGGGACGTCAGCGGCGGGCCGGAGCGCCCGCGGGGCGCGGGCCCCTCCGCCGCTCGCGCTCGTAGCTGCGGAAGCCGGCCTCGAAGCGCGGCCACCAGGGCGGGTCGCCGTCGCCGGGGCCGCCGCCGTCGTCGCCGTCGTCGCGCGGGCCGACGACGAGCAGGGCGCCGGCGAGCAGGAGGGCGAACGCGAGCAGGAAGGCCTCGCCGCGCGGGAGCGGGACGGCGGCGGGCCGCGAGGAGGCGAGCAGGCCCAGGCCCAGCGCGGCCGCGACGAGGAGCGAGCCCAGCCGCCCAGGTCGCCGCGGTCGCGGGACCCGCTCGGCGTAGAGCGGCGTCGCCGCCACTGCGACGACGACCACGAGCCCCGCTGCGAGCGTGAGCGCGAACACGGATCTCCTGCGACTGTACCCCGCCGGGAGGACGCGACACCGAGCGCGAACCACGCTATGCTCGGAGCGGGGTCATCACGTTGCATCTGCACAAACGACAACAGGGGCGCGGGGCCGCACGGTGATCAGGAAGCTCGCCCGCCGGGGCCGCGACGAGCAGGGCGAGCGCGCCGAGCCGTCCGCGCCGCTCTTCAACCTCGACGAGCTGCACGAGCGGCGCATCCTCTCGTGGTCGCCCGAGGCCGACGCGGACGAGCCCGAGGAGCGGCCCGAGCCGGAGCCCGAGCCGGAGCCGGAGCCGCCGCGCGCCCGGACGGCGCACTCCGTGCCCCGCGCGCGGCCTGCGCGGGTCGCGGCGGAGCCCGCCGTTCGCGCGCCCCGTGCCGCGGCCGGGGTCGCGACGGCGGCGGCCGAGGAGGACGAGCCCGAGGAGAGGCATCCCGCCGGCAGGCGCCGCGGGCGGCCGCGCGGGCGGCCGCGGCGCCAGGTCCACTTCCACGTCGACCCGGACGAGGAGGCGCTCCTGCTCGCGGCCGTCGAGAAGTACGGCTCGCAGCAGAAGGGATTGATCGCCGCGCTCCAGGCGCTGCACGACATCGAGGTGGTCCGCGACGAGGTCGAGCGCCTCGCGGCGGAGTGCGAGCGCCAGCGCAGGCTGCTCGACGAGATGAACTCGCTCTTCAACCGCTGACGCGGGCGCGCCGGCCGTCCTTCGGCGGCGGACGGCGTACACTCGGACGATGGCGGTCTGCCCCGCGTGCGGCGAGGAGAACCCCGAGCGCTTCCGCCTGTGCGGGTTCTGCGGAACGCCGCTCGCCGCGCCGCTGCCCGCGCGCGAGGTGCGCAAGACGGTCACGATCGTCTTCTCCGACCTGAAGGGCTCGACGAACCTCGGCGAGCGACTCGACTCGGAGTCGCTTCGCGAGGTGATGAGCCGGTACTTCGAGGTGATGCGCGCGGCGCTCGAGCGGCACGGCGGCCGCGTCGAGAAGTACATCGGCGACGCGATCATGGCGGTGTTCGGGCTGCCGCAGGCGCACGAGGACGACGCGCTGCGCGCGGTGCGCGCGGCGGCCGAGATGAAGGCCGCGCTCGCGACGGTGAACGAGGAGCTCGAGCGGCGCTGGGGCGTGACGCTCCAGAACAGGACCGGCGTGAACACGGGCGAGGTCGTCGCGGGCGACTCGCCCGACGCGCAGCGCCTCGTCACCGGCGACGCGGTGAACGTGGCCGCGCGCCTCGAGCAGGCGGCGCCCGCGCTCGAGGTGCTGGTCGGCGAGCCGACGTACCGGCTCGTTCGCCACGCGGTCGAGGTCGAGGCGGTCGAGCCGCTCGAGCTGAAGGGGAAGTCGGAGCCGGTTCCGGCGTACCGCCTCCTCGCCGTTCGCGGCGACGCCGACACCGTGCAGCGAAACCGGCAGGCCGCGCTCGTCGGACGCGCGCACGAGCTCGCGCTCCTCGAGTCGGCGTTCGGCCGTGCGGAGGCCGAGCGGCGCGCGCAGCTCGCCGTCGTCGTCGGCACGGCCGGGCTCGGCAAGTCGCGGCTCGTCGCCGAGCTGCTCGCGCGCGTCCGCGGCGACGCGCTCACGCTGCGCGGGCGCGCCCTCGCGTACGGCGACGGGATCACGTTCTGGCCGCTCGTCGAGGTCGTGCGCCAGGCCGCGGGGATCGCCGAGTCCGACAGCGGCGCGGAGGCGCGCGAGAAGCTCGCGCTGCTCACGCCCGGACGCGAGGACGTGGCCGCGCGCGTCGCCTCCGCGATCGGCTTCTCGGAGCAGAGCTTCTCGATCCAGGAGCTCTTCTGGGCGACGCGGGAGCTGCTCGCGCTCCTCGCGGGCGAGCGACCGCTCGTGGTCGTGTTCGAGGACCTCCACTGGGCCGAGCCGATGTTCCTCGACCTCGTCGACCAGCTCGCGGCCGAGGTGGCCGCGCCGGTGCTCCTCCTCTGCGACGGGCGGCCCGAGCTGCTCGAGGCGCGGCCGGCGTGGCGCGACGCGCCGGACGCGACGCTCGTGCCGCTCGAGCCGCTCACGCGCGACGAGACCGAGCGCGTGATCGCGAACGCGATCGGCGAGACCGGGCTCGACGGCGAGGTGCGCGCGCACGTCGTGAGGGCGGCCGAGGGCAACCCGCTCTTCGTCGAGCAGCTGCTCTCGATGCTGATCGACGACGGCGTGATCGAGCTCGCCGGCGGACGCTGGCAGGTTCGCGGCGACCTGAGGCGGGTGACGATCCCGCCGACGATCCAGACGCTGCTCGCGGCCCGCCTCGACGTCCTGACGCCGGAGCAGCGCGCCGTGCTCGACCCCGCGGCCGTGATCGGGCAGGTGTTCCCGACCGCGGCGGTCCGCGCGCTCGTGCCCGAGAGCCTCGCCGCGACCGTGGACGAGCACCTGGCCACGCTCGAGGGCAAGCAGCTCGTCGCCCCGGCCGGCGCCGACGGCGGCTACGAGGACGCCTATCGCTTCCAGCACTCGCTCATCCGCGACACCGCCTACGAGGCGCTCCTCAAGCGGACGCGAGCGGCGCTGCACGAGCGCTTCGCCGACTGGGCCGAGCCGTTCAACGAGGCCCGCGGCCGCGTCTCCGAGTTCGAGGAGATCCTCGGGTACCACCTGGAGCAGGCCCACCGCTACCTCGCCGAGCTCGGGCCGCTCGACGACCACGGCCGCGAGCTCGGCGCGCGCGGCGCCCGGAAGCTCGCCTCCGCCGGACGGCGCGCGTTCCAGCGCGGCGACATGCGCGCCGCCGTCAACCTCCTCCGGCGCGCGGCGGCGCTGCTGCCGGACGACGACGGCCGGCGCCTGCGGCTCCTGCCGATGCTCGCCGAGGCGCTGATGGAGACGAACGAGCTCGCCGCCGCCGAAGCGCTCCTCGACGACCTCCTCCCGCTCGTCGGCGACGAGGACGTCCGCCTCCGGTCCGACGCGGTGCTGGCCCGGCTGCTCGTGCAGCACCACGTCGCGAGCGACCTCGCCGCCTGGCGCGCGGACGTCCTCGCCCACACGGAGACGCTGATCCCGCTGCTCGAGCCGCTCGACGCGCACGCCGAGCTCGCCCGCGCCTGGAGGCTGAAGCAGTTCGTCTACGGCCCCGTCTGCCAGTGGGGGCGGCAGGTCGAGGTCGCGCAGCGTGCGCTCCACCATGCGCGCCTGGCGGGCGACCGCCGGCTCGAGTCACGGCTGGCGAGCTCGCTGGCGATGGGCCTCTGCGAGGGACCGACTCCGGTCTCCGACGCAGTCCGGCACATCCGCGCGATCGTCGAGCGCGGACTTCCCGACCGGCCGGCCGAGGCGATGGTCCGCTGCCTGCTCGCGTACGCGCTCGGGATGGACGGACGGCTCGAGGAGGCCCGGGAGCAGTACCTACGCGGCCGCGCGCTCTTCGAGGACCTCGGCGGCGGCCTGCTCCGCAACTTCGCGACGATCGCGGCCGCCCGCGTCGAGCTGCTCGCGGCCGAGCCGGGGAAGGCCGCGACGATCCTGCAGGCGGCCTACGACGAGCTCGGGACGATCGGCGAGCGCTACTACCGTCCGCTCGTCGGCGCCCTGCTCGCCCACGCCCTGCTCCTGCTCGGAGCCGTCGACCAGGCGAGCCGGGTCGTCACGGAGGCCGAGGAGCTCGCCGACCCCGACGACACCGAGACGCAGGTGCTCCTGCGCACCGTGCGCGCCCGCCTGTGCGCCTCCGCCGACGCCGCCGACCTCGCCCTCGAGCTCGCGCGCGAAGCGGTCGGGCTGACCGAGACGACCGACGCGCCCGCAATGCGGGCGGGCGCGCTCGTCACCCTCGGCGAGGTCCAGGCGGCCCTGGGCCTCTCCGCGGAGGCGGAGGCCGCGCACGCGGAGGCGCGCGCGCTCTACCGGCGCAAGGGGATCAGGGTGGCGACGGCGTCGCCCGCGGCGCCGGACGCCGGGCTCGCCTCGCCTCCTACGTGAACCAGGGGTCGCCGCTCGTGCCGGCGTAGAGCAGCGTGGCGACGATCACCTTCCCGCTCTTGATGCCGATCAGGCACGCGTCGGCCGGCTCCCCGAAGTTGTCGACCGCCGGCAGGACGTACCCGTCCTTCGTGCTCACGCACGGGACGACGGGCTTCCAGCCGTCCGGGTCGGACGGGTCGGTCTTGTTCTCGCGGAGGACGAAGTGCTTGAGCGGCACGGGCAGGCTCGAGAACGTGAGCGTGAGCTGCGCCGGCGTGCCGAACACGGGACCGCCGACCGAGGAGATCTCCGGAGCGCCCGTCTCCGGGAAGACGCTGTTCGGCTGGACGCCGACCGTGCCCCAGGCGCAGGGGAGCTCGGGGTTCGCCGCGTCGCCGAAGCTGAGGCTCGTCTGCTGAGGCGTCGTCTTGTCGACCTTCGCGGTGGCGACCGCGTCGCCGTGCGCCTTGCAGTTGCCGGCCGCCGTGGCGCCGTCGACGACCTCCATCTCCGCCGGCAGGGTCGGACCGTCGACCTGGCCGCCGCCGTTCGCGTTCGCGGCGTTGTCGAAGGTGAGCGACGCCGAGACGTCCGGGTCGCCGAGCGCCTGACCCGCGGTGAACGTGACGAAGCGCTTGACGGTCACTCCCGGCTGGACCGTCCCGATCGCGCACACGACCGTGTGCGCGTCCGTCACGGAGCAGTCGGAGCTCGTCGCCGGATCGGGGACGGGGTCGCCCGCGCCGGGCGCGGGGAAGTGGAACGAGATCACGGTGTGCGAGGCGGCGCCGCCCGACCGGCTCGGCGTGAAGCGTGCGATCACGAGGCCCTGCCCGCCGCGGGTGAGGCCGGCCGGGGCGCCCGTCACCCGGAAGTCGAAGTCGCTCGTGCCGGCGCTTCCGGTCGCGGCGACGTACAGCATGGCGGCGGACGCGAGCGACCCGAGGACGCCCACGGCGAGTCCGAGACGACGGCGAGACACGGCAACCCCTCCCTCTCGTGGACCTGACCTGGCGCAAGTCTTGCCGATCGCGCCCTCCTGCACAAGTGCCTCCGGTCTCGTCTCGAGTAGGCGTACCGGCCGGGGATCGAGCCCGCCCACGCGAGCTGGAGCCTGCGCAGGCCCGCGCTCGCGAAAGACGTCGCGGCGTCGCCCGCCGGCTCGGCGAGACCGCCGGCCCGGAGCCGGTCGACGAGACGAGCGTGCACGCTGCTCGCACCGGATGCGGGCGGCTTCGCCGCGGTGTGGGAAGATTTCGGGTGCCGGACCCGTCTAGTGGGACGAATCGCAGGCCCGCCGGGCGCAACCACGAGGGAGGTCAGCATGTCGGACGAGCGAGTAGCTCGGTCTTCCGACAGCCTCCGGACGACGAGGCCCGGGCCCGCAGGTGGCCCGGGCGTCGTCACGGTCCGCGTCGAGCTCGCCGAGGCGCTCCGCGAGGCGCGCCGCCCCGCCTCCTTCGGCTCGCCCACGGGCCGAGCTTACGCCGTAGGGTTCCCGTGTGACGAGCGGGCGAGAGCCGCCGGACGCCGAGCTCGTGCGGCGCTGCCGCCGCGGCGACGCCGACGCCTGGGCGGCGCTCGTCGAGCGCTTCTCCCGCTACGTGTACGCGATCGTCGTCCAGGGCTTCCGGCTCCGGGACGAGGACGCCGAGGACGTCTTCCAGGACGTCTTCGCCAAGGCCTACGAGGGCCTGCCGAGGCTCCGCGACGACGGCGCCGTGCGGCCGTGGCTCGCCCAGCTCACGCGGCGGGCGTGCATCGACCGCCTGCGCTCGGCAAGGCGGGAGGAGACTGCCGGCGCCGAGCTCGAGCCGCCGGAGCTCGACGAGACCCTCGCCGGCCTCGACGAGGCGCTCGCGGTGCGGGCGGCGCTCGCGCGGCTCTCGCCGGTCTGCCGCGAGATCCTCGACCGCTTCTTCGCCCGCGACGAGAGCTACCGCACGATCGGCGGGGAGCTCGGGCTCCCGCCGGGGACGGTCGCGAGCAGGATCTCCCGCTGCCTCGAGCGGCTCCGCGAGGAGCTCGCGGGAAGAAAGTCCGGAGCGGTCGCGTCTGGATGAGCGGTGACCCCGTGACCGACTGCGACCTGGAGCGGCTCGCGGAGCTGCTCCGCGCCCTCCCGCCCGCGCCGGCCGGCTGGGTGCGCGCGGCGCAGGAGCTGCCTCTCCGCCGGGCGGCGCTCGACGAGCTCGTCGCCCGCGCGGAGGCCGACGCGCGCTTCCGCGCGGCGCTGCTCGCCGACCTCGAGGCGGCCCTCGCCGCCGAGGGCCACGCCCCGGAGCCGCAGGCGCTCGACGAGCTCAGACGGCGCCTCGCCGGCGGGTAGCGGCGGGGGCGCGCCGTGGAGGGTCTCGGCGAGCTCCCGGTCGGCGCGCTCCTCGAGGCGCTCGCCCGGGCCGAGGACGCCCGCGCGTCGGGCTCGGCCGCGGGCGTCGTCGCGGCGGCGGCGGCGGCGCTCGTCACGGGCGTCGCGCGGGCCTCGCGGGACGCGTGGGGCGGCGCCGAGGCCGCGGCTGCGCAGGCGGAGACGCTGAGGGCGCGGGCGCTCCCGCTCGCCCAGGCCGACGCCGAGGCGTACGCCGCCGCCGCCGGCCGGCTCGCGCGCCGGCGCGCCGAGCCGTCGCCGCAGGCCGACTTCCAGCTCGGACGCACGCTCGAGTGGGCGGCCGAGGTGCCGCTGCGGATCGCCGAGACCGCGGCCGACGTCGCGGAGCTGGCCGCGCTCGCGGCCGACCGCGCGCCGCCGGACCTGCGCGCGGACGCGGTCGTCGCGACCGTCCTCGCCGAGGCCGCCGCACGGGCGGCGGCGCACCTCGTCTCCGTCAACCTCGCGGTCGGCGCCGGGGACGTGCGGGCGGCGCGGGCGCGCGAGGCGGCCGCGGCGGCGCGGGCCGCGCTCGATCACACCTCGCAGACGAGCCCGTCGTAGGCGAGCTCGACCCCCGGTCCGGCCGGGAGCTCCGACGGCCGGTGGGTGACGAGGAGCCGCGCCGCGCCGGACGCGCGGAAGGCGGCGGCGGCCTCGTCCACCGAGAGGTGGCCGCGCGGGTCGCCGTCGAGCTCGCCGGCCGCGAGGGTCGCCTCGCAGAGGAACAGGTCGGCGCCGCGGGCGAGCTCGACCAGGGCGTCGCTCGGCGCCGAGTCGCCCGAGTAGGCGAGCGCGCGAGACCCGTCCGTGACGCGGAGCGCGTACGCCTCGACGCGGTAGTGCGGCACGCGCACGGCGGTCACCGTGTACCCCGCGGCCTCGAACGGGCGGCCCGGCTCGTACTCGTGCAGGCCGAAGACGCGCTCGAACATGTCGGGGAAGCCGAGCAGCTCCCCGAGGCGCTCGAGCCGGCCCCGGCCGCCCGCCGGCACCCAGAGCTCGGGCGCCGCGGGCGCGGAGCGGCGACCGTCGAGGTAGAGGGCGCCCCACACCCACGGGACGAGGTCGCCCCAGTGGTCGAGGTGGAAGTGCGTGATCGCGATCGCGTCGAGCTCGGGCCACCCGCCGCCCGCCCGCAGCCGCGCGAGCACGCCGGGCCCGCAGTCGAGCAGGAGCGCGCCCCGCCCCTCGAGCAGGTAGCCGGAGTGCGCGCCGCCCGCGTTCGGCCACGCGGGCGAGCAGCCGACGACGGTCAGCCTCACCGCGCCATGTTCGCAGCGGCGGCGCCGCTACCGCTTGCTGAGCAGGCGGGCGAGCGCCTGCAGCAGCTTCCAGGCGATCGAGCCGTTCCGCTCGACGATCGGCCGGAACGCCCACGAGGTGAGCGCCCAGCAGGTGACCTCGGTGTCGGCGGTGACGGTTGCGGTGCGCGGGGCGTCCGCGATCAGCGCGATCTCGCCGAAGTAGTCGCCGGGCCCGAGCGTCCGCACCGGCTCGCCCTCGACCGTCACGGTCGCCGTGCCCGCCGCGATCACGAAGAAGCCGGCGCCGCCGGTCCCCTCCGTCACGATCTCGCGTCCGGCCGGGAACGAGTACTCCTTCATCGGCTCGGCGACGTCGCGCAGCTCGCGGCGATCGAGGTCGCGGAAGAGCTCGACCTCCGCGAGGAGCTCAGTCGGCGCGGCCATCCGCGGCGATCCTAACGCGCCGCCGCCGCCGCGGCGACCAGCTCGGCGGCGCGAGCGGGCTCGAGCGCGTCGGTGTTCACGACGAGGTCGAAGTGCACCGGCTCCTCGCGCTCGACGCCGTAGAAGCGGCGGAGGTAGTCGGCACGCGCCGCGTCCTCGCCCTTCACCACCCGCTCCGCCTCGCGCGCGCCGACGCCGCGCTCCGCGGCGACGCGCGCCGCGCGCGTCCCGGGGGACGCCGTGACGAGCACGCGCAGGACCTCGCCGCCGGCGAGCGCGAACGACGCGGCGTGGGCGACGATCACGACGCCGCCCTGGGCGCCGAACGACCTGAGCACGTCCGTGATCAGGCCCCGCAGGTCCTCGTCGGTCGGCGGCGTCCTGACCGCGTACCCGGGCGGGAGCCGCGTCGGCGCGGTGCGCTCGGCGGCGTGCCCGAGCAGCCGGGCCACGAAGGACCGGCGCTGCTCCACCCCGGCGACGAGCCGCGGGTCGAGCTCGGCCCACTCGGCGGCCTCCCCGATCACCTCGTCGTCGACGTAGCGGAGCCCCAGGCGCTCCGCGACCGCCCGCCCGACCTCCTCGCCCCCGGCGCCCGTCGCGTGCGAGATGCAGACAGTCGGCTTCCTCATCGTGCGCCCGGAGCCGTGATCCTACGCCGTCCCGCGCGGGGCGTAGTTCTCCGGCCGGCGGTCAGCGTCGGCGCGGATGGCGGCCCGCCCTGACCCCGCGAGAATCACGTCGTCGATCGAGGAGGCTCGAGTGCGGACGCCCGGGGGCGAGGCGCGCGGCACGAACCTGGCTGGGCGCGCGGGGCGGTGGAGCGCGGCGCACTGGAAGTCCGCCGCCTTCGGCTGGCTCGGGTTCGCCGTCGCGGCCGTCGCGGTCGGAAGCGTCGTCGGCGCCCGCCAGATGGAGCCGTGGGCGGTCACGAACGGGGAGTCGCGCCGGGCCGAGCAGATCCTCGACCGGGGCAACTTCGACATCCCCGCCCGCGAGAGCGTCCTCGTCCAGTCGCGGACCGCGACCGTGGACGAGCCGGCGTTCTCGTCCGCCGTCGCGGGCGTCGTGCAGACCCTCTCCCACCAGCGCGACGTGATCCGGATCATCTCGCCGATCGAGAACCCGCGCGCGGGCCTCGTCTCGGCCGACCGGCACTCGGCGCTCGTGCAGTTCGACGTCAGGGGAGACGCCGAGGACGCGAAGGACCGGATCGCGCCGATCCTCGAGGCGATCGACGGCGTCCAGTCGGGCAACCCCGGCGTGATCGTCGAGGAGTTCGGGAAGGCGTCGGCGGACCACCTGGTGGCGGAGCGGTTCGACCGGGACATCGGCCGCGCGGAGGTGACCTCGGTGCCGCTCACGATCGCCATCCTCGTGATCGCGTTCGGCGCGCTCGTCGCCGCCGGGCTTCCCGTCCTGCTCGCGCTCTCGGCGGTGCTCGCGGCCACCGGCCTGAACAGCCTGGCGAGCCACGTCGTCCCCACGGACCAGCAGACGCTGAGCGCGATCATCCTGATGATCGGCATGGCCGTCGGAATCGACTACTCGCTCTTCTACCTGCGGCGCGAGCGCGAGGAGCGCCAGGCGGGAAGCTCGCCGCACGACGCGCTCCTGCACGCGGCGCGCACGTCGGGGCAGGCGGTGCTGATCTCGGGCGCGACCGTGCTGATCGCGATGGCGGGGATGTTCGTGTCCGGGAACTCGCTCTTCACGACGATCGGGCTCGGCACCATGATCGTCGTCCTCGCGGCGATGATCGGGTCGCTCACGGTCCTCCCGGCCCTCCTGCACCGGCTGGGCGACAACGTCGACCGGGTGCGCATGCCGCTCTTCCGCGGCCGGCCTCGCGACGACGGCGCGTGGGGGCGTGTCGTCGGCGCCGTCCTGCGCCGGCCGGCGAGCGCGCTGCTCGCCTCCGGCGGAGCGCTCGCGATCGCCGCGATCCCCGCGTTCGGGATGCACACGAAGCTGCCGAACTTCACCGACTTCCCGCGCGACCTCAAGATCGTGCGGACGTACGACCGCATCCAGCGCGCCTTCCCGGGATCGCAGACGCCCGCGCAGGTGGTCGTGAAAGCGCCGGACGTCCAGACGCCCCGGATGCGCCGGGCATACGACCTCTTCAGGGAGCGCGCGCTCGCGACGGGCGAGTTCCAGGCGCCGTTCAGCGTCGTCGTGAACCCCGACCGCACCGTCGCCCGGATCGACTTCGCGATCGCGGGGAACGGCGACGACGCGGAGTCGATCGCCGCGCTGCACACCCTGCGCGAGACCGTGATCCCGCCGATCGCGCAGACGCTCCCGGACGCGGAGGTGGCGGTGACGGGGATCACGGCCGGCACCTACGACTTCAACCACCAGATGGCGGCGCGGCTCCCGTTCGTGTTCCTGTTCGTGCTCGGCCTGGCGTTCGTGCTCCTGCTGCTCACGTTCAGGTCGATCGTGATCGCGGCCACGGCCGTCGCGCTCAACCTGCTCTCGGTCGGGGCCGCGTACGGCATCCTCGTCGCGGTCTTCCAGCACGGCTGGCTCGCGGGGCCGCTCGGCTTCCAGACGAACGGGGCGATCGTGAGCTGGCTTCCGCTCTTCCTGTTCGTCGTCCTCTTCGGGCTCTCGATGGACTACCACGTCTTCATCCTGAGCCGCGTCAAGGAGCTGCACGACGCCGGCGCCTCGACCGACGACGCGGTGCGGCTCGCGATCACGCGCACGGCCGGCACCGTGACGAGCGCCGCGGTGATCATGGTCGCGGTCTTCGGCCTGTTCGCGACGCTCAGCCTGCTGATGATGCAGCAGATGGGCTTCGGCCTGGCGGTCGCCGTGCTCATCGACGCGACCGTGGTGCGAGCCGTGCTCGTGCCCGCCACGATGAAGCTCCTCGGCGAGCGCAACTGGTACCTCCCGCGCCGGCTCGAATGGCTCCCGTCGCTCTCGCCCGAGGGCGCCGGCCCGAGCCGGCCCGGCGGGCGGCCGCTCCCCGGCCACTGACGCACCGCGCCGGCGAGTACAGTTGGCCGCGACGATGGGGCGGACGGTTCGAGCAGCGCGCGCCGCGGCGGCGGTCCTCTCCGCGGCCGGTGTCGCGGCCGGCGTCGCGCTCGGTGCGGCCCCCTCGGCGAGCGTCGCGCGCACGGTCGACACGCGCCTCTGCGGCTTCCCGCTCGAGGTCACCGTCCGGAGCCGGCCCGCGGAAGGGGTGGGGACGACGGCGCTCCGCTTCGCGTTCGGCGGCGGAGCGACGATCACGCTCCGCAACGGCTCGAGCGGCCGCTCCGCCACGCTGTCGGACTCCGGCGCGTACACCGTCGACACGACGACCGGGAGCGTCGCGTTCGGCGGGCACCACGTCTGGTACTGGGCGACCGGGAAGCGGGTCCCGTTCGCGACGACCGACGGGCCCGGGCGCCTCGAGGCGCCGTCGTACGTCCTCGCGGGAGCCCGCGCGCACGCGCGCGCGCTCGATCCGTGCGCGCTCGTCGCGCCGTCGCCGCCGCCGGCGCCCCGTACGGGGCCCGCGCCCTGGGGGCTCCCGCCCGACCCGCTCGCGCGCATGGCGCGGGCCGGCGTGGCGCCCCTGATCGGCACGGTGATCCGGCACGACCACGTGCACCTGGACGTGCTCGTCGACGGACGGAGGGTGACCGTCCCCGGCGGGATCGGGCTCGCCGAGCCCGTCGACCGCGGGCCGTGCCCGAAGGGGACGCCGCCGCGCGGGGACTGCGCCACCGGCCACGGCCTGTTCGCGGAGGTCGCGAACTCCCCCGTCCACACCCACAGCGCGAGCGGGCTCGTCCACATCGAGTCCGACCGCCGCGACGCCTTCACGCTCGGCCAGCTCTTCGACCTCTGGGGCGTGCGCCTCGACGCGCGCTGTGTCGGCGGCTACTGCACGGGCGGCGGGAACCGGCTCGGCGTGTTCGTCGGCGGGAGGCGCGTCACCGGCGACCCGCGCGCGGTCGTGCTCGGCGACCACCAGGAGATCGCGGTCGTGTTCGGAGGCCGCGGCGCCTTCCGCTCCGTCCCGGCGGCGTACACGGGCGGCTGGCCGGGCGCCGGCTGCGGCGGCGCGGGCGAGCGCTCCTGCCTGCCCTGAGCCTCGTCAGCCGACGGCGATCGTGTAGGCCGTCCTGCCGGCGCGCGGGAGCACGAGCCACGTGCCGGCCGTGAGCGTGACCGACGCCGAGCGCCTGCCGACGAACGCCGGCGCGGTGACCCCGACCGGCTTCCGCTTCGGCTTCCCGAGCAGGAAGCCGTCGGTCGAGCTCCGGTCGACGACCGCGACCCGGTAGCGCCCCGGCGCGAGGTGCGTGACGCTCCTGCCCCTGTAGGCGAGCGTGATCCGGCCGGCCGCGGTCACCGCCCCCGACAGCGTGCCGCGGAACGGGAGGATCGCCGAGCCGACGATGTCCTGCGAGGCCGGCTTCGCCGACGACGAGGAGGGCGGGGTCGGGGGCGTCCCGCCCGCGGGCGGCGTCCCGAGCACCTCCGACGACGTCCTGAACGTGTAGACGACCGACTGGTTGCGGTCGAGGTGCCAGGTGTAGGTGGTGTTCGGGAGCAGGTTGACGTAGAGCGCGTGCGTGTCCGTCTCGCCGCCGAGCATGTCGTCGTTGACGTTCACGCCCGGGCCTCGCAGCTCCCAGAGCGGCAGGTTGATGCACTCGCCGGGACCGTTCAGGACGAGCGTGTAGAAGCCCGCCGGGATCACGGTCGGCGGGCCGCTCGTCGTTCCCACCGGCGTCCCGTCCGGCAGCGTGACGGTGACGACGCCGCTCGCCGAGAAGTTCACGACGATCGTGAGGCTCGCGGCCCGGGCGGCGCGACCCGCCGGCGCGGGCGCGAGCAGCGCCGCCGCGAGCGCCGCGACGGCGGCCGGCCGCAGCGCCCGCGCGCGCGCACCCTCGCCGATCCGACCGTCCCGCACGGCGACCCTCGCCGCTCCCTCCACGCGCGGAAGCGTACTACGGGCCTCCAGGTAGCGTTCCGCCGTGGGCCGCCGCGCAGCTCTCGCGCTCGCCGTCGCCGTCGCGGCCGCGGGCGCGGCCGCCGCGCTCGCCTCCCGCGGCGGCCGCACGGCCGCGGACGCTCCGAGCTGGCGCGACGTCGCGCCGTCTTCGCGGCCAAGTGCGTCACCTGCCACGACGCCGGCGGGATCGCACCGTTCTCGCTCGCGTCGCCCCGGTCGGCGAGCGCGCACGCCGCGGCGATCGCGGCCGCCGTCCGCGCGGGCGCGATGCCGCCGTGGATGCCGGGCGGCGACTCGCCCCGCTACCTCGGCGAGTCCCGCCGGCGCCTGACGCCGGCCGAGCGGGACCTGCTCACGCGCTGGGCGGACGCCGGCGGGCGCGCCGCCGGGGCCCCGATCGCGGTCGGCGGCGCGCGGGCCGGGGGGCCCGGCAGGACGCTCGCGCTCGCTCCCGCGCAGCCCTACCTGCCGAGGCCCGGCGCCGGCGGGCTCGACGACTACCGCTGCTTCGTGCTCGAGCCGCGCCTCGGGCACGACGTCTACGTGACCGGGGCGGTCGTGCGGCCGCAGCACGCTGCGATCGTGCACCACGTCATCCTCTTCGAGGCGGCCGGGCGGAACGCCGCCGAGGCGCGAGCCCTGAACCGCGCCTCGGGCGGGAACGGCTGGACCTGCTTCGGCGGGCCCGGCCTGTCGGACGCGCACCCCGCCGGAGGCGCGGCCTCGAGCGACCGGCTCGGCGCGCCGCAGTGGCTCGGCGCCTGGGTCCCGGGCCACGCGGAGAACGCGACGCCGCGGGGAACCGGCGTGCTCCTGCACGCGGGCGCGGCGGTCGTGATGCAGGTGCACTACAACCTGATCCATCCTGCACGGCCCGACCGGTCGCGCGTGCTCCTCCGCGTCGTCCCGGCCGCGGGATCGCACCTGACGGCGCTCGGCACGATGCTCGTGCCGGCGCCCGTCGAGCTGCCGTGCCCGCCGGGCGTCCACTCGCGCCTCTGCCGCCGCGACGCCGCGCTCGCGCTGGAGGCGCGCGAGTACGGCCGGGAGGCGGCGGCGATCCCCTTCGGCCTGCTCTACCTCTGCGGCGGGACACCCGCCCGCTCCGCCGGCGGCGTCTCGTCGCTCACGACCGCCTGCGACCGCAGCTTCACGCGCCCGGTGCGGATCTACGGCGTCGCCGGCCACATGCACCTGCGCGGCGTCGAGATCCGGCTCGAGCTCGACCCCGGCACGCCCCGCGCGCGGACGCTCCTCGACATCCCGCGCTGGGACTTCCACTGGCAGGACGCCTACTACCTCGCCCGCCCGGTCGACGCCGGGCCCGGCGACACGGTCCGCGTCACCTGCCGCTTCGACAACAGCGCCGGCAACCAGCCGGTCGTGAACGGCCGGCGGCTCGCGCCGCGCTACGTCCTCTGGGGCGAGGGCACGACCGACGAGATGTGCCTCGGTCTGCTGCAGGTCGCGGACCGCTGACGCCGCGGCCCGGAGCGCTCAGGCGGCGACCACCTCCGTCGTCACGCACCACGTGACGCTGTCGAAGAACGGCGGGTCCTCGCCGGGCAGCTTGCGGATCACGATCGCCTGGCCGATCCCGCGGCACAGGCCTTCCGTCCCGCTCGACCCGGCGGGCGACGCTCGCAGGCGCGCGTCGAACGTCCCCGGCGCGAACGTCTTGCGCCAGGCGTCGCCGCCGCTCCAGCCCGTGACGCCGTCGACCACGACGGGCGCGGAGCCCGGCACCTCCTGGATGAGCAGGAAGCGGATCGTCACCTCGCCCTGCAGCTGCGCCGGGTCGAATTCGAGCGTGAAAGGGCCGCTCACCTCGAGCTCGCGCTCGCCGCCGGCGACGGCGCGAAGGATCGGCCGGTTGAACTGGGTCGTGGACATCGGTGCCTCCTCTGACGTCGGGGGTCATCGTGCGAGCGTCGCGACGAGCGAGCGGGCCTGCTCGGCCGACACGACGTTTCCCTTGCGCGCGTAGCGGTCGAGCGCGTCGCGGACGGCGGCGTCCGCGCCGGGGTCGTCCCCGGCGAGGCGGAGCACCTCTGCGAGGTCGAGCAGCGCGTCGCCCTGGCGGTTGAGCTGGTCGGTCGCCGCGACGAGCGCGACGGCGGCGCGCGCGAGCTCCTCGGCCTCGCCGAGCCGTCCGCGGCGGGCGAGCAGCTTCGCGCGCACCCCCCGGCAGGTCACCTGTGCCGACAGGTCCTCGGCGGCCGCCGCCCGCTCGGCCGCCGCGCAGTACCGCTCGGCGGCGCGGTGGCGCCCCTGCGCGTAGAGCGCCTGGGCGAGCATCGCCGCGGTCGTGGCGAGCACGGCCTTCTCGCCCATCTCCGCGAGCCGGTCGTAGCCCGCGCCGAGGCGCGCGGCGGCCGCGGCGGGGTCGCCCGCGAGCAGCTCGACCATCGCCTCGCGGTGCGAGACGGCCGACTGCAGGCGGTCGAGGTCGTCGAGGATCGCGTTCGCCTCGCGGACGAGCGCGCGGGCCTCGTCGAAGGCGCCCCCCATCGCGTGGAGCGCCGCGAGCGGGTGCAGCACGGCCGCGACCGCGACACGGCTGCCGCCCACCTCGTCGCGGATCCGGGCGCACGTCTCGATCGCCTCCGCGACGGGCGCGGCGCCCTCGACCGCCGCCGAGGCCCGCCACGCCAGGATCTCGAACAGCTCCCGCTCCTCGCCCGCCGCGCGCGCGTGGCCGGCCGCCCGCCGCCACGCGTCGTCGGCCGCCCCGGCGTGGCCCTCGATCCACTCGACGAACGCGCGCAGGCACCAGGCGCGGCACTGCCCGGCCTCGTCGCCCCGGCCGGCGAAGACGCGCAGCGCCGCGTCCGCCACCCGGCGGGACTCGCGGATCGCCGCCGCGGGGTCGGCCTGCAGGCGCACGAGCTGGAGCTCGACGCGTGACCGCGCCTGCAGCACGGCGTCGCCCGCCGCGCCCGCGACGGCCCGCTCGAGCACCGCGCCGGCCTCCGCGATCCGCCCCGCCTCGAGGAGCGCCTGGCCGAGCCTCGGCGCGAGCGCCGCCGCCTCGGCCGCGGGGAGCACGGCCCGCGCGCGCTCGAGCAGCGAGACCGCCGCCGGGAGGTCGCCGGCCGCGAAGGCCGAGCGCGCGGCGGCGTCGAGCGCACGCCCCGCGTGCAGCCCGAGCGCGGCGTCCGGCGTCCCGAGCTCGGCCCCGAGCCGGAACGCCTGCTCGAGGTGGTGGCCGACGACCGCGTCCTCCCCGGCCCGCGCCTCGAGGGCCGCGGCCACGCGCTCGTGCAGCTCGGCGCGAACCCGCTTCGGGATCCCGTCGTAGGCCGCGTCGCGGATGAGCACGTGGTGGAAGCGGAAGCCCTCCTCGGGCGCCGCGAGGTCGGGCCGGACGAAGCGCTTGCGCGCGAGCGCGAGCAGGCGCGCGTGGACGTCCTCGCGCTCGTCCTCGGGCGTGAGGCCGAGCACGGCCTCGAGGCCGAAGCCGCGGCCGACGACCGCTGCGCGCTCGAGCAGCGAGCGCTCCCCGGCCTCGAGCCGGTCGAGGCGCTCGTGGAGGACCGCCCGGATGCTGCCGGGCAGCTCGGAGCCGGCGCCGCCCTCGACCGCGATCGCGGCGAGCTGCTCGGCGAAGAGCGGGTTGCCCTCCGCGGCCTCGGCGATCCGGGGGCGCAGCTCCGGGGGCACGCCCGCGGACTCGAGCAGCCGCAGCGACTCGGCGTCGGAGAGGGGCTGGAGCACGAGCGAGGCCGCCGGCTCCTGCACCCACGCGGGCCGGCGCTCGGCGAGCTCCGGGCGCCCGAGGCAGAGCAGCAGCACGCGCGCCTCGCCGAGGCGCCCGGCGGCGTACTCGACGAAGTCGAGCAGGGTCGGCTCGGCCCAATGCACGTCGTCGAGGACGGCGACGAGCGGCCGGCCGCGGGCGAGCTCCTCGAGGGCGCGGCAGCCCGCGGCGAAGCTCTCGTGGCTCGAGCCGGCGAGCCAGGAGTCGTCGCGGCCGGCCTGCCGGAGCAGCTCGCGCAGCGGCCAGAAGGTGATCCCCTCGCCGTACGGCGGGCAGCGGCCCACCAGCACCGTCGCCTCGCCCTCGAGCCCGGCGACGAGCTCGCGGGCGAGCCGCGACTTCCCGATCCCCGGCTCGCCGAGGACCGTCACGTGCTGCGCGGCGCCTGACGCCGCGCGGGCGTAGAGCGCGCGCAGCCGCTCGAGCTCGCGCTCGCGGCCGACGAGCGGGGCGTCGTCTCGCCGCACGAGCGCCGGCGCGTCCGGGTCGACCGACTCGAGGCGGAAGGCGTGCGGCGCGGCGGCCGGAGCGGCCGCGACCGCGTGCGCGACGAGCGCGTGCGTCCCCGCGCCGAGCAGGACCTCGCCCGGAGCGGCCGCCTGCAGGAGCCCGCGCGCCGCGGCGACCGGCCCGCCGACGACGGAGGCGAGCCCGGCGCCCGGGCCGCCGGCGACGACCTCGCCGGTCTCGACGCCGACGCGCACGTCCAGCCGCACGCCGGCCTCGAGCGCCGCCACGCCGGCGCGGAGCTCGAGCGCCGCGCGGACGGCCCGGAGGGCGTCGTCCTCCCGGACGGCCGGGACGCCGAAGACCGCGATCGCCTCGCCGCCGGCGACGCGCTCGGAGGCGCCCCCGTGCCGGTCGACCGACCGGGCCGCGGCCTCGAACGCGAGCCCGGTGACGTGCCGCAGCGCCTCGGGGTCGAGCGCGCGGTCGACCGCCACGGCGAAGAGGAGGACGGTGACGGTCTTGCGCGTCTCCGCCTGCTCCGGGGCCGGCGGGGCGCCCGGCGCGGGAGCCGGCCGGGGGGGCGCGCGGGGCGGGTCGAGCGCCGGGTCCTGGAGCAGGATCGCGCGCTCGAGCTGCTGGAGCGCCTGCCCCGGCTCGAGCCCGAGCTCCTCCCGGAGGCGGGTCCGGGCGCCCTGGAAGGCGGCGAGGGCGTCGGCCTGCCGTCCCGTGCGGTAGAGGGCGAGCACGAGCAGCCGGTGGAGCCCTTCGCGGAGCGGGTGCTCCCGGACGAGCTGCTCGAGCTCGGGCACCGCCTCGGCGTGGCCGCCGAGCTCGAGGTCGGCCGCGAGCCGGTGCTCGAGGGCGACGAGCCGCAGCTCGTCCAGGCGCGCGGCCGCGTCGCGTGCGAACGGCTCGTAGCGGAAGTCGGCGAGGGGCGGGCCGCGCCAGAGGGCGAGCGCCCGGCGGAGCACGGCGGCCGCCTCCCCGGGCGCCCCGCCCGCGAGGAGCCCGCGCCCCTCCGCCAGGAGCTCCTCGAAGCGGAGCGCGTCGAGCGAGCCGGGGTCGAGTCGCAGCAGGTAGCCCGACGGGCGCGTCTCGATCGCGCCCTCTCCGAGCGCCTTGCGCAGCTGCGAGACGTACACCTGCACCGCCTTCACCGCGGTCGCCGGCGGCCGCTCCTCCCAGAGCCGGTCGACGATCGCCTCGGTCGGCACGAGCTCGTTCGCCCGCAGGAGCAGGATCGCGAGCACGGCCCGCTGCCTCGGCCCGCCGAGCGGAAGCTCGCGGTCGTCGTCCCAGACCGCGAGGGAGCCCAGGATCCCGTACCTCACGTACGGAACGTAACACCCGTCACGTACCTCCGCCTTTACCGCTCCTTAGCCCGGCGGGGAGCCGGCCTTTGCCGCCGGGCGGTCTCCTTGCCGCAGTCGATCGCGCTGGGCGATCGGAGAGCAAGGAGGACTGACCGATGAAGGGCCGCATCCAGCTCGTCACCCTCGCCGTCGCCGCGACCGCCGCCCTGGGGACGCAGGCCGCGCAGGCGCGGATGCTCGTCGCCGACGACGCCTCCGTGGGAGGGACCGTGAAGGTCGTCTCGAGCGCGTCCGTGCTCGCGATCATGCAGGCCGCGGGGACCAGCTTCCACGCCGCGGCGAACTACCGGAACGAGAAGCACCTCGTCGCCCCCGGCAAGCAGGCGACGCGGGCGCACGTCCGCCCCGACGACCGCAGCGGGCCGCGGCTCTAGCCGCGAGAGAGGAGGCTCCCGTGAAGATTCGGACAACCCTCGTGGCGGCGCTCGCGGCGCTCGCGCTGGCCGCGCCGGCCGTCCAGGCGGCCGGGGCCGCGCCGGGTCACCGCGCCGCCGGGAAGGCGAAGGCGCACGCGCTCCGCCCAGCGGCCAAGCGCAAGGTCAAGCCGGCCACGCTGCGGGTCGTCGTGCCGGCCGCGATCGTGACGACCACGGCGCCGGCGACCGAGGCGACCGCCGCCGTGGACGACTGCGCCGCCTACATGGCCGACTGCAGCGACGCCGAGGCCTGCGCGCTCTGGGGCTGCAACTGCGACCTCGTGGAGACGCCGGCCGCGGCGAGCGACGCCGCCCCCGAGCCGCAGACCGAGTGAGGCTCGACGCTCCGGACCGAAGGCGGAGGGGCGCGCGGGAGCGCGCCCCTCGCGTGCCGTCAGGCGCGGACCTGGACGACCGCGTAGGTCGTGTCCGGTCCGGGCGGCGTCGAGAAGCGCGCGTTGACGGCGTAGAGCCGCCGCCCGAAGAGCGCCGCGGTCGTCGGCGTGTCGAAGCTCGGGCTGGTGATCGTGCGGACGAGGGTCCCGCTGCCGAGATCGGGGGCGAGCCGGAGCACCCTGATCCGGTTGTCGGAGTTCTGCACGACGTACAGCGTCTTGCCGGCGAGCACGAGCCCGTCGCCGTTTCCGAGCGTCAGGGCGCCGAGGTCGACGGCCCGCGTCGCGCCCGTGCGCGGGTCGATGCGGAAGAGCTTGCCGGTGTTCGTCTGGACGGCGAGCAGCGTCCTGCCGTCGGGCGTCGCCGCGATCCCGTTCAGGTTGAAGCCGTCGGCGAGCCGGAAGTCGCCGGTGAGCGCGACCGTCTGCGCCGAGGGCGCGGGCGCGCCGCCGGCTCCGAGCGCCAGCCGGTAGAGGACGGCCCGGCTCGAGTCGGTGAAGTAGGCGGCCCGCTTCGTCACCGCCACGTCGTTGACGAACGTCGCCCCGCCGCCGGAGGCGAGCTGGTACTCCCGGATCAGCGCGCCCGTCCTCGCGTCGTAGACGAAGGCCTTCCCCGTCGTCGCCCCGGAGACGAACAGCCGCCCGCGGTCGTAGTCGAGCCCGGTCGCCGCGCGCCCGGGCGCCGCCTGGACGAGCACGGAGCCGGCGCCGGTCCGCAGGTCGCCCTTGAAGACGGCGCCGGTCGGGATCGAGCCGGCGTAGAAGGTCGTGCCGGCGCCGACGGCGATGCCCTCGGGCTGCCAGCCGTTCGGCAGGGGGATCGTGGCCGGGAAGGGGGCCTTGGCGAGCGCGGCCGGCGCGGCGAGCGCCGCGAGCGCGGCCGCGGCCGCCGCGGGACGGAGAAGGCGGGCGCTCGGGAGGGCGCTGCGGGCACGGGCGCTCATCGGCCGCTGATGTACTCGGTGAGGTACCTGATCTCGAAGCTCTGCTGCTGCGAGGTGTACTTGACGACGTCGCCGATCGACACGAGGCCCACGACCTCGTCCTCCTCGACCACCGGCAGGTGCCTGATCCGCCGGTCGGTCATGAGGGCCATGCACTCGTCGATCGGCGTCTCCGCCGTGACGACCACGAGCGCCGCCGTCATCACCTCCCGGACGCGTGTCCGCTCCTCGTCGCGCCGTTCCAGCGCCACGCGCCGGAGGTAGTCCCGCTCCGTCACGATCCCCACCACCCGGCCGCGCTCGCGGACGAGCAGCGAGCCGACGTTCGCCTCCACCATCCGCTTCACCGCCTCGAAGACCGGCGCGCCGGCGTCGATCCACAGGACGTCGCGCCCCTTCTCCGCGAGCACGTCCGACACGGTCGCCACGGCTCCCCTTTTCCCGCCCGCGGCCCGATCGACACCCCGGCCGACGGCGTTCCGCGCCCGTCGGGCGAACGGGACGACAGCTTGGGCGCAGGGCATCTCCGCACAAGCGAAAGTCGCGGGCGGTTGTCGCTGCGAGCGGTTCCATCGTGTTGTAGGGTCATCCTGTGGTAGGACAAGCGGGCTACCGGCCCGTCGATCGGTCGGGGGGGCTCGCGGAGCTCGTCAGCGAGCAGATCGTCGAGATGATCTCCGCCGGCGAGCTCGGCGCCGGGCAGCAGCTGCCGCCCGAACGGGTGCTGGCGGAGCGGTTCCAGGTGAGCCGGAACGTCGTGCGCGAGGCGCTGCGGAGCCTCGCGGCGATGAACGTCGTCGAGGTTAGGCACGGCGTGGGTGCGTTCGTCGCCTCGCTCGACATCGCCTCGCTCGTCGAGCCGCTCGCGCTCGCCGTCTCGCTGGAGCGCGGCGCGTTCACGAGCCTCACGGAGGCGCGGCTCGTGCTCGAGCCCGGCATCGCCGCGCTCGCGGCGACACGGGCGACCGATGCCGACGTCGCCGCGCTCGAGCACCTCCTCCACGAGTCGCAGCACAGCGTCGACGAACCCGCGCACTTCCTCACGGCGGACATCGCGCTGCACGACCGGATCGTCCAGATGGCGAACAACCCGGTCCTCGCGCGCGTCCATCAAGGCATCGCTCGGCTCGCGCAGGCGAGCCGCGAGCTCACGAACCTGAGCGCGTCGATGCGCGCCCTCGCGCTCCGCGACCACGCGGAGATCGTCGGTGCGATCGGCCGGCGCGATCCCGCCGCGGCCGAGCAGGCAATGCGCTCGCATCTCGAGCACGTGCGCGAGACGCTCGAGCGCGAGGCGAGTGCCGCATGAAGACCCTGCGCCGGTATGCGGGCAGGGGGATCACGACGCTCGCAGTCGCGGCAAACCTCCAGGTGCTCGCGGCGCTCGTGGCGCTCTGGGTGGTGTTCTCGGCGTGGGAGCCGGCGACGTTCTTCACCGGCAACAACTCGCTGAACATCGCGCGCCAGGCGTCCGTGCTTGTCGTCGTCGCGCTCGCGCAGATGTTCGCGCTCCTGATCGGAGGGTTCGACATCTCCGTCGGCGCGAACATGGGCTTCAGCGGCGTCGTCGCGGCCCGGATCATGATCGAGCACGGCGGCGTCACCGTCGGCGTGGTCGCAGGACTGCTTGCCGGTGCGCTGATCGGACTCGTGAACGGGATCCTGATCGGACCTCTGCGCGTAAGCCCGTTCGCGGCGACGCTCGGGATGCTGACGCTCCTGCTCGGGCTCGGGAACATCCTGAGCGACGGCCAGTCGGTCGGGAACCTACCGGCGTCGTTCTCGCAGATCGGAGGCTCCGACTGGGGCCGCATCCCCTCGAGCGTGGCCCTCGCCGCCCTCGCAGTCGCGCTCGCGTGGCTCGTTCTGGCGCGAACCCGGCTCGGGCTGTACGTCTACGGGGTCGGCGGCAGCCGCAACACGGCTCGCCTCGTCGGCGTGCGCGTATACGCGTACGAGATCGCGGCCTACGTCCTCTGCGGCTTGTTCGCGAGCTTCGCGGGGATCATCCTCGCCGCGCGGCTCTCGGTCGGGCAGACGGAGTCGGGCGCGGGGTTCGAGCTCCTGTCGATCGCCGCCGCCGTGATCGGCGGCACCGCGATCGGCGGAGGCATCGGCCGGGTGAGCGGCGCGCTGCTCGGCGCGGTCTTCATCCAGGTCCTGACGAACGGCCTCGACGTCGTCGGGGTCGGCGTCTACGTGCAGGGGATGGTGACGGGGATCGTGATCGTGGCCGCCGGAGTCGTCGGACTGATGCGCGACCCGGACTTCCTCCAACGGGTGCGGGTCTGCGTCCCGGCGCGTGGGCGCATCACAGACGCGAGATGGCTCGGATCGACATCACCGCGGTAGCGCAACCCGTCCGGCGGCGGCGAGCACGCTGGTCCGGCGCTGGCAACGAGCTGGGCCTCGTCGCGGCACTCGCGGCGCTCTGCCTCGTATTCGCGATCCGGTATCCGTCCGCGTTCCCGACGACCTCGAACCTGCAGAGCATGGCCCAGGTCGGAGGCGTCCTGCTCGCGGTGACCCTCGGCCAGGCCTGCGCGCTGCTCGTCGGCGGCTTCGACCTCTCCGTCGCCGCGAACATGGGCTTCGTCGGCGTCCTCGGCGGCGACATGATGGTCCACCACGGCCTCGCGGCGGGGATCGTCGCAGGGGTCGCGGCGGGCGTCGTGATCGGGCTGGTCAACGGCCTCCTGATTGCCGGGCTCGGTGTTAGCCCGTTCGTCGTGACGCTCGGGATGCTCACGTTCCTGAAGGCGTTCGGGAACGAGATCGCACATGGCGCACCGATCTTCGGCTTCCCGTCGTCGACGCAGTTCCTCGGCCACACCGGCTGGGGCCCGATCCCGTCTCCGATCGCGATCGCCGCGATCCTCGCGGTCGGGATGTGGGTCGTGCTCGGCGTCCTGCGCGCGGGCACCTACATCTACGGAATCGGCGGCAATCGCGAGGCGTGCCGTGCGGCTGGAGTTCCCGTCCTCCGGTACGAGGTGCTCGCGTACGTGCTGTGCGGGACGCTCGCTTCCGTCGCAGGGCTGATGGAGCTCTCACGCGTCTCGATCGGCTATGTGTCGAACGGCTCCGGCGACGACCTGCTGTCGATCGCCGCGGCCGTGATCGGCGGCGTCGCCATCGGCGGCGGCACCGGCAGCCTCGTGGGCGTCGTGCTCGGCGTGTCGGTGCTGACGGTGCTGACCACGGGGCTGACGATCGCCGGCGTGGGGGAGTTCTACCAGGACATCGTGAGCGGAGGCGTGATCGTGCTCTCGGTGCTCGTCGCGCGTGTGAGAGGAGGGATGTTCCCGCAGGTGCTGAGGCTTCGAAGCGGGGGAGTCGAGGGCGTTCTTGCCCGGGTAGGCCTTTCAACGACATCAGGAAAGGGGCGAAGATGAAGCGAGTCGTACTCCTTTGCGCGTTCGCGCTGCTCGGCGCGGCGAGCGTCGCAGGGGCAAGGACGGGCGCAGGCGGTCCGGCAGGTACGGATTTCCACGCACCGCTCAACTGCAGCACGAAGCCCACAGCGCAGCAGCTCCTGAGCTACAAGGTGCCGAAGGCGAAGAAGCGCTACCAGATCTCGCTGATGGAGGTCAGCCTCAACGGCTACTACTACGTTCTGCTCGCCTATGGCGCGGAGCAGGCCGCGAAGCAGGCCGGCGTCGACCTGCGGATCACCGCCGCGTCGGGCTATACGACGCCGGCGATCCAGCTCCAGCAGGCGGAGGACGTCATCTCGAAAGGCACGGACGGGGTCGTCTTCGCACCCGTCGACATCAACGGCTCTGTGCCTGCCGTGAACAAGTTCAAGGCGAGGAAGATTCCGGTGGTGCAGGTCTCGACCCAGGTGAACAGCCCGTACCCGTACACGGTCATGCAGGACGACTACCTGATGGGGAAAGCACTCGCCGACCAGATGCACAAGCTCGCCCCGAAGGGCGGCGAGGGCATCTTCATGGCCGGCCCCTCGAACGCCACGTGGTCGCGCAAGCGCGTCGCCGGCTTCGAGGACCAGGTCAAGGCGAAGTACCCCGACATGAAGGTCGTCGACGCGCCAACGTCGCTCGTCGACCCGGGTGAGGCGCTGACGAAGCTGACGGCTTCGCTGCAGGCCCACCCGAAGATCACGTGGCTCGCGTCGGTGGATTACAGCCTCCCGGTCCCGCAGGCGATCCCGTCCCCGTACAACAAGCTGCCGTACGCGACGATGGGCTTCGACCCGAATACGCAGAAGGCGGTCCAGGGCGGCTTCGTCAAGACGACGCTCCCGACGGATGCGTACTACATGGGTTACCTCGGCGTGGGCACCGTCGTCGGCCTCCTCAACGGGCAGGAGGAGCCGCGCGTGCAGTGCACGCCCTACCTGCCCGGCATCACGAAGGCGAACGCGACGTCGACCTGGGCGCAGAAGCAGCTCTACCCGGCCTCTTACAAGCCGAAGACCGGCTGAGCATGAGCGACATCCGGACCGGGGCGCCACCGTGCGCCCCGGTCCGGCCTTCGACCCGATGACTGCCCCTACCGCACCGGCCCAGGCGCTCGCCGCCGTCCGCGGCGTGTCGAAGCGCTACCCCGGCGTCGTCGCGCTCGACGACGTCACGCTCGACCTGCGCCGCCGTGAGGTTCACGCGGTCGTCGGCGAGAACGGCGCGGGCAAGTCGACGCTCGTGAAGCTCCTGGCCGGAGCCATCCTTCCGACAGCGGGCTCGATCGAGGTCGGAGGCCGCGAGGTCGTCCTCCGCAGTCCACACGCGGCCCGGAAGCACGGCATCACCTACGTGCCCCAGGACGTGCAGGCAGTCCCGCGCCTGTCGGTCGGACGCAACATCATGCTCGGGATGGAGCAGGCCTTGGCGCCACGGAACAGGTTGACGCGAGGGGAGGCTCACGTGGTGGCGTCGGCGCTCGAGCGGGCCGGCTCCTCGATCGACCCGATGACGCCGGCGAGCCGTCTCAGCATCCCCGAGCTTCGCCTCGCACAGCTCGCGCGGGCGCTGATCCGCCCCGGCGAGATCGTCGTCCTCGACGAGCCGACCTCGGTGCTCGCCGCTGCGGACGCCAGGCACCTCCTGGACCGGCTGCTCGCGTTCCGCGAGGCGGGAAAGGCGATCCTCTACATCAGCCACCGGATCAGCGAGGTGCTCCAGATCGCTGACCGCGTGACCGTGTTGCGCGACGGCCATAACGTCGGCACCTTCTGGCGGGAGGACCTGACGCGCGACCACATCCTCCGCCTGATGGCGAAGGCCGAGCGGGCAGCGCAGGCGCGGCCCCGCGTCGCCCAGAGGACGGAGCCCGGCGGGACGGTCCTCGAAGCCGCCGGTGTCAGCGTCGACCACCGGCTCTTCGACATCGACCTGCGCGTGCGCGCCGGCGAGATCGTCGGGATCGCGGGGCTTCAGGGATCGGGCCACGGGACGCTGCTGCACACCATCGCGGGCCTCGAGCGCGCCGATGCCGGGACGATCGTGATCGGGGGCAAGCGCGTCGGCGGGGCCGTGCGCGAGTCGTACGGCGCGGGCGCCATCCTCCTCCCGGCCGACCGGCGCGGGTCGGCGATCGTGCCGTCGCAGAGCGTGCGCGAGAACGTCGTCCTACCGACGCGCACCCGAAGCAAGCGCTTCGGCTTCCGCCGCCTCGGCCAGGAGCGCACCACGGCGCGCGGCTACGTCGACCGGCTCGGCATCTGGCCGCCGTCGCTCAGCACGCTCGCACTCCACCTGAGCGGCGGAAACCAGCAGAAGCTCGCCCTGGGCCGCGCGCTCGAGGCCTCGCCGAAGCTCCTGCTGCTCGAGGAGCCTCTTCAGGGCATCGACATCAACGCGAAGCAGGAAATCCGCGAGGTGATCGCGTCGCTCGCCGACGACGGCCTCGCCGTGTTGATCGCGACCTCCGACTTCGAGGACCTGCAAGGCCTCGCCGACACGATCCACGTGATGTGCCTCGGCCGGCTGGTCGCCGCCCTCGACGGAGGGACCGCGACGTACGAGGAGATTCTCAACCACGCCGTGCCGTAGGCGCGACGTAGACGACAAGGAGAACGGCTGATGAGCGGCGGAAATTCGGTTTGCCTCACCTTCGACTTCGACGGGATGTGCTCCTGGATCACGTCCTGGCAGTCGAACAACCCCTCGATGATCTCGCGCGGCGAGTTCGACACGATCGGCCTCGAGCGCGTGCTTGGACTGCTGCGCAAGCACAACATCAGGGCGACGTTCTTCGTGCCGGGCCACACGATCTGGGCGTGGCCGGACCTCGTTCGGCGCGTCGCCGACGAGGGGCACGAGATCGGCCACCACGGCTGGGCGCACGAGAACCCGGCCACCCTCGACCTCGCGGGCGAGCGCGACATCATGGAGCGCGGCTTCGAGGCGATCGAGTGGGCAGTCGGGCAACGACCCGCCGGCTACCGATCGGCGGCGTGGGACTTCAGTCCGAACACGATCGACCTGCTCCTCGAGTACGACTTCGTCTACTCGTCTAGCTGCATGGCGAACGACTTCTATCCCTACTACCTGCGCAAAGGCGACCGGTGGTCGATGACCGATCCGTACGTCTTCGGTCAGCTGACGGACCTCGTCGAGCTGCCGCCGAGCTGGCACCTCGACGACTTCCCGCCCTTCGAGTTCGTGTGGCGCGGCAACACGGGCCACATGCCTCCCTCCGCCGTCAAGGAGATCTGGCAGCGGGAGTTCGACTACATGGTCGCCAACTGCCCCGGAGGAGTCTACGTGCTGACCTGTCATCCGCAGTTCATCGGACGCGGCTACCGCATCCAGATGCTCGACGAGCTGGCCGAGCACATGAGGAACACGCCCGGCGTGAGGTTCGAGACGGCGCTCGAGGTCGCGCGCCGCTTCAAGGACGAGCACCCGCGTGACCGGTGGGCGGCCGCCAATCCTCACCGCACTGGTGCGACGGCCCGCAATGCGAAGGCGGCGGCAAATGCCTAGCGGCCAGAGCCCCGAAGCTCGCCTCGAGGCGCTCGGCCTCACCCTTCCGGACCCGCCGAAACCCGTCGCGAACTACGTCGGAGCGGTCGCCGTCGGCAACATCCTCTTCGTCTCCGGTCACGGACCCGTGCGCGACGGCGAGCACTTCTTCATCGGAAAGCTCGGCCGGGACATGGAGGTCGAGGAGGGCAAGCAGGCGGCGCAGCTCGTCGCGCTGAACATGCTCGCGACGATCAAGGCCCAGCTCGGCGAGCTCGGCCGCGTCAAACGGGTCGCAAAGCTTCTCTGCCTCGTCAACTCAAGTCCGGACTTTCGGCGCCAGCCGGAGGTCGCCAACGGGGCGTCCGACCTCTTCGTCGAGATCTTCGGCCCGGAGCGTGGCAAGCACGCACGCTCCGCGATCGGGATGGGCGCGCTTCCGTTCGGCATCGCAGTGGAGATCGAAGGCGTGTTCGAGATCGAGGCCGGGCCTCGATGAGGTGCCGCCTGGGGCCTGCCTGACCGAGCACGATCCGTCGATCGGGTGCGGTGGCGACGTGGAAGCGCCCCATCCGGCCCTCACGCTTCCGGCTCAGGCAATTCTGGACTGGGCCGCGAACAATTCGAATCTTCGACCTTGGGATCGAGAGTGGCTGCCCACACGCCGGCGGTACCCTCGGAAACCCTCGCTCGGCTCCACACAGCGAGACAGCGGTTTCGATCGTGGCCGCAGCGACACGCAACGTCCGTGCAGTCAAACGGCGTCTCCGGCATGCGCCCGCGTCGTTCACACTCGAGACGCACATCCACTTGCTCGACGATCGAGCAGGAGTCGACGTGGTGTCGAAGGCGCTAGGCGGGCCGGCGCGCCGTTGGCCTTGCGGAGGAGGTGGCCCGACGAGTCCGGGCGGGATAGGGATGCCGGTCGGTGGCGATGCTTGACCCGGCTGCTGCGGTACTGGTCTCTGAACAACAGGGATTTGAATCTTCTGCGCTATTTGGACGACCCAGGCTTTGCCGAGATGGTTCTCAACGATCTTCACGGCATGCCCGCCGAACGTGTGCAAGGTGGAATGGTGGACGCTCAGGATCGCGTCCTGAAGTTCGTGATCGTCTTCAAGGTTCCGAATAACGACCCCTCGTTCGCGCGCATCCTCCCGATTGATCCCGAGCGAGTGCGAGCGATGCTGCTTGAACGAAGCGAAGTATCGAGCGACCTTGGGTCGCCTTCTGCGCAGCGTTCTGTTGACCATGAAACATGTATCTCGTGAGCCATTCGCGGACAAGGCGCCGAGCGAGCATCTCAGCGGCTTCGCACTGCTCGATCAGTGCAGGACCGTACTGGTGAAGAATCGGAAGCCATACCCCGAGCAGAGACGGGTCCTGAGCGCACTCGCGCTTGGCCCGCCCGAACTGTTCAATCACGGCGCGAGCTGGGATGCTCCCCTGCGGAGTCACAAGCTGTGGATCGATTGGGTCAAGCTGTGAGTGCGCGCCCATGACGATCTCATTGCCAGCGAGCGCCAACATCGTTGCTGCCGACATAGCCGCGAGCGGAATGAATATCGGGATGTCGTCGTACCGGGTCCGGAAGTAGTTGACGACACTCGCGGTTGCCTCTGCGCTTCCCCCCGGACTATGGAGGACGATATCGAGCGCCGGCCCGCGAAGGCCTCTGACCACCTCCATCACGCCCTGCATGTCTTCGAGCGTGATACTGGTTTTCGGACTGCTCCCCCCGAGCCAGTCGCTGTCGTAGATGATCGTGTCCCGCTTCGTCAGAGAGTGGAGGTTCGCGAGGTACTTCCTGCGAATCCCGTCGAAGTCGGGGTCTCCGCCATGCTCCCGAGCCGAGGCTTAAACCTCCTCGAGAACCTCGCCCCAGGTCGGCAACTACGACTCGGGCGTTGCCGCCGGCCACCACGTGAACCTTGGTCACGGGTTGCGAGAAGCCGACTGCGGCGTAGGGCGCAGCGCGAAGATACGCCGCCATCGCCTGAGCGACTGCCGGGCTCTCAAGCGCCTCGTCCACCAAGCGCTGTTGCTCAAGCTGGCGCGAGTCGGTTTCTGGCTGAGGTTGTCCCGTAGCTCGTAGGACTTGAGGTGGCGGTCCTCCCGCCTTGTCCGGTCGCTGCGCGACCGTGGCGAGTGCTGAAGTCGTCAACGACAGGAGGAAGAACCGCCATGAAGACCGTATCGCTGGAGCAGGTCGCCGCGGAGGGCGCGGTTGGCGAGCTGGCGCTGCCGCTGCGGGTACAGGAGGCGCTCGGCGAGCTCGTGAACTCGGCGAAGGAGGGGCTGCTTGCGCTCAGTGTCGGCGTCGGGCTCGGGGTGCTCGCCGAGCTGATGGAGGAAGAGGTCGACGAGGTCGTGGGTCCGAAGGGCAAGCACAACGCCGACCGGATCGCTGTGCGTCACGGGCACGAGGCCGGGGAGGTGACGCTCGGCGGCCGGCGTGTGCAGGTGGAGCGGCCGCGAGTCAGGAGCGCCGACGGCGAGAGCGAGCTGCCGCTGCGGACCTATCAGCACTTCGCCGACCGGGATCCGTTCAGCCGGCATGTGCTCGAGCAGCTGCTCGCCGGCGTCTCGACGCGCCGATTCGAACGCACCCGGGAGCCGGTCGGCGCCGGGGTCGAAGCGGCGGCGCGGTCGACGTCGCGGTCGGCCGTGTCGCGCGAGTTCGTCGCGCGCACGCGTGAGAACCTGCTCGGGCTGATGAGCCGCCGCCTCGACGACGTCCGCCTCGCGGTGCTGATGCTGGACGGAATCGATCTGAAGGGCCGCTGCTGCGTGGTCGCGCTCGGGATCACCACGGACGGGGTGAAGTTGCCGCTCGGGCTCTGGGACGGCTCGACCGAGAACGCCACGGTCGCCAAGGAGCTGCTCTCGAACCTGGTCGCCCGAGGCCTCGACCTCGGCCAGGGCGTGCTCTGCGTGATCGACGGCGCCAAGGCGATCAGGAAAGCGATCAACGAGGTCCTCGGGCCGGTGCCGGTACAGCGCTGCGTCCGGCATTACGCCGACCTCCTGGTTATGCCGACATCGAGCGGCGAGCCCGCTTCGGAGGTGGGGATCGTGGTGATGAGGGCGGCATAATCAGAGCGCCTCGAGGAAGGCGAGCAGGGTGTCGGGTGGCCGGTAGCGGCCGGGTGGCGTGTCGGGCGGGGTGGTGCGCGCGATCGCTTTCTCTTTGAGGGCGAGGTCGGCGTGTAGGTAGATCTGGGTGGTGTCGATGCGCTCGTGTCCGAGCCAGAGCGCGATCACGGTCGTGTCGACGCCGGCGTGGAGCAGCCGCATGGCGGCGGTGTGGCGGAGTGTGTGCGGGGTGATCTGCTTGGGGCGCAGCGACGGGCAGTGCGCGGCGGCGATGCCTGTGTGTTTGCTGAGTCGGCGTTCGAGTGCGTCGCGGCTGAGCCGTCGACCACGGATGGTCGGGAAGAGCGGTTCGTCGGTCCGGCCGGCTCGCTCGTCGAGCCACGTTCGCAGCACGGCGACGGTGACGGCGGTGAGCGGCGTGATCCGTTGTTTGCGGCCTTTGCCGTGACAGTTGAGATGCGCCGCTCCGTTTTCGAGGTGGAGGTCGCCGCAGTTGAGTCCGATCAGCTCGGAGGCGCGCAGCCCGGTCTGGATCGCGACGAGCAGGAGCGCGTGGTCGCGTCTGCCGGTCCAGCTGCTGCGGTCGGGAGCGGCCAGCAGGGCGCCGATCTCGTCCTCGTCGAGGAAGGTGACGAGCGCCCGGTCGAACCGTTTCGGCGGGATGGCGAGCACGCGTTGGATGAGCTCGGCGTGCTCGGGGTGGCGGTGGGCCGCAAACCGGTAGAGCGAGTGGATCGCCGCCAGCCGCATGTTGCGGGTGCGGGC
>Ga0070741_10002449_pt1 | contig 49858 bp, 43 predicted proteins | sample Coa_R1_4_FD_66440 | JGI IMG/M metagenome (GOLD analysis project Ga0070741, IMG submission 66440) | Surface soil microbial communities from Centralia Pennsylvania, which are recovering from an underground coalmine fire - Coalmine... | ecosystem: Environmental > Terrestrial > Soil > Unclassified ... | reverse complement strand
ACGACCTCGGCTATATCGACTTGGAACAGAAAACCCTGCAACCTATCGACAACCCGTTCGGTACACGGGTGTCACCCATGTCTTAGGTACGTTCTGTTACCTATGTGTCCGGGCTGCACACTGGAAAATTGGAGCGGGCGAAGGGAATCGAACCCTCGACACTCAGCTTGGGAAAAAAATTCAGAGCCATTTCCTCGGAATTCTCTGTATGTTCTCGGATCGAAATAAATCTATATATTTCCGTTTGTTGCGGCGTTGTGCTGTCCGTTTGTGTTCGATATTTTCCTCCTCAATCCTTGCTCAGCTGGTAACCAGGTGGTAACCACGGAATGGGCCACGCGGGTTGCGCGATGCCGGTCAAGAACCTCAACGCACGCTTTGTCGACACGGTCACAACCGCCCAATCTCGGGTGGAATTTCGCGATGCCGACGAGGAGGGACTCGAACTGCGCGTCACCAAGTCGGGCGCCAAGACCTGGGCCTTCAGGTACCGGCGCAAGAGCGACAACAAAAAGCGTTTCCTCACAATCGGGCGCTATCCAGAGATCAAGCTGGCAGAAGCCCGCATCAGGGCGCAGGAGGAACGCGCGAAGGTATCCCGCGGTGCCGATCCCGCCGCCGGCGTAGAAGAGCGTAAGGCGTCCCCGACGTTCCGCGAGCTCGCCGCAGAATGGCAGACCACGCATGCCGAGCTCAACCGCTCCAGACAAGTAAGGGGAGACAATCGTTCTATTCTCAAGCTCTACGTGTACCCTGCGATCGGTGACATGAAGGTCCACAGCATCAGCCGGCGCGAGATATCGGCGATGCTCGCCGACGTCGGTAAGGCCATTGATCGCCGCAAAGGCCACGCCAAGAAGAACAAGGCTCCACGCCGGCTGACCCAGCGGGCCAATTCGGTCTTCGCGCTCGTTCGCGCCATTATGCGATGGGCGCTGGCGCAAGGCATCATTGCCAATGACCCGACGCACGGCATGACGAAGCCGATCAAGAAGGAAGCGGTGCGTGATCGCGAGCTGTCACCCAACGAAATCGCCTCTTTCTGGCGCAACGTGGACCAGCTGCCGACGACACCGGCACTTCGGATCGCCATGAAGCTGTCGCTGGTCACCGCGCAACGCATCGGGGAGGTGTGCGGCATCGCCAAAAGCGAGCTCGTCCTCGACGGCCCGGCACCGGTCTGGACGCTGCCGCGCGAGCGCGCGAAGAACAGTAATGGGCATCGCGTGCCCTTGTCACCCATGGCAGTTTCGCTCATTCGCGAGGCGCTGGCACTGCACAAGCCGAAGGACGGAGAGCCTGCAAGCCCTTGGCTCTTCCCCGCGCGAGCCAAGCGCGACGGCAGCGACGGACCCATCGAGGGGCACGCCGCCACCGTTGCCCTGTTTCGCGGTCGTCATAAGCTGGGCATGTCACACTTTCGCATACACGACCTGCGGCGAACGGCAGCCACGCGCATGGCCGAGATGGGCATCAACCCGTACACGATCAGCCTCGTGCTGAACCACGTCAGCGCCAGCAAAAGCACCATCACCGGCAAGGTGTACGTGCAGTACAGCTTCGACCGCGAGAAGCGGGAGGCGCTGGATGCGTGGAGCGCACGACTGGAGCGCATCATCGCCGGGAAGGACACGGTCAATGTCATCGAGCTTCCGCAAGCCAAGCCCGACTTGGGCCGAGGTCACGCGTCTGCGGTGGCGGACTCACGCGTACGTGATTCCTGATACCGGTTGCACGCCTACGTCTCCTTGCGCCCGAGATGGTCGGCAATAACCTTGAGCGTGTTTACCGCCGTCGCGAAGTCGGGCGCATCGCCATAGACCATGTCCCGGCAGAACGTCACATAGTTGACGGCGGACTCACCGTCAGCCGCGATGCCCTCGATCGCCTTCACCGTTTCGGCAACCGGGTCCTTCCGATAAGCCGGAAACTTCTCGCCGCGCAGCTCAGCGTCCGCAGCCATGATCTCTTGGGCGAGAGCGGCCACGTCGGCGGCGTCGTAATGCCGCCGGATCACGTGAAGATCGTAGATATGGCGGACCAGCGTCGGATCGCGCTTCTCGCGCAAACCTGCCAGCTCGGCGCCGGCGCGCCGCGTCAGCGCCACGAGCTTCTCGGCCGCCGTCTCGGCGATGGATGCACACTCGATCGCCGCCAGCTCCGGAGGTCGCTTGTATCCCTGGGCGAAGAAGGAGCTCACGGCGCACACGACCGCCGGCCGCCGCATCGGAAACATAGCCGTCTCGATCTGGATCTCGGCACGCAGCGCACCCTTCCCTTCGGCAGTGGGGGCGTAGGGCAGCCGGTAGATGGTGTAGTTGCCCTCATACATTGTCTTGCGGTGCGCTTGGTTCGCCGGGTCGAATGCAAACCCGGCGTCAAGCAGCGCCTTGGTGATCGTCTCGCGCAAGGTGCGGAGCGCTCCCCGGCTTGGCTTGTCCGCCGCGACCACGCGCAGGTCGATGTCTTCCGACATGCGCTTGATGAGGCCGTGCGCACGGCACAGCGCGGTGCCGCCACCGAACACGAGCTTGAAAGGTGCTGTTTCGGCGGCAGCGATTGCCGCCAGGGCCCTGACGACATGCCAGTCCTTCTCGACCAGCGCTGGCGTGGGCAGACCGAGGAGCAGTTGGACCTCGAGGATCTGTTGAAGGGTGGGGCTATCGCTCAAGGACCAGCTCCGCCTTGCCGTAGCGAAGGTGACGACGGAACCGCCCCTTGACGCGCACGACAGGGTTCACAGGCACCTGCGTCGATCGCCCTTCATTGTAAGCACGCTCCGCCTCCGTCGGCTCCCACTCAACGCCAAGCTTGTCGAGTGCTTCGCGCGCCGCACCGAGAAAGCCGTCTCGGCTGTAGAGCATTGGCTCGCCGGAAAGGCTGGATTTGACGGCACGCCCGTAGACGCCGTAGCCAAGGCGAACCAGTCGGCCTTCGCGCACAAGCCCACGCAACGCCCGCAGCACCTGGTCCTCACCGCCCAGATGCGCGAACTCGCGCGTGAGGAATACGGCATCGCCCGGCTTGCGGGCCATCCGCTCCTCGATCTTCTCCTTCAGTGTCTTGCGGCGAGGCATGATATGCGGCCTTTACAAAAACCCGACATCCTTTATATGCAAGAACCCGACACTCTTCAATAAAAATCATACCAATATCAATATCTTATACATCAACGCCTTAGCACCAGAGTCGCGCATCCGGCGCTTCACCTGAGAGCCATGCTGGCTGGACGTGGCCATGCTGTCGGCGTCACCACAGGTGGGATTAAATGACAAGGGCCCGGGTACCGACCCGGGTGCGGATCAGAAAGCAGCCAAGCGCATGTCCTCTAGCGAGGTTTGCACTCGTCATCGACGCGTGCATCCCGAGCGGGAACGTCGGCTTCCGCAATGGCCTTGATGGTCGCTTCATCGAGGTCTTCGATCCGGTGAGCCGCGCGGCCCTTCAGGATGGTCTCAAACAAGTTGGCTGACACCAGCACCGTATGGTTCCGGCCGCTCTTGGTGATGATCACCGGCTCCCTCATGGCCACATCCAGATAGCAGCCCACGTTCTGCTGAAACTCGGTTGAACTGACTTTCATGGCCACGACTCCTATAAGAAGGTTCGAGGCTCAGCAACGCCATCTATCCCGGCGGCCTATTCGCGATCCACGCCCGCACTTCAGAGGCAAGCCAGCCCACGCGCCGAGGACCGAGGCGGCGCTGTCGGGGAAAGAGGCCCTGCGCGATGTAGTCGTAGACTGTCGATCGCGATAAGCCCGTCCTCGCAATGATGGCTTTGATGCTCCACAGCTCATCCTCGATCAGGGAGTCGCCCTTCGACCCTACGTTGCCAGGGGGATCATCCATCGCTCCCTCTCTCGGTCTCGGTCTCGGCTGCGCGGCTCACCGACGAGCCAACCGGCATGGTTTTGCTGGCGCCGCCCGACTTGTCCGTTTCCTCCAGGCTGTCGAGCACGCGCGCGATCAGGTGTTGATCCGTCTTGAGGCGGCGCGATATCCCGGCGATGACCTGCTCGAACCGAAGGCGGCCGAGGGCCCGCGCCGCTTCCGTCTCGTTTGCCGGCATCGGCGGCGTGATCGTGACGAAGTACCGCACGAACGTGGCCAATAGCTCCGTGGCAATGGCGACATCGCGCTCGAGACGGTTCAGCGCCTTCCGGTTCTCCTCCTGCTGCAGGTCGCAAAGATTGCCCGGTCGACCACCCGCGTCCTGACTCAGATAGACCTGCAGTGCTCGTTCCAGGATCGCCGATTTCGACACCCGGTGCGTCTCCGCCGCAAGCTCCAGCCGCTCGGTCATCGCTTCCGACAAGTAAAGCGCGTGCCGCCGTCGCATGGTCGCTCACTCCAATCACCAACGCGCGCTCGCTCTGGCTCACCAAGGGGAAGCGCACTTCCCCCTTCCGCCGCCATCGCTCGCGGTATTGGGTGAGCGAGCGACGGCGGCTCCAGGGGGAAGCGAGGCGAGGCGCGATGTCCCAGACATCGGCCGGCAAACCTCCCCACCCGCCCGCCCACGTCCGACAACGTTCGCGAATATCCAAGATCGACATTTGAATGGCCCTTGCATTTCGGCATGTCATCTAATTAGAGCAAACGCTCTCTCCGACCATGTCAAAGCTGAGGTCGAAAATGGCGGATTCAAGAATTACAGATAAATATTTCGTGATCAGGCGTTGTCGGAGTTTCGCGATGAGGATGTTGAATGCCCGGTGATTTGAATGAAAAAGTCCTACGGTATATAGGGCAAGATAAATAATAAGCGTCAATCCCGATTTAACCCGTTGATTTTATTGAGTCAGAGTGACGTCATATCCATCTTCTCTGCTCCGGAGCGCTGCCTCGAAAAATACGACCATCAGTATCACGCCGGTGATCTTGATTTGCTTCGGATGCCGAACCACATGCGAGCATCATAACCGAATGTCGCGGCATCCGCTATGGCAAACGATCGCTTTGAACCGAAGCCCGGCAAGGCCAGCAGCAAGCGCACGCCTCGAAATGAGCGCCTCTTGAAACTCGTCGCCAGGGAAGCCGGAAAAAGCCTGGGCAAAGGCCGCCGGCGGGCGGCCCCGCTCACGAGCCGGCCGGTAGCCGAGCTGGCACGCGGCAAGGGCGCTCTTCACGCACTCCTCTCACCTCGACCAGGGATGCGCCGCGTGATCGTGAAGGCCCGCATTGCCCGGCATGGAACGTCCGACCTTGGCGCCGCCCGTGCGCATCAGCATTACATCTTGAGAGACGGCGTCACGCGCGACGGCCAGCCGGGCCAGCTCTACGACAAGGACCGCGACGACGTCGATGGAAGCGACTTCCTCGCGCGCCAGAAGGGCGACCGCTACCAGTTCCGCTTCATCGTGTCGCCCGAGGACAGTGCCCGCATGGAAGATCTCAAGCCCTTCATCCGCGACCTGATGCGGGGCATGGAGCGGGACCTCAGGACCGAGCTCGATTGGGTCGCCATCGATCACTTCAATACTGGCCACCCGCACACCCACGTCATCGTCCGCGGCCGCGACGACCAGGGCCAGGACCTGGTCATGGCGCGCCACTACATCAGCGATGGTATCCGCAATCGCGCCCGCGAGTTGATCACCCTGGAGCTTGGACCTGAGACCGACCTGGAGCGTTGGCAGAAGCTCTACAAGGCCATGGAGCAGGAGCGCTTCACCATGCTCGACCATGGCATCCTTGCCGCTGCCAAAGACAATGTGCTGACCCTTTCCGCTGCGCCCGAGCCGGATGCTCAGCGTCATGCGTTCCGAATCGGCAGGCTGCGCAAGCTCGAAAGGCTGGGACTGGCCGAAGAAAAGCAAACGGGCGTGTGGGCCATCGATCCAGGCCTGGAGACCAAGCTGCGCCGCATGGGTGAGCGCGGCGACAAGATGGCCACCATGTTCCGCGTCATGCGCGAGGCCGGGCTCGACCGCGCCGCCGGCGACTATGCCATCTTTGATGGCGATCGGAAGGATGCACCGGTGATCGGCAAGGTCGTCGGCGTTGGGCTGGCCGATGAGATTTATGACCGCCAGTATGTCGTCGTCGACGGCATCGATGGTCGCGTCCACTATGCCGAGACCAGCAGGCTGGCCCCGGAGGAGATGCCGGAGCGGGGAATGATCGTGGCGCTGTCGGGGTCTGGCAGCAAAGGCAGGATGCGCAATGTCCGCATCGAGGTCCTGTCCTATTGGCAGCTGGACAAGCTCCCCAATGCCGACGCCTTGACCTGGCTCGACAAGACGATCGTCGAGAACACGGAAATGCCTCTGCGTGAGCACGGTTTCGGGGCGGAGGTGAAGGCTGCGCTGACGGCGCGGAGGGAATGGCTCGTGTCGCAACAGCTCATCACCCGCGCCGCCGATGGAGCCGTCAGCGTGAAGCCCAGCCTCGTTGCCGACCTGATCAACCGCGACCTGGATCGGGTCGAGAAGACCCTCGTCCGGCAGACCGGGCTTCCATCCTGGCGTCCGATGCCCGATGAGATGATCCGCGGCCGCTACGAGCAGACCATCGTCCGGCCGACGATGAAGCTTGCCGTTCTACGCTCCAGCGAGGGCATCACCATGGTGCCATGGAAACCCGCCCTCGAGCTCCATCGCGGCCGCGAGATCATGGGGCATTTCCGCGGACGATCGATCGAGCTGGTGATCGGAAAGGGTCGCGGATTGTCGCGAGGGTTGTGAAGTGGCGCAGTGCTTGGGGCCTCCACCGGCCTGCGGCCGGCGTCCCGCCCTATCGCACGGCAAGCTGGCCGCGCGACCGAGCCCCGCCTGGCCGGAAGCCGCGGGTCTCGGCCCTTCGGGCAACGGTCGGTAGGCCGGACAACGATGAGCACGAACTCGGGCCCGCAGCGGCCAATGCATGCTGCCTTTGCGACATGCACACCTTCTGGCCGTCCTGCCGCAGTAAGAAGCGCGAGCCCAGGAAGTGCACCTTGCTCGACCTGGAGCCGCATGCGGCTGGTCAGGAACTTGGCGATTGACGCCATAACACGGGGGCCGCGCTCCGCCCCGTGCCGAGCTCCAGATTGGGACCATAAGGCATTGAAGCCGAGGAAGCATTGCGATCCGCTCTAGTCTGCAACGCTCCAGCTTCCCAGGTCCGCCGTCATGGAGTCTACCCGGACCGAACTCGGAGACAAAGGCACACCGCCTGACGTCTGGATAAGCCCCGCAAGAGACTGGAATTGCCTACCCCTCGCTCGCTATAGTTGCGTGCTGATTTGTGAGGGACAGGGGTGAGAAACGAAGCGGATACATGCCGAAAATGCGTCGTGCCGAAGCTCTTGGCTGCCGGATGGGACAACGAACCCCATTCGATCGCGGAGCAACGCACGATCACCGACGGACGCATCATCCCCGTCGGCAAGGGCTTCGTGCGCAAGCCCCCGAAGCGCGTGGACTATCTCCTGCGCTACGCACGTGACTTCCCGCTTGCCGTCGTCGAGGCCAAGGCAGGTTACAAGACCGCCGCCGACGCCGTGCAGCAAGCCCGCACCTATGCCGAAATGCTTGGCCTGAACTTCGCCTATGCGACCAACGGCGCCGACATCATCGAGATCGACTACTTCGCGGGCACAGAGACGAGCGTCTCGGCTTATCCTTCTCCCTCCGCCCTTTGGCAACGCTATCAAGCCGGGATCGGCATAGTCGAGCCCGCCCGCACGGCGCAGCTCCTCACGCCCTACAATCACACCCTCGGCAAGGGTGAGCGCTACTACCAGCAGATCGCCATCAACAAGACGGTGGAAGCAATCCTGAAGGGCGACAAGCGCCGCTTCCTCATCACCATGGCGACGGGCACGGGCAAGACCTTTGTCTCCTTCCAGATCTGCTGGAAACTTTGGTCGAGCCGGTGGAACCGCACGGAAGAGCATCGCCGCCCCCGCATTCTGTATCTCGCCGACCGCAATATCCTCGTGGACCAGCCCAAGGACGGCCTCTTCGCCGCCTTCGGCGACGCTCGCCACAAAATCGAGTCTGGAGAGGTCGTGCATAGCCGCGAGATGTATTTCGCCATCTATCAGGCCTTGGCCGAGAGCGAAAACCGCGTCGGCCTCTTCCGCGACTACCCGCCCGAGTTCTTTGATCTCGTGATCGTGGACGAGTGCCACCGCGGCAGCGCGCGCGACGACAGCTCATGGCGCGCGATCCTCGACCACTTCAAGCCCGCCTATCAGCTCGGCATGACAGCAACGCCGATGCGCGAGGACAACCGCGACACTTATCTTTATTTCGGAAACCCCATCTACGAGTACAGCCTCCGCCAAGGCATCGACGACGGGTTCCTCGCCCCCTACCGCGTTCACCGCGTCATCACGCAGTGGGACGCCGCCGGATGGCGTCCGAGCAAGGACGAGCTCGACCGCTACGGCCGCGCCATCCCTGACGACGAATACCAGACGAAGGATTTCGAGCGCGTGGTTGCGCTGCGCGCCCGCACCCAGGCCATTGCACGGCACCTCACCGACTTTCTCAAGAAGACCGACCGCTTTGCCAAGACCATCGTCTTCTGCGTCGATCAGGAGCACGCCGCCGAAATGCGCGAAGCCCTGGTCAACCTCAATGCCGACCTCATGGCCCAGCACCCAGACTACGTGGCTCGCGTGACGGCCGATGAAGGCCAGATCGGACGCGGCCACCTCTCCCGCTTCCAGGATGTCGAGACCAAGACGCCGACCATCCTCACCACTTCGCAGCTCCTCACGACGGGAGTAGACGCACCCACCTGCAAGAACGTCGTGCTCGCCCGCGTCGTGGGCTCCATGAGCGAATTCAAACAGATCATCGGGCGCGGCACGCGCGTGCGCGATGACTACGGCAAGCTGTGGTTCAACATCGTCGACTACACCGGGTCTGCCACCCGCATGTTCGCTGACCCAACCTTCGACGGCGAGCCGACGCGCATTACCGAGGAGGAAGTCACTGAAGATGGGAAGACCACCTCGACGGTCGAGACAACCCCCGAAGGGGAGGAACCACCCCCCGGCGAGGACAACCCCGTCATCATCGACCCGCCGATTGGCGAGCCGCGCAAGTTCTACTTCGACGGCGGACAGGTCGAAATCGTCGCCCACTTGGTCCACGAGCTGGACCCGAACGGCAAGCAGCTCCGGGTCGTCAAGTACACCGACTACGCCGCCGAGAGCGTGCGCTCACTTGCGCCGTCCTCTGCCGAGCTTCGCTCCCGTTGGGCCGACGCCGACAAGCGCCGCGAGATCATCGAGGCCTTGCGCGAGCGCGGCGTCGATTTCGGCGAGCTGGCCGAGCAGACAGGCCAGCCCGACGCCGACCCGTTCGACCTCCTGTGCCATCTGGCTTTCAACGCGCCGCTCCGCACCCGCCGCGAGCGCGCGCAGCGCCTCAAATCCGAACGCAAGGACTACTTCGAGAAGTTCTCGCCCGAGGCATGCGCGATTCTCGACCAACTTCTGGAAAAGTACGCCGAACATGGTGATGCGCAGTTCATCCTGCCCGATGTTCTGCGTGTCCCACCCATTTCAAAACACGGCCAGCCTGCCGAGATCATCAAGCTTTTCGGCGGTCCCGATCAGCTCCGGGAGGCCGTGAACGACCTGCAACGATTGCTGTATGGCACCAGCTGAATAGGACAAAGAAGAAGACTATGAGCAGTTTCGACAGCACCAAGGCCGCATTGCCGGACCTCATCAAAGATATCGTAGCGGGCAAGATTCAGCTTCCAGACTTTCAGCGCGGCTGGGTCTGGGACGACGATCATGTGCGCTCCCTTCTTGTCAGCATCGCCCGCTCTTTCCCTGTCGGGGCTATCATGCTCCTTGAGACGGGCGGCAACGTCCGCTTCCAAGTGCGCCCCGTCGAAAACGTCCTCTTTCCAGGAGAGAACCCCAAGCCTGAGAAGCTCATTCTCGATGGCCAGCAGAGACTCACGACTCTGACGCAAGTTCTTGCGATCGATCGGCCCGTCAAAACCTTCGACGACAAGGGGAAGCCGATCTCCCGCTACTACTATATCGAGATCAATGCAGCGCTCGATGGCGAGCTGACCGAGGATGTGATCCTGGCCATCGAAGGCGACCGCAAACTCAAGAGCGACTTCGGACGCCGCATTGATCTCGATCTTTCGACCGTCGCGCTTGAGTGCGAAAACTTCTATTTTCCCTGCAATCAGATCCTTAAATCCGACGCCTGGGAAATTGCGCTACACAAGCATGCGCCGGGGAAATTCGGCCGCTACATGCAGTTTCGCGAGCGCATCCTCAATGCTTTCCGCTCGTACCAGATACCCGTCATCGCTCTGGGCAAGGCGACCTCCAAGGAAGCGGTCTGTCTCGTGTTCGAGAAGGTCAACACGGGTGGCGTGCCTCTTTCTGTGTTCGAACTCGTCACGGCGAGCTTTGCCGCCGATGACTTCAACCTTCGCGACGATTGGTTCGGCAATCCGACGCGCAAAGTGGAAGGCCGAGAACAGCGCCTCAGGGCCGAACCAATCCTTCATTCGACCGAGCCCACAGACTTCCTTCAGGCGATCTCGCTTCTCTACACCCTCGATCTTCGCGATGCTGACATCGCAGCAGGCAAGACAGGCAAATCCGTCTCTGCCGTAAGCGCCAAGCGTGCCTCGATCCTTGCGCTTGAACTCGCAGACTATCAGCGCCTCGCCGGCGACGTAGAGCGTGGCTTTCTGCTCGCTGCCAAGTTCCTGCGGAAAGAATGCTTCTTTGCTGTCCGCGACCTTCCCTACCGCACGCAGGTCGTGCCGCTTGCAGCCGTCCTGAGCCGGCTGAAGGAACGCTGGCTGGAGCCCAAGATCCACGCCAAGCTTGCCCAATGGTACTGGTGCGGTGTGCTCGGGGAACTCTATGGCGGAGCCGTCGAGACGCGCATCGCCAACGATGTCGAAGAGCTCTTGGCCTGGATTGATGGAGCCGAGACGCCGCCGCGTACCGTCACGGAAGCCAACTTTGTCTCGGGCCGTCTGAAGACGCTGCGCTCGCGTCTCAGCGCTGCTTACAAGGGTATCAACGTCCTCGTTCTGCGCGAAGGTGCCAAGGACTTCTTTTGGAAAGAGACCATCCAGAAGCTCGACATCGAGGAAGTTGCCCTCGACATCCATCACATCTTCCCAAAGGCTTGGTGTGAGGAGCGCAAGATCAAGCCTGCCGTCTTCGATGCAATCGCCAACAAGACGCCGATCTCGTACCGCGCCAACCGGATGATTGGTGGGAACGCGCCGTCGGACTACCTCACGGCGATCCAGTCGCATAAGCAGGTGGGCCTGTCTACTGAGGAGATGAATGCTATCGTCGCGAGCCACTTCATCGACGCAGAAGCGCTGCGACGCGACGACTTCGAAATGTTCCTCCAAGAGCGCGAACAGAGCCTCCTGTCGCTCATCGAGCGCGCCATGGGCAAGTCTCCCCATATGGATGCAATACTCCCAGCCGACGAGCCCGACAGCGTCGCCGCATAAGAAAGTTGAGACGTTAACGATGGCACGAACCAAAAAGAAGAACGGCCGAGACGCCGCCCGGATGACGACAGCGCAGATGCTGGGCTCACTGCTGAAGTCCGCGCGTGACATCATGCGCAAAGACAAGGGGCTCAATGGCGATCTCGACCGCCTGCCCCTCCTCACCTGGATCATGTTTCTCAAGTTCCTCGACGATCTCGAGCAGCAGCGCGAGGACGAAGCGAAGCTCGCGGGCAGGAAGTTCAAGCCCGCCATCGAGAAACCCTACCGTTGGCGAGATTGGGCGGCCGACAGCCAAGGCATCACGGGCGACGAACTTCTGTCATTCATCAATGCGGACGAAGCCGTGCGCCCCGGCGGCACGAAGGGCGCGGGCCTTTTCGCTTATCTGCGCGCGCTCTCCAGCTCCAACGGCGACAACCGCCGCGATGTGATTGCGACCGTGTTCAAGGGGGTCGATAACCGCATGAAGAGCGGCTATCTGCTCCGCGACATTATCAACAAGGTGGGGGCCATCCACTTCACCTCGTCCGAAGAGCTGCACACCCTCGGGACCCTCTATGAGTCGATGCTTCGCGAGATGCGCGATGCGGCGGGCGATAGCGGCGAGTTCTACACGCCGCGCGCGGTCGTCCGGTTCATGGTCGAGGTCACGGACCCGCGCCTTGGAGAGACCGTGCTCGATCCGGCATGCGGCACAGGCGGCTTCCTGGTCGAGGCCTACAACTACCTCGAACGCCAAGTGAAGACCGTCGCCGACCGCAAGCGGCTTCAGTCGGAGACCATCTCGGGCTGCGAGCCGAAGTCTCTGCCCTACCTCCTTTGCCAGATGAACCTGCTGCTGCACGGGCTTGACGCTCCGCAGATCGACCCCGGCAACGCGCTCCGCTTCAAAATTTCCGAGATCGGCGAAAAAGAGCGCGTGGACGTTATCCTCACCAACCCGCCCTTCGGCGGCGAGGAGGAGAAAGGCATTCAGGGAAATTTCCCGGAAGATCGGCAGACCTCCGAGACGGCCCTCCTCTTCCTTCAGCTCATCATGCGCAAGTTGAAGCGCCAGCCCACGTCGGCTAAGCGGCCGGCCCGCGCGGCCGTGGTCGTGCCGAACGGGACGCTGTTCGGCGACGGGGTGTGCGCCCGCATCAAGGAAGAGCTGCTGAAAGAGTTCAACCTGCACACGATCGTGCGCCTGCCAAACGGCGTCTTTGCGCCCTACACCAGCATCCCGACAAACGTCCTCTTCTTCGATCGGTCAGGCCCGACCAAGGAGGTCTGGTACTACGAGCAGCCCCTCCCTGAGGGCCGCAAGAACTACACCAAGACGCAGCCCATGCAGTTCGACGAGTTCAAGGGCTGCATGGCATGGTGGAAAAAGCGCGAGGAGAATGATCAGGCGTGGAAGGTCCCCGTCGCGGAATTGCTCGACGCCAACTGCAATCTCGACCGCAACAACCCGCGCGGCAAGGTGGACTTCGAACACCTGCCGCCCGACCAGCTCGCCGACGACATCCTGCAGAAGGAGCTGCGGATCGCCGAGCTGATGCGCGAGATCAAGGCCGCACTGGGGGCGCGAGCATGAGCGGGGCATGGCCACGAGTGCCTATGGCCGAAATCGCTCCACTTGTGCGGAGACCCGTGGAGCCACTTGCTGACGGCACTTATCGCGAGATCGGAATCCGCTCCTTCGGAAAAGGCGTATTCCATAAGACCCAAACCACGGGACTAGAGATCGGTAGCAAGCGGGTCTTCTGCATCGAACCCGGCGATCTACTCTTCAACATCGTGTTCGCCTGGGAGGGTGCCGTTTCAGTAGCTTCCGACGCCGAGCGCGGCATGATCGGATCGCACCGCTTCCTGACATGCGTAGTCGACAGTTCCCGCGCGGACGCCAGGTTTTTGAACTACTGGTTTCAACGTGGAGAAGGTCGCGATCAGCTATTGAGGGCGTCTCCTGGCGGCGCAGGTCGTAATCGTACTCTCGGCGTTGAGAAGTTGGCGGCCATTGAAGTACCTTTACCGCCTCTGGCAGAACAGCGCCGCATCGTCACTCAAATCGATGAATTGGCCACCAAGTTGGAGGAGGCGCGAAGACTGCGGGGGGAGGCCGTAGCCGAGCTGCAGGCCCTGATCCCGCAGCACCTCGCCGTTGTCTTCGAAAGTAACGCGCCTAGAGTTCGTCTTGGAGACGAAACCATCTGCCAGATTGTCTGTGGCCAACACCTCACAGCGGAGGAACAGGCCGCATCGGGGGTTCCCTACATTACCGGCCCTGCTGACTTCACGAGCCGAATTGCAGCCCCTTCACGCTTCGCCATATTCCCTCGCGCGTGTTCGATGGAGGGAGATGTCCTCCTGACCGTCAAAGGTGCTGGCGTCGGCAAGGCAAACCTCGCCCCAAGCTTTCGAACCGCTATCGGACGTCAGCTATTCGCCCTCCGACCACGAAGCGACAAACTGAGGACGTTGTACCTCTGGTATGTCGTTCAACACAGCCTGCGGCACTTCAGGGATGCGATCACCGCAACGACGGTGCCTGGCATAGGCCGAGAAGATGTTGAGTGCTTGGAGATTCCCCTCCCACCGTTGACTGAGCAAGACCACATTGTCGCCGAACTCGACGCCCTGCAAGCCAAGGTCGATGCCGTGAAGGCGCTCCAGACCGAGACCGCCGCCGAGCTGGACGCCATGCTGCCTGCCATCCTCGATAAGGCGTTCAAGGGGGAGCTGTGACGCACACCCTGAACAACAAGCGAGTGCCGATGGTGCTGCAGCGGACCAACGCGCAGCAGAACAGTGGTGCGGGAGCACGTCACCGTGGCTATCATTCGAAGGATTGAAATCCATCATTTCCGCGGCATTGCCTCCGTGGATTGGTCTCCCGGCGAGGGCATCAACTGCCTCGTCGGCCCTGGCGACAGCTGCAAGACGACTGTCCTCGACGCCATAGACCTCTGCCTTGGGGCACGGCGAAACCTTACCCTCAGCGACGCAGACTTCCACAACCTCGACGTCAAGGAGCCCATCGACATCCGCATCACAGTCGGCCGCCTGGACGACGGCCTCAAGAACCTCGAATCATATGGTCTCTATCTGCGTGGCCTCGACCCGAAAACCGGAGACCTCAATGACGAACCCGACGTCGGGCTGGAGACCGTGCTCACCGTCCGGCTCTCGGTTGCCGCCGACCTTGAGCCGTCGTGGACCCTCTTCTCCGAGCGAGGCGAACAGCAGGGGCAGTCGCGGGGGCTTTCGTGGGCGGATCGCGCTGCCATCAGCCCAGCCCGGCTAGGCGCCTACGCCGACCATAACCTGAGCTGGGGGCGCTCCTCAATCCTCAACAAGATCTCCGACGAGACGATCACGGCAACGGCCGCGCTTGCTGAACTTGCCCGTGGCGCCCGCGACGCATTCGGCGAGCAAGCCGCAGCTGGCCTGCCCAAGGCCCTCGGCATCGTGAAGGAAACCGCGGCACAGCTCGGCGTGCCTGTCGGAGATCGCGTCTCCGCTCTGCTCGACTCGACTTCGGTTTCTTTCTCAGGAGGCACGATCGCACTTCATGACGAGCGAGGCGTTCCGCTCAAAGGTCTGGGGCTCGGTTCGAAGCGACTGCTCGTCGCCGGGCTTCAGCGCGCTGCCACAGCGGCAAGTCCGATCGTGCTGGTCGACGAAATCGAGCACGGTCTCGAACCGCATCGCATCCTGCGACTCCTAGGGGCGCTCGGGGCCAAAGATGCTGCGCCGCCGCTTCAGGTGTTCATGACCACGCACTCTCCAGTCGTAGTGCGCGAGCTGAGCGCTGCCCAGCTCTACATCGTGCGCCCCAGCGACGGCGACCAAGCTGTGTATCGTGCGGCGGACGCTGGCGACGTTCAGGGCGCCATCAGGCTGTTTCCCGAGGCCTTGCTGGCCCGATCCATCGTCGTCTGCGAAGGCGCAACAGAGCACGGTCTTCTGCGCGGCCTCGATCAATACCACATTGCCAACGGAGAGAAGTCGCTTGCAGCGCAGGGCGCCGCGCTGGTGGACGGCGGCGGACACAATGTGTTCAAGCGGGCGCGCGCCTTCCAACAGCTTGGCTATCGCACCGCTGTCCTGCACGACAGCGACAAGATTCCGACACCGGACGTGAAGGGGGAGTTCGAGGCAGCCCGCGGGCCCACATTCGCCTGGAGGGAGGGGTGCTCGTTGGAGGAGGAGCTATTCCTCGCCCTCCCGGAAAGAACCGCATTGCAGCTCCTTGACTACGCCGTCGAGCGCCGCGGCGAGCAAGCGATCGATGCACAAATTCGGTCCACGTCCGCCGGCAAGTTCACCCTGGCCTCATGTCGTGAGGGACTGACGCCAGAAGCGCGCTCCGTTCTCGGCAAGGCCTCGAAGGCCAAGTCCAGCGGCTGGTACAAGACCCTCACCGATATGGAGACCGTGGCCCGCGACATAGTCGGCCCCGGTGCTTCAAACTCAGCCGCATCGTTTACGGGCCCGATCAACGCCCTGACGAAGTGGATCGCCGATGGCATCGGATGACACCGACCTTCTCGCAATCGAGCGCGGGCTTGTTATCGCGCCGGCCGGGTGCGGCAAGACGCAGCTGATCGTGGAGGCGCTGAAGCGGCACGTTGGCGACAAGCCCGTCCTTATTCTGACCCACACCAATGCCGGTGTTGCGGCACTGCGCACCCGCCTCGATCGCGCCAAAGTGCATCCTGGCCGCTATCGATTGTCGACCATCGACGGTTTTGCCATCCGTCTCGTCGGCATGTTTCCTGGTCTGGCCGAATTCGATGTGGGGCAACTGAAGGCAGAGCGCCCGCCTTACAAGCGCATCCGCGAGGCAACCTGCAAGATTCTGGCGCGCGACCGCATCTATGACCTGGTCCGAGCGACGTACGCCCGCCTGCTCGTCGACGAATATCAGGACTGCTCCCAGTGGCAACACGCCGTCGTCTACTACTTGTCGCACGTCCTGCCGACCTGCGTACTGGGCGACCAACTGCAGGCGATATTCGACTTCGGCGATGACCTGCTCGCCGATTGGAATGGCCACGTTGGTGCGCACTTCCCGGTCGTCGCGGAGCTCAAGACGCCGTGGCGTTGGATCAACGCTGGCGCCAGCGAGCTCGGAGATTGGGTCCTCGCCGCGCGCAAAGAGCTGCTGGCCGGGCTGAAGATCGATCTCCGAAAGGTGCCGTCGGCCGTGGACTGGGTAGAGCTCGACGGAACGAACGCCGACCGCCCAAAGCAGCTCAAGGCCGGCAACACGAAGCCGCACACGCCGGACGGGCATGTCCTGATCATCGGCGACAGCATGAGCCCTCCGAGCCAACAACGCCTTGCGAGCCAGATCCCGGGCGCTGTCGTCATCGAGTCGGTCGACTTGCGGGATCTCGTTAGCTTCGCGTCTCGTCTGGACCTGTCCTCTCCCGACGCGATCCGGGAAGTCGCGAATTTTGCATCGACACTCATGACCGCCACGTCCGCGGATCAGCTGATGCAAAGGCTTGAAACCATAAGGGCCGGACGCGCCCGGCGCGGGGTCAGCAGCCTGGAGCAGGCCGCCTTGGATTTCAGTGCCGCGCCAACCTTTCGGGGAGTTGCCGCTCTGCTCGCCGAGTTCAACAGCCAGCCCGGCGTCCATGTTCATCGCCGCGCAGTCCTTCGAGCATGTCTACGAGCCCTAAACGAATGCGATGCTGGCGCCATAACCTTCCGTGATGCGGCTATCCGAGTGCGCGAGCAGTATCGCATGAGCGGACGGGTGCTCCCCCGCCGCGGCGTCGGCAGCACCCTGCTCCTCAAAGGGCTGGAAGCTCAGGTGTGCGTTGTCATCGAAGGCGACAAGCTCGATGCCAAGAACCTTTACGTGGCGATCACGCGGGGTTCGAATCGCCTCGTCATATGCTCCCGTAGTCCGATCCTGCCGGCCGACTGAAGCGCTCACGTCGCCGCACTTCTCCCGCAGGCGAAAAGCGTTAGAAGTCAGTGTGAAGTTTCGCCAAGTTTGGGGTGGCTAAGCGTCAGTTTGCTTAGATTTGGAGCCGCGGGAATAGAACACGCTCTTCACGACCATCTCAGGCTCGGTATTCCTCTGCGGCCGAGCTAGGCATGACGCAGGAGGTCCGCGCTGATCATGCGCAGTACCTTGCGCACTGGCTCAGGCTACGCAAGGATGACAGCCCCTCCATCTTCACGGCTGCCGCCAACGCATCGGAGGCGGTTGCCTACCTCAAGGGGCTCCCCGCCTAAGAGTTTGCTGCACAGGTCCGGCGTCCGCTCCAGTCCGGACTACGCCGGCACCAGCGCGCCCGATTCCTCGGCGGGCTCGGCGAGCCCAAACGAGGAGCTTTCTGCCGTACGCCTGACAAGATTGCGTGGTTGAGTGTCAACTGCCTGCGCTGCAGCGAGTGTGATAGCTTCCTGCCTCTGCCGCGCCTTTTCCGAGGCCAACACCCCGAGACCCTCAGCTCCCATAAAGCGCCCGCTTTCGCGAAGCATTTCCATGCGAGCCTCAAACCAAGCAAGATCCTCCTGGCTGGGCGGACACGACAGAATGGATCGCTCGACTTCCCAATTCGCCGGCTTGCGGGCCGGCACGGAAAAGAGCCGGATATACATGGTGCATGACTCCACAAACGAGTATCCCGTCGGCGTCGTGCCGATACGCGGGCTGGCATGCACTACACAGCATGCCCGCTGCCCTCAAAAGCCCGTCGCGGAAATATCGAGGGGTGAACTTCCGTGCCCGCCCCTGACGGTCCATGCGAGAGAGTGCGCAGAGATGCGCACACACGGGCGCACCTGCGCGGCATTGGCCGCGGCGCTCATCTTGTGCGCGACCACGGTGCACTCCGATGGCGGATCGGCAGTCCGGACCGATCCCCGGACGCTGGCGCCCGCGCAACACACCTGCTTTGTGCAGCGCAGGGCGTCCCCATCGACATTGCATTCTGGCCGGCGATCGTCTCTAGTCCGCCGATGAGGGCGCAGGCTTTCCTGAGAGTCCGTCAAATGCCAAGGCATTCCGTGAAGGCACATTCCTCAAAGCATTCCCAGACCGACCTCGTTGCGAGCAACCGCTTCAGCCTCGCCAAGCTGCTCGCAACGCTTCCGAGCGACCGGCGCAAGTGGGACGACGACACCGTCTTTCGCCTCGCCAATTTTGAGCGCAGCCCGCTGTTCTTCTGCCCCGTGATGCGGACGCTGTCCCCGCGCGGCAAGGCCATCGAAGCGGTCCTGAAGAAGAACAAGGCCGTTCCATCCATCAACCCCCGGGACTTCAAGTCCCTCGTATCGGGCCGGCCGCTCACCCTGGAGAAGATCGTCGGCGTCCAGTCAGCCCTGGAGGCCATCGCCCGCTCACGGGATCCCGCCGTTCGGCAGCTGACCAAGGTCAGGCGCGCCACGCGCCTCCGGCCGCTCACCCTCGGGGAGAACGACGTCGTCCCGTCGCTCTACTGGGTCAACAAGCCGCTCGTCACCCAATTCCGGGACCATTACGGGATCAAGCGGCGCCCCCTGAGCGAAATCATCCTCGGCAATGACGACGCCTCGCCCCGTATCATGGTCGATCTCGATGAGGGTTTCGCCAAAGGCGAACACGCCTATGACTACCGCGTTACACGTTTCACCTGCGATTACATCTATTGCGCGCTGTCCGCCTTGTTCGATCGTCTTACCCATTACAGGCGGCCGCCGTTCACGGTGATGCCGCCGTGGTCGCATTTCTTTGTGCTCTCCCATACTGCCGGCCCCGGCCGCGGGCGCCGCACCGAGGCGCTGCCGATCTCCAAGGGCAATCAGATGGCCCCGTTGACGAAGTCCCAGGAGCGCAAGATTGCGGCGCGTGCCGACGCTTACGCCAAGTCCGTCGGACTATGACGGGCGCGATCACCCTGATTTCTGAGCGCGACTGAGACCGGCGCCTCAGCCGCTCCACCGGTGACGGGACTTTGCGCCGCCGAGCAAGGCCCGGCACCCACATGGCAGTGCGTATCCCTGTTGCGCGCTGCGCAGGGATGGCCCAATATAGGCGGCTGTGTGCAGAGGTGAACGCGGGTGAACCACGATGCCCAACGGTGGCACCACCGGGCAGCGGCCGACGCGGGACATGCTCCGGGTTTCGGGTCAGCAGACGTTTTCGGCCGACGAGATAGCCGAAGCGAGGCTGCTCGCCACGTTCCCGACCGACCGGAACAGGTGGGATCAGGCCACGACTTTCCGTGTCAGCAACTTCCGGACGTTCTCAATCTTCTTCTGCCCGTCGATGCAGTTGCTGAAACGCCGCAGCAAGACGATCGAAAGAACGTGTAAAGATCATTTGACCGGTGTCGTGGCCGAGCGCCGCTACCTGAGCATGCTCTCGGCAGGCGACCCCGTGACGCTCGACAAGATTCTCGAGGTGGCGCGTGCGCTCGATGCCATAGCGGCAAGCAACGAGCCCCACGTGCGCGAGGTAACGCTCGTCAACTACCATGGAACCCCCGCGCCGCTGCAACTCCACGAAAACAGCGTCATCCCGTCCCATCTATGGCCTGATCGGACGCTTCTTCACGAGTTCCGCAAGCACTTCCGCATCTCCCGAAACCAGCTCGGCGAACTCCTGTTTGGCGATGCCGGCCATGCCGACAACTTCATTGATCGGCTTGAGGAAGGGGACATGTTCAAGACGCGCAACGCACGGGAGCTGCCGACGAAGCCTGACGGCGCCGAGAAATCCTCCAAGCGGCTTTACGACTATCGCGTCACTCCCTTCACGGCGGATTGTATCTACCTTGCCCTGAAGACCATCTTCGATCGGCTCACACATCTACATACAGGCCCGTTCCCCGTCCTGCCGTCGCAGTCGAAGTTCTTCATCGCATCGCATACTGCAGGAGAGGGTTCCGGGCGCCGAACACTGGCCCTCCCCATCTCGAACGGAAACCTGATGGCACCGCTCAAACCGGAAGAGGCGCGGGCCATGGTTGCCCGCATCGATGACTACGCTCTCCGGCGCGGCCAAACCTAGTCCGGCCAGTTCAGGGCGAAATGACGCGCAGATGCCTGCGCCTTCCGATCCGCTCCGTCCCCGCACCCGTTGAACTGTCAGGTTGCGCCGCAGAGAAACGCCGCCTGTACTCGCGCCAGCCAGCGGTGTCCTCGCCCCATGACAGGTTGAGCAAGGCGACGTGAGCGCTAATCTGTTCGAGCTTCCTTGGCCCGATGCCTGGCACCTGGCTGATCGCTTCGGGTGTGGCCGCGATCAGGTCGCCGATGAACCTGTAGCCTGCCTTATAGAGGGCATATGCGCCGCGCTCGAAACCAATGACCGGTGTCAACTCATCCATGATGAAACCGTCCAGCTTCGCAAAGTAATCGACCCTTCCCCGAAACAGCGGGAATTCAACAACCCGACCCTCGGAGGCAATGCTGCTCGGCATACCCCGGCTAGCTAGAGTGATTCGGAAACTCTTTCGGTCTTTATTGAACCGCCGAAGAGAATTCCCATTCGGCTTGATGCACAGATGCAATAAGGAAGCGAGGTGTATCGACCATTGCCGCAGGGTACCATGTAGGCGAAGACCGCATATGGCTGCTCCCCAGCAGCGATGCGCAAGCGTGGGCAGAGGTGTACAGCCCCGCTTGATTGTTACACCCGCCTGTGCGATGGGTTGACCGTCTAGGTTTCGGCACGCGGCCCCAAGGTCCGTGTTGGAAGTGAAAGCCGCCCCTCCGGGGCGGTTTTCGCTTTCTACAGCGCCGCACCTCTGCTCAGCGCCGCGCACGCCTATGTGTTTGTGCCGCCGGCTGAAGACCTTCAACCCTCTGTCACAGAAGCGCCCTACTCGTGCAAGCGCAGAAGCCCGGTTGGGGTCGGCGTGCCGAGGCCTAGACATCCGTCGACGCAGCTTCCCTCAAACGCGGTGGACGCATTCATCAACCCACGACGTGAGGAGAAGCGAACTCATGAACCACGACGACGCGAATGACATGCCGCGCTGCCGCGCGTCCACTTGGCGCGACCGGCTCAAGGACCTCCTGTGGGGGGTTGTCGGCAGGACGATCGCGGCCATCACCGCGATCATCGCGACCACCATCTTCATCGGGTCCGGTGCGCTCGACCGTCTCGTCCAGCTCCTGATCGGCGTCATTCTGCCGTTGCTGTCCTTCGCTCATTGAGAAGGCCGGCCTGACACGGAGACCGTCCCGCCAGCCGGGGCGGTTTTCGTTTGTCCGGTTGGGCAAACCGGCACAAGGGCTACGGTCGCGTCAGGCATGCGCGATCCCGTTCCTTTCACAACACAGTACGGTGCCTTGCAAGAGTTCAGCCCCTTCCGGGCATAGGCATTGCGCCATTCTTCGCGAAATCATCTCCATTCTTGCCTGCGCCACACTTGCTTGGTTGGCGTCACCGAGCAAGCTGGAAGGTGACACACGCAGCGACTGAACAACCACGCGACGCGGCCGGTCTCGCTGCGGGACATCGAACACCTCAAGGCGCGCACACACGGTGTCAGGCACGCCGACGGGCGTGGCCCGCGAGTTGATGCTGACCCGCCCTGCCGGCGGCGACAATAAGGCGCTGGGCGAGCGCCTAGTGCACATAGAGCGCCCGGTCACTGCGCTCGGTGGCTTGGCGCTGGATGTCGTCGCCAGGGCCGAATGGATCGAAGCGATCCTGCGTGACCCGCTCCAAATTCGATAGGTTGCTGCAGGCCCTCTCGTCAGCTGAGGAGTGCGCGTGATGCGCAACGCAGGGATTCACCTGTTGGCGACGCTCCTTGCGGGACCGATCGCTGTGATGCTGATCCATGAGATCGGCATCAGCCGCCATGCGCCCGCCGGGCGGTTCCCGGACGGCATGATCCGGGGCTTCTATCCCGCTGACGTGCGGTCCTGCATGGGTCCACCCGCGCTCGCCGCGATTGGCGAGCCAGTGCACCGGGAAGAGTTAGCGCCCTCTCCTGAAGATTTCTGTTTGGTAACCCGTCGGTAACCCGAGCCCAACTCAAGGCCGTTCCGCAAGAAGTCGTTTGTGTAACTAATTGATTTCTATGATCATATTGGAGCGGGCGAAGGGAATCGAACCCTCGACACTCAGCTTGGGAAGCTGATGTTCTGCCACTGAACTACGCCCGCGTCCTCATTACTCAACATATATAGCGCAATACTCAATCAAAGCTTCGAGGTCTTTTCGGCGGCGACGCTCGTCCGAATTTTCTCAATGATGGCGTCCCTATGGTTGCGAAGGGTGAGCCCAGAACGCATGAGGTTACTGCGAGCTTGAAGTATTCGCAACCATCTGCCAACGCCCGCGACACGCTGATCACCGCCCGCGTGCTGGCCATCGTTGCGGCGGACCATCGACGACAACCGAAGTGCCGACGCACTATGGATCGCATGCGTGCGGACGATCCGCCAGTCATGATCCGTTTCGGCAGCTCACTGAGGTCATCCTGACGCCATGTGCTCTTCGTGAGTCTTTCGGGATGCATACCCAGTCTTTCTCAGTATGACCCGCTCTCACCGTTCGATGCCCTATCGCGGCTCAGAATGGAGACTTTCCTGATAAGTGGCACGGAAGCCTTACAGCATTGGCGCAAGTAGGCGGGCTATTCCTTCGATTGTATCTCGGCGCGTTCGGACCATGGCGTCCATCGGTCGTGTATGCGTCATGAGCTTCTCGATCCAGGATTCGATACTGCGTACCTCGGCGGGACTATGGATGACGCTGCTCACCTCGAAGTTGAGGAACATGCTCCGCGAGTCGAAGTTTGCAGAACCGACGGTCGCTGCAACGTCGTCGACCAGCATGGCTTTGGCGTGGACCATCCCAGGGGTGAACAGGAGCACCTTGCACTTCTGCGCGTGGAGGTCGCGGAGGAACTGCCCCCGAGCGAGATCAACGAGGCGTTGATCGGACTTCTCCGGCACGATGATGCGCACATCGACCCCGCGCCCAAGCGCGATCTGCAGCGCCTCAGCCAGCATCTCGTTGGGAAGGAAGTACGGGCTGACGATCCATAGCCTGCGTTTCGCAGCGAAGATGAGCGACAGGACGCCCGCAAAGAGTCCATCGCCGAGGACATCAGGTCCTGATGGCACAACCTGCATGATGGCGCTACCCTGCGGGGCGGTAATCTGCCTTGGCTCGCGCGACGCCGGCTTCTGGCGGCTCGCAAAAGCCCAGTCGAAGTCGAAGACCTCGCCATAGTGCGCGGCGGCAGGGCCCTCGAGCACGAATGAGAAGTCCGTCCAACGCTTCGGATCAGGTCTTGGCCCAAGATATTCGTTGGCGAGATTCCGTCCGCCGGCAAACACGCGCTCGCCGTCGAAAACGGCGATCTTGCGATGATCGCGCAAGTTGCTCCGGTTGAGCAGAGTAAGTCGCCATATCGGAAGGAAGAACGCGACCTTCCCACCGGCGCGTCTCAGACGGCGAAGCGGTCGCCGCCGCATGTGGAACGAACCGAACCCATCAATGAGCAGCCGCACGTCCACACCCTCTTTTGCGCGAGCCATGAGCCGGTCGAGGATGGCGTTGCCCGATGCGTCAGCCTTCAACACATAGGTTTCGATGTGGATGCTTCGCTGGGCTCCATCGATGAGCGCTATCAAGTCCCCGAACGCGTCTTCGCCGCCGTCATGGAACTTCAGCCGATTGCCGCGGGTGATGCTGTCGGAGCCCAGATGCGCCGCAGCCATGGTCACGTCAGGGTGCGTTGCCGCGCCGGCCTCCGACTCCACAGCCGTGAGATGAACAGGTGGCTTGGCCTGGGCGATGCGCTTGATCTTGCGGCTGCCGAACAACCAGAAGAGCGGAATGCCAACAAGGGGCAACAGCAAAATCGCCATCAGCCATGCCAGGCTGCTGGCAGGCGATCGACGCTGCCTGAGGATTCCGGCAACCACGAGCAGAGCGAACGGCATCATCAAGATACCGACCGCGACGACTGTCCCGGCAATCGCGAAGCTCAATGACCACGCCGAGCTGAACATCGAGGTCGCCTCGCTGGTTCGAGTGCACTTCCAGGGTGATATAGGTCGCGCCATGGGCGAACCTAAGGCGCCGATGTCCCCATGAGAAATACCAATCCGACGGCTGGTCCGGTGCTTAGCGTCGCTCTCCCCGCTTGTCTGCATTGACGAGGTGATTGAAGGCCGCTCTTTTTTTCCGGTGCCGACCGACATCCCAACCACGATTGCTCCAAGTCAATGTGCCAACGACGCTCCCATGGTTCGTGGCCTGCGAGCGATGACAATCGATGCGGCAACGTTGACGTGCGTCGCTCCTTGCAGTTGTAAGCCACTCGTTGGAGGCCAAACATTATGGTTCAACTTTCGTCTGCTATACCGGCCAGCCTGGGACTGCTCCTTTGCGCAGGCTCAGTTCAAGCAGCTCTCCTTCGTTCGGACGTGAAGCCGACAAGCCTCGTCCAGAAGATTCACGGCGACCATCGAGATTGCCGCTACAGCCGTGCAAGGGGATGGCATCGGCATATAGGTCAGTCCGATCGGCCTGTGAGTTGTGAGCGAGAGGAAGGACAAGGGCGACGAGCAGAACCGAGTGTCCCGCACGACTGTAAACCTAGGGTCGAAGGAACCGGCACCGCGTCTTTGGCTAAAGCTGCTGCTGTGGCAAATGCCATCAGGGCATGGAGGGTCGAAGTCGTCGCCAATTATGGGGAGCTCCATGCTGATTACGACATCGCGTTGCGAAGAAGTCAGCAATGCTCCAGGACGGTCAACGGTCTCTACCGCTGTACCGTGAGTGGTAGCCCTTGCGAGGTCCCGCACGAAAAGGCGCAGTGACCGCTCGCGGCATTCGGGGGCGACACGGCGGAAAATTGTCTAGGTGGTGACAGATGTGGTGTGCCCTGCACGGGCACACCTATCCGCTCATTCATTGCGGCTTCTACCGCTTCTGCGCTCAATCGCCGCCGGCATGGCCGCGCTCGTGGTTTGCGGCGCCACGCTAGTCGTCTCGTTCATGGCCTGCAATGAGCGGCGCGAGGGCATCGCCGAAGCCTTGAAATCGGCGGGCCCCCCCAATCGACGGGTCCTCCGCCCAAGTTCACACGCTCATGCTGGACTTACCCCGCTCTGGAAACCCACATCGCGATAGCGCGCATTGGACGCGGCGCAGGCTGAATGCAGGGGACTCTTCGTGCATAACGTTGATGGAGGGAGCTATGCCATCGGCTGGTGCTTTGGAGTCAAAATTCGCGAATATCGCCGTCGTGGTTACGCATGGCGTCGGAGAGGCTGAACCTGGCGAATGCAGCTCCGCTCTGGTCCGCGCGTTGGGCAAGGAGCCGGGTGTCGCGGTCGAGGAAGCAGCGGAGGTCATGTTGCTTCCGGACAAGGCGACAGGGGCCAAGCAGCCAGAGCAGGGCCACCCGAAATCATCTTCGGCCGTCGCACCTGGTGCCACTTTCCCGGTATTGTTGCGATACGCCACCATTCAGGATCGTTTCCGTCTGACCTTCGCGGAGCTGCACTGGGCGGATCTCACCCGCATCGGCACCGGTCGCATTGCCTCGATGCTTGGGCTCTTTCGTGTGATCTTCGAGGCGCATTATGTCATCGATGCCATGCTCCGTGGTCGGTCGGGCTGGGCAGTGCGTGGCCTGCGCATTACGCTGTTGTGGTTGAGTTGGCTGATGCGTGGCCCTATTGCAGGGGTAACCGCTGTGACTGCAGCCGTGCTCTGGGCGGCCTTGTATCTCCGACCGCAAGGACTTCTTGGGCAGTGGCAGCCCCGCTATGTCTTCGCTGGTGTCGTCGCCGTTGTTTTCCTCCTCGCGCTGGCGCTCAGAATCTGGTCGGAGACCCGATGGGACACTAGTTGGCGCACCTCGTTGAATTGGACGCTGATGATTTCCGCTCTCTTCTCAGGCGTCTTTCTCACCGCGCCGTCGCCTCTCACGAGTGCGCTCTACCACCCGCTGAATTTTGCGCTGACGGTGTGGAGAGCTCTGGCGCCGAGCCTTTTTGCGCATTACTCCGCCCTCAATCCAACCGTGTCCACCTTTCCCGCGTTCGCTCAGCGTGCGGATTTCGTCAACATCCTCTATCACAACCTGATAAGGCTCTGGATCGCATTTGGCACCGTCTGGCTGCTCGGGGCCCTGACCATGCTGTCGGCCATCGGGATATTCGCTTGGAGGAGGACAGCACTCAGGGCGCTCTTTGCGCCGGCGCTAGCTGCCACCGGAATTCTCACGCTCCAATTCACCCTTTGGACGGCTTTGGTCGGGACCGCAGTGCTTCCGCTCCTTAACCGCGCGCAGGAGATCATTGCCATCACGGCCGTGAAAGCGGCAGTGACAGACCCGTCACTGCGCAACTTTGAAGAGGTCGATCGGTTGCTCGATGTCGCCCACTTCTCCAAGGTTCACTACGATTGGGTTCCGCGGCTCATATTTGCCTATGGGTTCAATGGGATCATCGTAATCCTTGTCGTCTTCGCGGGAGCCTGCGTTTTCTATACTCGGAGACGCATGGCCGCTCGAGCCAAAGGAGCGAGCAAGGATGTCCTCGCGGCGACAGCCAAAAGGTTGCCCCGGGTGCTCTTCAGCTGGCCGGTGATTGCAGTGCTGATGACGCTCACGCTCGTCCAAGTGATGTTCAACATCATGTTCGCCGCGGAGACCCAGAAGAATGCCTTCGCACGGGCAACCTTGGATGTCCTAGCTTATTTCGTCAACGCGGACCTCATCACAGAGCTGAAGCAGACTGCAGACCATGTGTTTGCTTCCTACGTTAACGTCACAATGTTGCTCGCATGGTCCCTCGCCTTGGCATTTCCGCTGCTGATGGGTAAGGGGTTGAACAACGCTGTGCATATTGCGCGCGACCTCATTGACCATCAGTACGGCCCACATCGTGGGAGCATCCTTGCCCAGCGTCGCGATCGTCGCCTGCTCGACCGACTGCGTTTTCCGAGGCGCGAGCGCATCCGGCAGCGACTGCTACAACTGCTCGGTGTCCTTGCCCAACGAGGCGGATACGAGAGGATTATATTCTTGGCTCATAGCCAAGGTTCGGTCGTCATCTTCGACTACCTCAAGGACGCCGTTGATCAGAACAGCCGCGCATTGAGCACCGGTAGGCCCGACTTCATTACATTCGGCTCACCGCTCGGCCACCTCTATCAATTCTATTTTCCGGAGTACGAAGGCCTCGAACCGTCGCTGGAGCGACTTCATCAATCTGTTGGTCGGTGGATCAATCTCTACCGCATCGATGACTACATCGGCTCGTGGCTCGGCAAGCTTGATGGCGGCAGTGTCGACAACCGCCCTATGGAACCCGGAGGCCACATCGATTACTGGAAGGAAGGGGATGTCGCCAAAGCAATCCTCGAAATCGTTGCCATGTCTCAAGAAACGACCTCAGCTGCGACAGTGGCGTAGCGTTGCCAAGAACTGCCCGAACGGCTGCGTGAGTTCCGTATCTTGGCCGTTCGGAGGCCATTTTGAGGCCACTTCCGACGAATCGACCGTCAGCTGCTTCGGAGCTTGCAATCGGCACGAGGCCAGGAACCGTCGCCCCTATTTGTCGGAGGTGGCCGATCGAATGCATTTCCAGTCCTGACGGACACAGGCAATGCCTGGCGTCGAACACGCCATGTGGCCGTCCGTCCCTCGAACGCACGTGCGGCAGAGATCGGTGAAGCTTGTGCACGCCGGATGCGCGTGGGCAAAATCAACGAGCGCCCGGTCATCGGCGCGGATCTCGGGTTTCGAGTCGTCTCCGGCGTTGGCTGCCTGGGCAAACGACAGCATGAGAAGCGCCATGGCGATCGTCGCGCGGGTCATAGGCCGTGCCCAGGGCATCTGGGTCGCACCCAGGGCGGGAATGCCCCGAAAATGGCGATCCGGATCGCCCTCAGCGCTGAGCCTCGTGCCACGCGATTGTGCGAGCGCACTTGGTCCTCCGAGGACCAGGTCGGTCCTGCCCAATCCCGTCAACGCTGCGCAGGAGCGCCGCATTCCACCCGCTCTCCTGCACCCAGGAAGTGTGGCACAATGATCACGGCTTCGAATGTGATGCGGAGCGAGGATCTTGATCGCACAAAGCCCAATCGCAGCCACGTCGTCAACGGGGCCGTTGACCGGGCGCCCAGCACCGTTCCAAAAGGGCCGCTCAGAGAATATCCTACACATCCCCGGCAAGTTTCCGGTGACCTGAGCGTGGTCGCCAAAAGCAGCCCTCATCCACCGGGGTGTCCGTGTGCGCAAGATGATTGCGTTTTTGGCTCTCACCGTCGGAACTACATCGGCACTCGGAAGTGAGATGAGAGAAACCACGCGGCGAGCCGCGTACTGTACCGGAGTGCTCGAAATCCACATCGAGAACTTCAAGCCCGGTGACGTCCCCGATCCCCTATGCGCGGAATGGCGTCAGCAAAGCCACCCATCAGTCGAAGCATGCATCACCGCACGCGGAGCATCCATCCTTGGCAAATGCAGCAGCGCCTCGAACGTTACAGCAGTTATGTGGCTGCAAAGGCCGCCCAAGGCATACTCCGGCGCGAGGATAACAGTGATGGTGCCCTGGTCGCGACGATGATCGTCCGCAACAAGGCGATATACCGGACTGAAGCCGTGAGCGCGATCCGCAGAGGAAGTGTAGTTTGATCATTCACTTAAATGGTTGGCCCGGCGTGGGAAAGCGCACAATCGGCATCGGTGTCGCGGATCGGCTCGGCGCACGGTTCATTCACAATCATCTGCTTCACGACGTGGCAATTGGCTGTGCCGGCTACAACGGGGCGCACCGCTGGCCGTTGTACGAAAAGGTTCGCGCCGCAGCTTATGAAGCCTTGGCGCTCCAACCGAAGACAGAAACGTTCGTCATGACCAATGCACTCTGCAGAGATACGCCGCGCGAGGATCTTGCCTGGAGCCACGTCGTCCATCTCGCCATTCGGCGACAAGTCCCCCTGGTCCCTGTTGTGCTCGAAGCGTCGCTGGAGGAGAACAAGCGACGCGTTCGGTCCGAGGATCGCATCACCTCAGGCAAACTCACCGACGCGGCCGCCCTGGAGAGCATGATGCGGACAGATTTCATCCAACGGCCGGATGTTCCCGAGCTACTCGTCCTCGACGTGACAACATTGAGCCCGGCAGATGCCGCCGACGCGATCATCGCCTGGGTTGAGGAGATAAGGCCAACGCTCCAAGTGGCAACGCTGGAGCATCTGAGGATGAGGGCGACGACGGTTGCAAGGACATGACGCCTATGGGATCGCTCGAAGTGGCCACGGCTACTTGCGATTTCCTGGGTGAAGCTCCGGTGCATGAGGTGTGAGCGCGAGGCATTGGCGACCCATGAGGGATGTGCGCGACTGGATCAGCGAGCATGCGATACCCCTCGCCACCGTCGAAGCCAATCACGGCTTTGCCGACCTCGAACCCCTGCGCCGCATCATCGGTACGGCGCGCATCCTCTCGCTGGGCGAGGCCACACACGGCTCGCGCGAATTCTTCCAATTGAAGCACCGCCTGCTCGAGTTCGCTGTCGCCGAGCTGGGCTTCACAATCTTCGCGCTCGAGGCCAATTTCACCGAATGCCTGCGCATCAACGACTATGTGCTGGGTGGCCGCGGCAGCGCCGCCGACGTGCTCGCCGGAACTCGCTTTTGGACCTGGGACACGGAGGAGGTGCTAGCCCTAATCGAATGGATGCGAGACTGGAACGGCACGCACGCGCGCCAGGTGAAATTCTATGGTTTCGACATGCAGTTCCCCACCGAACCGGCGCTCGCCACGCTCGACTACCTGCGACGGGTCGCACCCGGTTTGTATGAGGCTAGCGCAGGGTCGCTCGACGCGCTCTGCGATGATCTGTCGAGCGAGCATTTCCGTCTGCGCGATGATACGACGCAGAAGCAGGTCTTGGCCACGATCGAGCACATCCGCACTGCTTTTGATCGCGAGCGCGCCACCTGGATCGCTTCCACCGGCACACGGGAATGGCAGCTCGCCCGTTTGAATGCGGCCGTGCTTGCCCAAAGTGCGCGCCTGACGCTTCCCGCGCTCGCGCACCAAGTCGCCTCGCGCGATCTCGCCATGGCCGAAAACGTCGCTCAGCTTTTGGCGCTCGAAGGTGAGCAGTCGAAGGCGGTGCTTTGGGCCCACAATGGTCACGTCGTGAAGGAGAGCCGCTACCGAGAGGAGGACGGTACACTAGTCCCTAACATGGGGAGCCAGCTCAAGGAGAAATTTGGCTCCGATCAGGTGGTGGTCGGCTTCGCCTTCAACCACGGCGCTTTCCAAGCGATCGAGCGTGGCCGCGGACTCGTGCACCACACCGTGCCTGCGGCCCCGGCGGACAGTCTCGATGGCGCGCTTGCCGAGGCGGGGTTACCATTCCTTCTATTGGACCTCTCGACCGCCCCAAGCTCTGGTCCAGTCTCCGATTGGCTTGCCTCCGCGCCGCAGACGCGGACGATCGGCTCGATGTACTCGGCCAAGTACGCCGACCGCTATTGGCAAGCGGCTGATCCACGCTGCGGCTACGACGTGCTCGCTTACGTCGAGCACACGACGGCCGCGCGCGCCACGTCCACCGGCCGGCGCTCCCCTACCACCCGGGATGACCCCGCCGCCGCGCCTGCCAACCTCGCCCTTGCCGGCACGGGTGACGCCCCCAGCGGCTGGAAATGGCTCGGGGCCGCCCACCCGCACGCCCATCGCCTCGCATTGCTCGATGGGGTCTCACCCTCAGGCTGTCGGGCCGCACAGATCGCGCGCGCCTCCGCGCCCTGGCGCTGGGGCTTGGGCCGCCTCGAGCAAGGTTTTCTCGCCGAGGGCTGGCGCGGAAAACGCTTGCGCTTTAGCGCCGCGATACGCGCCGAAGTTGCAGGCTCAGCAGGCGGCGCCCACCTTTACATTGGGGCGCGAACGAAGCCCACGGAAGGTGCGCTCTGGCCCATCCCCTACAGCGCCCTTGGCACGCTTGCGCAGCCCCTGCGCTCCCCGCGATGGACAGCGTGTGCAGCCGAGATTGACGTGCCGCAGGACGCGGACACGCTCACGCTCGGTTGCGCCCTCGCGGGCGACGGCGCGGGCTGGTTCGGCGACCTCGACCTCGCTGTCGTCTAGACGCGACCGCTACCCGCTGCTGCTCGACGACATGATCGCATTGCCAATCTTGCATCCGCGATCAGATGAAGCTCGGCCAGGAGCGACGAAGAGGTTCGCAGGCGGCAGCGCACCGGTCGGCGCAGCGCCGCCGATGCTCAGCTCGCGATGCGGGAGTAGAAGGGAATGTTTGCGGGACGCCTCCTGCCGCGGCCCTTGCATGCACGAACGCGGCCGGCCCCAGGCGACCGCGCACGAGCTCGTCAGGCGTCCAGCTTCACGGGGATCTTGAGATAGTGGACCCCGTTGGATTCCGCGGGCGGCAGCCTGCCGGCGCGGATATTGACCTGGATGGAGGGAAGCAGCAGCAGCGGGGCGGTCAGCGTCGCATCGCGCGCCTCGCGCATCGCGACGAAAGCGTCCTCCCCGACCCCGTCCTTGACGTGCGCGTTGCGCGCACGCTCCTCGGCAACGGTGGTTTCCCAGGCATAGTGATCCCGGCCTGGCGCCTTGTAGTCGTGGCACATGAAGAGCCGAGTCTGCGGCGGCAGCGCCAGCAACCGTTTGATGGAGCGGTAGAGGGTGCGCGCGTTGCCGCCGGGGAAATCGGCCCGCGCCGTCCCGTAATCCGGCATGAACAGCGTGTCGCCGACGAACACCACATCGCCCACCTTGTAGGCGACGTCGGCTGGAGTATGCCCAGGCACGTGCAATACCTCGACTTCGAGCGACCCGAGGCGGAACCGCTCGCCATCCTTGAAGAGGCGGTCGAACTCGCTGCCGTCGCCGCTGACGTCGCTGGCGTTGAAGACGGGGCGGAAGATCCTCTGCACCTCGCGGATATGCTCGCCGATGCCGACCTTGGCCCCTGTCTTGAGCTTGATGTAGGGCGCGCCGGACAGGTGGTCGGCGTGGGCGTGCGTCTCCAGGACCCATTCGACCGCGAGCTGGTTGGCGGCGGCGGCCTTGAGAATCGCCTCGGCGGATCTGGCGGAGCCCTTGCCCGTGCGATGATCGAAGTCGAGCACGGGATCGACGACGGCGGCGCGCTTGGTGGCCGGATCGGACACAAGATAACTGACCGTATTGGTGGGCTCGTCGAAGAAGGCGCGAATGGCCGGAGCGGCTGTCATGTGAGACCTCGCTGTCTGATCGGGTGCATGCTTGACATATATATTAGCCATCACTAATTTAGCAACACCTGATACAAGGAAGCAGCCCGATGCCGAAAGCACCACGCGATCTCGCCGCCTTCACGGCCCAGGCCGCACGCGTCGGCGATATTCTGCGGGCGCTCGCCAACGAGCGGCGTCTGATGATCCTCTGCAAGCTGGTGGAGTGGGGCGAGGCCACGGCCGGGAGCCTCGCCGAGGCCGTGGGGCTTTCACAGTCCGCCCTGTCGCAGCATCTGGCCAAGATGCGTGAGGAGGGGATCGTCACCTATCGGCGCGAGAGCCAGACGCTCTGGTACCGCGTCGCCGATCAGCGAACGGAGACCCTGCTGGGCCACCTCTACGAACTCTACTGCCTGCCGGAGCGCCCGGCCGGCAAGGTCAAGCGCGAAAGACTCAAGGGAACCAAGGCGGGAGCACGATCATGAGCCTTCCGATCATTTCACCGACCGAAGCCAAGCGTCTTATGGATCAGGGCGCGAGGTTGATCGACATTCGCGGACCAGACGAGCATGCGCGCGAGCGCATCCCCGGGGCCGAGAGCCATCCTGTCGAGGGCCTGACGTCCCTCGCAGGGGAAGGCGGGATCGCCATATTTCATTGCCGCTCCGGTCAGCGCACCGCCGTGAACGCGGGCAAGCTGGCCCGGGCGGCGGGCTGCGACGCTTACATCGTGGAGGGAGGCATCGAGGGCTGGAAGAAGGCCGGCTTGCCCGTCGTGCGCGACCGCGGCCAGCCGATCGAGATGCAACGGCAGGTAATGATTGCAGCCGGGAGCCTGGTGCTGCTCGGCGTGCTCCTGGGCCAGCTCGTAGCCCCGGCCTTCTATGTGGTGCCGGCATTCGTCGGCGCAGGGCTCACCTTTGCCGGGATCACGGGCTGGTGCGGCATGGCCAAAGTGCTCGCGCTCATGCCTTGGAACCGCGCAGCGTCGGCGTGAGACGGCCCGGACAGGAAGGCTCACCGTGCATCCTCGCGCCCATTTCGCTTGAATAGCTGAAACGCCTGCGGCGGACGCGGTTGCAGCCCTGGTTCCGCCCCGTCACGCGGCAGGCGGCCCCGGCGCAAATCGAACAACGGCCCGGAGCCCGCCCATCGCGGCTCGGTCGAGCCGCAGGCTTGCGTGGTTCAGTTCGATCAGGTCTCGTGCAATGGCCAGCCCGATGCCGGTGCCGGACACCGATCGGTCCAGCCTGACGCCACCGGCAAGGACCTCGTCAACGCTCTCGTCCGGAATGCCGGGCCCGTCGTCCTCAACAGCGACTTCGATGGCGCCGTCGTTCGCACTCGCCCGGATGAGGACGCGGCTGCCGGCCCACTTTCGCGCGTTGTCGAGTAGGTTTCCGAATATGTCCTCCAAGTCGCGGCGATCGACCGGGACACTGAGAGGCACGGGCTGGGCAGAAAGAGACCATTCCAAGTCCTGGCCTCGCGGCAACCGCTTGATCGCACCGATCAAGCGCTCGAGCAGCGGCCCCAGCGGCGTGCGGGTGCCAACGCCCTTGCGAGGCCCGACGGCGCGCACCACTGCCAAGGCCCGCGTGACCTGCGCATTCATTGTGTCGATCTCCTGCTCGATAGCTGCGGCGGAGGCAACTTCCCCTTTGTCGCGCAAGGCCCGGGCCTCCGTGACAAGAATTGCGAGCGGCGTCTTCAGTCCATGCCCCAGCTTGGCGGCATTGGCTCGGGCGCGTTCGACCTCGCGTCCCTGGCCCGCGATCAGGCGGTTGAGGTCGCCTACGAATGCGGCAAGCTCGTCGGGATAGCTTCCCTCGAGGCGTTGCGCCTCGCCCCGCCGCAATCTGCCCAGCTGCCGGCGCAGGGCTTCGAGTGGGGCGAGGCCGGCTCCGACCTGAATCCACGAGGCCGCGGCCAGCAGCACGCCGAGCACGGCCAGCGACAAGGCGACGACCCTGGCAAAATCGCGCCGAGCCTCTTCGACCACGCGGACTTCCCCGGCGATCGCTAACGTCAGCAAGCGCTTGCTGTCGGCTCCAGCGAGCACCAGCCGCTCGACAACCAGCACCCGTTGCTTTCCGGGGCCTTGCGCCTCGCGCTGGTGGAGCGCCCCGGGCGCCATCTCGGCTCGGGTGACAGGAAGCACGTCATCCCAGAGCGAGCGGGATCTGAGGGCGACGTGTCCGCCCTCGTTGACTTGCCAATAGAGTCCCGACAAGGGGCGCTGAAAGGCCGGGTCGGACAGATCGTGCTTCAACACCACTGCGCCGGACGGCTCGATCTGGACGGCGGCGGCGAGTTGCAGCAGGTGATCATCGAGCTCCTTGACGTAGCGCTGGCGGACATGCGCGTCGAAGATTGTGACGAGGATCACACCGGCTGCCAGGAGAGCGGCACTCACCCCCAGCACGGCGCCGAGCAGCAAGCGCACACGGATGGACCTCATCGAGGACCCTCGTCGAGCTCGCCGATGTAGTAGCCATACCCGCGCCGCGTCTTGACGGCATCGGAGCCGAGCTTGCGCCTGAGCCGCGCGACCAGCACCTCGATGGCGTTGCTCTCGCGCTCGAAGTCCTGAGCGTACACATGCTCGGTCAGCTCCAGCTGCGACACCGCGCGACCGGCATGATGCATGAGGTAGTGAAGAAGGCGGTATTCGAGGGGCGACAGCTCGACCGGAATTCCGCCCTTGGCGACGCGGCTGTGGCGCGTGTCGAGAGCAATGTCGCCGATCGACAAGACGGCACTTGCGTGCCTGGTCTGGCGCCGCAGAAGGGCGCGCACGCGCGCCATGAGCTCTTCCATGCGGAACGGCTTGGTCAGGTAGTCGTCGGCGCCGGCATCGATGGCGTCGACCTTCTCCGACCAGCTGTCGCGGGCGGTGAGCACGAGGATCGGCATGGTGCGATCATTGGCGCGCCAGCGCTTGAGCACCTGCAGGCCGTCCAGCTTCGGCAGGCCGAGATCGAGGATGACGAGGTCGTAGTCCTCCGTGTCCCCCAGGAACCACGCCTTTTCGCCGTCCCCGGCCTGGTCGATGACGTGACCCGAACCCTCCAGGGCCTTGGCGAGGTCCTGCGCCAGCTTCTTCTCGTCCTCGACCACCAGAATGCGCATCTTCATTCAGTCCCGGCCCAGGAGCGCGCCCGTGCGCGCGTCGATCTTGAGCTCCCGGTAGCGCCCGTCGGGGCGAAGCACCTTGATCTCGTAGACGTAGCTGGCGCCTTTGGCTTCCAGCTCGATCTCGATGATGCGCCCACCGGCATTCGCCTCGCTACGCTTCAGGATTTCTTCGAGCGGCAGGATCTCTCCGCGCTCGACCAGCGCGCGGACGCGGTCGGGGCTGACGTTGTCGGCCAGCGCCGGCGCACCGCTGAGAAAGGCGGCCGCGGCGGCAAGGATGGAGGCAATCTTCGTCATGCGTCGGCGTGGCGATCACGGGGACCGGCCAGTGTCCCGAATTTGAGCTTACAAATCGCTGACATCGGGGCTCAGGTGGTTTTCAGCTCGGCTCGCCCAGGGTGCGCACCGTTACGTTCCCAACGGAAGAAGGAGCACACCATGCTGACCAAGACCATCGCCGTCGCCGCTCTCCTGACAGGGCTCGCAACTCCGGTCCTCGCCTCCGAACACGGAGAGCGCAGCGCGGGAGAGAGGTCGGAGCATAGCGACCGCACCCGCTGCGCGGCCCGTCCGGAAGCTGAGCGGCTTTCCGTGGATCAGATTACCCAAAAGCTCAAGGAGCAGGGCTACACCGTGCGCAAGATCGAAGTGAGCCACGGCTGCTACGAGGTCAAGGGCACCGATGCCAAGGGCGCCAGGGTCGAGATGTACATCGATCCGGCCACCGCCGAGATCATCGGCCGCAGGGACCGCAGCTGATGCCGGCCAAGGCTGCTGACGCAACGGAAGCCGGCCGCGAGATGCGGCCGGAGACCGTCAGGGTTTGGGACCCGTTCGTGCGCGCCTTCCACTGGTCTCTGGTCGCGCTCTTCGGCCTCGTCTGGGCGAGCGAGGACTTGCAGGCACTGCATCAGCCGGTCGGCTACGCCATCCTCACGCTTGTGGCGCTGCGCATCGGCTGGGGCTTTTTCGGCTCGACCCACGCGCGCTTTGGCGACTTCGTCCGCTCGCCGCGCACTACGCTCGCCTATGCGCTTGAGCTGGTGAAGGGCCGGGCGCCGCGTCTCCTCGGCCATACCCCGCTCGGGGCTATGATGGTGCTCGCGCTGCTGGTCTCACTGATCGCCACGGGAGCCAGCGGCTGGCTGATGACCACGGACGCATTCCGGGCCGTCCACTGGCTGGAAGAACTGCACGAGGCCTTGGCCTGGCTCACGCTCCTGCTGGTCGCCGTCCATGTGCTGGGGGTCCTCGCCATGAGCGCCTTCCATGGCGAGAGCCTCATCCGCGCCATGGTGACGGGTCGCAAGCGACCTTTGTAGAACGCACCGCCACCGCGCTGCTCGGCAACGTTCAACCGACCTGCCTCCCTGTGGCAGCTCGGCCGCGCCGGCGGCCCTCCTCACCCCGGGGGGGGGCGCCGCGGCACGAACCTGGCGCTCGAGGCTGTTGCCCGCGGCCTTGCTCCTGAGGCCGTCCACGAGGCTGCGGGTCTGCTCCACCTTCGGCTACCCGGCTACCCGCCTGTCGCGCGTTCGTCGTCCGATTGGAAGTTCTCCTCAGCTGTGGCGCTTCAGGAACTCCACCCGGGCTTCGTGCATGCGGCGCGCCTCCCGCCCCAGCCAGATGATGTGACCTGCGAGCGCGAATGTGTGCAGCACGGCTTGCGGAAGACGCGCTCTGACTTCCTCGGCATGGATGATCGGCACGAACGGATCCTTCTCATCGTGGATGAGCAATGTGGGCGCCGTGATGCTCTCCCAATCGCAGTAGGGGGACGTCGAGAAGAAGGTCGTGCGGACGTCGCTCCACTCGCCGGCCCTGTTGTCCGGATCGTCACGGAGAACGCGCTCGGTGACGGGTTTGAACGCCGCATCGTTCTTGGCGTCCGCCAGACGCTCTCCCGCGAGCGCTTGGACCACCTCCTCGTCCGTCATGAAGCTGTCGCGCAATTTCACGAGCAGGCCGAAGATGATCTGGCTGATCTGGTCGCCGGTCCATCCGAGGTTCTTGAACGCGGTCTCATACTCGCCCCGAAAGGCTTCCGGCACGTACTTGGCGTCCGAGAACGGATGGGTAAGGCCGGCCTGCAGGACGAGCGCCCGCGTCTGCGCCGCATACCGGCTTGCAAAAGCCAGGGCGGCTGGCGTCCCGCCCGACATCGATACGACCGCCACGTGCCATTTCCGCTCTCCATAGAGCTTGTCGAGGAGGCGGGCCATGAGATCGGCGGTAGCGGGGGGACCTTCCCAGGAAGGGCCCCGCTGGCGTGACTCCGCCTGAAGCGAGGTCCCGACATAGCCGGGACGATGGGGGAGAAGAACGCGGAAGCCGGACTCCGCCAGCCCGGCCTCCAGGGGCATGACCATGTTGTAGTCATCGCCCCATCCGTGGAAGTAGAGGATGAGTGGACCATCGGCGGGACCGTCGCGCGTGAAGGTGACTTTCCCCGCGCCGTCGTCGAGCACGGCGGTCTGAAGCTCGGGCAGCACGAAATTCGCGACCCGCCCAGGGTTCAACAGCCCGCTTTGACTGGCCCGGAGCGGGTTTGACCCGGCGAGCAAGGGCAGAAGCGCGCCGCCCAGCACGGTGCGTCGGTCGATAGCCTTCACATTGTCCTCGGAGCGCGAGGTCCGTTTGCATCAAGCATCGCACGCAATCGCGGCGAGAGGGAGTGCTCGGCATCACCCCCGCGGCGATGCACCTGCCTACGTACCGCAATGTCGTAGTGAGTTCGCGTCGGGCAAGGGAAGGCGGACCACCTCGCCGGCACAAGCGGCCGGACAGGGCTGGGCGTGCGGCTCGCCGCCGCGCCCGAGCCGTAAGAAGGGGCGCGCAAGGCTCGCCTTAACCGTTGACAGCCACCGCCGTGGAATAGGAGAGTCCGCCGCGAGCCTCAACCATCATGCGCTTCGGGGGAAGCAGTTCTCATGGTCCAGCTGACGCTGCCGAGCAACTCCAGGATCAGGCCGGGCAAGACCTGGAACAAGCCGCAGGCCAAGGGGCGCGGCTGGAAGGAATTCCGCATCTACCGCTGGAACCCCGACGAGAACAAGAACCCGCAGATCGACACATACTGGGTCGAGCGCAAGTCCTGCGGGCCCATGGTCCTGGACGCGCTCATCAAGATCAAGAACGAGATCGATTCGACGCTCACCTTCCGCCGTTCCTGCCGCGAGGGCATCTGCGGCTCCTGCTCGATGAACATCGACGGCACCAACACGCTGGCCTGCCTCAAGGTCATCGATGATGTGAGGGGCCCGGTGAACATCTACCCCCTGCCGCACATGCGGGTCGTCAAGGACCTGGTGCCGGACATGACCAACTTCTACGCGCAGTTGCAGTCGATCGAGCCCTGGCTGAAGACCTACTCGGCCACGCCGCCCAAAGAGTGGAGGCAGGACAAGGACGACCGGGAGAAGCTCGATGGACTCTACGAGTGCATCCTCTGCGCCTGCTGCTCGACCTCCTGCCCCAGCTACTGGTGGAACGAGGACCGCTACCTGGGTCCGGCGATTTTGCTGCAGGCCTACCGGTGGGTGATCGACAGCCGCGACGAGGCGACGGGCGAGCGGCTGGATAACCTGGAGGATCCCTTCCGGCTCTATCGCTGCCACACCATCCTCAACTGCACGAAGGCCTGCCCCAAGGGGCTGAACCCGGCCAAGGCGATTGCCGAGTTGAAGAAGCTGATGATCGAGCGCAAGGTCTGAACCCCCTTCGCCGGGACCCGCAGGGGCGGGCGCGACGACTGCGCGTCGATCGGGAAAGGTGAGTTCGATGCTCGATCACGTCGGCATTCCGGTTTCCGACTACGCCCGCTCGAAAGCCTTCTATCTCCAGGCCTTCGCCCCGCTCGGCTATGGCCTGGTGCTCGAGGTCTCCTCGCGGGAGACGGGCGGAGAGAGCCAGGCCGGATTCGGCCCGGACGGAAAGCCGCAGTTCTGGATCGGCGGCGGCAAGCCGATCATCGGGCGCGTGCACTTCGCGTTCGTGGCCAAGAACCGGGCGGCCGTCGATGCTTTTTATGCGGCCGCGTTGAAGGCCGGGGGCAAGGACAATGGTCCGCCCGGCCTGCGCCCGCACTATCACGCCAACTACTACGGCGCATTTGTCCTGGACCCGGATGGACACAACATCGAGGCCGTGTGCCACTTGCCGGGGTGAGGACAGCACCCGCCGGCGTGCGCCACACCAGCAGTCAGGAGCGCAGGCGATGACAGGCGAGCCTCGGAAGGCACTCATCCGCAACATTGCCGAGGTTGCGTGGCGGGAATTCCCCAATCACTTCGGCGGCGCGTTGTCGAAGCCGCTGGTGATGCCGGAGACGGCGGGCTCGCGCCACCTCGACTACCGCATCTCGATGTATCAGCCGATGGCGCATGTGGCCCTCCACAAGCATCGGGTGCAGGAGCAGGTCTATCACGTGCTCGAAGGCGAGGGGCTGATGGAGATCGACGGCCGCAAACACGTCGTGCGCAGGCACGACGTGATCTTCCTCCCGCCGGGCGTCGAGCACTCGATCAGCAACACGGGGCTCGTGGACCTCGTGTTCCTGGTCGTCACGTCGCCGGTTGACGACGACGGTGCGGCAGCCTGAGCTAGCCAGTCCTCCGCCTTCCACCCCGGCGCTGCCCCTCCCCGGCGAAGGCGTCGCCATCCCCTCGCGCCTTGGCGACCCAAGCCTTCGCCGGGTCGGCGGCAAACATCTCACGCCGACGGTTCTTCACATTGCCGGCCGTGAAATAGGGCTTCGTCCAGCTGTCGTCCTCCTCCAGGAACTTGGCGGCGGGCGCGCGCTTGTCGTCCTTCGACTTGTTGGCGATGTCGCGGAAATAGAAGTGGCGGAAGATGCGGTCGAACTCGGTGAGGTAGATGTCGGCCACGCGCGTGTCGCCGCGGATCAGCAACATGTTCTCGTCATTGTCGACCAGGGACCCATGCGAGAAGTTGGCCGAGCCGGTGCAGACGAGCGGGTCATCCGATAGCGGATCGACCAGCAGGAACTTGGTGTGGATGAAGAACACGAAGCCCTCACCGGTCTTGCGCTCGAGGTCCTCGTGCAGGAACCACTCCTCCAGCTTGAAGTGCGGAATAGGCACCATCTTCTTGGTGGGCTTGCCCTTCTCGTCCTTGCCGGGCATCTCGCCGAGGACGGCGCCGAACGACAGCAGGATGTCACCGCGGTTCTTGGCGACCGCATCACGTACCTCCGCCGTCGGCGGCTTCTCCAGCAGGATGAAGCGCATGGCCGGGTTGGGCTGGGCCAGGCCTTTCAGGATCTTGGGATCGATGCCGAAGGCGCCCGTGAACATCACGCTGGTGCTGGCATCGGTGATGCGCTGGGCGTACCAGTCGAGCATGTCGTCGCTCGTGCGCGGCGAGAACACGCGGGTGACCGGCTTGGCGGCGACCACGTTCGGGGGATTGGGGGTCAGGGCGATGGCGTTGGTCCGGGCCTCGCCTGCGGCAGGATTCGCAGACAGCTCGTTCCAATAGGCAAGGTAGGTCTCGGCAACGGTCGGGTCTGCCACGACGTGGCCGACGTTGGTCTGGCCGAGGAAGCCCGAGGGCGTGAAGTTGGTGGACCCGGTCCACACCAGGCGGGGTTTTCCGCCTGTAAGCCGGACGATGAACTTGTTGTGCGGGATCTTGGGCCGCGTGCGCTTGAAAAGGACGGTCCTGCCGCCCTTCTTCTCGGGAATCCCGACGGCGGCGATGGCATCCCTGTTCGCCTTGGTGTCGTGGTAGATGATCCGCACGTCGACGCCGCGGTCGAGGGCGCTCTTGAGGGCCTTGATCACCGGCTCATAGGTGAACTCATAGGCGCAGAGCCGCAGGGCCTCGCCTTTCGGCGTCGCGTTGATGAAGGCAAGGCACGCCTCGACCAGCCCGCGCGACAGCCACGCGGTCTCCTTGTTCGTGATGTCGTTGATCTCCTCGGGCGCGAGCGATTTGTTGCCGAACCGCTCGGAGAAGGCCTGGCTGGCAATGGCACCCCGGTTGAACCAAATGCCGTGGCCGTCGCCGCTCTCCTTCTCCGTCTCGATCTTCAACCTCAGGGTCGCGCGCGTCTCAAGCTTGCCGGGCTTGCCGTAGCGCGCCTCGATGGTGAACTCGTACTTTGTCCCCGGGTCCGCGGTGTAGTCGGACCACAGGAAGCTTTGGATGGGATGGTCGGCGGTCGGAAACGCGTCGCCGCGCTTCGGATTCGGCACCAGCGACTTGAACACCTTGATGCCCTCGAGGTCGTGGGCCGGCTTGCCGGCGACGGACCTCTTGAAGGCAAAGCCCATGAGACCCGGAAGCTTGGACTTGTCGCAGTCGAGGGCGATGAGGACGACGCGTGTGCCGGAGATGGCGAAGGCGGAAAAGCCGTTGTTGTGATCGCGGATGCGCATGAAACACCTCTTGGAAATGACTATGAGTGGCCGTGTGCAATATTGCTCCGGACCAAGCGGCCCGATCGGCGCCATTGTGCCGCCTCAGGGCGACGGCTGCAATCCATCGCACTGGCCGACAACGCCCGCGCGGGCCACGCTGCGGCCGAAAACAGTCCCAAGCCGTCGCGGCTATACGATTCATTAACCAAGTTAGGGCCACCTCTGCCGGTCATGTGAACCAGCCCAGGGACAGGCCATGACGATACTGGAGCAAGCGCTCGCGCGCATCCTCGAGTTGATCGAGGCCGCAAGAGACGCAGGCAATTCGGTGACGCTTGCCGCGCTGATCCAGCGCAAGCAGGCGATCTGCGCGGCGCTCGCCGCACCGGAGCAGTTCTGAGCGATCGGCCTGCACCGTCCCGTTGATGGTGCAAGCCCCGCCGAGCCGTCGCCCCCGGCGCCGCAGCAGTGTGCGCAAGGCGCGAGGCGCCGAACCGCTCACCGGTTGAGCAAATTCGACGGGTGCGTTGCGCGCTCGACACCGCCGAGAGGCAAGGCGAAAGCCGGGAGCATTCCGTTGCTGCGGGCGCGGTCGAATCCAGGCATCGGCTGGGCCTTGCCGCCCCACTCCTAGCTTCGGATGTCAACATGCGCCGTAATTCCGCTTCGGACCCGGGTGCGCCGGCCCGCGATGGCAAGATCCGGTCCGCGCGCGAAGCCGCGGGGCTGGTCCGCTCGGGCGACACGGTCGCGACCGGCGGCTTCGTCGGCATCGGCTTCCCCGAGGCGGTCGCCATCGCGCTCGAAGCCCGCTTCCTCGACAGCGCGGCACGAGGAGCGCCCGAACCGTTGGACCTGAATCTCATCTATGCCGCGGGTCAGGGGGACGGCAAGGAGCGCGGCCTCAATCATCTGGCCCACCGCGGCCTCGTCCGCAGCGTCATCGGCGGTCATTGGGGCCTCGTGCCGAAGCTGCAGGCACTGGCCGTTGCCGGCGAGATCGAGGCTCACAATCTGCCCCAGGGCGTGATCACCCACCTCTATCGCGACATTGCTGCCGGCAAGCCCGGACACCTGACGCGGATCGGCCTCGATACGTTCGCAGACCCGCGCCACGGCGGCGGCAAGCTCAATGCCGCCACGAAGCGGGATCTCGTCAGCCTCGTCGAGATCGACGGCACGGAATATCTCTTCTACCGCGCGTTCCCGATCGACGTCGCCATCGTGCGGGGGACGACGGCAGACCCCGACGGCAACATCACCATGGAGCGCGAGGCGCTCACGCTGGAAGCGCTTTCCATCGCCATGGCCGCGCACAACAGCGGCGGCCGGGTCATCGCCCAGGTCGAGCGCATCGCCGAGCGGGGAACGCTGAACCCGCGGCAGGTGAAGATTCCGGGCATCCTCGTCGACTGCGTGGTGGTGGCGGAGCGTCCCGAGGACCACATGCAGACGTTCGCCGAGCCCTACTCCCCGGCCTTTGCGGGCGAGATGCGGGTGCCCATGAGTACGCTGCAGCCGCTTGCCATGGGCGACCGCAAGATCATCGCGCGGCGCGCGGCTCTCGAACTCGAGGCGAACGCCATCGTCAACCTCGGCATCGGCATGCCGGAGGGCGTCGCAGCCGTTGCCGCCGAGGAAGGCGTCACCGATCTCGTCACCATGACGGCCGAGCCGGGCGTGATCGGCGGCGTGCCCGCCTCGGGCCTCAATTTCGGCGCCGCCACCAACGCTCAGGCCATCATCGACCAGCCCTACCAGTTCGATTTCTACGACGGCGGCGGCCTTGACCGGGCCTTTCTCGGCCTCGCGCAGGTCGACCGGCACGGCAACCTCAACGTTTCGCGCTTCGGACCGCGGCTCGCAGGCGCCGGCGGGTTCATCAACATCAGCCAGAGCGCCAAGGCCGTGGTGTTCCTGGGCACGTTCACTGCGGGGCCGCTCGAGGTTGAAGTGCGAAATGGACGGCTCGCCATCGCCCGAGAGGGGAGCATGCGCAAATTCGTCTCCGAGGTGGAGCACCGCACCTTCTCCGGCGCCTATGCGCTGAAGCGCGGACAGCCGGTCCTGTACGTCACCGAGCGCTGCGTCTTTCGCCTCACACCTAAAGGCCTGGAGCTTATCGAGGTGGCCCCGGGCGTCGACATCGGTCGCGATATCCTTGCGCACATGGACTTCGCGCCGATCATCGACGCTCCCAAGCCGATGGAGACGTGCATTTTCGCGCCGGACCTCATGGGGCTGCGCGGTCGACTGCTGACCATGCCTCTTGAGCAGCGCTTCAGCTACGATCCCACGCTCCGACTGCTGTTCGTCGACTTCCGTGAACTCGCGATCAGAAATGACAACGACGTTGCCCGCATCCGGACCGAGGTGGAGCGGCGCATCGCGCCCCTCGGACACAAAGTCCACGCGATCGCCAACTATCGAGGCTGCAGCATTGCGCCCAGCGTGCTTGCGAGCTACCGGCGCATGGTCGAGGGCCTCGAGGAGACCTGCTATCTCGGCGTCACGCGCTACGGCGCATCAGGCTCCGAAAAGCCGGAGCCGGATAGTCCCGACCACGCTCAAGCGTGGCTTCGCGCCAGCTGAGATGGCCCGGGCTCCGGTGCAGGAGCCCGATGCCAAACCTTCACGAGCGCGGCAACAAGCTCCTCCATGAGTTCGTCGCTGTGCACGGGCGAGGGCGTCAGACGCAGCCTTTCGGTGCCTTTCGGCACGGTCGGGTAGTTGATCGGCTGAACATAGATCCCATGCTCGTGCATCAGCAGATCGCAGATCTGTTTGGCGCGCAGCGGGCAGCCGACCAGCAGGGGCAGGATATGCGATCGGCTCGGCATGAGCGGCAGGCCAGCCGCCTTCAGCAAGCCTTTCAAACGTTGAGCGCGCTCCTGATGGCGCTCGCGCAGCTCAACGTGCTCCCGCACGTATCGGACGCTCATTAGCGCGGCGGCAGTGATTGCCGGCGGCAACGATGTCGTGAAGATGAAGCCCGGGGCCATGCTTCGCACGGCGTCGACGAGCGCTGCGGAGCCAGCGATATAACCGCCCATGCACCCGAATGCCTTCGCCAACGTGCCCTCGATGACCGTCAGCCGGTGCGCTTGACCGTCGCGCTCGCTCACGCCCCCACCGCGCCGCCCGTAGAGGCCAACGGCGTGCACCTCATCGAGGTACGTCATCGCACCATAATCCTCCGCGAGATCACAGATATCGCCGATAGGTGCGAAGTCCCCATCCATCGAGTAGACGCTCTCGAAGGCGATCAGCTTGGGACGTTCCGGATCCGCCTTGCGGAGGAGCTGCTCCAGATGCGCCACATCGTTGTGACGAAAGATACGCCGCACGCATCCCGACTGCTTGATGCCGTCGATCATGGACGCGTGGTTGAGCGCGTCTGAGAAGATCTCGCAGCCGGGGAGCAGTTTGCCGACAAGAGCGAGCGTCGCCGCATTGGCGATGTAGCCGGAGGTGAAGAGCAGCGCCGCCTGGGTGCCGTGCAAATCGGCGAGCTCCCGCTCCAAGGCGCCGTGCAAGCAATGCGTGCCGGAGATGTTGCGGGTCCCGCCGGAGCCGGCCCCCATTTGGAGCGCGGCATCGCTCAAGGCCTCGAGAACCTCCGGGTTCTGACCTTGCGCCAGGTAGTCGTTCGAGCACCACACCACCACGCGACTGGGGCCCGGACCGTGATTGCGCGCGTACGGAAACTGGCCCGCCAGTCGCTCCAGATTGGCAAACACCCGATAGCGGTTGCCCTCCCTGACGGTCTCGACGGCGTTCGAGAAGACCTTCTCGTAGTCCAAATGGTTCATCTGCTTTCCTTCCTGGGTGCGCGGCGTGCTCCAATGACGGGTCCCTCATTGGTCTCCGGGATCACATCTCGCCGGTCGTCGCGGGCAGAAACACCACTCCCTCTCGCTCGGCTGCCGAGTCGCCCTGCCGATGCTTTCGGGCGTGGCGCACATGACCACAGGTCATTTGGCAGCCTGCAGCGACGTCCGGCAGAACACCGATGGGGTCAGGCAGTTCTGGGCATCGGCGTAGAAATCCAACCTGATCCCGGCCGTTATCAGGAATTCATTTTCCTGGATCTTGCTGGTGCCCTGCGTGCGCCAGGTCCAGCGCTCGCCGACTTCCACCTCGAAGTTCAAATCCTTCGTCAAGGCGTAGTTGAACAGTATCGATGGCAATACCGTGTATTCGCTATATGGCGCGTTCTTCCCCTCGGTGTACCCGCCGACTAGACGTGGTTGCACCCTCATGTCGTCGGTAATCAAGTAGCGGGTGCTGAGGTTAAGAGCGTAGTTGTGTGAATCCTTGAGGTCGGAATAGCGCAGCGCGGCCGTGTAAAGATCATCCTGCTTGAAGAGCGAGGTTCCGACGAGCTGAGCTGAATAGTAGAACTCGTCGCCCATGTCCGGCGTGCCGTTGACGTTGTAGGACGAAATCGTCCCATTGATATGGGCCTGGGTGAAGTCCAGGTTCAGTTGGAGATTATCCGTCAGCGGTCGCGAGTACCCCACGGTGGACGATTGATATGTGGCGGTCCTATCGATCGCCATCTGCTGCACGTCCGCCTGCGTGTAGGCCTTGAGAAGATCGTAGAGCGTGCCATAGGGCTGGCCGCGGATGGCATTCCAGCTGGTGAGATAGGGTGCCTCACGGTAGTCCGCGCCCACGCGCAGCACCGACTTGTCAGGCAGCGTCCACGTTCCGGTGAAGATGGCCGCGTCGAGCGTGTTGAAGTGAGTGTCGTAGTCCAGGTTCAGGAAGACAGACTTCGTGGCATCGTTGTAGCGCAGCTCCGTGCCGATGGCCTGGCGATCAACGATCGTCCGGTCCATTTGCTCGATGGCGTACAGGCTGACGTCCAAACCCTTATAGGGGCCGAAGCTCACGCTACCGCCGTAGAAGTAGCGGTCGTCCTTGAAGGGAAGGTCGGAGCGAAACTCCACCGGCGACCCGGCGACGGCAGCAACGCCGAACAGCGGGTTCACCTGGTAGGAGATGACCGCGCCGTCAAATCGACCCAGGATGCCGCCCGTATTGCGGGTCTGGCGTCCGATCCGGAAATTCGTATCCCAGTCTTTGAGGGACGTATCAAGGTAAAGCGCGCTGACACCCACGATATTGCGCTCGTCGATTCCCACCCGGCTTTCCTCGGTGCCCGAGAAGCGGAACCTCGATTTCATATTTGGATTGCCCCAGACGGCGGAGAGATCGACGCTCGACAGCATCGTGTTCAGATGAACCCGGTGGTCATCCTTCGTGGAGTTCAAATCGAGCGCCAGCGTCGGATCGCGCATGACGCTTCGCGTGTCGTCGCCGATGTAGAAGGCCGAGAGACTGCCTGAGACGCTCCAATACGAATTGCCGCCCGCCGTCTGGGCGGGTCCTGAGCCCTGCGGGCCGCCGGCCACCGTAGCCGGTCCCGTGGTGGGGAAGCGCAGCTGTTTTTCGGATGACGCGTCGACCGTCTCCATGGCCAGCAGTCGCTGCCGGACTCCCTCGCTGCCCTCCGCGTTGGGATAACGGGCCAAGTATTCCTCATAGATGGATTTCGCGGCAGCGGGCTGGCGGTCTTTCTGGTAGGCAATGCCCAGCAACTCCCGCGCCTCCGGCGTGCGGCGATTTTCCGGCAGCTGGACGGCTTTCTTGAGCTGCGCGATGGCAAGCCCGAAGTTGCCCTGAAGGAGGGCGCTTCTTGCTGACGCTATCAAACCGCCCGCGGCGGCTTCGGAGGCATCTGCCGCGCTGACGGTCTTGGCGACAGTAACCTCGGTAGGCCCGCTCACCGGATCGCCCTTGCCCCGCGCGTCGACCGCCGGCAAAGCATCGCGCTTAGCCGGAGCTGGAGCCGCGGGAATTGCGACCGGGCTTTTGGGCCGCGCGGAAGGCGTGGTGTCGCCGGCCGCGTGGTGTGACGCCACTACGGGCTCCCAGCCGTTTGCTGGCTGCGCGGGAAACAGAGGTTTGCAGGCTTTGCCGTTCTTCCCATCCGTCACGGAGAGGACGATGCTCTGGAAGTCGGCCCCACCGGTCGCGTCGAAATTTACCGGCCGATCGAAGATGATCGTGAGTGTCGGCCCCTCAGCGACGGCTGCCTCGTAGTGAATGCTGTTGATGCCAAGGCGGCGATCCTGCGGAGGCCGGAGCGCCTCCCTGGCCGATCCGCCGTCGAGGTCGAATTGCCGGGGATCGATCGGGCGCAGCATGATGCGCAGCTCGATGCCGGAGCTCAGTGGAAAATGGCTTACGTAGCGTACTCGGTGATTGAAATTGATCTTGAGCAGCCAGCACTTTCGTTGCACGAGGAGCTGATAGCCCGACAGGATTTGGTTTTTCACCGGTTCGGCCTGCGCTGGAGGCGGCGACGACAGCCCACCCAGCAGCAGCAGGGCCGAAATGCACGTGGCGGCGAAGCGACGTGATTGCTCTCGCCCTCTGCCCTGCCTTGGGCGAGCTATCGGATTGGATGCCGGGGGTGTGACGGTCATCGGCGGCGCCCTCAGTGTCCAGGATCCGACGTGAAGCTCTTGTGGCAGGTGCCGCAGTAGTTGGCGGTGGTCGCGTTGGTGCCGTTCTTTCCTGGGTGAGGTCTGAATGTGACCACGCCCAAGTAGGTTCCGGCGTGGCAGGTCATGCAATTCGAGGCCGCAAGGGTGACGCCGAGCGCAGCATGTCCGGCGTTCCCCATCGTGAAGATCGCAAACGCTCCGACGGCTGTGCTCTTGTGGCACGTGTCGCAGGAGACCGATCCGGTCGGAACATGCTTGGCGGGCTGAACCATCCCGCCCCCCGTGCCGGTGTGGCACTTGTTGCAGGTTCCGGCGGTGATGCCGGCGTGATTGAAAGTGGCGCCGGCAAAGCTGACGAAGCTCGTGTGGCAGCTGACGCAATCCGCCGTCGTGGCGATGTGGTTGGAGGGCTTCGACACCGGCGTGACGCCGGCGAAGGCCTGGCCGTTGTGGCAGGTGGTGCACCCCGAGGAGATGCCCGTGTGGTTCATGGGCGTGCTGGGGCCGAAGGCGCTCGTGCTCCTGTGGCAGGTGGAGCAGTCCTGCGTTGTCGGAATGTGGTTGGCGGGCTTGCCGACGACGCCGCCGGCGCCGGTGTGGCAGCTGGCGCAGCCCGAGGTGATGCCGGCGTGATTGAAAGTGCCGCCAGCGAAGCTGACGAAGCTCGTGTGGCAGCTGACGCAATCCGCCGTCGTGGCGATGTGGTTGGAGGGCTTCGACACCGGCGTGACGCCGGCGAAGGCCTGGCCATTGTGGCAGGTGGTGCAGCCCGACGAGATGCCCGTGTGGTTCATGGGCGTGCTCGGGCCGAAGGCGGTCGTGCTCCTGTGGCAGGTCGAGCAGTCCTGACTGGTGGGGATGTGGTTGGCGGGCTTGCCGACGACGCCGCCGGCGCCGGTGTGGCAGCTGGCACAGCCCGAGGTGATGCCGGCGTGATTGAAAGTGCCGCCAGCGAAGCTGACGAAGCTCGTGTGGCAGCCGACGCAATCCGCCGTCGTGGCGATGTGGTTGGAGGGCTTCGACACCGGCGTGACGCCGGCGAAGGCCTGGCCATTGTGGCAGGTGGTGCACCCCGACGAGATGCCCGTGTGGTTCATGGGCGTGCTGGGGCCGAAGGCGCTCGTGCTCCTGTGGCAGGTGGAGCAGTCCTGCGTTGTCGGAATGTGGTTGGCGGGCTTG
>Ga0070741_10002448_pt1 | contig 49877 bp, 52 predicted proteins | sample Coa_R1_4_FD_66440 | JGI IMG/M metagenome (GOLD analysis project Ga0070741, IMG submission 66440) | Surface soil microbial communities from Centralia Pennsylvania, which are recovering from an underground coalmine fire - Coalmine... | ecosystem: Environmental > Terrestrial > Soil > Unclassified ... | reverse complement strand
GACCCCAGGGCGATGCTGGACGACAATGACGGGCACGGGTTCTTCGGCCTGCTGGGCGACAGCCTTGTAACCGGACCGACCCGCACCAACGTCAACGACTTCCGCGCCACCCTGATCGTCCCCGGCTGATCGCCCATGACCGTCTATCCAGGCTCCTGCCACTGCGGCGCCATCAGGATCGCCTACACTTCGGACAAGACGCCGGAGGAGATGCGACCCGGACGCTGCTCATGCAGCTTCTGCCGCCGCCATGGCGCGCGCACGATGGGCGACCCCGCGGGCTCGGTGGCCTTCCATGCCGCTGCCGGCGCGCTGTCGCGCTACCGCTTCGGCCTCGGCATCACCGACTATCTTCTCTGCTCGAAGTGCGGCGCCTATGTCGGGGCGGTGATGGAGGACGAGGGCCGCCTGATCGCCACGCTGAACGTCAATTCACTCGATATCCGCGATTCGTTCGACCCCGCCCCGCCGCTGCACGTTTATGATGGCGAGGACGAGGCGCGCCGGCGGGCGCGGCGGCGCAAATTCTGGATGCAGGCGGCGGTGAAAGAGATGGGGAGCTGATGGCCATCCTGGGAGTCATTGCCGACGATTTCACCGGTGCGACCGACATTGCCGGCATGCTGGTCAAGGGCGGCATGCGCACCATCCAGACGATCGGCGTGCCAGCCAGAGGCGCCATTCCCGACGACGTCGACGCCGTGGTGGTGGCGTTGAAGAGCCGTTCGATCGCCGCCAAGAGCGCGGTCAGCCAGTCGCTCGACGCCTTGCGGGCGCTGCAGGACGCGGGCTGCGTGCGCTTCTTCTTCAAGTACTGCTCGACCTTCGATTCGACCGACCTCGGCAATATCGGCCCGGTGGGCGACGCGCTGATCGACACGCTCGGCGTCAAGCAGGCGATCTACTGTCCGGCCTTCCCGGAAAACGGCCGCACCATCTTCTTCGGCCATCTCTTCGTCGGCGACATCCTGTTGTCGGATTCGCACATGCGCCACCATCCGCTCAACCCGATGACCGATTCGAGCCTGGTGCGCGTGCTGGCGCGGCAGACCCGCCACAAGGTAGGGCTGGTGCCGCTGAAGCAGGTGCAGGCGGGCTCCGCGTCGGTGCGCGCCGCGCTCGACAGGCTGGCGCTCGAAGGCGTGCGCCATGTGATCGTCGACGCGGTGGCCGACACCGATCTCGGCATCATCGGCGAGGCCGTCGGCGACGACGCGCTGGTGACCGGCGGCTCGGGCGTGGCGCTCGGCCTGCCCGCCGCCTATCGCCGGCGCAATCTCCTGCCGCATCGCTCGGGCGCGGATGCATTGCCCAAGGTCGACGGCGCATCGGCCGTGCTGGCGGGCTCATGCTCGGCGGCGACGCTCGGCCAGATCGCGCAATTCAAGGGCGATCATTTGGTGCTGGACACCGATGCGATCTGCCGCGGCGAGGATGTCGCCGGCAAGGCGCTCGCCTGGGCCAGGGGCAAGCTCGGCAACGGACCCATCCTGCTCTCGGCCAGCGACAAGCCGGAGGCGGTGAAGGCGCTGCAGGCCAAGTACGGCATCGAGCAATCGAGCCAGGCGATCGAAGGCACGATGGCATCGCTCGCCAAGGGCCTGGTGGCGGCCGGCGTCGGCCGGCTCGTCGTGGCGGGCGGCGAGACGTCGGGCGCCGTGGTCGGCGCGCTCGACGTCAGCGCGCTCCGCATCGGCCCGGAGATCGATCCCGGCGTGCCGTGGACCGCGTCGGTGGCCGACAAGCCGCTGCTGCTCGCGCTGAAGTCGGGCAATTTCGGCGCACCGGATTTCTTCACCAAGGCTTTCGCGCAGCTATGAGCACGGCCGAAGACAAGGCGCGCGACGCCGTCTGCACGCTCGGCGCCAAGCTCGCCGCGCGCGGCCTCTGCCCCGGCACCTCGGGCAATATCAGTGTACGCGTGGCCGACGGCTGGCTGATGACGCCGACCAATTCCTCGCTGGGCGAGCTCGATCCCGGCAAGCTCAGCAAGCTCGACCAGAACGGCAAGCACGTCGGCGGCGATCCGCCGACCAAGGAAGCGCTGCTGCATCGCTCGGTCTACGACGTGCGGCCCAAGGACGGCGCGATCGTGCATCTTCATTGCACGCATGCAGTCGCCGTCTCCTGCCTCGATCCGTCATGCCATCACAACAAGGAAACGACCTTGCCGCCGATCACGCCCTACTTCGTGATGCGGGTCGGCAAGCTGCCGCTGGTGCCCTACTTCAAGCCCGGCGATCCCAAACTGGCCGACGCCATCCGCGACTACGCCAAGGGCCATCGCGCCGTGCTGCTCGCCAACCACGGTCCGGTCGTCGCCGGCACCTCGCTCTCGGCCGCCTCGGCGTCGATCGAGGAGCTCGAGGAAACCGCCAAGCTTCACCTGCTGCTGCAAGGCTTCAAGGTGCGCCTGCTCTCCGACGCGCAGGTGCGCGAGGTCGAAGAAGCCTTTCCCTCCTGAACGGATACCGCCAACATGCCCAAGCTCGCCGCCAATCTGTCGTGGATCTACCAGGAGGTGCCGTTCCTGCAGCGCTTCGCCGCCGCAGCCGCGCACGGCTTCAAGGCGGTCGAGATCCTGTTCCCCTACGAGGCGCCGGCCGCCGACATCGCCGCCGAGCTCAAGAAGCACAAGCTGACGCAGGCGCTGTTCAACCTGCCGGCCGGCGATGCCGGCAAGGGCGAGCGCGGTTACGCGGCCCTGCCCGGCCGCGAGGCCGATTTCTCGGCGGCGCTCGACAAGGCGCTGGACTACGCGAAGGTTCTCGAGTGCCGCACCCTGCATGTGATGTCAGGCATGATCGCGCCCGGCGCCGACAAGGTCGCCATGCACCGAACCTTCGTCGGCAATCTCAAGAAGGCCGCCGATCGCACCGCCAAGAGCGGCATCACGCTCGTGCTCGAGCCGATCAACCATCGCGACATTCCCGGCTACTTCACCAACACCACGACGCAGGTGATGCAGATCATCGAGGAAGTGGGCGCTCCGCATCTCAAGCTGCAGCTCGATCTCTATCACCTGCAGGTGACCGAGGGCGATCTGCAGAAACGCACCGAGCGGCTGTTCCCGCATGTCGGGCACGCGCAGATCGCGGGCAACCCGGACCGCAACGAGCCGGACGTCGGCGAGGCGAACCACCTCTATCTGCTCGATGTGCTGGATCGACTGGGCTACGAGGGTTACGTCGGGCTCGAATACAAACCCAAGACGACGACCGCCGCCGGTCTCGGCTGGGCGAAGAAATTCGGCATCAAGGCGTAAGTCATGGCTGACACGAACGCACCACCCAAGAACACGCCTGACGTCGCCTTCATTGGCCTGGGCTCGATGGGCCTCGGCATGGCGAAGAACCTGCTCAAGCATGGCCACAAGGTGATCGGCGTCGACCGGAGCCCAGCCGCGCGCGAGGCTTTTGCCCAGGCGGGCGGCACGACCGCGGCCACGCCCGCCGAAGCCGCCGCCAACGCCGACGTCGTCATGCTGGCCGTCGTCAATGCAGCGCAAGTCGACGCCGTGCTGTTCGGCGATGGCGGCGCGGTCGCGGCGCTGCACAAGGGCGGACTGGTGATGCAGTGCGCCACCGTGCCGCCCGCCTTCTCCAAATCGTTGGGCGAGCGACTGGCAAAGTCCGGTCACGTGCTGCTCGATGCGCCGATGTCGGGCGGCCGCGCCCGCGCCGAAACAGGCGAGCTCACCTACATGACCTCGGGCAGCGCCGCGGCGTATGCTGCCGCCGAATCGATCCTCGCCGCCACCTCCGCCAAGGTGTTTCGCCTGGGTGAGGCGCCAGGCATCGGTTCGCTGGTGAAGACGGTGAACCAGCTGCTGGCCGGCGTGCACATCGCCGCTGCCGCCGAGGCGATGGCGCTTGCCGCCAAGGCGGGCGCCGACACGCGCGCGGTATACGACGTGATCTCGGCCAGCGCCGGCAATTCGTGGATGTTCGGCAATCGCGTGCCGCACATGCTCGACGACGATTTCTCGCCTCTTTCGGCGGTGGAGATCTTCGTCAAGGATCTCGGGCTGGTGCTTAATACGGGACACGAGCAGCGGTTGCCGCTACCGATGGCCGCAGCCGCGCATCAGCTCTTTCTCGCCGCGGCCGGCGCGGGCTGGGGCAAGCTCGACGACGCCGCCGTGGTCAAGGTCTACGAACAGGCGGGAGACTTCAAAGTATCATCGCCGAAGCGTTAGACTGACGTCATGCGTCGCGCGCGTTTCGCCAAGATCGTGGCCACCCTGGGCCCGGCTTCCTCGAGTGCCGAGCGGCTGCGCGCGCTGTTCGAGGCCGGCACCGACGTCTTTCGCCTCAACTTCAGCCATGGCACGCAGGACGACCACAAGCAGAGGGTCGAGCTGCTGCGCGCGCTCGAGGCGGAATACAATCACCCGATCGCCATCCTGATGGACCTGCAGGGACCGAAGCTGCGGCTCGGCGCCATGGCCAAGGGCCCGATCGAGCTCAAGAAGGGCCAGAAGCTGCGCTTCGACATGGACAAGGCGGCGGGCACGCCCAAGCGCGTGCCGCTGCCGCACCCCGAGATCTTCCGCGCCGCCCAGCCCGGCGGCATCCTGCTGATCGACGACGGCAAGGTGCGTCTGCGCATCGAGGCGCACAGCGAGACGACGATGGACACCGTGGTCGAGGTCGCGGGCCCGATCAGCGACCGCAAGGGCGTCAACCTGCCCAACCTGGTGCTGCCGCTGTCGCCGATGACGGAGAAAGACCACAAGGACCTCGCCTACGGCCTCACGCTCGGCGTCGACTGGGTGGCGCTCTCCTTCGTGCAGCGCGCGCACGACATCGCCGAGCTCAAGAAGCTGGTCGCCGGCCGCGCCGCCGTGATGGCCAAGCTCGAGAAGCCGCAGGCGATCGAGCATCTCGACGAGATCATCGAGCAGTGCGACGGGCTGATGGTGGCGCGCGGCGATCTGGGCGTCGAGATGCCGCCCGAAGCGGTGCCGCCGCTGCAGAAGCGCATCCTCGCCGCCTGCCGCGCCGCCGGAAAGCCCGCGATCGTGGCGACGCAGATGCTCGACTCGATGGTGCATTCGCCGACGCCGACGCGCGCCGAGGCGTCGGACGTGGCGACCGCGGTCTATGACGGCGCCGATGCGGTGATGCTGTCGGCCGAGTCCGCTTCGGGAGACTATCCGATCGAGGCGGTTACCATCATGGACCGCATCATCCAGAGCGTCGAAGCCGATCCGCTCTACCGCACCCTGATGAACGCCTCCCGCCGCGAACCCGAGGCGACGACCGCCGACGCGATCAGCGCCGCCGCGCGCCAGTGCGCCCATACGCTGTCGGCGGCCGCCATCGTCACCTACACCAACACCGGCTCGACCACCCTGCGGGCCGCCCGTGAGCGGCCTGACGTGCGGATTCTCTGCATGACGCCCAACCTCAACACGGCGCGGCGCATGACGCTGACCTGGGGCGTCCATCCGGTGCATGGCGAGGACGCTCGCAGTTTCGGCGACATGGTCCAGCGCGCCGTGCGCACCGCCCGCAAGGAGGAACTCGCCAAGCAGGGCGAGCGGCTGGTCATCACTGCCGGCGTGCCGTTCGGCACCCCCGGCGCGACCAATATCCTGCGCATCGCCTACGTCTGACCGACCAAGGCGACTGACGACTTTCTTACGTCGATTTTGGGGGATGCCAGGGGCGGGCCGGCCGTAATCCTCTCAGAAGCAGAGCGAGAGGCGATCGTGCAAAGCCCGTCAGACAAGGCAAAAGCCATCCCCTATCGGCCCCGGAGATCGATGCTCAACTGGGTCGACTTCCTCGTGATTCTGGCGACCGTGCTGGTTTTCGGCGCTGTCGTCGCCAACAACAACCCGCACGCCCATGCGCAGACCCGCGCCGACAATTCGTCGCTGATCACCGATCTGCCGACGCAGGCCTCGGTCGGATCCGACGACATGGGCCTGATTAAGGCGAGAATAAGGCTGGCGATCGGAGCGCCATGGTCGTGAGGGCGTTGGTCGTCGCCGGCCTGCTGCTTGGCGTGGCGTCCGCCGCGCAGGCACAGGACCGCCGCTTCGATCGCATCGATGCGAACCATGACGGCCGGATCAGCCTGCAGGAGTACGAGAACTACGCCGGCAGCCGGCTGATGAAGGCCAAGGGGCCGCACGCGCAGAAATTCCGCTCGCTCGATCCCGAGCAGCAGACCGCCGTGCTGCAGCATCGGTTCCAGAGGCTCGACAAGGAACACAAGGGCTTCCTCGTTCCCGCCGACCTCCAGCGTCACCAGGGCTAACGGCCCGCACCCTGTCCCTGGTCGAAGCCGAACCGGCGATAGGCATAGCCGAGGCCGAGCAGCGCCGCGCCCAGCCCAAGGAACGAGAAGACGCGCAGCAGGCCGTGCAACCCGGCCATGTCGATCAGGAACACCTTGCCGACGACGATGCAGACCAGCGCCATGCCGGCATGCCTGAGCGCCGCCGCGTTGCGCCAGAAGCCCAGCGCCAGCAGCGCCACGCCGAACAGCAGCCAGACGAAGGAATAGGTGTAGAGCTCGACCCCGGCGGCATCGAACAGATCGCGCTTGAAAGCCGGATCGAAGAAGTGCCGGACTTCGAACGAGACGTAGACGAAGGCCAGCAGCGAAGCCGCGATCTCAGCCAGCAACCGCACCGCCGGATCTCGTTCGACACCGTCGACCCAGCGATGGGCGAGGGCCGCCATCGCCGCCGGCAGGGCATAGGCCATCAGCAGGCCGTTCAGGATCGGCAGGTCGCCCACATCGGCCGGCCGCAAGATCGGGTTGGCGATCATGACTTGCATGAACAGCGCCACCGACACTAGCCCGCCGCTCAGGCGCCAGGCCCAGAGGAGCACGGGATCGTATTCCAGCCGCGCCAGCCACAGGCAGGCCAGCGCGAACGCGCCCCACACGGCGACATAGGTCGCGCGTGCCATGAACGAGGTTTCCGAAGGCGCCTGGAAGAGGCTGTGGACCTCGAGCGTCAGCAGCGCGAAGACCAGCAGCGCCATCGCCACCTCGACCGCCAACACCAGACGCGCATCGCTCCCGCGCAGGTAGCTGCGCCCGACGGCGAGGGCCGCGATCGAAATGCCGTAGCTCCACAGGATCCAGTTGAAGATCGGCGTGACGCCGAGCGGATAGGAAAGCACAAACGGATTGCAAACGAAGCGCGCGACCACGACGGCGAGCAGGCCCCAGCAGATCTGCCGCATCGCCCATAGATCGAGCCACGCTGCGATCCACGCCACCGCGGTGAGCTCGATCGCATAGGCCACTGTGATCCAGTGGCGTTCGAGCTCGAGCGGAATCGCCGCGGCAATGAAGAACGACACGCCGGCCGCCAGGAACCCGAGCGCCTCGGTGGCGCCCGCCATGCGTCCGCGCCACTGCACCAGCCGCTCGGCGCCGACCAGGAACGGCACGGCGAGACCGAGGCTGATCAAGCCCCATGGTGTGCCGTTGACGGCAAAGCGCAGCACGTACCAGCACAGCAGAAAGTGCGAGAGTGCCGCGCCGACCGACAAGGCCGCCCAGAAGCCCGGCCTGCCCGCGTTCCACATCAGGGCGAAAGCACCGGCGGCGTAAATGCCGCCCATCAGGATCGTCAGCCAGGCAAAACGATCGGCCTCCCAGTTCGATCCGATGCCTCCGGTTCTCGCCCACCACAGGGCGAGCGCGAGCAGCGAGAGCGCCGGCGCGATGGCCGCCACGAACTGAAAGCGCGGCCGCCAGCGGGCCAGCGCATAAAGCCCCGCGCCATGCAGCGCCAAGGCGAACCAGCCGACACCCTGCCTGCCGTAATCCTGCTCGACGATCGCGACCAGCAGGACGCCGGTCAGGGCAAGTGCCGTCCAGACGAGCGGCGTCGTGGTCGGCGGGTTGCGCCAGGCGGCCCAGACGAAGAGCGCCGCGGTGGCAACCAGGAAGATGCCGACCCAGACAAGGCCGTCGCCCTCCATGACCATCCAGGCGATCACCCAGAGCGACGAGCCCGCCAGTACGCCCCAGCCCAGCATCCACCAGCCGCGGTGACGGATCACGGCAAGCGTGCCGGCGGCGATCGCCAGCAGATAGCCGAACAGCACCGGCGTGTTGGGATTGTCGCTGCCGATCAGCGCCGGACTGAGGAAGCCGCCGACGAAAGCCAACGCGGCGACGAATGGTCCGTGGCGCAACGACACGCCGATCGCGACGGCGGTCAGCGCACCTGCGCCGATGCCGGCCATCGGCTTGGAGATCATGCCGTAGAGCGCGACGGCGGCGAACAGCGCGCCGTACAGCGCCGCCACGCCGGCCGCCGCCATGGCCTGCGCGACGCGCTCGTCGCGCGGCCTGATCCTCTCGGCGCCGCCGATCAGCGCGAAGCCGAACAGCACAGCAAGAATCACGCGCACTTCGGGCGAGAGATAGCCCTCCTCGATCGAGTAGCGCACGAGGAAAACCGCGGCCAGGGCGAGCGTGATCGCACCGATCCAGATGAAGGCGCGCGCGCCCAGCCGCTGCTCGAGCCCGACCTTCGGCACGGCCGGCGGTGCGGCAATCGCCGGCGCAGGCTCGAAGGGCGGCGGCAAGGGCGGCGGCTCGACGAATTCGGGCGGCAGCTCGACCGCCGCGGGCGGCTCGGGCAGCGGCGGCGCCACGGTGACGGCGGCGCCCTGCTCCAGGCGCCGCCGCAGCTCGGCGACCTCCGTGCGCAGGCTCGAGATCTTGACCAGGGCGACGACCGCCATGATCGGGGTGGCCAGCACGAAGACCAGCCCGAGCAGGATCAGTGCAATCTCGTCCATGGCCGCTCCCCCGAACCGGCCCAGGCGGAGCTAGTCGGCGGCGACCCGCCGCTCCGCCGAAGCAAAGGCTGCGCGGCGGTCCTTGGCGACCTGCCCGCGCTTCACCACCAGGCGATGGTTTTCCTTGCGTGCGGCCCGCTTGATGTCGGCCAGCGGATCGCCGTCGCACAGCACGAAGTCGGCCGAGTTGCCTTCCTTGATGCGGCCCTGGTCGGCGAGCCGCATCAGATCGGCCGCACTCGCCGTCGAGATGAAGAGCGAATCGCGCGTCGACACGCCGATCTCGCACATGAACTCGAGCTCCCTGGCGTTCTCGCCGTGCCGGTTGTGCGGCGTGCCGGCGTCGGTGCCCATGGCGATCTTGCCGCCCGCCTTGTAGTACATCTTCACCGAGGCGATGTGGCGATCGAACACGCGGCGCGCCTTCTCGATCACGTATTCGGGGATCGAGCGGTCGCCGCCGTCATAGCCCGCCAGGATGTTCTTCACGGCGGCGAGCGTCGGCACCAGCCACACGCCGCGCTCCTTCATCTCCCTGATGCACTCGTCGGTCATGAAGATGCCGTGCTCGATCGAATCGATGCCGCCGCGCACGGCGTTGAGGATGCCGAGCGCACCCTGCGCATGGCTGGCGCAGCATTTGTGGAAGCGGTGCGCTTCCGTGATGCCGGCCTTCAGTTCCTCGGCCGAATAGTGCGCGTCCTCCGGATTGACGCCCGGCGTCATCACGCCGCCGGTCGCCATGATCTTGATCAGGTCGGAGCCGGCATGGATCTGTTCGCGCACCGCCTTCACGACTTCGTCCGGCCCGTCGGCGACGCGCCCCGTGCGGTTGCCGTGGCCGCCGGTCATGCAGATCATGCGGCCGGCGCAGCGCATGGTCGGTCCGAGGAAGCGGCCCTGGTTGTAGGCGTCGCGTATCGCGAATTCCATGTAGTCCTTGCCGCCGCAATCGCGCACGGCGGTGACGCCGCCTTCGAGCGTGGCGCGCATGTGCTCCATGCCGCGGACCGTAATCGCCGCCGGCGTCATGCGGTCCTGCACGGCGCCCGGATTGCCTTCCGCGCCCGACAGCGAATGGACGTGGCAATCGATGATGCCGGGCATCAGCGTGCCGCCCGAGGTGTCGACCTTCTCGCCGGCAAAGCCCGCGAACTCGCCCGCCGGCGCGACGCGCTTGACCTTGCCGCCCTCCTCGAGAACAGCCTGGCCATCGAGCACCTTCTCGCCGTCGAACACACGGCCGCCGACATACAACGTCGTCATCACCAACTCCCTGATACGATGAGGCTACTATCGGCTGGCCGTGCGCTGGTCGCAACCCAGCGGATCGGCCGGCACGTCGCCGCCTTGCGCCTTGAGCCGGGCGATCTCCTCGTCGATGCCCGCGATGTGCGGATTGTATTTGCGCGCCAGCTCGAATGCCGCGACGGCGCGCGCCGGCTCGTTCATCTGTTCACGGATCATGCCGAGACCGGAATAGGCGCCGAAATGGCGCGGCTCGCGCTTCACCGTCTCGCAGATGTCGTCGATCGACGCTTTGAAGTCGCCAAGCAGCCAGTAGACCGTGGCGCGCTTGTTCCACGCCTCTGAAAGCTGCGGCGCCAGATCGATCAGCTTGCTGAAGGTCGCGACGGCCGCACGCAGCTCCTGCGCCTGCATCTCGGCAATGCCCTTCATCATCAGCTTGCGCTGCTCGGGATCGGGCACCATCGTCCACTGCTCCCAGATCGCCTGTTCCAGCGTCTGGATGATCATGGGATCGGTCGCGGTCTGCAGCTTGGCGAACAGGGTATCGAGCATCGTCTCACTCCCTGCTGGACGTGCGGCCAGCATCACGCCGAGGACGAGGGCAAGGCAAGCCCGCAGAGCTCTCACGGCAAGGCGGCCGGCTTCGGCCCGCCCGTCGCCCAGTCGAGCAGCTCGACGGTGTGCACGACCGGAATGTCCGTGCCGCCGGCAATGTTGCCGATGCAGCCGAAATTGCCTGAAGCGATCATGTCCGGCTTCGTGCTTTCGATGTTCGCGACCTTCAGCTCGCGCAGGCGGCGCGACAGCTCGGGCTGCAGCACCTGATAGGTGCCCGCCCAGCCGCAGCAGAGATGGCCGTCGGGCACGTCCTTCACCGTGAAACCCGCATCGCGCAGGAGCTTCTTCGGTTGCTCGATGACTTTCTGGCCGTGCTGCATGGAACAGGCCGAATGGTAGGCCACGTTCAGGGCGCGCGGTGTCACGTTTGCGAGACCGATCTCGGCCATGAATTCGCTGACGTCGCGTGCCAGCTTCGACACCTGCTCCGCCCGCTCCTTCCAAACCGGGTCGTTGGCGAACATCGCGCCATAATCCTTCACTGTCGTGCCGCAGCCCGAGGCGTTGATCACGATGGCGTCGAGATTCTCGCCCGACCAGGCCTCGATGTTGGCCTTGGCGAACGCCATCGCCTGCTCGTTCTCGCCGACATGCATCACCGAGGAGCCGCAGCAGCCCGAACCGGCAACGTTCACCACCTCGACGCCGTGGCGCGTCAGCAGCCGCACCGTCGCCTCGTTGACCTCGGGGGCCAGCACCTGCTGGCCGCAGCCCGGCATCAGCGCCACGCGCTTTCGGCGCGGACCTTGGGCAGGGAAAGTCTGCGCGTGATCGACCGGTGAGGGTCCGCGCAAGGTCCACGGCACCGCCTCGAGCATCGCCTTGATCCGGCGCGGGAATGTGGCACCGCCCGGATCGCTGCTGGCGCGCGGCAGTAGCGCTGCCAGCGGCTTGGCGAACCAGCCGAGCACCATCACCCAACGGAAGACATGGGGTCGCGGCATCAGGTACGCCAGCAACTTGCGCAGCACGCGATCGGCGAAAGGACGTCTGTAATTCTGCTCGATGTGATGGCGGCCGTGGTCGACCAGGTGCATGTAGTTCACGCCCGACGGACAGGTCGTCATGCAGGACAGGCACGACAGGCAGCGATCGACGTGGCGCACTTCCTGCGCTGTCGGCGCGCGGTCGCCTTCCAGCATCGACTTGATGAAGTAGATCCTCCCGCGCGGCGAATCGCGTTCATCGCCCAGCAGCACGAAGGTCGGGCAGGTCGCCGTGCAGAAGCCGCAATGCACGCATTTGCGCAGGATCTGCTCGCTGCGCGCGGTCTCGGGATCGGCAAGCTGGGCCAGGGTGAAATTGGTCTGCATCAGCCCATGCGTCGCGGATTGAACAGGCCCCTGGGATCGAAGCTCTCCTTAACACGCGCCGACAGCGCGGCAAGGGCGGGCGATTGCGGCTGGAACACAGGCACGGCGACGCGCACGGCCTCCGGCGCGCGCACCAGCATCGCGTGGCCGCGCAAGCCGTCACGCACCAGCGCGTGATCGGCGTCGGCGCTCGCCGGCAAGGCCAGCCAGATCAAGCCGCCCGACCAGTCGTAGAACGCTTTCGCAGTTGGGCGCGCCGACTTGATGCGGGAAACGACGGCCGGGCCGTCGGTCGGTGCACAGGAAATGCGCCAGACGACGTCGTCGGCAGCCGTGCCGAGCGGTGCGGCGTCACGCACTTCGCGCCAGAACGCGCGCGATTCGAGCGTGCCCAGCTCTTCCATGCGGGCGCCAAGAAACAACTCGCGCAAGCCCTTGAGCCGCGCCTCGACCGACGGCGCCACGCCCTCGACCCGGAGCGCCGTCCGGCTCGGCAAGTGCGCCGCGCCCGACACCTCGTGCGGACTGCCCATCGCCGTGCACATCGCCTTCACGGCCGCTTGGTCGTCGAGGCCGTGCAACAGCAAGGTGCGCGTCTGGTCGGGCGCCGGCAGGACCTTGACCGAGACCTCGTCGAGCACGGCGAGCGTGCCCCACGAGCCCGCCAGCAGCTTGGAGAGATCGTAGCCGGTGACGTTCTTCATCACCCGGCCGCCCGACTTGAAGGCCTCGCCGCGGCCGTTCACGCCCGAGAAGCCCAGCAGGTGATCGCGCGCGGCACCGGCGGAGAGGCGGCGAGGGCCGGCGAAATTGCCCATCAGCGTGCCGACCAGCGTCCCCTCGCCCGGCTCCCTGCCCAGCAGCGGCCCGAGATCCGGCGGCTCGAAAGCCAGCATCTGGTTGCGCTGCGCCAGCAGGGCCTCGACGTCGCGGAGCGGCGTGCCGGCGCGCAAGGTGATCACCAGCTCCTCGGGCGCGTAGTCGACGACGCCCGAGAGGTCCGACAGATCGAGCACCTGATCGCACGCCATCGGCTTGCCGAGCGCGAGCTTGCTGCCCGAGCCGCGCACGTCGAGCGTCACGCCCTCGTTCAGCGCCCATTCGACAGCCTGACGCAGCTCCTTGGCGTCGCGCGGTTTGATCGTTCCGGCCATTCTGGCGCCAGCATAGGGGCGGGAAATTCTTCAAGCCATGGGCTAGTCTTCGCGCATGGCGGTTTCCAGACGGGCACAAATCGCGTTCGGCATGCTGGCCGTCGTAGCGGTCATCGGCGCGCTGACGGTCGGCTTCAACCTGATGAATGGCGAACATCTGTCGACCGTGCCCGGCCATTGGCGAGAAAGCCAGCGGTCGGCCTTCATCGAGGCGTGCAACACCAACTGCAAGAACTCGCCCGGCGTGACCGCCGATCGTTATCCGCTGTGCGAGAAGGTCTGCGCCTGCTCCGCCACCGAGGGAGAGAAGATCCTGAGCGAGGCCGATCTTGCCGAAATCGTGGCAGCCGGAAGGAACGGTCAGGCCTCGCTCGAGCAGAACGAAAAAATGCAGAAACTCACCAAGGTGGCGCACGACTGCACGGCGGCCGCGGGCAAGGCCTCGCCCTAGAACCTCGGTATCTCGGGGAACGGGATCTTGTTGTGGTGCACGACGACCCGCCCCAGCTCGGCACAACGGCGCAGCTTGGGGAACACCTTGCCGGGATTGAGCAGATGGTCGGGGTCGAAGGCGCATTTCACGCGCATCTGCTGGTCGAGATCGATCTCGGTGAATTGCTCGCCCATCAGGTCGCGCTTCTCGATGCCGACGCCGTGCTCGCCGGTCAACACGCCGCCGACGCGGACGCAAAGCCGCAATATGTCGGCGCCGAACTGCTCGGCGCGATGAAGCTCGTCGGCGTCGTTGGCGTCGAACAGGATCAGCGGATGCAGGTTGCCGTCGCCGGCATGGAAGACGTTGACCACGCGCAAGCGATGCTTCTTCGACATCTCGCGCATCTCCGCCAGCACCTCGACCAGCCGGCCGCGCGGCACCGAGCCGTCGAGGCACATGTAGTCGGGCGTGATCTGGCCGACCGCCGGGAACGCAGCCTTGCGGCCGGCCCAGAACAGCACACGCTCCTGCTCGTCGCGGCTGACGCGGCAGGTCGTGGCGCCGCGGCCGCGCGCGATCTCCTCGACCTTGGCCACCAGGTGATCGACCTCGACCGGCGGGCCGTCCAGTTCGACGATCAGCAGACCTTCGGCATCGAGCGGATAGCCCGCGCCGACATAGTTCTCCGCGCAGCGGACGGCATCCTTGTCCATCATCTCGAGGCCACCCGGAATGATGCCCGAGGCGATGATGGCGGCGACGCAGTCGGCCGCGCCCGCTTCGGTCGGGAAGCCCAGCAGCACGGCGCGCGCCGTCGTCGGCTTGCGCAGCAGCCGCACCGTGACCTCGGTGACGACGCCCAGCAGGCCCTCGGAGCCGGTCATCAGGCCGAGCAGGTCATAGCCGCCGGCATCGAGATGCTTGCCGCCCAGCCGCACGACCTCGCCGTTCATCATCACCATCTCGATGCCGAGCAGATTGTTGGTGGTGAGACCGTACTTCAGGCAATGCAGGCCGCCGGAATTCTCGGCGACGTTGCCGCCGATCGAGCAGGCGATCTGCGAGCTGGGATCCGGCGCATAGTAGAAGCCTTCCTTCTCGACTGCCTTGGTGATGCCGAGATTGGTGACGCCCGGCTGCACCACGGCGCAGCGGTTGGCATAGTCGATCTCGAGCACGCGATTGAACTTGCCCATGCCGAGCAGGATCGCGTCGCCGACCGGCATCGATCCGCCCGACAGCGAGGTGCCTGCGCCGCGCGGCACGACCTTCACCTTGCGGTCCTGGCAGTACCGCAGGATCGCCGCGACTTGCGCCACCGTTTGGGGCAGGACGACGACGAGCGGCATCTGGCGATAGGCCGACAGCGCATCGCACTCGTAAGGCCGCATGCCGTCTGTTTCGTCGATCACGCCCTCGCCCGGCACGATGGCGCGCAGGGCCGCCACAATCTCCGGCCGGCGGGCGAGAATGTCCGGATCGAGCGCGGGCATCTGCATGCCCTGCTTTTAAATGAAAAAGCGGCGGAAGCCGAGGCTCCGCCGCCCATTTCTCGCCAAGTGCGAGAAGACTTCAGCCCTGGCGGGCCTTGAAGCGCGGGTTCGTCTTGTTGATGACGTAGACGCGGCCCTTGCGGCGCACGATGCGGCTGTCCTTGTGGCGGAGCTTCACCGACTTCAGCGAATGACGGATCTTCATGGTCCAGTTCCCAACAAAAAGCCCCGGCCGCGCCGGGGTGAATTCCAAAAAGCGGCCGGAAAATACGGACCTGGCCCAGTCCCGTCAACCTAGATTTCGCGCTAAATTGGCCCGGTTAAGGGCAGCGGGGAGGCCGGGAATGCCCTCAAACAGTTACTTCAGCGTGCTGTCGGGCATCGCCTGCGCGTTGCTCAGCATTAGCTCGTCGGCGCACGCCCAGGAGCAAATGTCCCCCGAATGGAAAGCCTGTGTCAGCGGCGCCCCGCCCGACCGGATTCGCGGCTGTACGAAGTTGATGCAACCAGGACTAAACAGGGATGCCCTGTCCGATCTATTGCAAAGGCGCGGCATCGCCTATCTCGAGAGCGGCGACAGAACGCGAGCATTTCAGGACTTCGACGAAGCCATCCGCATCAAGCCGGACGACGAGTCCTTCGCCACGCGCGGCCGGGCCTATCGGCTCGAACATGATCTCCACCGGGCGATCAACGATCTCGACCACGCCGTCCGAATCAATGCGGGGAATTCGTTCGCGCTCTCCCAACGCGCCAGGGCCTATCGTGAGCTCGGCGACGGAGCAAAGGCAGCCCGAGACTTCGACGAATCCCTGCGGCTCAATCCCTTGGACAACTACACCCGCTACAATCGCGCCACCTTCCGTGCCGAGCGGGGCGAAACCGCATTCGCCCTCCAGGACTTCGACGCAATAATCAAGCGGATGAACGAATTGTTGCTCAAGCGTCCCAATGCGCCGCTGTTCCTGTTCCTTCGCGGCCTCGCCAAGCAGGGCAAAGGCGACGCGGCAGGAGGCGCGGCCGACATCGCTGCGGCGAAGGCTGGAGAACCGAACGTAGCCGACAACTTCTGGCGTCTGGGGCGTTAGACGATCATTTCTCGGCAACCGCTTTGCGCGCTTTCTTGAGGTCATCCACCAAGGCTGCCCGCGCCTTCCGGCGCGACGGCTCGTCGGGCATCCGCAGGATGGATGACGGGTGCGCCGTCACCATGAGCCTGTGGCCGGCCAGCGAATCAATCACCTGGCCGCGCTGTCGCGAGATCGTGACCGACTTGCCGGTCAGGATGTTGGCCGCGGTGACGCCGAGCGCGAGGATCAGATCAGGCTGCACGATCGCGATCTCCTGGTCGAGCCACCAGCGGCATTTCTCGACCTCGTAGCGGTTGGGCCGCTTGTGCAGGCGTTTCTTGCCGCGCGGCTCGTTCTTGAAATGCTTGACCGCGTTGGTGACGTAGACCTTCTTACGGTCGAGCCCGACCTCCTGCAGCGCCTTGTCGAGCTCGCGTCCCGCCGGACCGACGAATGGATGACCCTGGAGGTCTTCCTGATCGCCCGGCTGTTCACCCACCATCATGATCCTGGCCGTCGCCGGCCCCTCGCCGAACACGGTCTGCGTGGCATTGCGATAGAGCGGGCAGCGCGTGCAGTCCTTGGCGTCCTTGGCGACGGCAGTGAGCTTGGCCACGTCACACCTCCTCCAGGCGTTTGATCAGCCTCCTGGCATCCTTCGGCGCATGCAGCTTGTCGGTGTTGTCGAAGTAGACGAACACGTCGCGCGGCTTCCTCTCCTTTACCGGCACGCCGGCGAAGGTGCCGTCCGCCATCTCCTTGCCGCTGCGCCAGCTCTCGACGCGCTTCGCCCAACGGCGGATTTCCGCCGGCGTGTATTCGCTGTGATAGAGCTTCTTCGAGCCGTGCAGGCGCACGTAGATGAAGTCCGAGGTCAAATCCATCAACAGCGGCCACTCGACCGTGTCGGCGCAGACCAGGGCGACGTCGTGCTTGCGCAGCAGCTCGACGAAAGCCGGATCGCGGAAGCTCTCGTGGCGCACCTCCATGGCGTGGCGGATGGCGACGCTCGCGTCGCTGCGCAGCCAGGCGCGCGCCTTCAGTCGATGATCGTGCTTGCGGCCACAGATCGCCGCCTCGTCGGTGTCACGCGGCAGGAGCTTGAAGAACGTCTCGAGCTTCTCCGGGTTGAAGCGGAAATTCGGCGGGAATTGCCAGAGGATCGGCCCGAGCTTGGCGCCGAGCCGCAGCGGGCCGGAAGCGAAGAAATTGCCGAGCGGCGCCTGGGCGTTGCGAAGCTTCAGCATGTGCGTGAGATAGCGCGGCCCCTTCACCGCGAAGACGAAGCCATCCGGCGTATCGTCAGCCCAGCGCGCAAAGCTGTCGGGGACCTGCATGCAATAGAACGTGCCGTTGATCTCGACCGTGTCGAACTGCGTCGCCAGCCAGGCGAGTTCCTTCTTGTGGGACAATCCTTCCGGGTAGAACGCCCCGCGCCAGGGCTTGTAGGTCCAGCCGGAAACGCCGATACGGACGTCTGACGCCATGGTCGGCCAACGCCGATGGCGGGTTCGTTGTTCCTGAGGGGGAGAATTGCATGTCCAAGCTCACGCTCGCGCAAGCCAACAAGATCATCGAAGTGGCCTTGGCCAAGGCGCATGAGATGAAGGTCAAGCCGTTGGCGGTGGCGGTGCTCGACGAGGCGGGCCACGTGAAGAGCCTGCAGCGCCAGGACAGCGCCAGCATGCTGCGCAACGACGTGGCGGTCGGCAAAGCCTGCGCGGCCGTCGGCATGGGCGTGTCGAGCCGCACCCTGCTGGAGCGGGCCAAGGGCAATCCGCATTTCTTCGGCGCCCTGTCGGCCACTGCGCAGGGCAAGTTCATCCCGCAAACCGGCGCCGTTGTAATAAAGGACAAGGACGGCAACGTGATCGGCGCCGCAGGCGCCAGCGGCGGCACCGGCGACGAAGACGAAGCGGTCTGCATCGCGGGCATCGAGGCGGCCGGTCTGGGTTGGGGCTGACGCGCCGGCAACTGCGATCTGCCCCGCGTCGTTAGAAGCGCATGGGACAGATCAAGAAGGGCACCATCGGCTACATGCTCGCGCACGAACAGTTCCCCGTGAACGAGTTGCGTGACATCGGTGCACTGGCGGCGCGCTCCGGTTTCAAGCTTCTGGCCGCCAGCGATCACTTCCAGCCCTGGCAGGCCAACGAAGGCCATAGCGGCGAGGCCTGGGTGACGCTGGGTGCCTTGGGCGACCGCGCGCCGGATGCATGGATGGGCACGACCGTCACCTGCCCGACGCTGCGCTACCACCCGGCGGTGGTGGCGGAGGCGTTCGCCTCGCTCAGCCTGCTTCATCCCGGCCGGGTATTTCTCGGCGTCGGCTCGGGCGAAGCGCTGAACGAGCAGGCGGCAACGGGCAACTGGCCCGCTTGGCAGGAGCGCTGGGACCGCCTGATCGAGGCGATCGACATCATCCGCGCGCTGTGGTCGGGCAAGGATGTCGACCACAAAGGCAGGTTCTACACGGTGAAGGGCAAACTTTACGATCCGCCCAAGGAGCCGATCCCGTTACTCACCGCCGCCAACGGCCGCAAATCGATGAAGCTTGCCGGCAAGCACGGCGACGGGCTGATCACCGATCCCGAGACGTGGAAAGAGTTCAAGTCCGAATGGGAGACCGGTGCTCGGGAAGCCGGCAAGGATCCCGCCGACATGCCGGTGCTGGTCGAGCAGTTCGTCGCGGTGGGCGACAAGCCGGTTGCCGAACATGGCGGCGAACTCTGGCGCTTCATTCCCAAGGCGTTCAAGGGCCTGCATGACGTTCGCGACCCGGCCGAGATCCAGAAGCGCGCCGAAAAGGAGCTGCCGCTCGATAAGGTGATCGCAAGCTGGTCGGTGGGCACCGACCCCGCCGTCCATATCGCAGCCATCGAGAAGCTGTTTGCGAGCGGCGCCACCATCGTCAACATCCACGCTGCGCAGGCCAACCAGCAACGGGCCATCGAGTTCTACGGATCCCGTGTCCTGCCGCATTTCGCCCAGCGCGCTGCCTGACGAAACCCTGCCCTGCGCCTTCCCCGGTTGCACATATCCGGGCCCCGACCCTATTGTCCGCGGCCGATTGGGGTGGGGTGAATGTTCGAGCCAGCCGAGCGCCTGAAGAACGTCAAGGTCTCCGCATCGTCCGCGATGACGCGCAAAGTCCGCGAACTGCGCGCGCAAGGGGTCAAGATCGTGGGCCTGTCGTCGGGCGAGCCCGACTTCATGTCGCCGCGCCACGCCATCGAGGCCGGCTACAAGGCGGCGCTCGCCGGCGAGACGAAGTATCCGCCGCAGGACGGCACCAAGGCGCTCAAGGAAGCCGTGCAGCGCAAATTCAAGCGCGAGAACAACCTCGATTACGCGCTCGACGAGATCATGATCTCCAACGGCAGCAAGCAGATCATGTTCGGCGCCTCGATGGCGTCGATCAATCCGGGCGACGAGGTCATCGTGCCCTCGCCCGGCTGGATCAGCTATGCCGACCAGATCAAGCTCTGCGGCGGCGTGCCGGTGCACGTCTCCTGCCCCGAGAACAACCACTTCAAGCTTCGCGCCGCCGATCTCGACCAGGCGATCACCGACAAGACCAAGTGGGTGGTGCTGAACTTCCCCAACAATCCGACCGGCGCGGTGTGCACGCGCGCCGAGCTCAAGGAGCTGACCGACGTGTTGCTCAAGCACCCCAAGGTGCTGATCATGTCGGACGAGATCTACGAGCATCTGGTGTATGACGGCGCCAAGACACATTCGATCGCCGAGGTCGAGCCCCGGCTCAAGGAGCGCACCTTGACGGTGAACGGCGCGTCGAAGGCCTACGCCATGACCGGCTGGAGGGTGGGCTATGCCGGCGGACCGAAGGCGATGATCGCCGCCATGATGAACATGCAGGGCCAAGCGACGGCCGGCGTCTCGACGGTGGGCCAGGCTGCGGTCGCCGCCGCGCTCGACGGCCCGCAGGACCTGATCGCGAGCCACGTCGCGGACTACCAGAACCGCCGCAACCTCGTGGTCGGCTGGATGAACGAATGCGAGGGCATCAAGTGCCACAAGCCCGAAGGCGCCTTTTACGTGTTCCCGAACATCGCCGGTTGCCTCGGCAAGACCACGCCCAAAGGCAAGAAGCTCGAGACCGACACCGATTTCGTGACGGCGCTGCTCGAAGAACGCCACGTCGCCACGGTGCAGGGCGCCGCCTACGGCATGAGCCCCTACTTCCGCATCTCCTACGCCACCGACCTCGAAAGCATCAAAGAGGGCTGCAGGCGCATCAAGGAATTCTGCGCCGACCTGCGCTGATCACTCTTCCGGTTCGGTGGAGAACATCAGCGGATAGCCCTTCTGGCGGCCCATGTCGGTGCCTTCCTTGGCCTTGCTCTCGGCGACGTCGCGCGTGAAGGTCGCGACGACGCAGACGCCGCGTTGGTGCGCCGTCATCATGATCCGATAGGCCTGGTCTTCGTTGGTGCGAAATACCGCCTTCAGCACCTGCACGACGAACTCACGCGGTGTGTAGTCGTCGTTCAGCAGGACGACCTTGTACATCCGCGGCTGTTCGATCTTGGGCTTGCTGACGGTCTCAGGCTTCAGGACGTCGATGTCGTTGTCGCTCATCGCCCGCTCCCGGAAGGTGGGTCGGTGGTCCAAACGTCTTGTACTACGCAGCCGTTGCGCGGAGAATATCCGTCCAAGGATTTGGGAGGAAAACATGGTCGTTCAACGGCGCAAGTTGCTGGCCGGCACCGCCGCCCTGGCGGCATTCCCGGGCATCGCCCGGTCCCAGGCCGTCAAGCCCCGCGTCACCTTCATCTCCCAGTGGTCGTCGGGCAGCGACGGTGCGGCGATCACCGGCCTCGGCAAGCGCTTCGAGCAGGAAGGCGGCATCTGGCAGCACAGCCCGGTGCCGGGCTTCACCACCGACATGATGAACAAGCTGCGCGCCGAGATCATCGCCGGCAACCCGCCGGCCGCCTCGCAGCTCAAGGGGCCGGAGATCGCCGTCTGGTCGAAGATTGCGCCGACGGTCAACATCGACCCGCTGGTCGAGGCGGCGGGCTACGAGAAGCTGATCCCGTCCGAGCTGATCGACCTGCACAAGCCGCAGGGCCACTGGATCGCGCTGCCCATGCAGGTCTACCGCACGACCACGCTCTTCATGTCGCGGCCGGCGATGAAGAAAGTCGGCGTCACCAAGGCGCCCAAGACCTGGGCCGAGTTCAACGAGATCGCCACGGCGATGAAGGGAGCGGGCATCACGCCGGTCGCCAACGGCGGCATGCGCTGGGACGACGGCATGCGGCTCGAAATAGCGCTTTCAGGCATCAGCTGCGACGCCTATCGCGCGGCGATCATGAACCTCGATCCCAAGGCGATGAAGGGCCCGGAGATGATCGAGGCGCTGGTCCAGGCGCGCAAGTTCCAGAAGTGGATGGACCCGAACACCGCCGCGCAGCATTACTCGGTGCACCTGCCCGCCTTCCTCAAGGGCGACATGGGCATGCTGATGATGGGCGGCTGGGCGCAGGGCGTGATCAAGAATCTGGGCGGCAATCTCGACGACGTGCTGATCACCTCGGTGCCGCAGAACGAGGGCAAGCCGGTGTTCGTGCTCAACGCCGATTCGATGATCTTCTGGAAGCGCAAGGAACCCGACCTTACGGCCGGCCAGCAGCTGCTCGCCAAGCTGATGATGCAGAAGGACGTGCAGGAGCAATACTCGCAGACCACCGGCTCGATCCCGGTGCGAACCGACGTCGACCTGTCCGGATCGAAATGGACGGACGGCCAGCGTGAGGCCTCGGCGGTGCTGAACGAATCGTTCAAGAGCAAGCGCGTGCTGCTCAGCCTGGCGCACAACATGGCGCAGACCAACCCGATCACCGCGGCGATGATCGACGTCATCACCGAGTACGTCCACAACGACAAGGTGACGCCCGAGCAGGCGGCCGCCCAGCTGGTCACGGCCGTGGACAACGCGCGCGGATGAGGGCACGGCTGGGCAGGTACCTGCCGCTCGTCATCATCTGGCTGCCGCTGCTGATCAATGCCGCCCACGTCGTGGGGTTCACGGCGTGGACGACCTGGCTTTCCTTCACGCCGTCCGATCTGCTGCCCGAATATTCGTGGGCCGGCGTGCGCAGCTACCGCGCCGTGCTGCGCACGCCCAGCACCGAGATCGCCTACATCAACCTCCTGCTCTACAGCGTCGGCTTCGTCGGCGTCAGCACCGTCGCGGGCTTCGTGCTGGCGGTGCTGATCGACCAGCGCATCAGGATCGAGAACCTGCTGCGCACGATCTATCTCTATCCGCTCGCCGTGTCGTTCGTCGTCACCGGCGCGGTGTGGAGCTGGCTGTTCAACCCCGGCCTCGGCATCGAGAAGTTCGTGCGCGGCCTCGGCTGGAGCAGCTTCCACTTCGACTGGATCGCCAACCGCGACTATGCGCTGTGGACCATCGTCATCGCCGCGATCTGGCGCGGCGTCGGCTTCGCCATGGCGCTGTTCCTGGCCGGCCTGCGCTCGATCGATCCCGACCTGCACAAGGCGGCGCAAATCGACGGCGCCGGACCGTGGCGCTATTACCTGCGCATCGTGCTGCCGGGCATGGCACCGGTCGCGATCTCGGTCCTCGTCATCCAGCTGCAATACGCGATCAAGACCTTCGATCTGGTGCGCGCCATGACCGGCGGCGGACCGGGCATCTCGACGACGCTGCCCGCACTCGTGGTCTACGACTTCATGTTCCAGCGCGCCCAGCTCGGTCGCGGCACCGCCTCCGCCGTGCTGCTGCTGCTCTCGCTGCTGGTCGTGCTGGTGCCCTACTACGCCTATGCCCATTGGCGGGCACGCAAGGACAAGGCGCATGGCTAGCACGCTGCGCGCGAGCCGCTGGCTGATCTATGCGGTGCTGATCGGCACGGCGCTCTTCATGCTGATGCCGCTGCTCGTCGTCGTCCTGAATTCGTTCCGGACGGCGGTCGAGATCGGCCGCAGTTCGGTGATCGGCTGGCCGACCGGCTTCGCCTGGGAGAACTACATCAGCGCCTGGGGCCACTACTGCATCGCGCAGCGCTGCGAGGGCATCAAGCCCTACATGTGGAATTCCTTCGCGCTGGTCATCCCAGCCACCATCATTTCGACGTTGCTGGGCGCGATCGCGGGCTACTCGATCTCGCTGTGGCGCTTCCGCGGCGACACGACGATGTACGCCATCGTCGTCATGGGCGTGTTCCTGCCCGAGCAGATGAAGCTCATTCCCTGGGCGCTGGTGCTGCGCGAACTCGGCCTCAACGACACCATCACCGCGCTGGTGCTGATCCACACGGTGCAGGGCATCAGCTTCACCACGCTGTTCTGCCGCAACTACTACGTCGGCATCCCGCAGGACCTGATCAAGGCGGCCAAGGTCGACGGCGCGGGCTACTTCCGCATCTTCTGGCGCATCGTCATGCCGCTCTCGCCCCCCATCCTGATCGTGACGGTGATCTGGCAGTTCACCGGCATCTGGAACGACTTCCTGATGGGCGTCACCTTCACCGCCGGCTCGCAGCAGCCAGTGACGGCGGCCCTGATCGCCATCGCCACCACCGCGCCGACCGACGTGCCGCAATACGGCGTGCAGAGCGCCGCGGTGCTGCTGGCGGCGCTGCCGACCCTGCTGGTCTATTTCCTGGGCGGCCGGTATTTTCTGCGCGGGCTCACCGCCGGCGCGGTCAAGTAGGAGTTGGCATGGCCGCACTTACGGTCCGCAACCTGCACAAGCGCTTCGGCACCACCGAGGTGCTGAAGGGCATCGACCTCACGATCGAGAACGGCGAGTTCACAGTCCTGCTCGGCCCCTCGGGCTGCGGCAAGTCCACGCTGCTGAACGTCATCGCCGGCCTCGAGGCCCCGACCACCGGCACGATCGAGATCGGCGACCGCGTGGTCAACGACATCCCGCCCAAGGACCGCGACATCGCCATGGTGTTCCAGTCCTACGCGCTCTATCCCTCGATGACGGTCCGCCGCAACATCACCTTCGGCATGGAGTGCCGCGGCGTGCCCAGGCAGCGGCAGGACGAGGCGGTGAAGCGCGTGGCGTCGCTCCTGCAGATCGACGGCCTGCTCGAGCGCAAGCCCTCGCAGCTCTCGGGCGGCCAGCGCCAGCGCGTCGCCATGGGGCGCGCCCTGGTGCGCGATCCCCGGCTCTTCCTGTTCGACGAGCCGCTCAGCAACCTCGATGCGCTGCTGCGGGTCGACATGCGCACCGAGATCAAGCAGCTGCACCGGCGCATCAGCTCGACCATCGTCTACGTGACACACGACCAGATCGAGGCGATGACGATGGCGAGCCGCATCGCCGTGATGGACCGCGGGCTGGTCCAGCAATTCGCCCCGCCGGACGAGGTCTACAACCGGCCGGCCAACCTGTTCGTCGCGCGCTTCCTCGGCACGCCGCCCATGAACACGGTGCGCGCCAGGCTCGCCACCGAGGGCGACCGCCTGCTCGCGTTGATCGGCGGTGCGGTGCGCCTGGCGCTGCCGGCCCAGCCGGCGGCGGCGCGCCCCTATGTCGGTCGCGAGGTGTTTCTCGGCATCCGGCCCGAATGCATCACCGACCGTGGCGGCGACGTAGGGCTGGCCGCGCGCATGGAAGGCGAGGTCGAGATCAGCGAGCCCACCGGCGCCGAGACGATGGTGCTGCTCAAGGTCGCCGGCGAGCGCATGCGTGCGCGCGTCGCGCCCGATGCCAGGCTCGCCATCGGCCAGCGCTCGACCTTCTCGGTCGACACCCGCACCGCCTGCCTGTTCGATCCCGAGACCGAGCGCCTGATCGCATGAGCTTCACGCACTACCGGAGCCTGCAGGACAAGGTCGTTCTCATCACCGGCGGGGCGAGCGGCATCGGCGAGGCCTTCGTGCGTGCGTTCGCCGACAACGGCGCCAAGGTGGGCTTTCTCGATTTGCAGCAAGACGCCGGCGCAACGTTGGCTGCCGCCCTCTCCCGGTCGAAGCACGCACCCCTCTTCTTGCGCTGCGACGTCACCGACACGAATGCGCTCAAGGCTGCGCTCGAGACCGCGCACACACAGCTCGGGCCGGCCTCCGTGCTGGTCAACAACGCCGCCAACGACCTGCGCCAGATCTTCGCCGATGTGACACCGGAGGAGCTCGACAAGACGCTGGCGGTCAATTTCCGCCACGTCTTCTTCGCCTCGCAGGCCGTCGTGCCGCAGATGATCGGCCTGGGTGGCGGTTCGATCGTCAACATGTCGTCGATGGCGTGGATTGCCGGCGCACCCGAGCTGCCGGGCTACGCCGCCGCCAAGGCGGCGATCGTGGGCCTCACCCATTCGCTGGCGCGCAACCTCGGCAAGCACCGCATCCGCGTCAACGCGATCGCGCCCGGCCTGGTGCTGACCGAGAAACAGCAGAAGCTGTGGTACCCCGCCAAAGAAGACGTGGCGCGCATGGTCGCCCTGCAGTTCATCCCCGACACGATCCAGCCGGCGGACATCGCCAACCTCGCGCTGTTCCTCGCCGCCGACGACAGCCGCCTGATCACCAAGCAGACGTTCGCCGTGAACGGCGGCAGGGCCTGAGTATTCGTCCTAGAGGGGCTCCGTCAGGAAGCGATCGACCAGCCGATCGGCGCGGCTGCGGTCCGTGAACACGAGGTGGCGTGCCAGGTTGCGCGCCGAAGAAGCGAGGTAGAAACGCTCGTACTGCTCGTTGCGGCTCGCCAACGCCGAGCCGGCGAAATCCCACGCCAGCCGGAAGATGCGGATGCGCTCCTCCGCCGCCTGCCCCTTGGCGCCCGGCAGGTATTTGTCGATCAGCGGCCGCAGGTCCTTGTCGGCGAGCTCGGCCGCCATCGGCGCGGCCAGCAGATTGTGCGAGCCGATCATGCGCAGGATCTCGTTGGCGCGCGGCATCCAGAGCGGCAGGAAGGCGCGCAGCGCATGCAGCGGCGAGCGGTTGCAGGTCCAAAGCCCGCCTGGCCATTCGCCAGCCTCGGCTTCGGCCGCGACGATCGCGGTGCGGGTGAACTCGGAATAGCCCCACAATTCGCCGATCAGGCGCATGGTCTCCGGATCGACCGCGTTGATCGAAGCGGCCATGCGCAGCGCGAGACCCCAGGCGAAGTCGAGCTTCACCGAGGCGCGGATCATGGTCTGCTGGTAGGCATTCGCCGTCCAGCTCGTGGTCATGACGCTGTTGTAGGATTTGAGATTGCAGTCGATGAACAGCCGCTCGCGCGGCACCTCGACATTGTCGAAGATCACGAATGCGTCTTGCTCGTCGAAGCGGCTCGACAGCGGATGGTCGAAGCGGTTGGAGTGAGGCGCCGACATGCTGTCGCGACACAGGAACTTCAGCCCCGGCGTGCTCATCGGAATGCAGAATGAAACGGCGTAGTCGTCCGACCCCTCCGGCAACGGCAGGGCAGGATAGACCGCGATTTCGTCGGCGAACGGCGCCAGGGTGGCGAGGATGCGCGCGCCACGCACCACGATGCCGTGCTCGGTTTCGCCGACCTTGCGCAGCGCCACCTCGTTGCCCGCCTTGGGCGCATCGCCCAGCGCCTTGTCGACGGTGGGCTGCACGATCGTGTGGGTGAGCGAGATGTCGTTCCGGCGCAGGAACTTCTGGTAGGCGACGAGGCGTTCGTAGCCCGCCTCATTGCCATGCCCACCCCATTCGACAGGGCCGCCGGCGAATCCGGCGTAGGTCACGTTCATGTAGTCGGGCGTGCGGCCCATCAGGCCGACCGAGTATTCGGCCACCGCACGCAGCGCCTTGTGGCGTTTCGCGAGGTCCTCGCGGCTGCGGGGGATCATGTGGCTGACGGCGGTCTGCTCGCCGGTCTCGGGGTCGGCCATCAGCAGGACGTCGGCCTGCTTGTGATGCAGGTCGAACACCTCGGCCAGGGCGTGCGCTGCGCCGCTGAGCTTGGGATGGTCGACGACGTCCTTGACGCGTTCGCCGTCGACCCAGACCTCGCGCGGCCCGCGGAGGCCTTTCAGGAATTGCTCACCCGTGCGTGCCGGCATGGACCGGCTCTCACCCGACCGGCACGGTTTCCGCCAGCGGCGGCAGCTTCACGACCTTTTCGTACCAGGCGGTCAGTTTGGGATGCCCCGGCCGCCACGGCTCGTTGGCATAGCGGAAATCGAGATAGCCCAAAGCGCAGCCGATGGTGATCTCGCCGATCGTGTCGAGATTGCCGAGCGAGGAAGCCTGCTTCTCGAACTCGTCGACGGCGCGGGCGACCTTGCCCTGCTGCAGGGCGATATAAGCCTTGCGGCCCTCGTCCTGCGGCAAGGTGAGCTCGCGGCGGCGCGGCTGGGTCGCGTCGAGGATGCCGTCAGCCAGCGCCTCCTGGGTGAGCGCCTTCCAGCGCGCCGGGCCGGGCGCCGGGAACAGCTTGGGCGCCGACCCGATGCTGTCGAGGTACTCGCAGATCACCGGGCTGTCGAAGATCGCCATGCCGTCGTCGGTGATGAGAGTGGGAACCTTGGACAGGGCGTTGTACTGCAGCAGCGCCGGATCGGTCGTGCCGATCTTCAGCCGCTCGATCTTGTCGTTCAGCCCGCGCTTGATGGCGCAGGCCGTGACCTTGCGCACGTAGGGGCTGGCGGGCGAATAAGCGAGCTTCATCTGGTCATTCCTCCAAGGAGCAGTCCGGTCGTTAACTTAGCGATCCGATACGGCAGGAGGCTAGCATGACGGACACCGACCTGGGCGAACTGAGGCGGCAGCAGGCGCGGCTGCACCACGTCTCCGAGCATCTCGCCAACGAGCGCACGGTGCTGGCCTGGATCCGCACCGCCATTGCCGTCATGACGCTCGGCATTGCGATCAATCGCTTCAGCCTGTTCCTGCTGGAATTCAGCCGCACCGTGCCGGGCGGCCGCACGGTCAACATCCATGCCGAGGAGGCCGGCACCGGCATCGTCGGGCTCGGCGTCGTCCTGATCCTGGGCGCGATCTGGCATTACCTGCGCGTCGCGCGGATGATCGACGCCGGCAACTACCAAGCCTTGCGCTCGCCGATCGTGGCGGCGGCGCTCGCCGTGCTGGTGCTGGGCGGCGCCAGCCTGGTGTGGCTGCTGCTGATGTGAGATCGACACCGTTTTGCCAATTTCGCGTCGCTCAATCGCAAGTCCGGGGAACAAGGAGCGATGTCGATGTCCGACCGTGATGATGCTTCCGACCTTCGCGAGCGCCTTGCCCGGCTCGAAAGCCGCCTGACCTATGTCCGCTACGGCAAGGCGCCGCCGCAGAAAATCGACCTGCTGTCGTGGCGGGCGCAGACCAGCGCCGGCGCGACTGGCGGCTTGATGGACACCCTGCGCGACGAATGGATCGCGCTGGGCGACATCTTCCGCAACTGGGCGGCGCGGGTCGAAGAGCGCTTCAGCCGCTAACGATACGCCGCGCGATCCGTCACATATCCCGCCGCGACATCGGCCGCGAGCGCGGCCGGGTCGCGCTGCCGCGGATCGCCGTGGCCGCCGCCGCCCGGCGTGCCGAGCGAGACGGTGTCGCCCTTGTGGATGACGTACTGCCTCTTCGGATCGGTCCTCTTGCCGTTGATCCTGAGCTCGCCCGGCGCGCCGGCCTGGCCGCCCTCGACGCCGAAGGCCGGGAAGATCGTGCGCTCGGCCAGGAACGACACCGCGATCGGCGAGTCGCTGAGACTCTCGATCAGGATTTCCTGCCCCAGTCCGCCGCGATGGCGGCCGGCCCCGCCGCTGTCCGGCCGCAGCTTCTTGTGATGGAAGCGCAGCGGCGCGATATGCTCGCTGATCTCGATCGAGGTCGACGAGACGTTCGACGGCCATGACAGGCAGGTGATGCCGTCGCGCTGGCTGTTGCCGCCCATGCCGCCATTGTAGAAGAACATGTTGGCGTAGGGCTTGCCGCCGCCCTTGCCGTCGTCCCGCACGCCCGACTGGTTCATGCCCCACATCGGCGAGCCGCACGCCGCCATCACCCGCTCCGGCACGATCTGGCCCAGGCAGCCGAACACCAGCATCGGCACGTAGTGCCCGATCAGCATGCGCGAGCCGCCCGGCGCCGGGAATTGCGGATTGACGATGCAGCCCGGCGGCGCCTTCAGGGTGATCGGCCGCCACGCGCCCTCGTTGTTGGGCAGGTTGGGGCTGGTGCACACCTTCACCCCGTACATCGCCATCGCGTTGGTGTAGCAAAGCGCGCAGTTGATGGCGCGATCGACCTGCCGGTCGGTGCCGGCGAAATCCATGACGATCTCGTCGCCCCTGATCGTCAGCTCGAGCTTCATGGTGATCGGCGTTTCCAGGAGGCCGTCGGTCTTGAGCTCGCTGCGATAGGTGCCGTCAGGCAGGGCGCGGATCGCCGCCCGCATGGCCTGCTCGCAACGGCCCTGGATCTCGCGCGCCAGATCGGTGAGGTCGGGCAGGTCGTAGCTCTCCATCAGCGTGCGCAGGCGATCTTCCATCAGATCGAGCGCCACGACCTGCGCCCACAGATCGCCCATCGTCTGGTCGGGCGTGCGCACGTTCTTGCGGATGATCGTCACCAGGGTCTCGTCGACCCTGCCGGCATGGATCATCTTCATGATCGGGATCTGCAGGCCCTCCTCGAACACTTCGCGGGGCTCGGGACTCCTGATCTTGCCGCCGATGTCCGGCGCGTGCGCCGTCGTGGCGCTGAACGCGACAAGCTTGCCGTCCCGGAAGATCGGCTTGGCGAGCGTGATGTCCGGCAGGTGCCCGGTGCCAAGCCAGATGTCGTTGGTGATCAGGACGTCGCCTGGCGAGAGCTTGTCTTCGGGAAACTGGCGCAGGAAATGCTTCACCGTCTCGGGCAAAGTGCCGATGAAGCTCGGGATGCTCTCCGAGGCCTGCACCAATGACTGCCCGGAGGCATCGGTGATGACGCAGGAGAAGTCGTAGCTCTCGCGCACCAGGGTCGAGAACGAGGTGCGCACCATGGCGGCGGCGGCTTCGTCGACCATGGAGATCAGCCGCCGCCACAAGAGTTCGAGTTCAATTGGGTCAAATGTGCGCGCCATCATACGACCTCCGCCAGGATCGATCCGTCGGGCAGCAGGCGCGCCTTGGCGCCGGGGCCGACAATGAAGGTGCTCTCGTTCTCCTCGAACACCGCCGGTCCGTCGATGCTGACGCCGTTGGCCAGCGCATACCGATCGTAAACCTTCGTCGGCACGGTCTTGCCGGCATCCGGAAAGAAGACGGGCCGCATGCCTTTGTTCGCCGCGGCCGTCCCATGACGCGGCAATTCCAGCTTGCCGCCGGTGCCCGGCATCGGCGCCGTCACCGAGAGGCGCAGCGCCACGAACTGGATCGCCGCTCCCGGCGGCGTCCGGGCGAACAGTGCCTTGTAGGCCTTCTCGAACTCGGCACGGACAGCGGCCTCGCTGAGCGACTCGGGCAGCACGACGGTGATCTCGCTGCCCTGGCCGATATAGCGCATGTCGGCCAGGCGGCTGGCGTTGCGCGCATTGACGTCGGCGCCGGTCAGACGCAGCACGTCGAGCGATTCTTTCTCCAGCTCGCGGAAGACGCGGCCGGCGACGGTGAAGTCGGCGCCGGCCAACGGCTGCGTGAAGCTTGCCACGCGATCGACCCGCGCGGGCGCCATCAGCATGCCGATGGTGCTGCCGGCGCCAGCGCCCGGCGGACAGACCACGCGCTTGACGCCCAGCTTGCGCGCCACGTGCCAGGCATGCACGGGTCCCGCGCCGCCGGTCGCGAGCAGCGCGTACTCGGAAGGAATGCGGCCGCGTTCGGCGATGGCCACGCGCGCCGCGCCGGCCATGTTCTCGTTGACCACGTCGTGCACGCCGAACGCCGCGCGATCGGGCGGGACTTCGAGCGCCGACGCGAGCGTGCCGAACGCCTTGTCGGTCGCCTGCTTGTCGATCTTCATGGCGCCGCCCAGGAAGAAGTCGGCGTTGAGATAGCCCAAGGTCAGGTCGGCGTCGGTTACCGTGGCATCCTCGCCGCCGCGGCCATAGCAGGCCGGACCCGGCTGCGCGCCGCTGCTCTCGGGGCCGACATTGAGCGTGCCGAGGTCGCTCTTCTTGGCGATCGAGCCGCCGCCGGCGCCGATCTCGATCAGCTCGACGGTGGCGATCTGGATGGGTAAGCCGGAGCCGCGCATGAAGCGCTTCTCGCGCGCCGCCTCGAAGCCGTAGGCGACCAGCGGCTCGCCATCGTCGACCAGCGCCAGCTTCGCCGTCGTGCCGCCCATGTCAAAGGCGAGCACGCGATCGAGGCCGGCATTGCGCCCGAACCAGGCGCCGGCCAGTGCGCCGGCCGCCGGACCGCTCTCCAGCAACTGCACGGGCGCGCGCTTGGCTTCGCTGACATGCGTCAGCCCGCCGTTCGACAGCATCAGGAACAGGCCGCCTGGAATGCCTTCGCTACGCAACGCCTGCTCGAGCCGTTCGAGATAGAGCTCGGCCAGCGGCCGGATGTAGGCGTTGGCCACCGTCGTCGAGGCGCGCTGATATTCGCGGATCTCGGGCGCGACATCGGACGAGAGCGAGATCGAGAGATTCTGGAAGCGTTCGGCGACCGCCGCGCCGATAAAGCGCTCGTGCTGCGGATTGACGTAGGCATGGAGAAAGCAGATCGCGAGGCTTTCGACGCCCTGTTTCACCAGCTCGGCGACCTCGGCGAGAGCGGCATCGACATCGAGTTTCTTCTCGATCGAGCCGTCGGGCGCGAGCCGCTCGATCGCCTCGCGCCGCCACGGCCGCGGCACCAGCGGCTTGGGCATCTCGATGAAGAGGTCGTAGAGCTCGTACTTGCGCTCGCGGCCGATCTCCAGCACGTCGCGGAAGCCTGCCGTTGTGAGCAAACCGGTCCGGGCGCCCTTGCGCTCGATCAGCGCGTTGGTGAAGAGCGTCGTGGCATGCACCACCCGGCCGATCTGGTCGGGCCTGGCGCCGGCCTTCTCCAGCACCCGCCGCGTGCCGTCGATGGCGCCGCGGGCCGGATCGTCCGGTGTGGTGCTCTCCTTCCAGATCACCGCGCGGCCGTCGCGCGGATCGTGGATGACGAGGTCGGTGAAGGTTCCCCCGATATCGATGCCGAGGGAAAGGGGTGCCGCTGCGCTGCTCATTCCGCTCTTATATTCCCTGCTTTGACGACCTTGGCCCAGCGCTCGCGGTCCTTGCGGATATAGGCGGCGAAATCGTCCGGCCCCTGCCCCAGCGCCTCGAGCCCCTGCTTGTCGAGCGTGGTCTTGTTGGCGGGATCGCCGATCGCCTCGAGGAACAGCTTCGCCAGCGACGCCTTGACCTCGGCCGGCAATGCCGCCGGACCGACGAGCCCGAACCAGTTGTTGATGTCGAGCGCGGGGATATCCTTGGTGAGCAGCGGCAGCTCGGGCGCCAGCGCCGACGGCTTGCTGGCGGCAAGCGCCAGCACCCGCACCTTGCCGCCGCGTGCCATGCTGATCAGCTCCGAGATGTTGCCGAAGAACAGATCGACGTTGCCCGCCGCCACGTCGGCGATTGCCGGTGCGCCGCCGCGATAGGGCACGTGGATCAGCTTCAGGTCGCCCGACTCGGCGGCAAGGAACTCCGCGGCAAGCTGGTTGGTCGAGCCGAGGCCGGTCGAGGCATAGGACACCTTGCCGGGATTGGCCCGGGCGTAGGCGACGAACTCGGGAATGGTCTTGAACGGCGCATCCATGCGCACGATCAGCGCCATCGGCACGCCGACCAGATTGGCGATCGGCACCAGCTCCTTGTCGAGGTCGAGCGGGATCTGCGAGCCCGGCACGACCGGCCCGACTGCGAGCTGGCCCATGATGCCGATGCCGACCGTATAGCCATCCGCCGGCGCCTGCCCGATCGCCTTGAGCGCGATGAAGCCGCCCGCACCCGTCTTGTTGTCGACGATGACGGTGACGCCGTGCTTCTTCTGGATGGTCTCGGCCGCAATGCGGGCGGCGATGTCGGCCGTGCCACCGGGCGCGTAGCCCACCAGGATCTTGATCGGCTGCTTGGGCTTCCATTCGGCGCGCGCCCGGCTTGCCGCCAACAACAACGGACTTGCGGCAAGCAGCGTACGACGCAACATAAGTGTCACTCCCCGAACCCGGCGCGACCCTAGCACCTTGAGATGCGAGGAGCATGCGCTAGTCTCCGCGGCGCCATGCCTCTGAGCGATCCCGCCTATGACGTCTGGACGATGCTCGCCGACTGGGCCGAGCACACGCCGCAGGCAACGGCACTGATCCACGGCGAGCAGAAGATTTCGTTCGGCGAACTGCACGAGCGTGCATTGCGCGCCGCGCAGGGGCTCGCCGATCTCGGCGTCGGGCCGGGCGACCGGGTCGCGCTCTGGCTGCCCAACCTGCCGGCCTATCCCATCCTCTATTTCGCCTGCACGCGGCTCGGCGCGACAGCCGTCGCGGTGAACACACGCTATCGCGCCGTCGAGGTCGCCGACATCGTCGGCCGCTCCGGCGCCAAGGTGCTGGCCTGCGCGCCCGGCTTCCGCCGCATCGATTTTCTCTCGATCCTGGCGGAGATCGAGCCCAAGGCGCTCGATGCGCTCGCGGCCATCATCACCGTGGGTGAAACGCCCGCCACGTCGCCGCCCGCCATCGAGAAGTTGCGCCGCGTGCCGTTCGAGCGGCTGCTGACGCGGCCCCGGCGCGGCGTCAACAACGCCACGACCCGGGCGCCGTGCAACATCTTCACGACGTCGGGCACGACCAGTGCGCCCAAGTTCGTGCTGCACCGCCAGGGCGCGATCGCAAGCCATGCCCAGCAGGTCGCCAAGGTGTTCGGCTTCGCCGACCCCGACACCATGACGCTCTCCATCCTGCCGCTGTGCGGCGTGTTCGGCTTCTGCCAGACGATGTCGACCTTGGCCGCCGGCAAGCCGTGCGTGCTGGTCGAGTCCTACGAGATCGACGAGCTGGCGCGCCTGATCGGCCACTACGGGCCGACGACGATGTTCGGCAGCGACGACATGTATGCCCGCCTGCTCGAGCTGGTGCCGGGCGATCGTCCGTTCCCGTCGATCAAGTGGGCAGGTTACGCCAACTTCAACGCCGCTCTCGACGACATCGCAGAGCGGGCCGAGGCGCGCGGCCTCATGCTGTGCGGCCTCTACGGCATGAGCGAGGTGCAGGCCTTCTACGCTGCCCAGCCACGCGATGCGCCGCTCGCGCGCCGAAGGCGCGGCGGCGGCGTCCCGGTGTCGCCGCTCGCCCACGCGCGCGTCGTCGACGGCGAGCTGCAGTGCGCCGGGCCCTCGCTGATGATGGGCTACTGGGGCAACGAGGAGGCGACAAGGCGCGCGGTGACCGCCGACGGCTACGTCAGGACCGGCGATCTCGCCGAGATGGACGAGCATGGCGGCTTCACCTTCCTCAGCCGCATGGGCGACGTGCTCAGGCTCTCGGGCTTCCTGGTCAATCCGCTGGAGATCGAGACCCACATCCAGAAACTGCCGGGCATCGACGCCTGCACCACCATCGCCCTGCCGCGGCCCGACGGCGTGCGCGCCGTGGCGTTCGTGATCCTGAAGCCGGGCGCCGCGCTCGACGAGAAGGCCGTGATCGCCCACTGCAAGCAGGGCCTCGCCAACTACAAGGTGCCGCTGCGCGTCTTTGCGATCGATGACTTCCCCAAGACGCCTTCGCCCAACGGCTTCAAGATCCAGCGCAACAAGCTGCGCCAACGCGCCGAGCAACTGCTGGCGGGTTAGCGCCAGAGCTGCTTGCTGGCGATCGCCGCTCCCTGAGCGAGGGTCTCGAGCTTGGCCCAGGCGATGTCGGAATAGACGCGGCCGCCCAGCCCGCAGTCGGTCGAGGCGATCACCCGCTCGCGGCCGACCAGGCTGGTGAAGCGGCCGATGCGCTCAGCCACCAGCTCGGGATGCTCGACTACGTTGGTCGCGTGACTGACAACGCCCGGCAGGATCAGCTTGTCGTCCGGCAGCCTGGTCTCCTTCCACACCGACCATTCGTGTTCGTGGCGCACGTTGCCGGCCTCGAAGGAATAGGCGCCGGCATTGATCTTGAGCATCAGGCCCACGATCTCCTTCATCGGAATGTCGGTCATATGCGGGCCGTGCCAGCTGCCCCAGCACAGATGGAAGCGGATGCGGTCCTGCGGCAAGCCCTTGAGCGCATGGTTCAGCGCCTCGATCTTGGGCTCGGTGAAGCGGCGATACTCCTGGAAGGTCGGCTCGGGATTGATCTGGTCGAAATTCTCGGCGATCGCCGGATCGTCGATCTGCAGCACAAGACCCGCATCGACGATCGCCTTGTATTCCTCGCGCATGGCGTCGGCGCAGGCGAACACGAACTCGTCGTCGCTCTTGTAGTAGCTGTTGCCGACCCGCGCGCAGCTCGCCGGCCCGATCGAGGTCATGAAGCCCTCGCTCACACCGTTGGCCTTCAGCGCCGCCTTGAAGTTCTCGATATCGGACTTGATGGCGGCATGGCCGGCATATTTCACCGGTCCGACGGCGAACGGCCAGGTCGACAATCCCGGACCGGTCGTGATGCCCGACTCGGGATCGGAATATGCCGCCTTGAAACGGATGCGGTCGCGCCGGTCGGCGAACGTCGACAGCACGATGTTGCCCGGCGATGAGCGATGGACCGGCATCGTGTCGCGGTTGACGTTCTGGATCTCGAGGCCTTCCAGGCGGGTGAAGGAGTAGCTCCACCAGGCGCGGTAATTGACCTTCGAGCCCATCGACTTGCCGTACTCGCCGTCGCCCGGGACGGTGATGCCGGCCGCGACCTGGCGGTTCACGACCTCGTTGACCGACTGGGAGAGCTTCTTCTGGAAGGCAGCCTCGTCGACCTTGCCCGCCTCGCGCTCCGCGTTGGCGACGATGAGATCGTCGGGCCGCGGCAGGCTGCCCGCGTGGCTCGTCAGGATTCGGTCGGTGCTCTTGCGCATGGTCTGGCGTCCCCTCTAACGGCCTTTGAACTTGTTGGGCTTGCGCTTCTCGGTGAAGGCGCGGGCGGCTTCCTGGAAATCCTCGGTGAGGTAGAGCCGTTCGGGCGCCGTCATGTGCATCAGCTCGCGGCTGAAGCGGTCCATGTACCAGCGCCGCAGACGCACCGTCGAGCGCACGCTGAGCGGCGGGTTCTTGATCACCTCGTCCGCGAGCTCGCGCGCCTGCTCGAGATACTTGCCCTTGGGCGCCACGCGGTTGATCAGGTTGGCCTTGAATGCCTCTTCCGCCGTGAAGAAGCGGCCGGTCAGCGCCGCCTCCATGGTGAAAGCGCCGCCGCCCCGGAAATGCATCAGGCCCCAGTACTTGCTCGCGCCCAGGCCGCGCGAGGTCTCGGTGACCTGGAAACGCGTGCCCTCCTCGGCCACGATCAGGTCGCACTCCAGCACGATGCCGACCGAAAGGCCGAGCACGTAGCCGTGCGGCGCGGCGATCACCGGCTTCCAGTTCACCGCCTTGGTCAGCAGGTCGGCCGAGTGCGTGCCGCGGCCCTGCGGGCCGCCCAGCCGCAGGAACTCCTCGCGGCTCCTGAGCTGGCGCTGCTGCACGTCGGCGCCGCTCGAGAAGGCGCGGCCGTTGCCGCACAGGATCGCGATGTGGGCCTCGTCGTCCATGTCGAAGCGATGCAGCGCCTCGCCCAAGACGCCGACCAGCTCGTCCGAAAAGGCGTTGAGCTTCTCCGGCCGGTTCAACGTCAGTGTGACGACCGCACCGTCCCGCGCGTAGTCGACGAGCGCCATTGTTCCCTCCCTTTGCCGCGGCCTATGCTAGCCCAATTGAGGGAGGGAACCATGCCGACGATAATTCGCATGGCAGTCTCGGCGGCCGCCGCGCTGACGATTGGCGCCGGTCCGGCCACCGCCCAGAAGAAATACGATCCGGGCGCCTCCGACAGCGAGATCAAGCTCGGCCAGACCATGCCCTACTCGGGTCCGCTATCCGGCTTCATCACTCTCGCCAAGGCCGAGCTCGCCTACTTCGCCATGGTCAACGATCAGGGCGGCGTGAACGGCCGCAAGGTCAACCTGATCTCGCTCGACGACGGCTATAGCCCGCCCAAGACGGTTGAGCAGACGCGCCGGCTGGTCGAGGTCGATCAGGTGCTGGCGATCTCGGGCTCGCTCGGCACGCCGACCAACGCCGCCGTGCAGAAATATCTCAACGCCCGGAAGGTGCCGCAGCTCTTCCTCGCCTCGGGCGCGAGCCGCTGGAACGACCCGAAGAACTTTCCCTACACCATGACCTTGACGCCGATCTACACCGCGGAGGCCGCGATCTACGCCGCCTATGTCCTGAAAGAGGTGAAGGATCCGAAGGTCGCGGTGCTCTACCAGAACGACGATTTCGGCAAGGACTTCCTGAAGGGCTTCAAGGACCGGCTGGGCGACAAGGCCGGCATCGTGGTGCGCGAGGTGAGCTACGAGGTGACGGACGCCACCGTCGATTCGCAGATCATCGATCTTGCCTCGACCAAGGCCAACGTCTTCCTCAACGTCTCCTCGCCCAAGTTCGCCGTGCAGGCCATCCGCAAGGTGCACGAGCTCGGCTGGAAGCCGCTGCAGTTCATCGACAACCCGGCGGCCTCGATCGGCGTCGTCATGCGTCCGGCCGGCATCGAGGCGTCGACCGGCATCGTCTCGGCGGCCTTCGTCAAGGATCCGACCGATCCCAAGCTGAAGGACGATCCGGAGTTCCAGGCCTGGGTCGCGTGGATGAAGAAATACTATCCGGCGGGCAGCCTCGAGGATCCGCAGAACGTCGTGGGCTATGTGCAGGCGCAGGCCATGGTGCAGGTGCTGAAGCAGTGCGGCGACACGCTGACCCGCGACAACGTCATGAAGCAGGCGGCGAACCTCAGGCAGTTCCATCCCGCCATGCTGCTCAAGGGCATCAACATGGACACCAGCCCGACCGACTACCAGCCGATGGAGGAGATGCTGCTGCAGCGCTTCAACGGCACGCGGTTCGAGGTGTTCGGCGAACTCCTGAGCGCCAGGGTTCGGTAATCGGTCAAACAAGGAGAGAGCGACATGGCCAAGCGCAAGAGCATCAATTGGGCGGGCTTCAAGCACGAGAACCCGATCCCCAACGCCAGCATGATCGGCAACATCCTGATGTCGAGCGTGATGAGCGGGCGCGATCCGGCGACCGGCACCATGCCGCCCGATATGGATGCGCAGGTCGCCAACATCTTCAAGCAGATCAGGGCCTGCGTCGAAGCCGCCGGCGGCACGGTCGACGACATCCTCAAGGTCACGTTCTGGGTGAAGGACCCGGCGAGCGGCCGCAAGGCGCTGAACGGCGAATGGACCAAGATGTTTCCCGACGCCGCCTCGCGGCCGGCGCGGCACACGCAGGCGCTGCCCGCATCGGCACCCAACCATGTCGCCTGCGACGTCTTCGCGGTGATCGGCTGAGACGCTGTTTCACCGAATCTCACCTTCGTGAGACAGCTCCGATGCCGATGGCATAGGGGCTTTTGCCCCGAGTCTCACGGAACACCCCCACCCCCCTGGTGAGACACCCTGAGACGCGTGAGACGGCTGAGACGCCCAAACTGCATATTGTTTAGCGCCCGGGCAGGCGGAGGTCGGCGACATCGGCGCCGACGAAGATCTGCGGCAGCGAGGCCTTGACCCCCATACGGCGCTCGGCGCGCTCGACGCAGGCCTTGGTGCCGGCCGCCAGCTGCCGCCACGTGGTGGCCTGGTCGAACTGCTGCAGCAGGCAGCGGTCGTAGTTGGTGTACTCATCGTCGGCGCCGCAGCCGAAGCTCGTGCGCTCGGTGGCGGCGGCCGTCAGGATGACGCGGTTGGGCTTGCGCGTGCGATCGTTGATGAAAACGCCGCTGTGGCAGGCCGAGACGATCAGCACGGTGGGCAAGCCGTCGCAGCCTTGGCTCAGCGCGCGTTCGAGCGCATCCGGGCCGAGCAGGCCGCGATTGACGCGCAGGAAGAAGCCGTCCTCGTTGCCGTGGCTGGTGAGGAACGCAAGGCATGCCCCGCCGCGCCGCGCCGACAGCACGTTGCCGAGGTTGGCGGCGCTGGCCAACTGCGCGCCCGCAACCTGCGGCGGGTCTGCCGCCAGCACGCTGATGTCCTTGACCCCCTGCCCCCTCAGACGGTCGCGCATCGTGTCGACGCCGTTGTCGAAGGCCGGGCTGCTGCTGTCGCCCGCGACCAGCACCGCGCGCCATTGATCGGCGGCGACCGAGTGGCCGGCGGCGAGCGAGACCGGCGGCGCTGGCGGTGGGGGCGCCGCCACCGTCGAGATGTTCTCGGCCGGCCCGCAGGCGGCAATGAACAGCAGCAGCGAGAGGACGAGCGGTGCGCGCACCGCCATCGAATAGGAGCTCAATGAGTCCTCATTGAGGCTTGGCGCCGACCGAGCGCAGCGCCATCTCGGCGTAGAGCCTGGCCATCTGCTCCTCGCTCATGCCCTTGCCGGGCGAGTACCACATCGAGACATGCGTGCATTGGTCGAGCAGCGCCATCGCCACGGACTTGAGATCGCGCCGGCCGTCGACCTGGGGCGGATTGAACAGGCCGCGCGTCACGCCCTCCGACAGCACGGCCACGAGAATGTCACGGATCGCCCGCCGGCTGCGCCTTATGTCAGCGACGCGCGGTCCGTCGAGCCAGCTCAGCTCGCGGTTGGCGACCAGCGCCTCGACCCTGAGCCGGCAATGACGCATGACGTAGACGCGCACGAAGGCCGCAAGCTTGGCGCGCGGGTCGTCGCCCGCGCCCGCGACGGCCTGCTGGCACACCCGCTCGAGCTCGGCCTGCGTCGACGTGATGATGTCGTGCAGCAACTCGTCCTTGGACTTGAAATGGTTGTACAGCGCGCCCTGCGTCAGCCCGCAGGCCTTCATGATGTCGCGCACCGTCACCACCGGATAGCCGCGCTCGGCGAACTGGGCAAACGCCGCGGCGCGGATCGCTTCGACAGGCTGGCGCGCTTCGCGCTCGGCGGGCTGGCGCGCTTCGCGCTCCGCGGACTGCTCGTCCTTCGCGGTCCCCTTGGTGACTGTCCGCTTGCTCATGCCGCTGCCCCGGAAATCCGCTCGACGAGCTGCCAGGCGAGCTCCGCCGCCGGCCGCACCAGCTTGCCCGAATCGGCGGCGCGCACGTTCGACGCCGTGCCGTCGAGCGAGCGCGCGTAGACGCCCTGGCGGATGCAGGAGACGCGGAAGAGATTGTAGGCCATGTAGAATTCCCAGCGCTTCGGTTCGGGCACCGCGCGCTTCGCGAGCTTGCAGTAGTAGGCGACCATCTCGGCCTCGCTCGGCAGGCCGAGGCTTGCCAGATCGTGGCCGAGCAGGCCGCCCCAGTCCATCGGCGTGCGCCACAGCATGCAGAGGTAGGAGAGTTCGGCGAGCGGATCGCCCAGGGTCGAGATCTCCCAGTCGATGATGCCCAGCACGCGCGGTTCGCTCGGATGAAACACCATGTTGTCGAGCCGGTAGTCGCCATGCACCAGCACCGTTTCGTCGTCGGCCGGAAGATGTGCCGGCAGCCAGTCGAGCAGACGGTCCATCGCCGCGATGGTCTCGGTCTCCGAGGCCTTGTATTGCTTTCCCCAGCGCGAGATCTGGCGCGCAACGTAGCTGCCCGGCCGGCCGAAATCGGCGAGTCCGAGCGCGGCGTAGTCGACGGCGTGCAGCCGGGTCAGGGTCTCGAACTTCGCTTCGTAGATCGCGCGCCGCCCTTCCTTGGGGACATCGGGCAGCAGCGGATCCCACAGCACGCGGCCGTCGCAATATTCCATGATGTAAAAGGCCGTTCCGACGACGCTGTCGTCCTCGCACAGCACATAGGCCCTGGGCGTCGGCACGTTCGTCCTGTTGAGCGCCGAGATGACGCGGAACTCGCGATCGACGGCGTGCGCCGACGGCAGCAATTTTCCCGGCGGCTTGCGGCGCAGCACATAGCGGCGGCCTCGCCCGTCGGTCAGCCGGTAGGTCGGGTTCGACTGACCGCCCTTGAACTGCTCGACCGTGAGCGGCGGGACGAAGCCCGCGATCCTGTCGGCCATGAAGCGGGCCAGCGATTGCTCGTCGAAACGGTGCCTGTCCTGCACCGTCATCGTGCCGATGAAGTCTGCCCCTCGTCGCGCCACCGCCGCTCCTGAACGCCCGTTCATGTTTGGCCGGAGTTTGCTCGCCCCTCCCCGGCCGCGCAACAACCTGACGATGAGCGCTCTGACGCGCCGTCTTTCCGGCTGATGGAGTGCGTTCTTCTCACGCACCGTCTCGCGCGGCCTCGCCAGCCGTCCATCGGTTTTGCCTTATGTCGTTGCGTAAAACTTGGGTCTTGGGCGAAACGCTCGAATCGTGTTTAGTGGGGCTGCAATGGTCCGGAGGGGTTCCGGGCCCAAAATCTGGATTTTGAGCGCGTGTCGGGGAGGCTTCGTGAACCGGTTCCTGAGTAAGGACTTTTTGTCCGGGGTGATGTTCATCGCCTTCGGCCTGGCAGCCTTGTGGTTCGGGCGCCATCTGGCCATGGGCACCTCGGTCCGCATGGGACCGGGCTATGTGCCGCACATGCTGGCCTACATCATGATGGTGCTGGGCCTGATCATCGCCGTCTCGGCGCTGTATACCGGTGGCGCCGCCGAGGCGGCCTTCGAGGTGGCGGGCAACTGGACCGCCCTGATCGCCATCACCGTCGCGACCGCCGCCTGCGTGTTGCTCGGCGCCTACGTCTCCTACTACGCGCTGCTGGCCGGCGTCGCGGTTTCCTTCGCGATCCTGAGCTTCATCAACATCCTGCCGGGAGCGAAGCTGCGCACGATCGGTCTGGCGGTCGCCGGCTGCGTGGTGGGCGGCGTCGTGTACAACCTCGTCAACCAGGACGTCGGCATGGCCGTCTCTCTGGTTCTGTGTGCTCTCGCCATCCAGTGGCCGCCGGAATCCAAGGTCAAGCCGCTGTTCATGGTGACGGTCGGCATCGTCACCTTCGCCCTGCTGTTCGAGACGACCGGCATGTTGCCGTCGCTGATCGCGCTCGTGCTGATCGCGTCACTCGGCGGCGACGAATTCAGGCTGAAGGAGGTCGCGGGCAACATCGTCGTGCTGACGATCCTCTGCATCCTCGTGTTCAAGGTCGGCTTGAGCATGAACATCTCGGTCATCAACGGAGTGTGGTGAGATGGACCTGCTCGGCAATCTCGTCCTGGGCATGAAGGTCGCCCTTTCGCTGCAGAACCTTCTCTATGCTCTCGTCGGCTGCATGGTCGGCACCCTGATCGGCGTGCTGCCCGGCATCGGGCCGGTGGCGACCATCGCCATGCTGCTGCCCATCACCTTCCACCTGCCGCCGACCGCCGCGCTCATCATGCTGGCCGGCATCTACTACGGCGCGGCCTATGGCGGCTCGACCACGTCGATCCTGGTCAACCTGCCGGGCGAGGCGTCGTCGGTCGTGACCTGCATCGACGGCTACCAGATGGCCCGCAAGGGCCGCGCCGGCGCGGCGCTGTCGATCTCGGCGCTCGGCTCGTTCTTCGCCGGCACGGTCGGCACGATGATCATCGTGCTGTTCGCCGAGCCGCTGACGCAGATGGCGCAGAAATTCGGCCCGTCCGACTACTGCTCGCTGATGGCCTTGGGCCTGGTGGCCGCCGTCGTGCTGGCCAGCGGCTCGGTGGTCAAGGCGATCGCCATGGTGTTCCTCGGCCTGCTGTTCGGCCTGGTCGGTACCGACGTCAACACCGGCGCACAGCGCTTCACCTTCGACATACCGGAGCTCAGCGACGGCATCGACTTCGCGCCGATCGCCATGGGCCTGTTCGGCATCGCCGAGATCGTTTCCAACCTCGAACGAAAATCGCTGAGATCCGGCGCCATCAAGGTGACGTCGCTCTGGCCCACCCGCGAGGAGACGCGGCGCGCCGTTCCGGCCGCCGTGCGCGGCACCGCGCTCGGCGCGATCCTGGGCGTGCTGCCGGGCGGCGGCCCGACCTTGGCCGCCTTCTCGTCCTATACGCTCGAGAAGAAGATTTCCAAGACGCCGCAGGAATTCGGCAAGGGCGCGGTGGAGGGCGTTGCGGCGCCCGAATCGGCCAACAATGCCGCGGCGCAGACATCGTTCATCCCGATGCTGACGCTCGGTATCCCTTCCAATGCCGTCATGGCCTTGATGGTCGGCGCGATGATCATCCAGGGCATCCAGCCCGGCCCCGAGGTCATGACCAAGCGCCCCGATCTGTTCTGGGGCATGATCGCCTCGATGTGGATCGGCAATCTGATGCTGGTCATCATCAACCTGCCGATGATCGGCATGTGGGTGAAGCTGCTCACGGTGCCGTACCGCTTCCTGGCGCCCGCGATCCTGCTGTTCTGCGCCATCGGCGCCTACAGCCTGCAGAACAGCACGTTCCACGTCGAGCAGGTCGCCCTGTTCGGCGTGCTGGGCTACGTCTTCTCGCGGCTCGGCTGCGAGGGTGCGCCCTTCCTGCTCGGGCTGGTCCTCGGACCGCAGATGGAGGAATATTTCCGGCGCGCCATGCTGCTATCGCGTGGCGATCCGAGCGTGTTCATCCAGCGTCCGATCAGCCTCGGCCTCCTGATTGCAACCGCCCTCCTGCTGATCCTGATGGCGTTGCCCAGTCTGCGAAAGGCGCGCGAGGAAGCGTTCCAGGAAGAGGAAGGCTGAGCTTCGCGATTATTCCTCCCCATGCGCAGCATGGGGAGGTGTCCGCGCCTTGCGAGGGCGGAGGGGTCATAGGCCCCAAGCGTGTTGCCCCCGACCCCTCCGTCAGCGTAAGACGCTGACACCTCCCCGCGCTTTCGCGCCGGGAGGGGAGCATGAAGGAGCGACTCATGTCCGACCTGCCCAAGCGCGTGACCATCAACGAGGAAGGCCCTCGTGAGGGCTTCCAGTCGGAAAAGAAGATGATCCCGGTCGCCGAGAAGGTGCGCCTCATCGAGGCGCTGGCGGAGACCGGCCTCAAGCACATCGCGTGCGTCTCCTACGTCAACCCCAAGCGCGTGCCGACCATGGCCGACGCCGAGGAAGTGGCCGCGGCGATCCGCCAGAAACCCGGCATCGAGTACGCCGCCCTCTACCTCAACCAGCAGGGCCTGGAACGCGCCCTGCGCGGGCCGCTGCACGTCACGGGCAGCGTGCGCATCACCGCCTCGGATACGTTCTCGCGCAAGAACATCGGCAAGTCGGTGCCCGACTCACTGATCGAGCAGCGCATGTCGCTCAAGACCTTCAAGGAGCGCGGCATGCCGGTCGAATGGGGCATCGTGCTGGGCGCCTTCGGCTGCAACTACGAGGGCGAGCTCTCGACCGAGCTGATCCTGCAGCGCGTGCAGTCGGTGCTCGACGAAGCCGAACTGGCGGGCTTCAAGCTGAAGGGCGTCAAGCTCACCGACGCGATGGGCTGGGCGACGCCCGCCTCGGTCTATCGCCTGATCGACGCCATCCGCAACAAATGGCCCGAGCTCGAGGTCGGCCTGCACCTGCACGACACGCGCGGCACCGGCCTGCCGTCGGCGTTCGCCGGCCTGCAACTCGGCGTCACAGATTTCGACGCCTCGATCGCGGGCCTTGGCGGTTGCCCGTTCGCCGCCACCGATGGCGCGGTCGGCAACATCTGCACCGAAGATTTCGCCTTCATGTGCGAGGAGATGGGCATCTCGACCGGCCTCGACGTCGAGAAGCTGATCGAGGTCGCCAAGATCGCCGAGGAAGTGGTGGGCAGACCCCTGCCCGGCCACGTCATGCGCGGCGGCACGCTCACCGCCGCCAAGGCGCGCGGCGCGGCCGCGAGGGCGGCGGCATGAATGCCGGGGGGCTGCTGCCGGACTCGACCTACGTCGATGTCGACAAGCTGCCGTGGGAGAAGACCCGCTTTCCCGGCATCGACTGCAAGACGTTGATGGAGGACAAGGCGAGCGGCATGGCGACCCTGCTGATGCGCTGGGCGCCGGGCGCGCGCCTGCCGCAGCACGAGCATGTGGAGATCGAGCAGAGCTACGTGCTGGCGGGCTCGCTCGCCGACCAAGCCGGTGTCTGCCGCGCCGGACAGTATGTCTGGCGCCGCGCCGGCAGCCGCCACGACGCCTGGACCGACGAGGGCTGCCTGGTGCTGGCGGTGTTCCTCAAGCCCAACAAGTTCTTCGACCAATAAGCACGCGAGTGGAGTGAAGCGCCCATGGCAGGCGTCCTGGAGGGCATCCGCGTCCTCGATTTCGGCCGCTACATCGCCGGCCCCTTCTGCGGCACCATGCTGGGCGATCTCGGCGCCGAGGTGATCCGCATCGAAAAGCTGGAAGGCAGCGAGGATCGCTGGGTGACGCCGGTCACCGAAACCGGCGAAGGCGCGATGTTCCTGCAGATGGGCCGGAACAAGCTTGGCATGACGCTCAATCCGATGAAGCCGGCCGGCCGCGAGATCGTGAAGAAGCTGGTGGCGGTGTCGGACGTCGTGATCGCCAACCTGCCCTACGAAGACCTGAAGCGCATGGGCATCGACTACGACACCGTCGCCTCGATCAACCCGCGCATCATCCTCGCCACCAACTCGACGTTCGGCTCGGAAGGTCCCTACGCCACGCGGGTCGGCTTCGACACGATCGGCCAGGCGATGTCGGGCGCCATGCACCTGTCGGGCGACGGCCAGGTGCCGACGCGCGCCAACGCGCCTTACGTCGATTTCAGCTCGGCCCTGCTCAGCACGGTGGGTGTGCTGGCCGCCCTGATGGATCGCGCCAAGAGCGGCAAGGGCCAGAAGGTCGAGACGGCGCTGCTGCGCACCGCCATCAACATCACCAACAGCCACCTGATCGAGCAGGCGATGCTCAATCTCAACCGCGTCGCCACGCTGAACCGCGGCTTCACCGCCGGTCCCTCGGACACGTTCAAGTGCAAGGACGGCTGGATCTACGCCATGACGATCGGCCAGCCGCTGTTCGTGCGCTGGTGCCGGCTGATGGGCAACGAGGACCTCGCCGCCGACCCGCGCTTCAAGGACGACCTGGCCCGCGGCGACAACGGCGAGGCGCTGTCGGGCATCATGCAGAAATGGTGCTCGAGCCGCACCGTCGCCGAGGCGCTCGAGCAGCTCGAGGCCAACCGCATCCCCGCCGGCGCGGTCTACACGCCGCAGCAGACGCTGGAGGACCGGCACGTCAACGAGGCGGGCTTCTTCCACAAGATGGAGTTTCCGGGCGCACCCAAGCCCGTGCCCGTGCTGCAGGAGCCGGTGAAGCTCTCGCGCACGCCACTCAGCATCCGCAGCCGCGCCCCCAAGCTCGGCGAGCATACCGACGAGATCCTGACGGAGCTCGGCTACTCGGCGCAGGACATCGCCAAGCTCAAGGCCGACCGGGTCGTCTGATGACGGCGCCGGCCGAGCGTTTTGCCGAACTGCCGAAGCTCCTGGCCGCCGACGCCGACCTGTTGCGGCGCGGCCGGTGGCTCGCCGCCGAGTGCCGAATCGACATCGGCAGCGAGCCGTTCTTCCTTTCCATTCGCGATGGCTCGCTCGCGAGCTTCGAGCGTGGGCCGAAGCTGATGCGCTCGACCGCCTTCGCCTATCGCGCCAGCGACGAGGCCTGGACCAATTACTGGAAGCCCTTGCCCGATCCCGGCTGGCACGACCTCTTCGCCCTCACCAAGCGCGGCGCGGCATCGATGGACGGCGATCTGCGGCCGTTCCTGCAGAACCTGCAGTACTTCAAGGACCTTCTGGCGCTGCCGCGGAGGCAAGGCTGATGGCGCCACAATTCGATCCCATGGTCGGCCGCTACCTGCGGACCGAAATCGACGGCGTGCCGCACCGGCTTTACTTCGAGGAAGCAGGCCGGGGCATTCCGCTGGTCTGCCTGCACACGGCCGGCGCCGACAATCGCCAGTTCCGCCACCTGCTGGCCGATCCCGAGGTGACCAGCCGCTATCGCGTGCTCGCCTTCGACATGCCTTGGCATGGCAAGTCGACGCCGCCCGATGGCTGGGAGCGCGCCGAATATCGGCTGACCACGCAGAGCTATACGGCGGCGATCCGCGCCTTCTGCCGGGCCATGGAACTGGAGAAGCCGGTGGTGATGGGCTGCTCGATCGGCGGGCGCATCGTGCTCAATCTCGCGATCGAACACGCGGCCGAGTTCCGCGCGCTGGTGGCGCTCGAGGCCGCCGACTTCCAGCAACCCTGGTACGACACCGCGTGGTTGCATCGGCCTGACGTGCATGGCGGCGAAGTGTGCGCTGCGCTGGTCTCGGGCCTGATCGCGCCGCACAGCCCGCCGGCCAGCCGCCACGAGACGCTGTGGATGTACATGCAGGGCGGCCCCGGCGTATTCAAAGGCGATCTCTACTTCTATCGCGTCGACGGCGATTTGCGCGAGAAGGTGAAGAAGATCGACACCCGGGTCTGCCCGCTCTATCTACTGACCGGCGAGTACGATTTCTCCTGCACGCCGGAGGACACGCTGCGCACGGCCAAGCAGATTCCGGGCGCCGAGGTGACGATCATGAAGGAAGTCGGCCACTTCCCGATGAGCGAAAACCCGGCCAAGTTCCGCGAGTACGTCCTGCCCGTGCTGGCGAAGATCGCCGGCTAACGTCAGAGAATCTGGAAGACCTCATAGACCGGCCCGGTCGGGTCGCGCCGGCCGGTCGCCACACAGACGATGCGGTTCAGGAACCGGTACTTCTCCGACGCCGTCTCGAAATAAGGCGTCGAGCGGAAATAGTACTGGCTCGGGTCGACCTTCTCGCCCTTGTTCAGCGCCTCGATCACCCAGGCCGGACCATGCCGCATGCCGCGGTAGCTCATGTAGATCAGATGGTCGTCGTGCGTCTTGAGCGTAAGCCGCACGTCGAGCATCAGGATGCCGTCGCGGCGCAGCAGCAGCCAGTCGCCGGCTGGCGTCGGCAGCACCGTGCCCTTGATCTCCTCGCCTTCGAACGTGCCGCCGGTGACGGTGGCGATGCGGCGGCGGCCATAGGGTGTCTCGCCGACATCGGCCATGGTCGGGTTGACCGTCAGCGACAGCGTGAACAGGTGCGAGGAACGCAGGGTGGGGTCGGACATGGGGACCTCAAATCTTGGCGCTGCGGCCGGCCCAATAAGGCTCGCGCAGCTCGCGTTTCATGATCTTGCCGATGGTGCTGCGCGGAAGCGAGTCGCGGAATTCCACAGCCGCCAGCCGCTGCGTCTTGCCGAGACGGCCGTTGGCCCATTCCCTGACCTCGGCCTCGGTGACCGCCGAGCCGTCGCGGCGCACGCAGAGCGCCATCGGCTGCTCGCCCCACTGCTCGCTCGGAATGCCGATCACCGCGACGTCGACGATGTCGGGATGCCTCAGCATCGTCACCTCGATGTCGGCGGCGTAGACGTTGAAGCCGCCCGAGATGATCATGTCCTTCTTGCGGTCGAGCAGGATGACGAAGCCGTCCTCGTCGATGCGGCCCATGTCGCCCGACTTGAAGAACAGCCGACCGTCCTTGTCGTGCCAGAACAGGTCGCGCGTCTTGTCGTCCTGTTTGTAGTAGCCCTTCATCATGATCTGCGCGCGCCCGGCCAGCTCACCGACCTCGCCTTGCGGCAGCACCCTGCCCTGCTCGTCGAGCACCACGATCTCGCTGCCGAGGCCCGGCCGGCCCACGGTGTGCAGCTTGTCGGGGAAGAGATTGGCCTCGAGCGTGCACGAGCCGCCGCCCTCGGTGAGACCGTAGATCTCGATCAGCCGCCCCGGCCAGCGCTTCAGGCAGTCGGCCTTGATGTGAGCGCGCAGCGGCGCGCTGGTCGAGAGCTTGGCTTTGAACGAGCTGAGGTCGTACTTGTCGAAATCCGGATGCGCCAGGATGCGCTGGTACTGCACCGGCACCAGCATGGCGTGGGTGACGCGCTCCTTCTGGGCGATCTCCAGGAACTTCACCACGTCCGATTTGGGCATCAGGATCGTCGTCCCGCCCACGCCCAAGGTCGCCAGCACGGCGACCAGCGTGGTGTTGGAATAGAGCGGCGTCGACGCGAGCGAGATGGTCTGCGGCCCATAGTCGAACGCCGTGAAGCGCACCGCCAGCATGTCGCGCATCATGTGGCTGTGCAGGATGCCCTTGGGCAGGCCGGTCGTGCCCGAACTGTAGATGATGTTGAAATCGTCGTAAGGGCCGAGCTCCACCTCGAACGGCGCCTCGCTCGCCGGCGCCAGCCAGGCCTCGAAGTCCTGCCAGCCGTCGCGCTTGAAATCGTAGGCGATGCGACCGCCGGGGATCAGCTTGCCGAGCCGGTTCTCGTAAGGCTCGACCAGGTCGCGGTACTGATCCGACAGGAACAGCACCCTGGCGTCACAGTCGTCGAGCATCTTCTCGAGCGCATCGGCGGCCGCCATGGTCGACAGCGGCACGACGCAGGCGCCGGCGCGCAGGCCGCCCATGAATGTCTCGAGATATTCGATCGAGTTGGCGGCAAGGATGGCGATCTTGTCGCCCTTGCCGATCCCCATGCCGGCGAGCCGGCGCGCAACCCTGTTCACGCGCCTGTCGAACTCCGCCCAGGTTCGCGTCCTTCCCTCGCACACGACCGCACGCTTGTCCGGAAATGCCGCGGCATGCCGGCCGATGCGGATCGGGATCGAGACGAACTCGGGAAACTCGCTCTCGGTCGGCTGCGGCACCAAGGCGGTGTCGGGCGGGCTCATCGACTACTTCTTCGGCTCGACCTTCTGGATCGGACCGCCGGCCTTCTTCCACGCCCCGAGGCCGCCTTCGAGATGGGCGACCGGCGTCAGCCCCATGTCCTGCGCCGTCTTGGT
>Ga0070741_10002447_pt1 | contig 49895 bp, 41 predicted proteins | sample Coa_R1_4_FD_66440 | JGI IMG/M metagenome (GOLD analysis project Ga0070741, IMG submission 66440) | Surface soil microbial communities from Centralia Pennsylvania, which are recovering from an underground coalmine fire - Coalmine... | ecosystem: Environmental > Terrestrial > Soil > Unclassified ... | reverse complement strand
GACGGGACTGAACGGCAGCGGGATCTCGAGACGCGCGGACAGCGCGAGGAGGGCCGAACCGGCCAGGACGAGGCCGGCACGCGAGAGCACCCCGTCGGGCGCGAGAGCGATCGCGATCGGTCGCGTCCTCGTACCGCAACGTGGAGCGTTCGCTTCGAGCCGCGTGAACCGCGCGATCCCTGTCCGCAATCACGTTCGTAGCGCTCGAAGCGCTCGCGGTTCTGCGTCATTCGCTGCTTCTACTCGTCGCACGTCAGTCCGGTCCCGAAGCGCTCAGCCGTCATGGCCGTCGCCTGCGCCTTACGGCCTCCGTACGTCCAGGCCCATCCCACGGAGAATGTCAGCGAGCTCGGCTCGCTGCACCGGCGCAAGCGGCACGAGCGGCGCTCGCACGGTCCCGCAGCGCCGACCGAGGAGCTCGACGGCGGCCTTCGCGGCGGCCGGTTGCCCCGCGCGGCGGGCGAATCGGCGGAACGGGCCCCACTTGTTGAACAGCTCGCGCGCCGTCCCGAGGTCACCGCGGGTCATCGCGCGGTACGTGTCGCGGATGATCTCGGGAATGAAGTTCGACTGCGTCGAGCTGAGGCCGACGGCGCCGAGTGCGAGCGAGCCGACCATCGATTGGTCCGAGCCGCAGAAGATGCGGAGGCGATCGCCGGCGAGGGCGATGAGCTCGGCGTGCTCGGCGAAGGTCGTCGCGCCCTGCTTGATGCCGACGTAACCGTCGATGTCGGCGAGCCGCGCGAGAAGCTCCGGTGCGAGGGTGGGGTGGATGTTGGGGTTGTTGTAGAGAAGGAGCGCGCTGTTCGTCGCGCGCGCCACCGCTTCGAAGTGGCCAACGATCGCGCCCTCGGTCGGCTCGATCATGCCGTACGGCGGCGTGATCATGGCGCCGTCCGCACCGGCCTCCTCGGCGTCACGCGTATAGTCGATGACCTCCGCGGTGCTGCCGCCCGCGGTGCACGCGACGATCGGGACCCGTCCGGCGGCGGCCCGTACCACGGCTCGGAGCAGCGTCCGCCGCTCCCGCAGCGTGAGCGTCACGTACTCGCCGTACGTGCCGGCGACGACGATCCCGTTCAGGCCGGCCTTGATGAGGTAGTCCACGTTCTCCGCAGCAGCGTCGAGGTCGACCTCGCCGCCCGCGGTGAACGGTGTGAGGAAGATCGTGAACACACCACTCATCCGCTCGTACAGTGCGGCGCCTCGCTTTGCGGTCACGGCAGAGACCTCACCATGCCGCCGTCGACGAGAATGCTCTGGCCGGTGATGTAGGCGGCGTCCTCGGAGGCGAGGAACGCGACGAGCGCCGCGACCTCGCTCGGCTTCGCGTACCGCCCGATCGGGATCTGCTGCTCGGCCAACGCCCGGTAGTCCGCGTACGAAAGTCCGCGCGCCTTCGCTCGACCTTCGTCGAGCTGGCGCACGCGCTCCGTGTCGGCGCGGCCCGCGGAAACGACGTTCACGGTGATGCCCTCCGCCGCGATCTCAGGTGCGAGGCTCTTCACGACGCCGACGACGGCCGGCCGCATCGCGTTCGACAGCACGAGGTTCTCGAGCGGCTGACGCACCGACGACGAGCCGATGGCGACGATACGGCCGTAGCCGTTCTTCTTCATGCGCGGGATCGCGAGCCGGATGGCGCGCACCGCGCTCATGAGCGTGAGCTCGAACGCCGCCTGCCACTGCTCGTCGGTGACCGAAAGGAGCGCGCCGGGCGGCGGGCCGCCGGCATTCGTCACGAGGACGTCGAGGCGACCGAAGCGCGCGTCGGCGACGGCCAAGACGCCCTCGAGATCCGTGGGCTTCGTGACGTCAGCGACGACCCCGACGGCCTCGCCACCCGACCCGCGCAGCGATTCTTCCGTCGCGCTCACGCGGTCCGGTCGCCGCGCGCAGAACACCACTGCGTGCCCGGAGCGGACGAGCGCCTCCGCCGCAGCGCGGCCGAGGCCGTCGCTCGCGGCCATCACGATGGCGACGCGCCTCACAGCCGGCTTCGCAGGCAGTCGAAGAACTGCCCCATGAGGCTCCTCGCCACGCCGGTGAGCATGCGCTGGCCCACCGCCGCGACGGTGCCACCGACCTGCCCGTCCGCGACGACGTCGACCCGCGTCCCGACGCCGTCGGGGACGAGAGTGACCTGCGCGCTTCCCTTCACGAAGCCGGGGCTGCCGCGGCCCTCGACCTCGAGCGTGTACGACATCGGCTCGCGCTTGCCCGTGATCGCGACGGCGCCGGTGTACGTGCCGCGGATGGGGCCGGCGCCGACGCTCAGCCGTGCGTTCCAACGGTCCGGGCCGATCGACTCCAGCGCTTCGCATCCTGGGATACAGGCGCGGAGTGACTCGGGGTCGAGGAGCCTCGCCCAGACCTGCGCGGGCGCGGCCGGGTAGGTGTAGCTCGCGTCGATCCTCACGCGGTCACGGTCCCGAGGAGCTCCTGCATCCTGCGGACCCCCTCGGCAAGCTCGGCCGGCGCCGCGGCGAACGAAAGGCGCAGGTGCATGGGGCTGCCGAACGCGGCCCCGGGCATGACCGCGACGCGCGCGCGCTCGAGCAGCAGCGCGGCGAGATCTCCCGCGTCGCGGATCTTCCGGCCTGCGAGCTCGCGGCCACTCCACCACGAGGTGTCCGCCCACACGTAGAACGCGCCGTCGGGCAGCTCCGCGGTGAGACCCCGCGTCGCGCGCACGCCGCGCACGAGCTCCTCGCGGCGGCGTGCGTAGTCCGCGCGCACTCCGTCGAGCCACGCGTGCGGTCCGCCGATCGCCGCGAGCGCCGCGCGCTGTGCGATGGTGTTCACGTTGCTCGTGACGTGTGATTGCAGCGTGACCATCGTGCCAGCGGCCGCCGCCGGAGCGGCCGCGTACCCGACGCGCCAGCCGGTCATGCCGAACGTCTTCGACGCGGCGTTCACGACGACGGTCCGCTCGCGCATGCCCGGCAGCGCCGCGATGCTGCGGTGACCCTCCGCCGTGTAGACGAAGGTGGAATACACCTCGTCGCTCACGACCCAGAGATCGCGGCGGCGGCATACCTCGGCGATGGCCGCGAGCTCGGCCGAGGCGTACACGGCCCCCGACGGGTTGTTCGGGCTGTTGAGGATGAGGACGCGCGTGCTCGGCGTGACGTGCCGCTCGATGTCCGCGGCGGTCGCCCGGTACCCGGACTCGCGCCCCGTCTCGACGAAGACCGGCGTCGCGCCGAGGAAGCGGACCATCTCCGGGAACGAGACCCAGTAGGGGACCAGGATGAGCACCTCGTCCCCAGGCGCGACGAGCGCGCCGAGCGCGTTGAAGATCGCCTGCTTCCCGCCGGTGGACACGATGACCTCCGACGGCTCGTAGGCGACGCCGATCTCCTCCTCGAGGCGCGCGGCGATCGCGGTGCGGAGGGGGAGAATGCCGGCGGTGCTCGTGTAATGGCTGAAGTTCTCGCGGATCGCGGCGATGGCCGCCTCCTGCACGTGCGCGGGCACGACCGTGTCGGGCTCGCCGAGCCCGAGGCGGCAGACGTCTACGCCCTCGGAGAGGAGGCGCTCCACCGCGGCCTCGAGGTCCGCGGTCGAGGAGCGGTTCAGTCCGCGGGCGAGCGGCGCCGGTCGCGCGACCTGCACCTCGCTACCGGAACGCGGGGACGACGCGCTCCGCGATGAGCTTCATCGCCTCCGCAGGACGGCGGCCGAGCGGGCCGCCGATAGAGATGTGGTCGAAGCCCGCGTCGATGACCGGCTGCAGCTGGCGAACGCAGTCCTCGGGCGTGCCGTAGATTCCGGTTTTCAGGTGCTGCGGCGTCAGCGCACGCCGCGCGCCCTCGGTGTCGCGCGCCATCGCACGCTCGTAGGCGAGCTGGTAGTCGGCCACGGTGAGGCCGATGACCGCGAGCGCGCGCGGGTCGAGGTACGTGCCGAAATAGGCGACGACGTCGGCTAGGAGCTCTCGCGCCTCGTCGCGGTCATCCGAGATCGACATCCAGACGAAGGCGCACTTGTCGAACTTCCGGCCCGGATCCGCCGACCGCTTCAGGCCGCGCAGCACGGGCTCCATGATCAGCTTCGCGGACTCGGGGGGTGTGACCATGGGAAGCGTACCGTCGCCGATCTCGCCCGAGAGCTCGAGGAAGTCCTCGCCGACCGGGCAGATCATGATCGGGACGTTCGCGCGGTATGGCTTCACGCGTAGGTACGCCTTCTCGGTCCAGCCCTTGAAGATCCGCCCGTCGTATTTCACGACCTCGCCGCGCAGGAGACGGCGCACGATGTCGGCCGCCTCGCGGATGCGCTGGAACACGTCACCTTTCTCCATGCCGAGCCAGGTGATGGTGTCGAAGTTGTGCAGCCCGATCGTGATCGCCGTCCGGCCCTGCGCGATGTCGTCGAGCGTGGCGACGAACGTCGCGATCTCCGCGGGGCTCATCGTGTAGACGTTCGAGCGGATGTGGAGCTCGATCTTCTTCGTCGCCTGCGCGACCGCAGCGTGCAGTGCCCACGAGTTCAACCGAAACATGTCGTGGGGGAAGAGGAGCGTGTCGAACTTCAGTTGCTCCGCGAGGATCGCGAGCTCGACGAGCTGTCGCGGACCGCCCAGATCGTCGATGAGACGCATGCCGAATCTCACGTGCTGCTGGCCCAACCCCAGGTCCCCCAATCTTCAGGCTCTGCCGGCGAAGTCTTCGTTTCGCGCGGCGGTGCGGCAATGTCCGCTGGCGACAGAAATGCTGGACCGCGTGTGCAGCGGGCACAGGCTCTAGGCGCGTGCCACGAGCCGCTCCACGAGCGCGGCGATCCGCTCGTGGGCCGCGAGCGCGGTCCGCCATTCCGCCGGCACGCCGCCGACCCCGAGCGACGCGCCGAGCCATGCACCGATCATGGCCCCCCGGCCCGCGCTGTCGCCACCGGCGCGGGCCGTAGCGAGGACCGCGGCGCGCAGGTCGGTCGGGTACGAAAGCGCGGCGTGTATGGCCGCCGGCAGGCTCTGATCGAGCCGGCAGTGCTGACCGAGCGTCCTCGTCGCGTCGGTCACGTCCGCGCCGGCGAGCGGCCCCCGTACGCGCGCGAGTGACACGCGCAGCTCCTCGCCGAATCCGTCCGTCGGGAGCGCGCTCGTGGCGAGAGCGAAGGCGTCGGCGAGCGCGTGACCGTCAACGAGCGCGCAGAGCACGCGCGCGTGGTACCGCGCGTAGATGAGCGCCCGGGGGTGATCCTGCGTCACGCGCGTGTGCCGGTCGACGACGTTCTCGTCCGACAGGCCTGCGACGACCAGTGGAGCGAGCCGCGACACCGTGGCGGGTTCGAAGTCCTCGGCCCCCTGCTGGTGGTCGAAGGTGGCCGGACCGTGTGTCGCGACGTAGGCCTCGTAGCGCGCGAGCGTGCCCTTCATCGCTTTGTCGCGGTAGCCCATGTACTCGGGCGACGCGACCGCCTCGATGAATCGACGACCGAAGTCGGCGGCATCGAAGCCGTTCCGCTCCACGAGTGATTCGAGGAGGAGGAGCGCCATGTCGCCGTAGTGCGTCAGGTCCCCGGAGCGGCGCCGCGCGTGATGGTGACCGGGCCACGGCGTTTCGAACCCGCGTAGGCCCCCCGGCCACCGGCGCGCGATCTCTTCGGGGTCGTAGATCCAGTGCGCGCCCACGCACGCCGCGTCGCCGACGAACTGTCCCCAGATCGTGCCACGCATGCGATCCGCGCGCGATGGCACGCTGCGGCTCGTCGAGGCGACGGCGGTCATGTCGTCCGGCGCACGCGGATCACTTCGCGCGTTTGCTGAGCGGGGGGGGGGTCGCGCTACTCCCGCTCGAGGAGCGGGCCGTACGTGAGCGGCTGGCGGTCGCGCATGAACGGGAGGCGGCGTCGTGCTTCGGCGATCTCGTCGAGGTCGCACTCGACGACCAGCACGTCGTCCGTCGCGGCCTCGGTGCGCGCGATGACCTCGCCGTCCGTCGGTCGCGCCACGAGCGAATCGCCCACGTAGTCGAGGTCCCACTCCCTCCCGGCCTTGTTGACGCCGACGACGAAGATGCCGTTTTCGTAGGCGCGGGCGCGCAGTACGAGTTCCCAGGTGCCCGAGTGCCAGACGCTCCCGATGCGCATGAGGTTCGTGGGTGTGAAGACGATCTCCGCGCCGCGCATCGCGAGGATGCGGTACCCCTCGGGGAAGTTGCGCTCATAACAGATCTGCACGCCGATCCGTGCGAAGCCGAGGTCGAACACCGGGTATCCGAGGTTGCCCGGCGTGAAGTAGAGCTTCTCGAATACCAGGGCGCCGCGGTCCTGGAACGGGAAGGCGCCGGGGATGTGGATCTTGCGGTAGCGGCCGACGAGCCGGCCGGTCGCGTCGGAGACGGCGCAGGAGTTGAACAGCTGGATCCCGTCGCGCTCGGCGAACGGGATGACGGTCGCCACGCCGAGCTGTCCCGCGCGGCGCGCCACGGACCTGAGGTGCTCGTTGTCGACGGGCTCGAAGTACTGCTCATAACCGCGCTCGTTCCTGATGCAGAAGTAGGGCGTGAGGCTGAGCTCCGGGAAGGCCACGATCTGCGCGCCTTGCTTCGCAGCTCGCTCGAGGAGGCCGATCATGCGCTCGGCGTTCTCGCTCTTCGTGCCCGAGGGACCGAGCTGCGCGGCGGCGACGCGGACGATGCGGCTCATGGGGGGAGCATCGCATAGGCGCGGATGGGGAACGAGGCGACACCCTCCAACGGGATCGACGCGACATGGAGGCGCGCGCCGGTCCGCGGAAGGGCGCCGAGCCCACGGAGGTTCTCGATGATGGGGATCCCCGCCCGCAGGAGTCCGGTGTGGACGGGACGCCGCGGGTCGCCGGTGTTGTCGACGTTCAGGAAGTCCGCCCCGAGGACGGCGATGCGCGCGGCGACGAGCCGGTCGGCGGCCGCCGCGGTGAGGAAGGGACCATCGGTCCAGTAGCGGTCGGTCTCCCAGTCGGCGTCCATTCCGCTGCGTAGGAGGAGCGCACCAGCCTGGGGCAGATCGGAGCCGAGCAGGTCACTGTCGATGGCACGTCCCGAGCGGTGCGTGATGTCGACGACGACCGTCGGGAGATCGACGAGCCTGTCGAGAGCAAGCGTGGCGTGGTCGGGGAGGCCGGCCTGGCGGTGGTAAGGGCTGTCGAGGTACGTCCCGACACCTGCGACGATCGACACGCGAGAGAAGGTCAGCTCGCACTGGCCCTGGTAGCGCGCGCGCGACTGCTCGTGGGTGAGGAATGCGTCGATGGCGGGCGCGGGGATGCCGGGGTACGCGCGCATCCCGTTGCGGATCGTGTGGCTCAGGTCCACGACGCGTGCGGCCATCAGCCCCCATATTCGACGGTGCGAGCGAGAGCCGCGGCAATGGCCGTCCGACACACTGCTGCGGTGCACTGCGAGGCGCAGCGCACATTGCACCCCGCGACCGCCGCGACGCGATAATCCGATCGTGGTCACGGCCACCCACCCGATCGTCGCGGACGCCGGCTCCGTGACCGGCCGCGCGGTCCGCCGCCTCGAGGATCCACGGTTTGTCACGGGGGCGGCTCGTTATGTCGGCGACCTCAACCTCCCGCGACAGGTACACCTCGCCTTCGTCCGCAGCCCGTACGCCCACGCGCGACTGCTCCGCATCGACGTCGCGGCGGCGAGCGCGGTACAGGGCGTGGTCGGCGTCTTCACCGGTGACGATCTCGCGCAGTGGGTGCGGCCGATCCGCACGCCGTATGCGGGCACGGGCTACCTGGAGTCCGACTGGCCGGTCGTCGCCGTCGGGAAGGTGCGCTTCGTCGGCGAGGCCGTGGCCGTCGTCGCGGCGATCGACCGCTACGTGGCCGAGGACGCGGCGGATCTCGTCGAGGTCGAGTACGAGCCGCTCCGGGCGGTCGTCACGATCGAGGACGGGCTCTCGCCCGAGGCGCCGCGCATCCACGACGAGCTGCCGGACAACCTCTTTGTCCGGGAGCAAAAGTCGTTCGGCGACGTCGACGCGCAGCTCGCGCGCGCGGCGCACGTCGTGGAGGCGACGTTCCGCACCCAGCGAAGCGCGGCGGCGCCGATCGAGTGCCGCGGCTCGCTCGCGGACCACGACGCGGGGACCGGCCGGACGACGCTCTGGACGAGCACGCAGCTCCCGCACGTGCTCCGCTATGGCCTCGCCGACTGCCTCGGAGTTGCCGAGAGCGAGCTCCGCGTCGTCGGCCCCGACGTCGGCGGCGGATTCGGGAACAAGGCGAACATGGATCCTGAGCAGGTCGTCGTGTGCGCGCTCGCGCGGCGGCTCGGGCGACCGGTGAAGTGGATCGAGGACCGGCGCGAGAACTTCCTCGCGAGCACTCATGGCCAGGAGGAGCGCATCTGGCTGCGCCTCTCGGCCGACCCGGAGGGGCGCTTCCTCAGCCTCGAATCGGACATCGTGCTCAACGGCGGCGCGTACTCCATCTTCCCGGACACACCGTGCAACGAGCTTCTCAACAGCGCGTCGTGCATCGTCGGCCCGTACGCGCTCGCGCACTACCGCTACAACGCGCGCGCGGTCGTCACGACCACATGCCCGCACGGTCCGATCCGTGGCGTCGCGCGATCACAGGCGAACTTCGCTATGGAGCGGCTCGTCGACATGCTCGCGCGGAAGATGGGTATCGACGGCGTAGAGCTGCGCAGGCGCAACCTGCTGCGCCCGGAGCAGATGCCCTTCCGCACCGTGACCGGTCTCGAGCGCGACAGCGGCGATTACGTGCGCACGCTCGAGATGGCGATCGAGGGGCTCGGGTGGGACGCCCTGCGCGCGCGCCAGCGCACGATGCGCGGCACGACCCGGATCGGACTCGGGGTCGCGAGCTTCGCCGAGGAGTGCGCGGTCGGCACGGTGCGGCGCATGCCACGCAAGCTCTACTCGATCGCCGGGTACGATGGCGCGCTCATCCGCTTCGACGTCCGCGGCCACGTCACCGTCCTCAGCAGCGCGGCGGGCATGGGCCAGGGCATCGAGACCTCGCTCGCGCAGCTGGCCGCGGACGAGCTCGGCGTCGAGGTCGCGGACATCACGGTTCGGCACAACGACACCGACCTCGTGCCGTACGGGATGGGGTCGACCGGCAGCCGGACCGCGGTGTCGAGCGGAGGCGCGGTCCTCCTCGCCGCGCGCAAGCTGCGCGAGAAGCTCCTCCAGCTCGCCGCGCACCTCCTCGACGAGCGGGTCGAGGGCGTCGGCCTGCGCACGGGCGAAGCGTACGTGCTTGCGGACCCGTCCCACACGGTGAGCGTGAAGAAGCTCGCCTGGGTCGCGTACCGGCGCGAGGGCTCGGTGCCCGCTGGTTTCGAGCCCGGCCTCGAGGCGACCGCGTTCTACGACCCGCCCTCGAACGGTGTGTCCTCGAACGCGTCGCACGCCGCCGCGGTCGAGGTGGACACGGTCACCGGGAAGGTCCGCGTCATCGGCTACGTGGTCGCCGAGGACGCCGGCCGCATGCTGAACCCGCTCATCGTCGAAGGGCAGATCCGCGGTGGCGCGACGCAGGGCATCGCGAAGGCGCTCTTCGAGCAGGTGCAGTACGACGGCGACGGCCAGCTCGCGAACGCGAGCTTCATGGACTTCCTCATTCCGACGATGGGTGAGATCTGCCCCATCGACGTGCTGCACATGGAGACACCCTCGCCGCTCACCGTGGGCGGCATGAAGGGCTGTGGCGAGAGCGGCATCATCGGGGCGCCCGCCGCGATCGGGAACGCCATCGTCGATGCCCTCGACGGCGTCGGCGAGCTGTACGAGCTCCCGTTCACGCCCGAGCGAGTGCGCGCGCTCGCGCGGGGTGTCACGTGAAGCCCCCGCGCTTCGAGTACCGCGCGCCGGCGACGCAGGCAGAGGCGCTCGCCCTCCTCGCGGCGCACGGATACGACGCGAAGGTCCTCGCGGGCGGCCAGAGCCTCGTCCCGCTCCTGAACTTCCGGCTCGCGCGGCCGAAGCTGATCATCGACATCAACAACGTCGCCGGCCTCGCCGCCATCGCCGAGGATCCCGCGACCCGCGAGCTCTGCTTCGGCGCGCTCGTCCGCCAGAGCGACGCGGAGCGCTCGCCGCTTGTGGCGCGCCACTGCCCGCTCCTCATTAACGCCATCCGCAACGTCGGGCACCGCACCATCCGCAACCGCGGCACCGTCGGCGGGAGCATCGCGCACGCCGATCCGTCGGCGGAGCTGCCGCTGGCGCTGGCCGCCCTCGGCGGCCGCGTGCGTCTGGCGAGCGCGACCGGGGAGCGCTGGGTGAGCGCGTCGGACCTCTTCGTGTCGTACCTCCAGACCGCCCTCGGTCCTGCGGAGCTCCTCGTCGAGGTGCGGTTCCCGTGGCTGCGCGAGGACGAGCGATGGGCCTTCACCGAGTTCACGCGGCGCAGCGGCGACTTCGCGCTCGCGGCCGTGTGCGTCGTCCTCGGCGTCGGGTCGGGTGCAGTGACCTCGGCCCGCATCGCCATCGCCGGTGGCGGTCCGACGCCGGTGCGCGCGACCCAGGCCGAGGTCGCGCTCGTGGCGGCCGGCGGCGCGGCGGGGATCGCCGAAGCGGCGCGGCTCGCGGCCGCGGGCGCGGACGTCGAATCGGACATCCACGCATCGGCCGATTACCGGCGCGAGCTCATCGCGACGCTCGTCACGCGGGCGATCGGGGACGCGCTGGGGGTCTAGTGCTGCGCTACGCCCTGCGACGGCTCGTACAGCTCGTGCCGGTGCTCGTCGGCGTGTCGCTCATGACGTTCGCGATCCTGCACGCCATCCCCGGCGACCCGATCGCCGTGCTCGCACCGCAGGATGCGACCGAGCAGGACATCGACGCGCTGCGCACCGAGTTCGGCCTCAACCAACCCCTCCCGGTGCAGTACCTCGTTTACGTCGGCCACGTCCTGCAGGGGAACCTCGGCCGCTCCATCCGCACCCGCGATCCGGTGGCGGAGACGCTGTGGCGCCGTCTCCAATTCACGCTGCAGCTCACCCTCCTGTCCGTCCTCGTCGGAGTGCTCCTCGGCGTCCTTGCGGGGGTCGTCGCCGCGACGCACCAGAACACCTGGATCGACAACGCCATCATGGTCACCGCGCTCACGCTGCTCTCGATCCCGGGCTTCTGGCTGAGCCTGATGCTCCTCCTCGTGTTCGCCGGCGTGCTGCACTGGCTGCCCTCCGGCGGCGTGGGGGGTCCGCAGCATCTGGTCCTCCCGGTGTTCGTCATCAGCCACGGTGCTGCGGCGGTCATCGCGCGGTTCACACGCGCGTCGATGCTCGAGGTCATCCGCCAGGACTACATCCGCACCGTGCGCGCGAACGGCATCCCCGAGCGCTTCGTGGTGTACAAGCACGCCCTCCGGAACGCGCTCAACCCGGTCATCACCATCGTCGGGCTGCAGTTCGGCTTCCTGCTCGGCGGCTCCGCGATCGTCGAGACGATCTTCGCGCTGCCTGGCATCGGCCGGCTGATGGTGAGCGCCATCAACACGCGCGACTACCCCGTCATCCAGGGCGGGATCTTGCTCATCGCCGTCACGTTCGTGCTCGTGAACCTGCTCACAGACCTCGTGTACGCGCTCGTGAACCCGAGGATCCGCTACTCGTGAGCGCCGACAGCCGTGCGGACGCGGCGGGGGTCGGCGTGGTCCCCGAGGCCGACGCGCGGCTCACGGCGCGTGGGGAGTGGCTGCGCCGGCTCGTGCGCAACCGCGCGGCCGCGGTGGGTCTGGTCATCGTCGTCCTCTTCGTCCTCATCGCCGTGTTCGCCGACGTCCTCGCGCCCTACGACGCGGGCAGCGGCAGGCTCGAGGAGCGCCTGCTGCCGCCGAGCGGCGCGCACTGGCTTGGGACCGACGCGCTCGGCCGCGACATGCTGTCGCGCCTCATGCTCGGCGCGCGGACGTCGCTGGAGATCCAGCTCGCCACCATCGGTATCGCCGTCGTCGTCGGGACCGTCTGGGGGCTCGTCGCGGGGTACTTCAGCGGGTGGGTCGACGACGTGTCGATGCGGCTCATCGACGTGCTCCTCGCGTTCCCGGGGATCCTCCTCGCGATCACGATCGTCGCGGTCCTCGGGGCGGGCTTCGGGAACATCATCATCGCCATCGGTATCGCCTCGCTCCCGGGGCTCGCGCGCCTCGTGCGCGGCGTGGTCCTGGGGCTGCGCGAGCTCGAGTACGTCGAAGCCGCACGCGCGGTGGGCGAATCGCACGTCTCGATCATGTACCGGTACGTCCTCCCCGGAACGATCGCACCCCTCACCGTCGCGACGAGCCTGCGCATGGCGTCGGTGCTGCTCTCCGCGAGCGCGCTCTCGTTCCTCGGCCTCGGCGTACTCCCGCCGACGCCGGAGTGGGGCGCGATGCTCTCGGACGCGCGCGACTACATGATCTCCGCGCCGCACGCCGCGGCGATCCCGGGCATCGCGATCACGGTGGTCGTCGTGGGCTTCAATCTCCTCGGTGACGGACTGCGCGACGCGCTTGACCCGAAGATGCGCACGTAGCGTGACGCAGCCCGTCCTCTCGGTCCGCTCACTCGCGATCGAGTTCACCTCGCTCGGACGGACGAGCCGCGCGGTCGACGGGATCGACCTCGATGTGCACCCCGGCGAGACCGTCGGACTGGTCGGCGAGACCGGCTGCGGCAAGTCGGCCACCGCGCTTTCGATCCTCGGCCTCATCCCGTCGCCACCGGGTCGCGTACATGCGCAGACGATGCGTTTCGGCGACGTGGAGCTCCTCGCGCTCGAGCCGGAGGAGCTGCGGCAGATCCGCGGCGCGGGAATCTCGATGGTCTTCCAGGAGCCGATGACCTCGCTCGATCCGTCGTTCACCGTCGGGAGCCAGCTCGCCGAGGTGCTGCGCACGCACCGCGGCCTCGAAGGCTCCGCGCTGCGGCAGGAGTCCCTGGAGGTGCTCGCGCGCATGCGCATGCCGCATCCGGAACGCGTGCTCAGGCAGTACCCGTTCGAGCTGTCCGGCGGGATGCGGCAGCGCGTCATGATCGGCGCGGCGATGGCGTGCGGTCCACGGCTCCTCATTGCCGACGAGCCGACGACGGCGCTCGACGTCACCGTACAGGCGCAGATCCTCGCCCTCCTTCGCGACGTCCAGCGGCACAGCGGCACGTCGGTGCTGCTCATCACGCACGACCTCGGCGTGGTCGCCGAGAACTGCGATCGTGTCTACGTCATGTACGCGGGACGCATCGTCGAGTCCGCGTCCACGCGCGACCTGTTCGCCGAGCCACTGCATCCGTACACGCAAGCGTTGCTGCGCGCGATCCCTGACGTTTCCGGTGACCGGTCCGAGCTCGCCGTCATCCCAGGCGAGGTGCCGTCGCCCGCGTCACCGCCGTCGGGCTGTCGCTTCAACCCGCGGTGCGCGCGCGTCATGGCCGGGTGCCGGCAGCTCGTCCCAGCTCTCGTCGAGCGGCGACCGGGACATTTCGTGGCGTGTCACCTGTACGAGGCCGCATGAGCACGTACCTCCTCGAGGCGCGCTCGCTCGTGAAGCATTTCCCGGTCAAGTCCGGTCTGTTCCGGTCGCGGCCGCTCCGCGCGGTCGACGGGGTCGACCTGGCCCTGGAGCCGGGCGAGACGCTCGCCGTCGTCGGTGAATCGGGTTGCGGCAAGTCCACCCTCGCGCGGCTCCTCGTCGGACTGCTCCGCCCGACGAGCGGCGACGTCATCTTCGGCGGGCGGAGCGTCGCGGACGCACGGGCCGGCGCGGCGCGCATCCTGCGCCGCGACCTTCAGATCGTGTTCCAGGATCCGTACGGCTCGCTCAACCCGCGCATGACCGTCGGGACCATCGTCGAGCGGCCGCTCGTCATCCACCACATGGGCGACGCGAGCGCGCGGCGCGAGAACGTGGCCGAGCTCTTCCGCGCCGTCGGCCTGCCTCCCGCGTTCATGGCGCGCTACCCGCACGAGCTCTCCGGAGGGCAGCGGCAGCGCGTCGCCATCGCGCGCGCGCTGGCGACGCGACCGAAGCTCGTCGTCGCCGACGAGCCGACCTCGGGCCTCGACGTGTCGGTCCAGGCGAAGATTCTCAACCTCCTGCGGTCGCTGCAGCGCTCGTACGGCCTGACCTACGTATTCATCTCTCACGACATGCGTGTCGTGAGGCACATGGCCGACCGCGTCGCGGTCATGTACCTCGGACGCATCGTCGAGCTCACGACGACGACCGCGCTGTTCGACGCGCCGGGACACCCGTACACCCGTGCGCTCCTCGCCGCCGTGCCGCAGACCGACCCTCGGTTCGCAGGGCGCCGCATCACGGTGCAGGGCGACCCACCGAGCCCGCTTACGCCACCGGGAGCGTGCCGTTTCCATCCTCGCTGTCCGTTCGCGCGCGACATCTGCCGTCGCGTCGAACCGCCGCTCGAGCGTCGCGCACCGGATCACGAGATCGCTTGCCACCTCGTGGACGAGATCACGTCCGGCCGCGTCGCCGCGGACCTCTCGGTCTAGGCCGGCCGCCGTGTGCTGCCTGACCAGCCAGCCTCCGCGGCCGTATGCCCTGCGCACATTGCGAGCGTCCGCCCGGCCGCCGAAAGTCGCGGTATGACCGAGACCCGCCGGGCGCGGCGTCCGGCGGCACAAGCGAGCCGTGCGCACACAGTGGAGCGGCTCATGGACGCGATCGAGTGGCGCCACGTCGGTCCGTATCGGGGCGGCCGCGTCGTCGCGGTCGCGGGCGACCCCGTCGAGCGGCACGTGTACTACTTCGGCTCGACCGGCGGCGGTGTGTGGAAGACGACAGACGCCGGCTCGTACTGGGTGAACGTCTCGGACGGCTTCTTCGCGCGGGCGTCGGTGGGCGCCATCGCGGTCGCGCCCTCCGACCGGAACGTCATCTACGCCGGCATGGGGGAGTCGTGCATCCGCAACTCGGTCTCCCACGGGGACGGCGTGTACCGCTCGCTCGATGGCGGACGCACCTGGACGCACCTCGGTCTGCGGGACAGCCGCACCATCGGGAAGCTGCGCGTCGATCCGCGCGACCCCGACAGCGTCTTCGTCGCGGCGGTCGGACACATGAGCGGTCCGAACGCCGAGCGCGGCCTTTACCGCACGCGCGACGGCGGGAAGACGTGGACAAGGGTCCTCTCACAGGGCCGTACCGCGGGCGCGGTCGACGTGAGCATCGATCCCGCGAACCCGCGCGTCGTGTACGCCACGACGTGGGAGTGTCTCCGCCTGCCGTGGATCGTCACCAGCGGCGGCGCCGGGAGCGGCATCTTCCGCTCGACCGACGGCGGCGACACATGGACCGACATCACGCGCGCACCGGGTCTGCCGCGCGGCGTCCTCGGCCGCATTGGCATCGCCGCGTCGCCCGCTCGCGACGGTCGCGTGTACGCGATCGTGGAGGCGGCCGAAGGCGGCGTGTACCGGTCGGACGACCTCGGTGCGACGTGGCAGCTGTGCAGCGGCGATCGAAGCCTCTGGTACCGCGGCTACTACTACGAGCACATCGTCGCGGACCCCCGTGACCCGGACACGGTCTGGGTGCTGAATCAGGACGCCTGGCGCTCTACCGACGCGGGCGCGACGTTCCAGCGCGTCTCGACACCGCACGGGGACAACCACGATCTGTGGATCGACCCGGTGGACACGCGCCGCATGATCGTCGGCTGCGACATGGGCGCGGCCGTTTCATTCAACAGCGGCGAGAGCTGGTCCACGCTCTACAACCAGCCCACCGCGGAGCTCTACCACGTCACTACGGACATGCAGAGGCCGTATCGGATCTACGCGTCGCAGCAGGACTGCGGCACGGTGTCGCTCCCGAGCCGGTCGATGCTTTCCGCGATCACGAACGCCGACGCGCAGGACGTCGGCGGTGGCGAGTCGGGCTACGTGGCTGTGCGTCCGGATGATCCGAACATCGTGTACGCGGGCCAGTTCAACGGATACATGACGCGCTACGACCTGCGGACCGGTCAGGCGCGGAACATCGAAGTGTGGCCCGAGCAGCAGGGTTGGGGCACCGGTGCGAGTACGGTACGGCACCGGTTCGCGTGGTCGCACCCCATCGTGCTGTCGCCGCACGACCCGAACGTGCTCTACACGACGGGCGAGCGCGTATTCCGCTCTACGGACGAGGGGTCATCGTGGCGTGCCATCAGCCCCGACCTGACGCGTGCCGACGCCACGCGCATGGATCCCTCCGGTGGCCCGATCACGGTTGACCGGCCGGGATCCGAGCGCGAGCGCGTCTGCACGATCGTCACGTTCGCCGAATCTCGTGCGCGGAAGGGCCTGCTCTGGGCAGGCTCGGACGACGGGCTCGTGCACGTCTCGCGCGACGGCGGCAGGACCTGGACGAACGTGACGCCACGTGCGCTCCCGGCGTGGACGCTCGTGAGCACGGTGGAGCCGTCGCCGCACGACCCCGCGGTGGCGTATGTCGCGGCTACGCGCTACTTGCACGACGACTTCCGTCCGATGCTCTTTCGCACGCGGGACTACGGCCGGACGTGGACGAGCATCGTTCGGGGGATCCGGGATGACGACTTCACCCGCGTCGTCCGCGAAGACACCGTCCGCCACGGGCTCCTGTTCGCGGGCACCGAGACGGGTGTGTACATCTCCTTCGACGACGGCGGCCACTGGACGCGGTGGCAGGCGAACCTCCCGGCGGTCCCGGTGCACGACCTCGTGGTGAAGGACGACGACCTCGTTGCCGCGACGCACGGCCGGGGCTTCTGGATCGCCGACGGCATCGGAGCGCTGCGACAGGGTTTCCCGCCCGCGGCGACTGCGACGCTGTTCACGCCGGACCCGTACACCCGCTACCAGCGCGGCGGCCGATACCGCAAGTCGCCGATCTCGGGCCACAACTACTCGATGGAGGGCTTCGGCTCCATCGCATGGGCGCCGGTCGTCGCGCCGGGCCTCCGCGCCGAGCGGTTCTTCGACGCCGCGCGCAACCCCGTGGACGGTGTCGTCGTGCGATATGCGCTGCCGCGCGATGCGCAGCGGGTCACGATCTCGTTCCACGACGAGACGGGCGCGCCGGTCTCGCGCGCGACCTCGGAGGAGCGGGACGAGCCAAAGCCGGCGCGGTCCGCCGGGCTCCAGCGCTTCGTATGGGACACGCGTCACGAGGGGCCGCCACCCATCGAGGGTGGCACCGGCGAACGCCGCGCACGACCGGTGCGCGGCCCGCTCGTCGCTCCCGGACGGTACGAGGTGCGCCTCGACGTCGACGGGGTCGTCCGCAGCGCTCCCTTCGAGATCCGGCCGGACCCGCGCACCGGCGCGACCGGCGCGGACCTCGCCGCGCAGCACGCGATGCTCGTGCGCCTGCGCGACCGCATCGCCGCGGCGAACACAGCGGTCAACGACATCCGGCGTGCGATCGCGCGGCTCGAAGCCGCGGCCACCATCGCCGGCGCGCGTCCGTCGGCGTCGCTCGCGGCGGCCCGCAGGCGTCTCACCGCGCTCGAGGCAGAGCTCGTCCCGCTCCGCACGCAGTCGGCGGGCGACGCGTTCGTGACCCCGCCGGCGCTCGTCGCGAAGCTCGTCGGTCTCGCCGATCGCGTCGCGAGCGCGGACGCCGCCCCGACCGCCGCGAGCGTCCAGCTCGAGCGGATCCTCCAACGTCGCCTCGACCGCATCCGCCGCCAGGTAGCGAACGCGGTGACGGCCGCGGCGCACGCCGAGGCGGACGGGCGCGCCGCGGGGCGGTCCCCGGCGAAGAGGAGGAAGGCATGACGCGGACGCTGCTCTGCAAGGCGCGCCTCATCGACGGCACCGGGCGGGCGCCGCTCGTCGACCACGACATCCTCATCGAGGACGGGAAGATCGCGCGAGTCGCGCCGTGCGGTGACGTGAGCGCCGACGGCGCGAGCGTCGTCGAGCTCGAGGGCGCGACGGTGATCCCGGGTCTCGTGAACATGCACGTTCACCTGCGTGGCGGCGGGACCCGCGGCGTCGAGGAGCCCGACGACATCGCTCTCCTCCGTGCCTCGCGCAACGTCCGCGCCTCGCTCTCGTGGGGCGTGACGACGCTGCGCGACGCCGGCTCCACCGAACGGCTCAGCCAGACCATTCGCGATGCCGTCGCGGCGGGCCTCATCGCCGGATCTCGCGTGGTGAGCGCTGGTCGGATCATCACGACCTCGGCTGGTCACGGCTGGCGTCGTGGGGTCCGTGCGGACGACGCCGCGGAGCTACGGAAGGCCGTGCGCTTCAACGTCGAGGAGGGCGTCGATACGATCAAGATCGCAGCGACCGGAGGTGGCGGGACGCCCGGATCGAACGTGGGCGCACCGCAGTACACCGCCGAGGAGCTCGAGGTCGCGGTGTACGAAGCGCACCGTCTCGGGAAACGCGTGCTCGTGCACTGCAACGGCGCCGCCGGGACGCGCAACGCGGTGGCCGCGGGCGTCGACACCATCGAGCACATCGGCTGGATGGGCGCGGACGGCCGCCTCGAGGTGGACGAGGCGGTCATCGCCGGGATGATCGCGAAGGACATCACCGTGGTACCGACGATGTCGGTGTGGTACCGGCAGGGCTACGACGACTGGGCGTCGCTGTCCGCTGATCAGAAGAAGATGCGCGCCGTGCGGCACGAGCGGACCGCCGCGTGGGCGGCGATGCATCGCGCCGGCGTCCGCTTCGCGACGGGCACCGATACCTGGGACCCGATCGGCCGTGAATTGGAGCTCTTCGTCAGCGAGATGAAGCTCACGCCGATGGATGCGATCGTCGCGGCAACCCGCGACTCCGCCATCGGGTTGGGCCTCGCGGACGAGATCGGCACGATCGCGGTCGGAAAGGCCGCGGACATCGTGGAGCTGGACGCCGACCCGCTCGCGGACATCGCGAACGTGCGGCGCGTGCGGCGCGTATGGAAAGCAGGTGTGCTCGCGGTCGACGGCGGCGTCGTGCTCAATTGACGCCGGGAACGGGAGGAGACAACGGACATGGCTGGTCGGCAGAAGCAGCGCGGATCGGAAGCGGACCTGGCGCTCTCGCGTCGTGACTTCCTGGCGTGGGCCGGCGCGGCCTCGGGGGTAGCGCTCCTCGCGGCATGCGCGCCGGGCGCGACCGGTGGTGGCGGTGGCAGCGCGACGCCGCGAAAGGGCGGCACGGTCACGTACGCCGCCTCCGCGGACATCGTGTCGCTGGACCCGACGAACATCGGCGACGCCGTATCGGCGAACGCCGCGCGCATGATCTACGAGGGCCTCACGCGCCAGAAGGAGGACCTCGACTACGGCCCGGGCCTCGCCGAGAGCTGGGAGGCGAGCGGGACGACGTGGACGTTCAAGCTCCGCAAGGGCGTGAAGTTCCACGACGGGACCGACTTCGACGCGAGCGCCGTGAAGTTCGTCTTCGACCGGATCCTCGGGCCGGAGAACACCCTGCGGAAGGGCACCTGGCAGGGCATCGTCGCAAGCGTCGACGTCGTGGATCCCCTCACGGTGCGTTTCACGACCAAGTACGTCGACCCCTTCTTCCCCTCGCGCGTGTCCGACGGGAGCACGGCGAGCGTCTTCAGCCCGGCCGCGTTCAAGAAGTACGGCAAGGACATCGCCAAGAACCCGGTGGGCACCGGCCCGTTCAAGTTCGGCGAGTGGGTGAAGGACGATCACCTCGCCGTCGAGGGCTTCGACGGATACTGGGGCGGCGCGCCGTATCTCGACAAGGTCCTCGTGAAGCCGATGCCCGAGGCGGAGACGCGTGTCATCGGCCTCGAGGCGGGCGACGTGCAGCTCGCCATCCGGCTCAACCCCGAGCATCGTTCGCGGATCGAGGGGAACAAGAGCCTGCGGCTCCAGATCACGGACACGTCGCGGCACTACTACACCGGGCTCGCGAATCTGAAGAAGCCGTATAGCGACGTGAGGGTGAGGCAGGCGCTCAACTACGCCATCGACAAGCAGTCGCTCGTGAAGAACGTGCTTTCCGGTCTCGGCCAGGTTCAGGGCGGTCTGCTCCCGAAGGGCGCGCCGTCGTTCGTGGACGTGCCTGGCTTCCCCTTCGACCCCACGAAGGCCAAGCAGCTGCTCTCCGAGGCAGGCTACCCGAACGGCTTCAGCGCGAACTTCATCGGAACGAAGGGGATCTACCTGAAGGATTTCGAGATCGAGCAGGCGATGCTCGAGATGTGGAAGGCCGTCGGCGTGCGGATCGAGCTGAGTATCGTCGAGAACGCGAAGTACCTCGAGCTGCTGCGCGCCGACCCGAAGACGAGCTCGCTCGAGATGTGGTGGGACACGTTCAGCGGTGCCGGCGCCGGGAGCGCGGACTACATGCTCCAGCGCTTCGGGTGTAAGAACTTCCGCCCGGTCGGCACGAACACCGCTGGCTCGTGCTTCCCGGATATCGACAGCCTCGCGCAGCAGGCGAGCGTGGAGCTCGATGCGAAGAAGCGCGACGCGCTCCTGAAGACGGCGCAGGAGCAGATGTCGGTGCAAGCGCCTGCGGTATGGCTTTTCTCGATCAAGCAGATCACCGGCTCGAGCGCGAAGCTTCACGAGCCGGTCATCCGGAACGAGGCGCTCTGGGTGGACGAGAAGACCTGGCTCGAGGCCTGAGCTACGGCGCGGTGCGCGGCGGCCGAAGCGCGGCCGCCGCGCAGACCGCGAGCACCAGGGCGGCGGCGAGGTACACGACGGTCAGCCCGCCGAGGACCAGGGCCGACGCGACGATCGGTCCGGCGATCCCCGCGAGGTAGAGCGGCAGGTAGACGAGGTTCAGCGTCGCGCTGCGCTGCGCGGCGGGCACCTCCACCGAGAGGAGCGCGAGGATCATCGCGCGGGAGCCGTTGTTCGCGAGGGCGTACGCCGTCGCCACGGCCGCCAGGACCGGCACGGTGGGCGCGGCGCTCAGCGTGGCCGTCGCGGCAGCCGAGGCCGCGAGACCGCCGGCGAGCACGCGCCGGAAGCCGACCTTGTCGCCGAGCGCGCCGGTGAGCGGTGTGGCGACGCTGCCGAACAGCGCCGACCCGCCGACGACGAGGCCGATCGCGCTCACGAGCCCGGGCCCGGTGCCGATCGCGTGCTCCACGACGAGGGGAAGGTAGGTTCCGATCATCTGACCCGCGAGCAGCGTGCCGCCGAAGAGCAGGAAGAGCGCGCGCGTGGTCGGGTCGAGGATCGTGCCGCGGAGCGCGCGGACCGCGAGACGCAGCGCGCCGTCCGTCGGGACGACGGTCGGGCGGACCTCGGTCACGCCGATGGCGAGCATCGTCGTCGAGGCGGCCGTGAGGGCGGCTGATAGAAGGAAGACGTCTCGCAGCGGGCGGCCGAGGACGTCGACGAGCACCGCCGCCAATGCCGGACCGAGCGCGAATCCGATCGGCCCCACCGCGCTCATGGTCGCGACCACGAGGCCGAGCCTGGCGCGCGGCGCCGTCTCACGAAGCATCGCGAGCATGACGCCGGTGTTCCCGAGCGCGAGCCCCATGAGGCCGACGCTGATGGCGAGCTGCCAGGGCGCTCCGCTCAGCGCGGTACCGACGAGCACGATCGTCTCGACGGCCGCGCTGCGGACGACTACGGCCTTGCGGCTGTACTTGTCGGCCCAGACACCCCAGAACGGCACGAAGGGAAGGCCGACCGCAAAAATGAGCGGCACGAAGAGTCCCACGAACCGCGGCACGTCCGCCGCATCGATGCCCGCGCCGCGGAGGAGCAGCGGGAGCAGCGCCAGGACCTGCCCGGTACCCATCGGCTCGATCAACGACGTGATCGCGAAGAGGACGAGGAGCCGGAGCCAGGGCGTGCTCAGGGTGTCTGTCGGGGCGTCGTCGCGGATGACGGGAGCCGCGACAGCCGGGCGGCCTTGATCGCGAGCTGCAGACCCAGCCAGCGGCTCGGCACCGCGAGGTCGATGTCCAACAGCGTCGCGATGCGGTCGAGGCGTTGGCGCAGGGTGTTGCGATGCAAGTAGAGCTGCTTCGCCGCGAGCGCCGTGTTGCCACCGCTGTCGAGGTATGCCTCGAGCGTGCGGAGGAGCTCGTCGGTGAGACGTGACACCTGCTCGTACTCCGGCTCGCCCCGCAGACCGCCGGCGAGGAGCGCGGGTACGAAGCGATAGCTGCCGAGCTCGTCGAAGCGCACGATGCGGCCGGGCGTGAAGAGGCGTGTGCCGAGCTCGAGCGTGTCCTGCGCCTGCCGGTACGCGACCGGGTAACGCGCAAGCTCGGTGCACGGGAGGCTCACGCCGATCGACCACCTGCCCGCGGGAAGCCGCCCCGGCGTGGACGGGCTCACGATCGCCACGACGCGGTCGCCACCGACGTCGACGATCGCGCCCCGCTCGATGCCCGCGATGGCGGCGCGCAGACGCTCCGGGCGCTCGTCGCCGACCGCGGTCGCGACGATGACGACGTGCGCCTCGGTCAGCGCGCACCCCATGCGCTGTGCGCGCGAGAGCACCGCGGCGGGATCAGCGCGCCCGGGACCGACGATCTCCCAGAGGAGCTCCGCCGAGCGGGCGCGCTCCACGGTGGCGTCGATGAGCGCGCGCTGGCGGAGCGCGAGGGCGATCGTCTCGGCGAGTATCGCGCAGGTCGTGACCTCGTCGTCGCGCGGGCGGCTCCGCCGGTCGTCGAAGAGCACGAGTGTCCCCAGCCGCTCGATCCCCGCGACGATGGGTTGTGCGAGGAGCGGTCGCGGGGACACGGGCTCGGTCGCGAGCGCGCCGCCGCTCCGCTCGACCTCGCGGGTCGCGCGGTGATCGGGCACGGTGGCGTGAGGCGGCGCGACGGCGGCGAGGCGCGCCTCCTCTTGCGAGGGCTGGGTCACGTAGATCGCGCACGCGTGTGCGTGTGTGGCGCGCAGGCCGAGCGCCGCGAGCGCCGCGAGCGTCTGGGAGGCGCTGACCACCGGTCGCATCGCCTGCGCGAGGATGGCGATGGTGTCGAGCAGCTCCCCGCGACGCCGCGCGGAGGCGCGCTCGGTGATCCGCTCGACGCCGACGGCAGTCAGCGCGGCCGTCTCGGCGAGCAAGATAGCCGCGTCGTCGCCGATCGCGCCGTCGAACACCCCTCCGACGACGCCGATGAGCGCGCCATCGTTCGTCGCGATACGGGCCGCGAGCATCGGCACCTGACGTGCCGCGGCCGTGCGCCCCGGGCGCCCGGCGGTATGCGCCCCACTCACAACGGGCTCGGCGGCGAGCGCGGCGCGCCCGACCATTCCGTCGCCCAGCGCGTACCGCTCCTCGCCGACCGGCGCCTCGCCGAGCGGTGCGGACGCGGCGAGCCGGAGGCTCGCCGACTCGGGATCCCAGCGGTAGATGAGCGCTTGCGTGCAGCGGGCGAGGCGCACGACCGTGAGGGCCGAGATGCGCATGAGCAGCTCCTCGGACGGATTGGATCCGATCGTCGCGACGAGGTCGGCGAGGATATCGTGTGGTGTTTCGGGCCCCCCGGTGTGCACGAGGCTCAGCTGCGGGTGCTCCGAAGGTGCGGGGCCGCTCTTGCGCGCGTCGGACGGGCGTCCGACGATGTGCTGCGACGAAGCGACCGGCTTCATCAAGTCCGGTCAGGAGGTAACTGGAACGGCGATACGAACCGCTGCACTGACGACCTTCCCCCCCGAGCGCGCGGGCCACGGTAGCGTGGAGCCAATTCGAGTACGCGGCGCGAGCGATGTCAAGATCGGATCCAATCCGCACAAGGGAGAGCGGCTATGACGGCGAAAGGGGCCGCAGTGCCCGTGCTCCGGATGGCCGGCCACCCGCGGAAGACCGCGGTCAGCGAGGTCCACGCGACGCTCCGTCAATGGATCCTCGGCGGCCGGATCGCGCCCGGCGCCTGGCTTCGCCAAGCCGAGCTCGCGTCCTCGCTCGCAGTGAGCCGCATGCCCGTGCGCGAGGCGCTCACACTCCTCGGCGAAGAGGGCCTCGTCGAGCTGCTCCCGCACCGTGGCGCGCGCGTCGTCCCGCTCTCCATGGACGAGCTCGAGGAGATCTACGCCGCGCGGATGGGCCTCGAAGGTCTCGCCGCGCGCGAGGCGGCGCTCCGCGTCGGACCTGAGGCGCTCGAATCGCTGCGCCTCGCGCTGCCGCGGTTGGCCGCGCTCTGCAACGACGGCGACGGTCAGGAGTACCTGCGGGAGGACCGCATCTTCATGCTCAGCGTGTACGCGCTGAGCGGACGCCCGCGGCTCGTGCGGCAGGTGGCGAGCCTGCGCGAGCGCGCGGAGCGGTACCTGCGCCTCGTCTTCGTCGGCGCCGACCATCTGCGCTGGCTCGACTACTCGTACCAGCTGTTCCAGTCGTGCGCGGCGCACGATCCCGACGGTGCCGAGCGCGTCGCGCAGGACGCGATGCGATGGACGCTCGGCCAGGCGACATCGATGCTCGAGGACACGCTGGCGCGGTCCCCGGCTGCCTCCTAGATTCGGACCGTCCCGCGCTCGATCAGCACGCGGCCGTCGACGACGAGCGTCGGGTCGCGCATGACGACGTCGAGGTGGAAGGGGACCTCGTTGATGCCGCCGATGGTGAAGTTCGACCCGAAGCCGAAGTGCATCGTCCCCGCCGCGCCCTCGTCGGTCAGCATGATCCCGGTGAGCTTCGCGAGGTCGTTCAAGCCCACTCCGCACTCCGCGAGTACGCGCGACTTCGGCGTGCCGACGGACTCGAAGACTCGTTGAACCTCGCGTGCGAGCTCGTCGCGCTCCGAGGCGACGTCCGTGACGCTTCCGCCGGCGATGGTGAGGCGCACCGGCGCCGCGACGAGGCCGAGGGTCGGGTAGGGGATGGAGCCGTCGACGACGACGATGCCGCGAGCGGAAGTCTCGATCGGCGCGACGTAGCACTCGATATCCGGCGGTGAGCTCATGGCGCCGGGCTCCGCCACGAAGCCCGGCGTCGATGCGCCGATGCGGCCCGCGATGTCCATGCGCACGTCCGTGCCTGCGGGCGACGTGACGCGCACTTCCGATCCCGCCGTGAACGCGGCAGCGATGCGGTCGCCGATCCTCCCGCGCGCCTCGAAGTCCGCACGCAGCGATTCGTGCGCCAGGAGGGCCGCCGAGTAGTCGGGGAGGCTCAGGTAGCGGGTGCCCTTCGCCGCGGCCTCCCGGCGCGCGGTCGTGTGCACCATCGACTTTGCGGTGATGCCGAGGCAGAGGTCGGCGAGCCGCATTTCGTCCGCCGCGTGCGGCGGGGGCTCCTGACCGTGCATGTCGAACGGTGGGACCTCCACCAGGTGGACTTTGGAGGTCACAAGCGCCGCGCGCTCCGCGAGGATGTCGCCCAGCGGGCGGGTGCCGGTGTCGCACACGATCGCGATGCGCTCGTCGGGCTTCAACCGTCCGCAAACGCGGATGAGGATGTCGGCGCCCTCGATGATCTTCGTCGCGGGAACGCCCTCGAGATCGGCCGGCATGGATGTGCCTCCCTCTCAGTGCTGGTTCGGCCTCATCATCGGGGGCGTGGCCGGCGGGGCAACATCAGCTCTGCACAGGCCTCCTCGCGACGACTATGCGCGGCGCATATTGCGGCATCCGCGGAGCGATTGTGATAGTGAGCACGAAGGATGCCGGGTCTGTGGGTGAGATGATCGAGTACCGCCTCAGCGTCAACGGTGTCGCTCACGATGTGCGCACCGAGCCGCGCAAGCTGCTCCTCGACGTGCTCCGTGAGGAGTGCGGCCTCACCGGTCCGCACGCCGGCTGCGAGCACGGTGTCTGTGGCGCGTGCACGGTCCTCCTCGACGGCCGCAGCGCGCGCGCCTGCCTCATGTTCGGTGTGCAGGCCGCGGGTTACGCGATCACAACCATCGAGGGCCTCGCGCGCGACGGCGCGCTCCATCCACTGCAGGAGGAGTTCTCGCGGCACCATGCGCTCCAGTGCGGCTACTGCACGCCGGGCATGATCCTCACCTCCGTCGAGCTGCTCCACGGCATGCCCGCGCCGACCGAGGCCGACGTGCGCGACGCCCTCTCCGGCAATCTCTGCCGCTGCACCGGTTACCAGCCGATCGTCGAGGCGGTGCTCGCGGCCGCGGAGCGCATGCGGGACCGCACCTGATCGCACGGGGCGCTCCATCGACTCTCACGGCACTGCGCCATCGCGAGTTCCGGCTCCTCTGGTTCGGCAACCTCCTCTCGAACACCGCGTGGTGGATGCAGATGTTCGGCCTCGGCTGGCTCGCCGTGGAGCTCGCCGTCGATGACGGGGACGTCGGCCGCGCGCCGCTCTACATCGGGCTCGTCGGTCTCGCACGCGCGATGCCCGCCATCGCGCTCGCGCTCGTCGCCGGCGCGGTCGTCGACCGCTCGGATCGTCGTCGCGTCATGCTTCTAAGCCAGGGCACGTCCATGGCGCTCACCGCGGGGCTCGCGGTGCTCGCGGCGACCGGGCACGCGAGCATCGGCCTGGTCATGCTCTTCACCGCGCTCATCGGTCTCAGCACGTCCTTCGACGGCCCAGCACGCCAGTCGATGCTCAGCATCATCGTGCCGCCGCGCGACATCATGAGCGCGGTCGGTCTCCAGTCGGTCGCGTCGCATGGGACGGGGATCGTCGGTCCCGCCATCGCGGGGATCCTCATCGGCCCCGTCGGTGTCGGCGGCCTCCTCTTTGCGAACGCCTTCGGGTACCTGCCAGTCATGCTGGCCGTTCGCCTCATGGCCCCGATGCCGCCCGTGTCGAAGACCGCGTCGGAGGGGCTCGTCACGGACGTGCGCGAAGGGCTGCGCTACATCGCGCACGACCCGGTCGTCCGATGGACCTTCGTCGTGGGCATGTCGCTCTCGTTCCTCGCGCGGCCGTATCTCAACCTGCTTCCGGCGTTCGTCGCGAACCACCTCATGATGGGCCCCTCGTCGCTGTCGCTCCTGCTCACGGTGAACGGCGTGGGCGCGCTCGGGGGCGCGATCGCCGTGGCGAGCGTGAGCGCCGTTGCCCGGCGCGGCGCACTCCTCCTCGGCGCCGCGACGATGACCGGCGCGTGCGTCATCGTGCTCGGGCTGCAGAACGACCTCGTCGGCGCCGCCGCTGCCGCTACGGTCGCCGGGACGAGCGTGCTCCTGTATATGGGCGTACAGAGCACCATCCTCCAGACGACCACTCCGGATGCGCTCCTCGGGCGCGTGATGTCGGCGCAGATGATCATGTGGATGGGGGCGATGCCGCTCGGCCAGCTCGTGCTTGGCGCGATCGGGTCGTTCGTCGGCATCGAGCTCGTCTACGTCGCGGGCGGCGCTGCGGCGACGATGGTCGCGCTCCTCGCCCTTCGTTTCGCAGGTCCGCTGCGAAGGCTCAACGCGTCGCGCGCCGCCCCGCTGGACGTGGGTGCCGGCGAGATCGCGGTCGCGCGGTAGGGCTCAGCCGCGCGACGCGAGCGTCTCGGAGAGGCAGCGCGCGAAGCTGCGCATGAGCTGCGGTCCGACGATGCGGGTCGCCGAGCGCGCCAGGGGCGCGAGGATACCGCCGAAGGTGAACCGAGCCGCGACCTCGACCCGCGTGCCGTCCGCGCCCTGCGCGCCGACGGTGATGCGGATCTCTCCCGTCGCGCGCACGGTCCCGGCCTTGTCTTGACCCTCGGCGCGCACGACCGCGGCGTCGATCGCGGGCCACTCACTGCGCACGGTGCCGCTGAGGCGCACCCCCGTTTCGCCGTACTGCACGCCGATCTTCGCGGGGTACGCGCCGTCCGTGGCGTCGCCACTCACGGCCGCGCCGGGGATGCATGCGACGACGAGAGGCACGTCCTCTAGGAGCGCGCGGATCCGCGCGGGCGTTGCATCGAGCACGAGCTGATCGGTGATCGTGACCGGGTCCGCCATCAGTCCGTGCCGAAGCGGGCGACCGCATACGCGGCGCTCTCAGGCGCTTCCCCGCAGACGATCCGCGCGAGCAGGCGTCCGGCGCCGGCCGCCTCGGCGAGACCGGCGACCGGCACGCCGAGGAAAAGATCCTCGTTCGCGGGGATGCGGCCGTAGATCGGCAGGAGATCCGCGGGCACCGGTCGGACCCCTGCCCATGCCTCGGCGATCGCGATGTCGGCGAGCGCCGGAAACACCGCGCGGAACGCGTCGTGGATCGCGCGCGTGTCCTCGCTCGTGATCGTCACGTCGAACGTACCGGCGCGATACGTCGTTCCGAGCCACAGCCGGCCGTCGGTCGCGGGACGGACGCCGCAGGCGAGCCGTGTGTCGAAGCGCGGATCGGGCTGGTACACCACACAGCGGCGCAGCGCACCCTTGCGTGGCTCGGTGACGAGGAGCTGGCCCGACACGGGCAGCACGGGAAGGTCGAGCCCCACCAGCTCGGCGACGCTCGGCGACCATGCGCCCGCGCAGAGCACGAGCCGCGCCGCACTGAAGTCGCCGATGGTCGTCGTCACGCGCCAATTCGCGCCGTCCCGTGCGATGGCGCTCACCGTGGCGCCGACGTGGACGCTGCCGCCGGCCGCGTGCACGGCGCGGGACAGGGCCTCCATGAGGGGGAGCGGTTCGACCTGCGCGTCGTCCTCGAACAGCGCACCCGCGACGATCGTCGGCGCGAGCGCGGGCTCGAGCGCGTGCACCTCCGCCGCATCTACGAACCGCGCGCCGGCATACCCGCGAGCCGCGCGCTGCGTCACGTCGAGCAGCCGGCGCTGCTCGAGCTGCTCGTGCGAGTCGAACACCACGAGCGATCCCGAGCGCTCGTAGCCGCAGTCGTCGCCGAGCCGCGCGAGGAAATCGGGGTAATAGGCCTGGCTGTCGAGGACGAGCTCGAGGAGGGGGTTCGGGGTGCGCAGCTGCGCCGAGATCCAGCCGCTCGCTTTGCTCGAGGTGCCGTCGCCGATGCGCCCGCGCTCGATGACGCGGACGTCGAGACCCTGCCATGCGAGGTGGACGGCGGTCGATAGGCCGATCAGCCCGGCGCCGACGACGATGCAATCGCTGCCGCCCGACCGCATCACGTTGCGAATGTGGCGACCGGGCCGGAAGGCGGCAATGTTCCGAGCGCACACGGCCCCACGCGGGTCGTGGTCAGAGGGCACAGCGACCGCCGCCGGGGCGCGTCGCTACTATCCCGCGCATGACCGAAGAGCGCATGACTCGCCCGGCCGTCCCCGGCTCGCGGGCCGTCACGAGCCCGTTGTATCAGCCCGATTGGAAGTACGTGAAGGGCGTCGCGATGGATTCGTTCGATAGGGCCGATTGGGAGCTCCTCGACGCGCAACGCGCGGTGTTCTACGCCGACAACCAGGCCGATGCGGTGCTCAAGATGTTCGACACGATGCGGGAAGAGGCGACGTTCGGCTACAAGGTGAACAACTACCAGCACTGCCTCCAGTCGGCCACGCGCATGTACCTGGACGGGCACGACGAAGAGGACATCGTCGTCGGTCTGCTGCACGACATCGGCTTCGTCGTCGTGCCGAGCCGGCACGGCGCCTTCGCCGCCGAGCTGCTCGGTCCGTACGTGTCCGACCGCAACCGCTGGATGCTCGAGCGGCACCAGGTCTTCGGCGACCACCACGTGAAGGACCACCCCAAGCTGCTCGACCCGGAGGCGCGCCTGCGCTGGCGTGGGCACGAGTTCTTCGACTGGGGCGCGGAGTTCGCGGAGAAGTACGACCAGGGCGCGGTCGACCCCAAGTTCGAGTCCGCCCCGGCGGATTTCTTCGTCCCCATGGTGCGCCGCATCTTCGCGCGCAAGCCTCGCTCCATCCCGATCGAGTGACCGCGGTGCCCGCGTCGGGCATCACGGCGCGCGCCTACGACGTCGAGGCCGTGCGTGCGCGCTTCCCGTCGCTCGGTCGCGGCACGGTCTTCTTCGACGGCGCGGCAGGTACCCAGGTCCCCGCAGCATGCGTGCGCGCCGTCGCGGACTACCTCGAGACCGCCAACTCGAACAGCACGCGGGGCGCGCCGTTCACGAGTACCCCCGCGGCCGCTCGGACGAACGAGATCATCACCCGAGCGCACGAGGCCATGGCCGCGTTCCTCGGCGCAGGCGATCAGGCCGAGTGCGTATTCGGCCCGAACATGACGACGCTCTCCTTCGCGATGTCGCGCCGCATCGGCCAGACGTTGCGCGAGGGGGACGAGCTCCTCCTCTCGCCGCTCGACCACGACGCGAACATCGCGCCGTGGCTCGTCGTCGCGGAAGAGCGCGGGCTGCGGGTCCGCTGGCTCGAGCCCTCGTACGCGGAGTGCGGGCTCGATCCATCTCGCGTCGCGGCGGCCATCGGCCCGCGCACGCGCGTGGTCTCGGTCGCCCACGCGTCCAATGCGGTCGGGACGCTCGTCGATATACCCGCACTCGCGGAGATCGCCGCCGCCGCGCACCGGAACGGGGCGATCCTCTGGGTGGACGCGGTGCACGCGGCGCCGCACATCGGGCTCGACGTCGTCGCCGCGGGAGCGGACGTGCTCCTCTGCTCCGCGTACAAGTTCTACGGCCCACACCTGGGGGTGTGCTGGGCGCGCACGGAAGTCCTGGCCTCGCTTCCGTGGCACAACGTGCGGTGGCGCTCCGACGAGCTGCCGCATCGGCTCGAGACCGGGGCGCTCGCGTTCGAGCTGCTCGCCGGCCTCCTCGCGACGTTCGATCACCTGGCGTGGATCGGACGCACCTTCGCGATCCCCGCGCCTGCCGGCGGTCTGCGCGCCGAGCTCGTGAGCGCGCAGACCGCGATCCGCGCATACGAGTCGGCGCTCGCGGTCCGGCTCCTGACGCGGCTCGCCGAGATGCCCGGCGCTCGCGTCTACGGCATCGCCGAGCCACGTCGCGTTTCTGAGCGCTGTCCCACCGTCGCCTTCACGCTCGATGGGGTGACGCCGTGGAGCGTTGCTGATCGCTGCGCCCGAGAGGGCCTCGCGGTGTGGTCGGGCGAGTTCGCCTCGTTCGAGCTCATGCGCGGCCTCGGCCTCGAGCCGGGCGCCGGCGTCGTGCGGGCAAGCATCGCGCAGTACACGACCGCCGCGGAGGTCGACCACCTGGCGGACGTCGTCGGCGAGGTGGCCCGCTCGCGCTCCAGATAGCCCGCATGGCCCCGGCGGGGAGTGTGCCCGCCGCCCACAGCATCCGAGCCCCGCGGTGCCGCCGGCATATTGCCGCCACCGCTGACCCAACCGAAAGTCGCCGACAGTCGATCCGGTCGCGACGGAGGTCACACCTATGTCTCGATGGCTCAACGGCCGTGTCCTGGTACTTCTGGCCTCGGTCCTCATCGTCGCCACGGCCTGCACGGCCGGCACCACGACACCTTCGCCAAGCGCGTCGTCCGCCACATCGGCGAGCGCGGCTCCGGTGGCACAGCGCGGCGAGGGCGGGGAGCTCAAGCTGCTCTTCACCCAGGGTCCGACCATCCTGAACCCACACCTCGCACAAGGATCGAAGGACCACGACGCGTCGCGTCCGGTCCTCGAGCCGCTCGCGGTCATGGGTCCTGATGGGAAGCCCGAGGCTCGACTTGCGGCCGAGGTGCCGACCCGCGCGAACGGCGGCGTCGCCCTCGATGGCACGAGCGTCACCTGGAAGCTGAAGCAGGGCGTGAAGTGGTCCGACGGCACCGGCTTCACCGCCGACGACGTCGTCTTCACGTATCAGCTCATGGCCAATCCGGCCGTGGCCGCGACCACCGCACAAACGGTGGGGAACGTCGCATCCGTGACCGCCACGGACCAGTACACCATCGTCGTGAAGTATAAGCAGGCGACCGCCGACCCGTACCAGTGGGGTATCGGCAGCTACGGCGCGATCCTGCAGAAGGCGCAGTTCAAGGACTTCAACGGCGCGAACATCAAGGATGCGCCCGGCAACCAGCGCCCGATCGGCACCGGTCCATACAAGGTGAAGGACTTCAAGCCGAACGACATCGTCCTGTACGAGATCAACGACCAGTACCGCGACAAGGACAAGCCGTACTTCAAGACCGTCCAGATCAAGACGGTGAACGACTCCGCGACGGCCGCGCGCGGCACGTGCGAGACCGGCGACGCGGACTACGGCTGGTCGCTGCAGCTGCCGGTCGACCAGCTCCAGACGTTCCTGAAGACCGGGAAGTGCAACCTTCTGGCGATTCCAGGATCGAGCATCGAGCAGATCAACTTCCAGTACACCAACCCCGACCCGGCTCTGGGCGACAAGCGTGCCGAGCCCGGTCAGCCGCACCCGTTCCTCATCGATCTGAACGTGCGCAAGGCGCTCGCGATGACCATCAACCGCACCCTGCTCGCGGAGCAGGTGTGGGGCAATGGCATCACCGGCTCGGCGACATGCAACGTCATCACCCAACCGCCGGACATCACATCGCAGAACACGAAGAACATGGACGTGTGCAAGTACGACCCAGCCGCCGCGGCGAAGCTGCTCGACAGCGCCGGCTGGGTGAAGGGATCCGACGGCATCCGCGCGAAGAACGGCGTGAAGATGAGCGTCGTCTTCCAGACGACCGTATCCGCGACACGGCAGATCGTGCAGCAGGTGATCAAGAAGGACTGGGAAGCGCTTGGCGTGAAGGTCGAGCTCAAGGCCGTCCCGTCCGGCGTCTTCTTCTCGAGCGACGCCGCGAACCCGGACACGTGGTCCAAGTTTTGGGCGGACGTGCAGGAGTACGGCGGCGGCTACAGCAGTCCCGACCCGCAGGTCTATCTCTCCACCTGGACGACGTCCGAGATCAAGACTCGGGCGGACGGCTGGCGCGGCAAGAATGCGAACCGCTACTCGAACCCCGAGTACGACGCGCTGTACGGCCAGCTCGTGAAGGAGCTCGATCCCGCGAAGCGCAGGGACCTGGTCATCAAGCTCAACGACCACCTCGTTCAGAACGTCGTCCTCGTCCCGCTTGTCGCGAACCAGCGGCCGATCTCGACGCGCGTCACCGCGCTCAAGGGGCCGGTCGAGAACGTCTGGGAGGGCGACCTGTGGAACATCGCCGACTGGCGCAAGTAGTCCCGTAACCGCAACGCTCGCGGCCCTCGCCGCCATCGATCACATCGACCGGCGGCGAGGGCACCGACGGCCCATGTGCGCTCGGACTACGCGCGCTCTCGACGCCTATGCGCCGCGCACAACCGCCGCGATGGGATGCGCGGTGTCCCCGCGATATCGTCCGAGCCGGTGATGAAGCGAGATGGGTAGGTACATCTTGCGTCGGTTGATCATCTCGATCCCGACGCTCCTCGGGATCAGCCTGATCATCTTCTTGATCCTCGCGCTCGCGCCGGGCGACCCGATGTCGCAGTTCGCCGCGAACCCCGAGGTGCCTGCCGAGGTGCGCGAGCGCGTCCGCGCTTCGCTCGGCCTCGACGAGCCCATACCGGTGCGATACGTGAAATGGCTCTGGGCGATGCTGCACGGCGACCTCGGCTTCTCGTTCTCGTCGCGCACGCCGGTCCTGGGGCTGATCCTCCAACGGCTGCCTCAGACGCTGTGGGTGCTCGGCACCGCGAACATCGTCGGGATCCTGATCGCCATCCCGATCGGGGTCATCTCGGCGGTGAAGCGCTACTCCCTCTTCGACCACGTATCGACGACCGTGGCGTTCCTTGGGTTCTCGGTCCCGTCGTTCTTCACCGGCCTCGTCCTGATCCTCATCTTCGCGGTGCAGCTCCGCTGGCTGCCGTTCATCTACGACTCGACCGTCGTCGTTACAGACGTCCCTTCGTTCATCGCACAGGTGCGCCAGACGATCATGCCGGTCGTCGTCATCGCGTTCTTCCTGGGAGCGACGATGATGCGCTACGTGCGCGCGGAGATGCTCGAGAACATCCCGCAGGATTACGTTCGCACCGCCCGAGCGAAAGGTCTGGACGAGGGCCAGGTCGTGTTTCGCCACGTCCTGCGCAACAGCCTCATTCCGGTCATCACGCTCGTCGCGCTCAGCATCCCGCACATCTTCACCGGCGCGGTCATCACGGAGCAGATCTTCTCGGTGCCGGGGATCGGCCACTTGCTGATCCTGTCAATCCAGAACGCGGATACGCCGGTGGTGATGGCGATCACGTTCATCTTCGCTCTGCTCGTCGTGCTCTTCAACCTCGTCGCCGATGTCCTCTACGCCTTCGCGGATCCGCGGGTGCGGTACGGCTGATGGCGGAGAACGTCGCGGGCGGCGGCGCCCTCTCTGGGGCCGCCGTGTTCGTGCGGCCGCCGCGTTCGCTGTGGGGTGACGCGTGGCGTCAATTCCGCCGCCACCGGTTCGCGCTCCTGGGCGCAGGAGTCTTCCTCACGCTCGTGGCGGCGACGCTCATCGGGCCGTTCGTCTACCGCGTGCCGATCGACGACATCGACTTCAAGTCGGTGCTGAAGGGGCCGAGCCTCGCGCATCCGTTCGGCACCGACGAGCTCGGCCGCGACCTCCTCGCGCGCTGCCTCTACGGCGGCCGCGTCTCGATCGCCGTCGGCATCGCCGCGGTGTCGGTGGCGATGACGGTCGGGACGCTCATCGGTGCGCTGGCGGGATACTTCCGCCGCCTCGACGGCCTGCTGATGCGGATCACCGACCTCTTCATCTCCATTCCATCGTTGCCGCTCCTCCTGCTCGTCATCCTCCTGTTCCGCGAGACGCTCCGCGGCCTCCTCGGCCCGATCGTCGGGATCTTCGTCCTCATCGTTCTCGTCATCGGCCTGCTGAACTGGATGGGCGTGGCGCGATTGGTGCGAGCGGCTTTCCTGTCGTTGAAGGAACGTGAGTTCGTCGTGGCGGCGCGCTCGGTGGGTGCCCCCGACCGGCGGATCATCTTCGGACACATCCTCCCGAACGCGCTCGGGCCAGTGATCGTCGCGTCCACCCTCGGGATCGGCGCGGCGATCATCACGGAGAGCAGCCTCAGCTTCCTCGGTCTTGGGTTCCCGCCGGACGAGCCGACATGGGGGCGGCTGCTCTTCGACGCCCAGAGCCATCTGACCACCGCGCCACACTTCGCGATCTTTCCCGGCGCGCTCATCTCGCTCGCGGTCCTGTCGGTGAACTACATCGGCGACGGCCTGCGAGATGCGCTCGACCCTCGCCGTTCGGCCTCGTGAGGCCGTGAAAGGTGCGTGAAGGATGATCGATCACCTGCGTCGTCTTGCGCCGGGGCTCCTGGCCGCGTTCGCCGTGGCAGCCGTCGCCAGACTCGCCTCCGCCGTGCTGCCGCCGGCGCTCGCGGAGGTCCTCGTCGCCGTTCTCCTCGGGATCGTCGTCGCGAACACGGGCATCCTGCCCCCCTCGACGGCGCCCGGCCTGCGCTTCGCCGTACAGCGCGTGCTGCGCCTCGGGATCATCCTGCTCGGCGCGCGACTCTCGCTCGGCGACGTCGCGCAGATCGGGGTGGGTGCGTTCGGGCTCGTCGTCGCCACGATGACGGTCGCGTTCACGCTCACTCTCGTCGCCGGGCGCGCCGCGTCGCTCCCGCCGCGTCTCGCGCTCCTCATCGGCGTCGGCACCGCCGTCTGTGGGAACTCGGCGATCGTCGCGACGGCGCCGGTCATCGACGCGGAGGATCGGGAGGTGTCCTTCGCCGTCGCGACGATCACGCTCTTCGGCACGCTCGCGGTGTTCTGTTATCCCCTCATCGGGCACGCACTCGCGCTCGCGAACCCGGTGTTCGGCGTGTGGACGGGCGTCGCGGCGAACGACACGAGCCAGGTCGTGGCGGCGAGCGCGGCGTACTCGCCCGAGGCGCGCGACGTGGCGACCGTCGTGAAGCTCGTACGCAACACACTCATGGCGCCGCTGATCGTCCTCATCGCGTGGTGGTGGGGACGGAAGACGCGGGTGGAGGGCGACGAGGTGCGAGCGGGCGCGTTGCGCGCGTTCCCGCTCTTCGTCGTGGGCTTCCTCTTCATGGCGCTTCTCCGGACCGCAGGGGTCATCGACAAGGCGAGCGCAGCGCCGATCGACGTTGTCGCGACGGCGTGCATCCTCATCGCGTTGGCGGGCGTCGGTCTCTCGACGCGGATCGCGCAGCTCCGCACGATCGGGCCGCGTCCGTTCTACGTGGGGTTCGGCAGCGCGGCGATCGTTGCGGCGGCGAGCCTGGTGGCCGTCACATCGCTCGGGCTCGCGCCGCGCTGACAAGCGTGCGGACACACGAGCGTCCGGGGCACGGAGGCCGTCCGATCCCAGAGACGGAGCGCCGCGGACGCGGCACCGATCGAGCCGGCCATGCCGACCGTGCGCGCCCCGAGCGCTCCCGGGAGAGCCGCTGCCTGTGAGCGGAGGACGAACCCACGCCATCGGCGTAGACATCGGCGGCACCTTCACGGATCTCGTGCTCCTCGACCCGAGCGGTGCCGTGCGCGTGCACAAAGTGCTGACCACACCAGAAGACCCGGCCCGAGCCGCGCTCGACGGCGTACGCGAGCTGCTCGATCGGACCGGAGTGACCGTCAGCGAGCTCGACCTGCTCGTGCACAGCACGACACTCGTGACGAACGCGCTCCTCGAGCGAAAGGGCGCGACCACGGCGCTGCTCACCACGCACGGGTTCCGCGACGTGCTCGAGATGCGCCGTGAGCAACGCTACGACCTCTATGACCTCTTCCTGACCTGGCCCGAGGCGCTGGTGCCGAGAGATCTGCGGCTGCCGATCCGCGAGCGCACGACGCGTGACGGCGTCGTGCTCCTGGCCCCTTCGGCCGAGGCGGTGCGCTCTGCGGTCGGGCTTGCCCTACAGCGCGGCGCGACGTCGATCGCGGTGTCGTTCCTCCACGCGTACGCGAATCCCGCGAACGAGCGCGCCGCCGCCGCGGCCATCGCCGCGTCCCATCCGGAGCTCACGGTCACGCTGTCGTCGGCCGTCGCTCCGATCCTCGGTGAGTACGAGCGCACGTCGACGGCCGTCGCGGACGCGTATGTCACACCCGTTGTCCGCTCGTATCTCGCCCGCATGAGCGATGCGCTCGCGCGGATGCGCTTTGCGGGGCGCTTCTTCATGATGCTGTCGAGTGGTGCGGCCGCGTCCGTAACGACGGCCGCGGAGCGGCCCATCCGCCTCGTCGAGTCGGGGCCCGCGGCGGGCGCGGCGGCAGCGGCGTTGCTCGGCACGCTCGCCGGTATCGATCCGGTCCTCTCCTTCGACATGGGTGGGACGACCGCGAAGGTCTGTCTCGTCGAGCGGGGAGCGCCGACCGTGGTCAACGAGATCGAGGTCGCGCGTACGCACCGCCTCCGTCGCGGTTCGGGCCTACCGCTCCTCGTACCGAGCGTCGAGCTCATCGAGATCGGTGCGGGCGGCGGCAGCATCGCACACGTCGATCCCACCGGGTTGCTGCGTGTGGGCCCCTCGTCCGCGGGCGCGCGACCCGGGCCCGCCTGCTACGGGCTAGGCGGCACCGACCCGACCGTGACCGACGCGAACCTTCTCCTCGGCTACCTCGATCCCGCCTACTTTCTCGGCGGCGCGATGCGCCTCGATATCGACGCCGCGCGCCGCGCGGTGGGTGCGCTCGCCGAGACGCTCGGCCTCTCGGCCGAGCGCACGGCCGCGGCGATCCACGAGGTCGTGAGCGAGAGCATGGCCGAGGCCGCGCGTATGCACCTGGTGGAGCGGAACTGGGATCCACGCAAGGTGACGATGGTCGCGTTCGGCGGCGCCGGTCCCGCGCACGCGGCGGGCGTCGCGCGAAGGCTGGGCATCACCCGGGTCATCTTCCCGATCGGCGCCGGCGCGACATCCGCGCTCGGCTCGCTCGTCGCGCCACTTTCCTTTCAGCACATCCAGTCCCTGCCGGCGCCGCTGCATGTGACTGACTGGATACGCGTGAATGCTCTCCTCGTGGAGCTCGCCGAGCGCGGTCGGGCGGCGCTCACCGATGCCGATGTCGAGGGCGACGCCGTCGAGATCGTGCGCGAGGCCGACATGCGGATCCGCGGTCAGGTGTTCGACATCAGCGTGCCCATCCCGGGAGGTCCGCTCGGGGCCGGGGACGTCGGGACGATCCGCGATGCCTTCGGCCGTGTCTACCGCCGCCTGTACAGCCGCCATGACGCGAATGCGGAGCTCGAGGTCGTGAACTGGAAGGTGACGGCCTGTGGTCCGCGGCGCGTGCCGCGCCTTGGAGGGGCTTCGGCAGGCGGCGACCCGCGCCGGGGAACGCGGCTGGCTTACGTCGCCGCGCTCGGGGCCAGCGTCAACGCGACGGTCTACGACCGCTACCGTCTCGCCACAGGTGCGACTCTCGAGGGGCCGGCGCTCATCGAGGAACGCGAGACGACCGTGTGGATCCCGCCGTCGGGGCGCGTCCGTGTCGACGAGCACCTCAACATCGTGCTCGATCTGGGGGTCGTGTGACCGGACGCGGGAGCACGCTCGATGCCGCGGACCTCGCGGTCGTATGGACTCGCCTCATCGCGATCTCCGACCAGATGTGGCTAACCATCCGTCGCACCGCGTTCTCTCCGATCATCTCCACGGCACTCGACTTCGGATGCGGTCTCCTGACCGCCGACGGCGGTCAGTTGGCGATGGGCGCGGTCGGCATGGCATCCTTCAACCTCGCCCTTCCGACGCTCGCACGGGACCTGCTCCGACGCTTTCGCGGTCGCATCCACCCCGGTGACGTATTCATCGGGAACGATCCGTGGCTCTGCATCGGGCACCTCGACGACGTCGCGGTCATCACGCCCGTGTTCGCGGGCGAGCGCTTGGTCGCGTTCGTCGCGACGGTCGCCCATCAGGCCGACATCGGGGGCGCGCTGTCCCACCGGCGCACCCGGGACGTGCATGAGGAAGGCGTCTTCATCCCGATCACGAAGCTCCACGCGCGCGGCGAGCGGAACGACACATTCTTCGATCTGCTCCGCGCGAACGTCCGCACACCGGAGATGGTGCTCGGCGACCTCGAGGCGATGGTGGGCGCGAACGAGGTAGGCGCGGAACGTCTTCGGGGGCTGATGCGCGAGTACGGACTCACGGACGTCTCCGGGCTCGCCGCGGAGCTCCAGGGTCGCTCCGAGCGAGCGATGCGCGACATCATCGATGCCTTGCCCGACGGCACGTACCGCGCGGAGGGGCTCGTCGACGGCGTCGAGGACCCCGTGCGGGTCTGCGTATCGCTCACCGTCAAGGGCGACGAGATCTTCGTGGACTATCCCGACGCGCCGCCGCCGTTCCCGTATGGCGGGATGAACGTGACGCTCTCGTACACCGTGGTGAACACGCACTACCTCCTCCAGTGCGTCCTCGCCCCGCACCTCCCGCACAACGAGGGGTCCATCCGGCCCCTGCACGTGACCGCGCCGGAGGGGAGCGTCCTGGCCTGCCCCTTCCCCGCGTCCGTCGGCGAGCGCCATATCTTCACCACTCGGGTCAGCAGCATCGTGCTCGCCGCGCTGGCTCAGGTCGCGCCGGACCGGTCCATCGCCGGCTACGGCACGAACCAAGGCGTGAACGCGTTCGGACGAAGGCCCGACGGCTCCTTCTATTCCGTCGGCATGTTCAGCGGCGGTGGCCGCGGCGGTGCGAAGGATCGCGACGGGATGGGCGGCTTCATCTTCACGAGCGGCGCGGCGAGCACACCGGTCGAGCTCTTCGAGCAGGCCGCGCCGGTCCTCGTCGTCGAGCATGAATGGGAGCCCGACAGCGGAGGCGTGGGCGAGTTTCGCGGTGGCCTCGGGCAGCGCGTGGCACTCCGGCGACTGCCGGGGCATCTCCTGCCCGTCGGGATCCGTTTCACGCCGTCTCGCCCGCACGTCGGCGCGCCCGGATTGTTCGGAGGGGGAGACGGATCGCTCACGCGGGCCTCCTGGAAGGGCGTGCCGGTTGCGCCGGACAGCCCGCTGGCACGCGAGGGAATCGCGACGCTCGCATCGGACGACGACGTTCTCGCATACCACGTGCCGTCTGGTGGCGGCTACGGTGAGCCAGCGGCGCGCGCGCCCGACGCCATCGCCCGCGATATCCGACTCGGGCTCGTGACCGGCGACAGCCGCGGCTAGGGTGTGCCGCAGGCACCGCTACCGTCGGCGCGACGGTGCATAGGCTGTATTGCGGGCCGCGCTCGTCATCGGCAGCATTTCACCCTCTCATATCGCTCGAACGACCGACAGAACGAAGAGGAGAGTGGTATGCACAAGCGCGCTCGCCTGGGTCCGTCGACGACACGGATTCTCGCTCCGCTGCTCACGCTCGTCATCCTCGTGGTGGCATGCGGCCCTGCCGGATCTCCCGCGACTCCCGGCGCTACGGGAGGCGCGGCGGCAGGGGCGCCGGTCTCTGGCGGGACGCTGACATACGGGCAGAACTTCCCCATCCAGATCGCGGACCCGCATAACCAGAAGGGGAGCGCGGATCATGCGATCTTCTTCAACGTGTACGACCGGCTCGTCGAGCTGGACCAGCAGACGCTGCAGCCGAAACCGTCGCTCGCCACCTCGTGGAAGGCGACGAGCGACACGAGCTGGGAGCTGAAGCTCCGCACGGACGTGAAGTTCAGCGACGGGACTCCGTTCAACGCCGCCGCCGCGAAGGAGAGCCTGGACCGCGCCATGAACAGCGCGTCGGCCAAGGCGTTCACCGGCAACTTCGCCTCGGTCGAGGCGCCGGATGCCTCGACGCTCGTCATCAAGACGAAGACACCGTACGCGCAGACGATCTTCAACCTCGGTGTCGGCCAGCTGTCGATCGTCGCGCCGTCCGCGATGAAGCAGGGCAACGAGTGGCTCGCGACGCATGCGATCGGCTCGGGCCCGTACCTGCTGACCGAATGGACGCCGAACGAGCGGTTCGTGCTCGAGCGCAATCCGAGCTACTGGGGGCCGAAGCCGTACCTCGACAAGATCGTCATCAAGATGCTGACGAACGACAGCTCGCGGCTCGCGGCGCTGCAGTCCGGGGATGTCGACGTCGCCGTCGCGCCGCCCGCGCAGTCGGTCAAGGGCCTCGGAACCGACGCGAATCTTGCGGTCGTGCGCAGTCCGCAGGTCTCCGTGTGGTTCGTGATGTACAACCTCCAGGACCCGGTGATGCGGAATCTCAAGTTCCGGCAGGCCCTCAATCTGGCCGTGAACAGGGAGGCGCTGAACACGCAGGCCTGCGAGGGCCTTCTTCGCACCGCCACGAGCTGGCTCCCGCCCGAGTCGCTCGGCGGCAAGGAGACCGATCCGGGCGTGAAGCTCGAATACAACCCCGACAAGGCGAAGCAGCTCCTCGCCGAGTCGGGCGTGAACCTCTCGTCGGTGAAGCTGTCGATCGTTCCGCAGGTCCCGCTCTGCGGCGACCCGGTGATCCTCGCGATCCAGGAGGATCTCCGTAAGGTCGGCGTCGCGAGCGACATCGTGAAGGTCGATGCGGTCACCGCGAACGACCGGTACCAGAAGGGCCAGTACCAGCTCGGTCCACAAGGTTGGCAGGCGTTGGACCCCGACTCTTCGCTCCGCCGCACCTGGAGCGACAAGGGGCCGTTCGCGTACCCGCACGTGGGTCGGCCCGACTTCGAGTCGAAGATCGACCAGGCGTCCTCGACCCTTGATGACGCGAAGCGTTACGGGCTCTACAAAGACATCTTCAAGCAGATGCTCGACGAGGCGTGGTTCATGCCGGTCTTCTATCAAATGACGATCGTCGCGCAGACCAAGAAGCTGCAGGGCATCAGATACTTCCCGATCCTCGGCACGCCGCTTTTCGGCGGCGCCTGGCTCTCGAAGTAGGAGGAATGGCGCGGTCGCGTGAGCTCTGTCTCACGCGACCGCGCCGTCGCGCGTGATCAGGTTCATCGCCGGGCGACTGCTCTCGCTCGTGCCTGTCGTCCTCGGGGTCAGTTTCGTCGCCTTCCTCGTGCTCCAGCTGTCACCGGGCGACCCCGCGCAGCTCATGCTCGGGGAGAACGCGACCGCGGAGGGCGTCGCGCAGCTGCGGCGGGAATACGCCCTCGATCAGCCGCTTCCGATCCAGTTCGGTGCGTTCCTCCTCGCCGCGCTCCACGGCGACTTCGGGCGGTCGTTCGCGACGCGCACGGCGGTTGCCCCCGAGCTGCTCCGCCGATTCGGCAACACCGTCGAGCTAGCGAGCCTCGCGTTCGGGCTCGCGCTCCTCCTCGGCGTGCCGCTCGGGATCGTCGCCGCGGTGCGACGCAACTCGCTCTTTGACCATGCGATACGGCTCGTCGTCCTCGTCTTCGTTTCCGTGCCCGTGTTCTGGCTGGGCATCCTGCTCATCTATCTGTTCGCCGTGACGCTCCGCTGGCTGCCGAGTACCGGGCACGACAAGCTCGAGAGCTTCGTGCTACCGACGCTGTCGCTCTCCGCGTACTCGCTCGCAATCCTGGTCCGCATGACGCGCGCTTCGATGCTCGAGGTACTCGCACAGGACTACCTGCGTACCGCACGGGCGAAGGGACTGCGACAGCGCGTGGTCATCACGCGTCATGCGTTCAAGAACGCGCTCATACCCATCATCACGATCACCGGACTCCAGGTCGGATTCCTCATGACCGGCGCGGTGCTCGTGGAGACCGTCTTCGCCTGGCCCGGTATCGGCCGATACCTCGTGGATGCCCTCTTCGGTCGGGACTACCCGGTCATACGTGCGTGCATCTTCCTGTTCTCGGTCATCTTTTTGCTCGTCAACCTCGTGGTCGATCTGCTGTATGCGGTGATCGATCCACGGATCCGGATGAGCGGGTGAGGGTGCGGCCGCCGCGCGCGCGCGGCGTCATCCGCGACGCCGTGGAGCGGTTTCGGGGTGATCGGGGCGCGCTCCTCGGCCTCGTCGTGATCGTTGCGGTCGTCGCTCTCGCGGCGCTCGCGCCGATCGTGTCCCCGTACGACCCGGTCGAACAGCAGATCCGCTTGCGCGGGCAAGGCCCGTCCACGGAGCACGTGCTCGGGCTCGATGAGGTCGGGCGCGACGAGCTGAGCCGCGTCCTCTACGGTGCGCGCGTCACCGTGGGCGGCGCGGTAGCGGCCGTCGCGGCGGCCGGCATCCTCGGAGTCGGGGCCGGGCTGCTCTCCGGAAGCGCGCATCGTCGCGTCGACAACGTCCTCATGAGGATCGCGGACGGCATGCTCGCATTTCCGTCGATCGTCCTCGCGATCCTCGCGGTCGTCTTCATCGGCCCGGGACTCCTGAGCGCGATCGCCGCCGTCGCGATCGCGGACGTGCCCGGATACGCGCGATTGACCCGCGGGCAGACGCTGACCGTCCGAGAACAGGAATTCGTACGGGCGGCGGTCGCGGTCGGCGCTACACCCGTGCGGGTCGCGCTGCGACATGTGCTACCGAACACGATCGCGCCCATCATCGTCTACTCGAGCCTTCAGATCGGCTCCGCCATCATCCGGCTGGCGTCGCTGTCGTTCCTCGGCTTCGGCGCGCAGCCACCGGAGCCGGAGTGGGGCGCGATGCTCAACGCGGCCCAGCAGTGGCTCGGAACGGCGCCACACATCAGCATCGTCCCCGGCGCCGCGATCGTCACGGTCGTGGTGGCGTTCAACCTCGTCGGCGATGGTCTGCGCGACGCGCTCGATCCGCGGACGAGAGTCACGCGCTAGGAGGCTGCGAGGGCCGCATTTCGCGACAGGAAGAGGTTCGGGGTCCCGCCCGTGTGGAGGAACAGCACGTCGTCGCTCTTGCCGACGAGGCCGCGCCGGCGCCGATCGATGAGGGCGGCCAGGGCCTTTGCCGTGTAGGTCGGATCGAGGAGAAGGCCCTCGGTCCGAGCAGCGAGGACGAGCGCGGCCCGCGACGCTGGTGTCGTCACACCGTATCCCGGACCGATATACGCGTCGAGGTTGGTCACGCCCTGAGGATCGATCGCGATGCTCAGTCCGAGGAGCGACGCGGTCCGCGTCGCGACCTTCGCGATGACCTCTTGCTTTTTCGGGATGAACGGGCTCGCGGAGACGCCGACGAGCTCGTACGGCAGATCCAGCGCAGCCGACGCGACGAGGAGGCCGGCTTGCGTTGCGGCGCCCGAGCAGAAGTAGACCGACGCCGGGCGCCAGCGAACGACCTCGAACTGCGCCTCGAGCTCGAGAGCCGCTCGCACGTAGCCGAGGGCGGCGATCGCCAGAGAGGGGGAATCGTAACCGAGCGTGTCGATGAGATACGGCGTGTGCCCTTCGGCGCGCAACTCCCGCGCCCAAGCCTCGGCGGCTGCCGCGAAGCCCTCGTAGAAGCGGTCCGCCGGGATGTATCGCGACTCCGCGCCGAGAAGCGTGTCGAGTAGCAGATTCCCCTCGGGGGTGGGAGTCGGCTCCCCACGAAGGATCAGGCAGGCTCGCAGGCCAAGTCGCGCACATCCCGCGGCAAGCTGGCGGCAATGGTTGGACTCCGCGCCCGCGCCCGTGATCACGGCGGTGGCGCCCGAAGCGACGGCGGCCCCGAGCAAGTACTCGAGCTGCCTCGTCTTGTTCCCGCCCATCGCGAGGCCCGTCAGATCGTCACGCTTCACGTGCAGCCGCGGGACATCGATCGCGCTGCCGAGCCGCGCTGTGGCCTCGAGCGGGGTCGGGAGGTGCGCCAGCGGGATGTACGGAAGCTGCGCGAGGGCGGACTCGAGGGCGGGTCGGCTTATGGCCATCAACGGATGCTACAAACAGCGACGCCACAGGGGCAGGATGAGGCAGGACCGCGTCCTTCGCGTGCGTCACCGATCATGGGCCGGTAATCGTCGTGCCAAGAGCCTTCGCTCGTTTCAGGACGGCTTGCACATCGTCGACGAGCGAGCCGCCGTCGACAGATGGACGGCCCGGGCCGCTCGCGAATGAGGGAGACATCCGCAAATGCCGGTCGATCGCGGCATAGGCGTGTTCCGGGGCTCGCGTGCCGAAGCCGATCGCATCGCGCGACGGCTTCGTGCGTCGGGCAGCGGCGTGAGGGTCATGGCCACGTTCGTGCCCGGGACGGTCGGTGTAAGCATTGTGGTGTCCGAGGTGTTCGTTTCTCGCCTCGATGCCGTGCGCGCCGCGACGGCGGTCCGGCCGGGATCGAATCCTCGTCGCTACCGTGTCAGCCCAACGTGAAGGCTGCGCCCCGTGAATAGGGACCTCCTGCCGTTTCCGTCGGTCAGGATGACCTTCCTCGTGAACGCGGTGCTGCCGCCCGGCGTCACCGTGGGCGAGGGGCGCGATCATCGGGGCTGGCTCGGTGGCCACGCGCGACACGAACGTGTCGCCGTACGCCATCTTCGCCGGCGTGCCCGCGGGGCTGCTGCGCCACAGAGCGGCACGCTAGGAACGTTGGCCAGCGCACGCGCGGGACCTACGATCGCTCCGCGTTGCGCATCGAGGTCGGCATCCTCGGACCGTTCCGCGTCCTCGTCGATGGTGAGGAGCGGACCTTACCTGCCCGGAAGCAGCGGGTGCTCGTCGCGCTGCTGGCGATCCACGGCCACCGCTCGCGAGCCGACCTCATCGCGCAGCTGTGGCCCGACGCCGACGAAGACCGCGGTCGCGAGAGCATGCGTCACGCGCTGCACGGCATCCGTGCCACGATCGGCGCGGAGGTCTTCGCGGCGCGGGCCGACGCGCTGGCGTTCGGCGACGCCGTTTCGGTCGATTCGCGCGAGCTCGAGCGTGCGGTCGCGGCCGACGATGAATCGAGCCTCGAGCGCGCGCTGGACCTCTATCGCGGTGACCTCTGCGCCGAGCTCGACGCGCCCCACGCCGAAGCCGCGCGCGTTCGCCTCCGCGGACTGGTCGCCTCCGCGGCGGAGCGTCTCGCGGCGCGCTCCTTGGCCGATGACCCGCATCGCGCCGCGGCCGTGGCGCGTCGCGCGATCGAGATAGACCCCTACCGCGAGGAGGCGCACCGTCTCATCCTCCGCGCGCTCGCCGCGGCCGGCGACCTCGCGGCGGCGGCCGCCCACTATCGGCGTGTCGTCGCGCTGCTCCGCGACGAGCTCGGCGTCGATCCGAGCGCGGAGACGAAGGCCGTCTACGCGGGGCTCTCGCGCGGCCCGGCACCGGCGGCCAGAGCCGCGGTCGCGCGTCCGTCGCTCGAGCCGCCGGCGGAGCTCATCGGCCGTCGCGCGGAGTACGCGCAGGTCGTGGACCTCGTCTCGGACGCGATCGATGGCCGCGGCGGGACCGCGTTGCTGGTTGGCGAGGCCGGCGCGGGGAAGTCGCGACTCCTCGATGAGATCGCGGCCGTCGCCGAGCGGCATGGTCTGCGCGTGCTGCGCGCGCGGACCGTGTCCGCCGAGGGGACGCTCGCGCTGCAGCTCTGGGTCGATGCCCTGCGCGGATCGGCCGCGGACGCCGCGGCGCTGCCGGCACCCTGGCCGTCGATCCTCGCCGCGCTGCTCCCGGACGCCGGCGATGCCGAGGCCGTCGGGGCCGCCACGCCCGAGCTCCAGCGAACGCGCCTGTTCGAGGCTGTCGCCCGTTTGCTCGCCCGGCTCTCGGATGCGATGCCCACGGTGCTGACGCTCGACGACCTGCACCACGCCGACGACGACTCGCTGCATCTCTTTCACTACGTCGCCCGCACCGCCCGTGGCCGCCGGCTCGCCGTCGTCGCTTCGGCGCGCCCGAGGTCAGCGCCGACGCTCGACGTTGTCACGGCATCACTCGCCGGCCGCGGCGAGCTGCGCCTGGTCACGCTCGCGCCGCTCGCGCCGGAAGCGGTCGCCGAGCTGCTCGCGCGATTCGGCGTGCGCCGAGAGCACGTGGATTGGCTCGCGCCGCGCGTCGCACGCTGGGCCGGCGGCAATCCGCTGTTCACGCTCGAGGCGCTCCGCGCGCTGATCGCGCAGGGGCGTCTCGTGCGCCAGGGCGACACCTGGACCTGGCCCGGCGAGATCCCGTCCGAAACGGAGCCGCTCGCCCCCGAGCTACCGCCGGACGTCCGGAACACGATCCTCGCGCGCATCGGAATGCTGCCGGACGCAACGCGCCGGCTTCTCGATCTCGCCTCGACGATCGGGGCGCGCGCGAGGCTCGATCTTCTCGCGGCCGTCGCCGGGCGCGACGGGCTGAGCGTCGCCGACGAGCTCCGCCCGGCGTTCGACGCCGCGCTCCTGCGCGACCAGGACGATGCGCGTGGGGGCGGGATCGCGTTCGCGCACGAGCTGATCCGCGACGCGACCTATCAGCACATCTCGTTCATCGCGCGTGCGGCGATGCATCGTCGCGTCGCGGACGCGCTCGAGGGCCTGGGGGGTCCGCCCGCCGCCATCGCCTTCCACCTCACCGCGGCGGGAGAGCAGGCGCGCGCAGTCGACCACTGGCTCGCGGGCGCGCGCGAGGCCGCGGCGCGCTTCGCGCACGACGAGAGCGCCCGCGCCTGCCGCGCGGCGCTGGCCGCGCTCGGGCCCACCTCGCCACGGCGCGCGCACCTGCTCGCGCTCGTCGGCGACGCGGAGACGCGGCGGGGTGCGACGGCGGCGGCGGTGGCGGCGTACGAAGAGGCGATCGCGGCCTGCGCGCCCGAGGCCGCGGACGAACGCGCATCCCTCGCCGCGCGGCTCGCGCGCGCCGCGAAGTGGTATCAGCGCCATCCGCGCGCGCTCGAGCTCGCGATCGCCGCCACCGAGCACCAGCGGGTCCGTGGGTCGAGCGCCGCGCTCGCCGAGGCGCTGCTCGGGCTCGCATGGGTCCGCTACGTCGACGGCGACGCCTCCGCCGCGCGCGCCTCAGCCGAGGAGGCGCGCGAGCTCGGTCGCGCGCTCGAGCTTCCGCGGATCGAGGCCGAGGCCCTCCACGTCATCGTCCGAGCTCGATGGCTCGCGGGTGACGCGCTCGCCGGGATCTCACGCGACGACCTCGAGCGGCTGGCCGCGCGTCTCGGCGACGACGAGCAGACCTGCGCCCTGTACGAGATCGCCGGACCGGCTCTCATCCGCATGGGGGATGGTGCGACCGCGCTCGTGGTCGCGCGTCGAGAGCTCGAGACCGCACGCCGGATCGGCAGCCTGCGCGCGGAGCTCAAGGCGGGTGAGGACATGACCGACGCGCTGCTCACGCTCGGTCGCTACGCGGAGGCGGTCGAGGTGGCCGACGAGATACGGGGCGATATCGCGAGGCTGGATCTCTCCGGACCTCCGACCCTGCTCGGGGAGCTCGCGATCGCGCTCGCGTTCTCCGACCGGGAGCATCGTGCCGTCGCCCTCGCCGAGGAGCTCCTGTCGGCGGCGCGCGCCCGCGCCGGGCGGCCGGTCCACGGCGATTACGGGATCTCCGCGGTGGACGCGCTCCTCGCGAGCGGTCGCCTGCCGCCGCGTGCGCTGCTCGAGGCGCTGCGCCCGACGTGCCGGACCTGTGACGCCGGGTGGCAGCTCGTCGCGGGTCGTCACGCCGTATTCCGCGGGGATGTCGGCGACGCGCTGCGGCTCGCGGACGAGCTGGCGGCGGCTCCCCAGAATGGCGACGCTCGTACGACCGCGCGCCCCACGCAGATTCGCGCCCTCGCCTTTCTCCGGGCCGGTCGCTCCGCTGAGGCCGACGAGGAGACCGCGCGAGCCCGCGCGCTCCTTCGCCAGACCGGTAGCGCGCTCCTCCGGGACCGCTTCGAGCGCGATCTCGCCATCCTCGCGCGGATCCACGGCTGATTCACGCCGCGTTCCACGCCGCGCTCACGGCCTGAGCCGATGCTGCCTTCATGACGCGGCGGCCCGCGAGCTCGTTTCTCGTTCGACTCGAGTCCGGCCGTCCCGGCACCTCCGAAGGCACCGTCACCTCCGTCGCTACGGGGGAGCGTGCGTCCTTCGCGAGCCTGCCCGAGATGGCGCGGATCATCGAGCGCTGGTCCACAGCGGACGTGTCGCCGCAGAACACGGAGGAGGCAGACCCATGATCCGCGCAGCACGCATCGCCGCGGCGGCCATCGTGGCCACGCTTGTCGCCACGGCCTGTGGCGGCGCCGCGACCGCACCGTCCCCGACCACGCCGGCGACCACCGCGCCGACCATCGCCGCGACCTCGACCCCGGCGCCCACGGCCGCCGCGACGGCCAGCGCCTCGCCGGCGCCCGCGTTCGCCGGCGTCGGGTCGGCGAGCACGAAGCTCTCCGAGGTCACCACCACCAAGTCCGCGCCGGTCCACTTCGGATTCTTCGGCGACGAAGCCGCGCTCCCGGCCGGGAAGTACATGGAGACGCTGAGCCTCGTCACGCTCCAGCCCGGTGGTCGCACCGTCTCACACAAGCACGGCGGACTCGAGATCGTCGTCGTGATCGAGGGCTCGGTCGAGGTCAACATGGGCGCGGCGGGAAAGGCCCTGCTCACGGCGGGGCAGACCGCCAAGGTGCCCGCGAATACGCCACTCCAGGCGCTCAACCACGGCACGGACGTCGCGAAGTTCCTCGCGTTCTTCTTGACGGCGGACGGCCAGCCGTTCCAGACGAACCTGACCGCCGTGCCGTGACCCGATCGCGCAGTCGCGCAGGACCTTTCCGCGATCCGCCGCTAGATCGTGGTGCCCACGTTCGAGGTCGATACTCCATCCGAGTGGTCACGGCCTGTCGCGAGGCGGGCATCTCGCGTGCCCGCTCGTACCAGCTCCGCCGCGGTTACCTCACGTACGGGCCACGAGTCGTGTCACCGGCGGGAGCACCGCGACAGCGAGCGCGATCTTGTACGCATCGCCGGGGATGAACGGGAAGAGACCCGCCTCGAGCGGGCTCACGGAGAGCGGGAAGCGCGAGAGCCACGCCAGCCCGAACGCGTAGATGAGCGCCTCGCCGGCGAGCATCGCGAGCAGCGTCGTGACGATCGTTCGCGTCCAGCCGCGCTCCGCGGCCCAGCCGACGAGCGCGGCGGCCGCGACGAACCCGACGAGGTAGCCGCCGGTCGGGCCGCCGAGTCGGGCCAGTCCCGCGGCGCCACCGGCGTACACGGGCAGTCCGGCGATCCCCTCGACGAGATAGAGCGTGACGGTCGCGGCACCAAGTCGGGCACCCAGCGCCGCGCCGATGACCAGGACCGCGAGCGTCTGGGCGGTGACCGGGACGGGACTGAACGGCAGCGGGATCTCGAGACGCGCGGACAGCGCGAGGAGGGCCGAACCGGCCAGGACGAGGCCGGCACGCGAGAGCACCCCGTCGGGCGCGAGAGCG